>Ga0157372_10005808_pt1 | contig 13145 bp, 13 predicted proteins | sample C55metaG_FD_115307 | JGI IMG/M metagenome (GOLD analysis project Ga0157372, IMG submission 115307) | Corn rhizosphere microbial communities from Kellogg Biological Station, Michigan, USA - C5-5 metaG | ecosystem: Host-associated > Plants > Roots > Rhizosphere > Soil | place: USA: Michigan... | reverse complement strand
CTACATCTTAGATTCGTACTATAGTTGGCGAATGTCTATCTTTCAAACAATACTGGTACCTGTTGATTTTACCATCAACACCGACGTCGCAATTTGCAAAAGCCTGGAAGTAGTAAACGTTAATGATGTTGTAGTTCATTTATTGCATGTCACGAAGCTTTCTCTCAACGACGTAAGCCTCGGCAGGTCTTTAAAAACTGAAAAAGAAATCGATGCAGAAATTAAGCTGAACGATTGGAAGCTTAGCATTGAAGAATATCTGCCTGGCTCAAAAGTGATTTGTTGGACCCAGCCGGGTCTTTCCGTCGAGGACGTAATCGTAAACAAAAGTTTAGATCTCGCGCCAGACCTCATCGTGATTGGTAAAAAAAGCGCCCATTCTTTGTTGCCGGTTCTCAACACCATCTCACCATCCAGAATTGCAAAAAATACAGGATGCCCGGTTTTGACAGTCAAACCCGGTTCACTTCATAAAGACATAAAACATGTGGTAGTACCGGTTACGAATGACGCTTCAGAATTCAAATTAGACATCCTTACCACTCTTTGCAAAACAAGCGGGACAACGGTTTCCCTCGTCACATTTCGTAACGATGACGATGATTCTGATGATTCTAGTGCCTCCTCCATGTTGCAGGCCTTTCAAAAACTCAAAGCAATGAGTAACTACCAGGTACAATATGCTGTATTGCGTGGAAGAAACCGGGCAAAAGCAATACTGCAGTTTGCCGAGGATAAACAAGCGGATATCTTATTGTTGAGATCAAGCTCCGAAACGAGGATAGGCTGGCCGGGTAAGCACATTTCAGATGTAATTGCTCCCGACTCGAAACTGCAGGTACTTACGGTATAATAATCGTGTTTCGCCAATAACAAAATACGATCGTAACAACTTAAATACAGAGATGGTTTAAAGGGTAGCAATAAAAGGCCTTCCGATAAAAAGGAAGGCTTTTGTTTAAAGAAAAATCGGATTAAGAGGGATCTTCGGAAAATAAGATAGGTCCAATTCGGCCTAAGGTCGTGGTTTTCGATATGCATAATACTCTCCTCGATATGACCCGGTGGAAGGGAAAATAAACCTGCTTCTTGATAACAAAATAGCTTACACCCTCTGTGTTGAATTATTTATGCAATATTGTTTCGCCAGCAATTTTATGACTGTTTTTACGATGTTGTTTCTATCGCAACGGCCGCACTTCAAATGACAGGACGCGAAGCTGGTGAAACTCTATCTCCCAGCGAATCGAAAGACATTATGCTTCTATTGAAGCACCCGCCCCTCATGAGGAAGTCCAATCATTTCTCTCCGACCTGAACGGACTCAATTTCTCCCTTATTGCATTAACAAACGCACCTGAAAAGTTGTTTCAGAAAGGATGGAACGCACTGAACTGATCTCGTACTTTGAAAAGTTCTCAGCGCCAATTTGATTCAAAAATATGCCCCCCAAAAAAAGTATATCAATGGGCAGCACAAAAATTTGGGGTCGGTCCAAACGAAATGCCTATTATAACCTGCCACCGGTGGGACATGGCTGGTACTGTGATTGAAGGAATGAAAACAGTATTTTGATGAAGGACAGAAAGCTCTTGTCTCCATTGTCCCCTTCACCGGGTCTTTCATACAAGACTATGGCCGCTTTGGTAGCACATCTAAAGAAAAAAAAGTACGGATTAGATTGCCCAAGGCAAGATTGCGCCTGGCAAACGTTAAACCGAATTACAAAGTCATTAGACCTCCTTGCGGAGATAAATTGAAACGCACTTAAACTGCAATAAAAAGCCTCTGCAAAAAACAGAGGCTTTTATTTTTATGACAGTTCCTAAAGAACTTTAAAGTTACATTGATACCCCAACCCCAAAAATTAGAATACTATTAGAACCGACCGAATCAACTCGATCCAATCGACCAATCAACTAACGGTAAACGACTCTCTATAATGAACAATTCAATTCAATCAATCAGCCGAACTCCCGACGCAATGGCATAGCTCCTGTACCAATTTTTCCCCGACAGTCTCCCCCTCGACGAACTTCCCAGGTCATCAATAAATCTTCTTCATGAAAAACCGATCTGGCAATCCATGGCGAAAATAGGTCCGATGACAGTAGCCTACTATCTATACAAGGCCCAAAAATATAACCGTAAAGCAAAACAACTGAAAAGTAATACGGATAAGTTTCTGCAGACAAGTTGATCGGAAGGATTGTATTTTCATTAAATGATACTGAAGCCGGCATTGCTCCGGGCTTTAGTATACGCTGTTTTTTTGTCAATTCTTCACGACCGGGCGAACCTCCTCCCCAAGGCGTTAAAGGGAGGCTGTGCTGAACGTTCATCACGCCGGCAAACGATTTCGCGATATCTTCCGCCCGGCGCTGATTATCAGCCCAATAGCCTCCTCTCACTTTGAGCCTAGATAAACACTAGTCAGGTAGTTCAAAAAAGAATGTTGGCAAGCCGTACCAACACCGCCTCAAAACATTTATTTCCCGAATTAAAGACTACTGGTTGCCACTTGCTCGTTCTTCTTCATTTTCAATTTTGACACAATAAAGTCCCCAACTTTTCTTCCGACTTCTGTACTCACGATGCAGGAATGATGAAAGTGAATGCCACCGTAAAACCTTGCCCAGTTATTCTCTTCGGCAGCATCGCGAAACGATTTATACGACCGGCTCCTGATTCCAAATTCAAGTTCCGTAGTATCCGTGTAAGCGAAATTGTCCCCAAAAACACTGGTAAGGGCTTCGGCCGCCGCCGACGAACAGGTCGAATGGCCGCAAGTGTATTCAGGGAAAGGAGGTGTTTGCAGGTATGGCCTCCATTCCTCGTCAAGTGTTTTATTAATGACCGTCTCCGGCCTTACCGTATTGTATTTGTATTTCACATCCCAACATTGAATAAAGGCATCAAACAACGCTATACTTGTCTTTGCATAGGCATAGACCGTCGTTGCAAAATCGGCATTTGCTTTTTTGGCCGCAATACCTACAATACTCTCCCAATGGCCCGGCGGAGAAAACTTTTTGGTTCCATACATAATATGCCCCGACACATTCAGCTTAAAAGGATTGTCATCCCAGAAGTCGGCAATATGTTTCTGTTCATCGGTTAAATTTTCAATGGCAACCTTGATCTTCATAACCTCTTTACAATAAGCACTCGTCGAGTCCTTCATGTTGTATTCGTAAGGAACAGGCGTGGGAAACTGGCTTGCGCTGTCGATCACCAGGGGTCTTATTTCATTCCAGTGTGGCTCCATCGCTGAAAAATACCCTGGTGGCGTTGGAACCCATCTGCCCGGAATATCCATTACAGTATATTTAGTTGAACTCCTGGTTTCCGAATACTTGTCTTTCTTACTCCAGGCCATGATTGCCGATGATACCGCATCTGCATAATAAATTGAATTATCAAAAACATCTGCCGGCATTCCATGCTCTTTCGCCATCCTCTTAAGGCTGTCTACCCACTCCTTCATACTGCCTTCAGGAAAAGTAACGGCTTCTCCCAATTTGCAGTAGGCAAGTAATGACGCAAATTCAAAATCTATCGGCTTACCGGCAACAGGTTTTGGAACGCTTTCCAGCCCGTGCAACTGGCCCGCCAGCGAATTGTACTGGTCCGGGTACCCCGCAGCAATCACTTCATAGGCCGCTATACTTCCGTAGAGATAGTTCCGGGAAGCGACAATAGGAGTAAAATTGTTTCCCATCACAACCTGGTTCAATTCGTGAACCGTACTGGAAAACAAAAGAGGATCATGAATGAGTTTTTTGTAGTCTTTCTTTTCCGTGCACGCTACCATGACTACTGATAGGTACACCACAAACAATATTTTTTTCATAACCAATGGTGGAATTAAGTATTAAACAATCGAGTTGCGATCTGGATAGATTCTCCAACTCTTGGCGGCTTTTTATGCGTCGGGAAATAGCCGGCGGAAACCAGGTAGACTTCTTCTCTAAACTCTTGCCTTTGTCCCGTAAAGAAGTTTGCATAAAACGCTTTTAATGCCTGGAAAAAAACAGGTAATGAAATTTTGATCGTGATATTCTTCTTTGGCGCCGATGCATCATCTGCAACTGATTTTGCCAACTCGTTTGAAATCAATTGAAACCTGGTCTTGGCTTCATTCGGTAAGCATAAAACTTCCAACATGTCATTATGAATACGGCGCTTCACGTACACGTAATGCCGGCCATTAATAATGATCGAGCCATGAACTCTTTCATATTGCGGGGAGCTTGTATAATACGGGAGGTTCAGTCTTATTTTGAAAACAATTAGATCACTTTCGTCATATTTTGTTTCATCAACTTGTTTTTCAAGAATAGCTTCGCTCCTCGCTTGCATGTAAGAAATTACCATCTTGTAACCGTAAAAATTAAATAGAATAATCACAAGGAATGGTATGGCAGCCAGTTGTTTCAAAGCAAGGACTGAATTTTCGGCGGATAAGGTAATTAAATTGGCAGCATTGCCACATTAGAAAGCTATTAGAAAACTCCCTTCTTTTACCCGATAATAATTGCCAGCTTAGTTATTGTGCTTAATTGTTGGCATACCTCTTTTAATCGCAGGTCATCTTGTTTTAGCCGGGTAAACACCTTGAAATAGAAATCATGCTGCAACCGTTTTTCTATAATTCCAGGCATTTTTTAAAACAGACGCTTAAACTCCGTTCTTCTCTATCTGTCGTCCCCGGCAAGCAACAACCTGGTATTCCCACTGAAGCGGGCTCTACATCAATGGTAACTTCAGTCACTCACTCTTAAATAAAGTATTTCCGCCATTGACAAACACCGGTATGTAAAAAAAACACAAACGAGCGAAGACAACCAATCTCTAACATCCACGTTGCTCTGGAGAAAACAAGGAATAAGCTTTGAAGGAATAAATCAGGTAAAGCGCCTTCCCGGTATCGCTGTATATAACTCATCCTGATCTGATGTGCTTGGACACGACTGCCCGTGAAGACCCTTTCAGCCAACTGTAATTAAAACTACAAGTATGAATGTATTTAACCAGGTGCTTCTTTTTGCCTCCATCCCAGCCTCAACCATGGTAATCGGCGGCATAATAGCCACCCTAAAAAAGCCGGGGGGCAATGTTCGCAGCCTGGTCTTGCATTTTGCTGCTGGTGTTGTCTTTTCGGTCGTTGCTGTAGAAATTCTGCCCGACATCATCAAAAACCACCGGCCACTTTTGACCATCTCGGGGGTTATACCGGGAGTGTTAGTAATTCTGGCTGTGCGAAAACTCACGGAGGGAAAAGACAAGACCGCTGGAGGAACTGCCAGCACTATACCATGGCCATTGATAACAGGTGTGGGTCTGGATATCCTCATCGACGGCGTCCTGCTCGGAATTGGCTTCGCGGCAGGTAATAAAGAAGGGATTTTACTGGCGTTTGCTCTCTCTCTTGAGTTGCTTTCGCTTGGTATGGCTACCGCAACCGAGTTAGCTAACAGCCATATTCCAGTCCTCAAAGCCATAGTCTTAGTTATCGGTTTAGCATTGGTATTCTTTACAAGCTCTGTCCTTGGCGGAACCATCCTGCAGAATGCCTCGCACAACGTTATGGACACCGTGCTGTCGTTCGGCCTAGCGGCTCTCCTGTTTCTGGTCACCGAGGAGTTATTGAAAGAGGCGCACGAGGAACACGAAACCGTTTGGCACACGTCTGCCTTCTTTGGAGGCTTCTTGGCTTTTGTTATCCTGGGAATGTATGTATAAGGCGCCAAAATTCAAAGAATGAGCGAGCAAGTACGCGAACTAAGGGCTGAAGTGTATGTCCTCAACCTATGAGTTGTTTTGGTTGACGCAGGTCGAAGGGAGATTCCTTGCAAGTGTTCACGGAGGCACAAAACAGGCCGATGATGACTGTATTTGTTACAGTATTAAGGGATCACATTGCAAGATTGACTGGTTTTGTGCAATTTAACCTATGCTTGGTATGGTTACCACTATATAAGACTAACTTACAGGTATTCACTAAAAGTATACAACATTCTATCAACCTTCCCTGAGTTTGTTTCATCTTGCCTGCTTTCACTGAATAATTTTTAGTACATAAAATTCCATGATGAAAAAAACAATTTTATTCTTTTCAATCACCCTCGTTTCTGTATTTAGTTATGGCCAGGCGCGTCAAGGAGTAGTCGAATACCAAAACAAATTACACTCTGCAGCAGTCATCGAGCTGCCTTACTCACCTTCTGTTGTTGATGCAGCTATGAATGATTACCTCTCTAGAAAAGGGAAGTCGAGAACCAAAGAAGTAAAAGGATTCGCCACCTTTAGAAATACCAGGCCTGTTCAAACCGACAGCGTCAACGCCGACCTGTATTTTAAAACAGAACGTAAAAGCAAGAAAGAAAAAGAAGTTACAGTGCTTTCGCTTTTGGTTATGCCAACGGATGAGCAAACTCCGGGCAATCTACACTACCTGAATATGGATGATTCGAAAAATTATCTAAACGATCTGGCCTATGAAATTGATGCATACAATCTTGAACTAACAATAAAGGATCAAAATGACGTGGTGATGAGAGCGGAAGCCAAATATAAAACCCTCTTAAATGATGGTGATGAGCTGGAGGTAAAAAGAACTGCCATTGATAAAAAAATAATGGACAACAAAATTGAGCAGCAGCAGCAATTAAAAGAAATAGCGAATCAAAAACAAAGACTTTCACAATGGGCAGCCGAGAGAAAACTGTAGTTGCTAGTCCTTAGCGCATAAAAATTATCATGTCAACACTTAGCCGCACACTCGTTTTGAATACACTAATTAAACATGAAACGCTTACGTTGCCGGATTTAGGAAAGGAAGAAAACCTTGGCATTGCTGCAAACGAGCATCACCTTCTGACTTTGTTAGAAAGCCTGGAAGATGAGGCGTTCGTAAAAAAGCTTAACGGAGCTATAATATCCACTTATACTATTACGGACAAGGGGATTGCTGAAGGAAAAAGGCTGAAAACGGTTTGAATTTCAATAACGTAGGATATAAGTATTTATGAACAAAGGAGGTCCTATAATTGTAATCGAAGACGATGCAGATGACCAGGAATTGCTGGTTGAAATATTTAGAACCCTGGGCTATGTAAATAAGATTATTTATTTCCAGGACGGTAATGATGCATTGGTCTACCTGAACAGAAGCGAAGTGCAACCTTTTTTGATCCTGTCCGACATTAATATGCCGAGGCTGAACGGGTTTGAGTTGAGAAATAAGGTGTTCACAGATCAGCAATTGCAGACGAAATGCATTCCATATTTGTTCTTCACCACGTCGGCAAACAAAAAATCTGTTGTGGATGCCTATTCCATGTCGGTGCAGGGCTTTTTCGTCAAGCCAACATCAGTGCAAGCCCTGGAAAACACGATCCGGAAAATAATAGAATACTGGAAGGAATGTATTGCGCCTAATCAATTTGATTAACTGGGGCTATTCTACGACCCCAATTGAATAATTAAGATAAAGCATTATGATAGATCCGAGAGAAATAAGAGCCGGTAACTGGGTTATAAAAATTACAGGCACAGATAGCAATACGCAATCATTTTTTGAATATAAGGCCATTGCATCAGATGAATACTACTACACGTTTGCAAAAGTCTGTTTTCCTATCAAGGTAACACCTGCTATTTTAGGCAAATGTGGTTTTAAGCACGAATTCGGAGATTGGTACATCAATAGGGCTGCTGAAGGAATAGAAGATGGCTTGCCTTTTTTGAGATATCGAGGTATTGATAATGGGTGGTACCTGGGAAAAATAAAGCTACTGTCGCAACCTCTTTATTTGCATCAGTTGCAAAACCTTTTTTATGCATTGTCTAATGAAGAACTAAACATTGACTTAGGCTGTTTTGAAAACAGTGCTATGACGGGAATAGTCGATTTCTTTGTTAAACCGATTGAAAAACAAACAAGATTCATGGAAACATACGTAAGGATTCATTGAAATCCGTAAAACTATAAAACCAGGTTTTAAATGATGTAATAATCGGGGTTATTCAAAGTATTGCTCTTTGTTATATAGGTTTTTCATAGGATATTGGAAGTTAATCTTTGCCCATCTGACAACACAAAGCCTGCAGGTTAAAATCTGCAGGCTTTGTTAATGTGGATAGCCCAAGCAATTAGATCTTCTGGGTTAAGTCCAGATCGTCTATTTGGTTTTGTCGATTATTGCTTCAGAGAGCATGGCCTTTACTTTCTTGCGTCCCCATAATATTCCTTTATGCTTTGTTGGTATTTCGTCACCTAATAATTTTCCAAGAGGCTTCAAACCATCAATACGGTCGCAAATAATTTTAACGATCGCAACAAAAGGGATCGACAAAAACATACCCGCTACACCCCACAAGGCGCCGCCAAGTAAGACAATAAGGATAGATATCAGGGCATTGATCTGCACTTTAGATGAAACAATTTTTGGCACCAGGAAATTATTATCAATGAATTGGATGATAATGTAGGCTATAATAACACCCAGCTGCGTTGAATAACCTTCTTTGGTAACCGTTGCCATTAGCACAGGCAGAGCAATGGCGATAATTCCCCCAATATAAGGCAGCATATTGAGCAATGCTCCGATCACTCCAAGAAGAATAGCATACTTCACTCCAAGAATGAGCAGGGCGGCTGAATTCAGGATAGCTACTATAAGCGCCTCAATCAGCAAGCCAATCATGTAACTCTGGATGGCCGATTTAGTTTGTTGGAGAACATCGGCCACCTGTGCAGAATTCCTTTCAGCAAAGGATTCGTACAAAAAATTCAGGATAAGTGTTTTGTAAAAAAGAAGAAGGAAAACATATACAGGCAAGATAAAAACAAGCAGTAATGTTGTAAGTGCAGTACCTAATGTTTGTCCAACAAATCCTTTACTGCTATTCAGCGCTTCATTAATTAATTCAACCTGTTTGGCTATGGAAATTCCAAATTTTGTGTGTACCCATGCCTTGAGCTGTTCCAATAATTGTAAGAACTTTTCTTTTAAAATGGGAAAATTTTCAGTGAAGCCTGCAACCTGCGAGGAAATAAAATACATGATTCCTCCAAACACCAGCAAAGCAATGAGCATTGAAAAAATAATAGCAAAGACTTTTCCAACGCCAATTCTTTGAAATTTATTTTCAAGGGGATTGAGTAAAATAGCAATAATGAGTGCAAATGCAAATGGTACAAGAATACTCCGCAGCATAGCCAAAGAGTATACCAACAACATAAGGCCGAAAAGTAAAATTGTTGCTTTGAAATAGAATGGGTATGGCTTGGTTTGCATAAGTAAAAGGTAGGCTTTTCAATTGAGCTTGCATGAAACTGACAAAAGTGTTCCATCTGAAGAATGGTATAGGTTTATTTTATCCCGAAGTCCCTCAAATCGTGTCAGGTTAGCCTCACAAAGATCCATTTCGTTCTCGTTATAACTTATTGAATATTAAATATTTAAAAGCGGATCTTTAACACCAATGCCGGTCTTTATGGGTTACCTTACATCTCTCACCGGTTATTCTACTGGTGTAAAAATCAATAAATGCTACATACTAGAATGGTTGAAGAAAACACAACAAAAAAAGTACGCTTTGAAAAACTCAGAGGAAGTTTTCTATTAATGGTTATTGTACTTGCAGTTTCAGTCGCAGGATGTAAAACAATGAACAAATCGCAGAAAGGAGCTGTGATTGGGGGTGCAAGTGGCGGTGTCGTTGGAGGCGTCGTTGGACGCTCAGTTGGTAATACTGCAATGGGTGCTATTATTGGTGCCACCGTTGGTGGTGTTAGCGGTGCTATAATTGGACGACAAATGGATAAACAGGCAGAAGAAATTGCAAAAGAAATCGGCGATGCAGACGTAATAAGAGAAGGTGAAGGTATAGTGATTAAGTTCAAGGAACAGGTGTTGTTTGCCTATGATCGTTCAGATCTAAATGCGAATGCAAAAACCAGTCTTGATAAATTAAGAACCACGTTACTTAAATATCCAGAGACCAACATTACCATTATTGGTCACACTGACAGCAAAGGAACCAAAAAATATAATCAGACGCTTTCTGAAAGTCGTGCGAATTCGGTTGCAACATATACCAGTCAGAATGGAATTGACAACAGCCGTTTGACAACTATTGGTAAAGGCGAGACAGATCCTATCGCCACAAATGAAACAGAAGAAGGCAGTGCCTCCAACAGGCGTGTAGAATTTATAATTACGGCCAATGAAAAAATGAAGGCCGATGCAAAAAACGAAACAAGTAAATAACTATAGTAAAAATTAAATGTGATATATGATGCGTAAAATTATGCTCTTAGGTTCGGCCGGTTTATTAGGTTTTGGTGCTTTTACTCAATCAAAAACATATTCTTTACCTGCAGCAACGTTTGGAATAACGGGAGGTGTAAACTGGAACAACGTCAACGGTAAAACATCAACAGGCGGCAAGCTCGATAATAATTTGAAAACAGGTTTCACTGGAGGTGTTAATGTTGAGTTTCCGGTATCCAGTGGTTTTTTCCTGCAACCGGGAGTTGAATACAGTCAAAAGGGATCAGAATTCAACAATGGAGGTAAATTGAGACTTTCCTATATCGATGTGCCGGTGAATTTCATTTACAAACCCGCCCTGGGAATGGGCAGTATGCTTCTTGGCTTTGGACCCTATGTTGGCTTTGGAATCAATGGCGAAGTTAAAGCAGCCAACGGCACCGAAAGGAAAGTAACGTTCAACAATAACTATTCGACCAGTGAGGCAGAAGATATTCAGTTCAAAAAACTGGATGCTGGTGCAAACTTTATGATAGGTTATGAATTTAAAAGCAAATTGTCTGCTTCGGTAAAAGCGCAACTGGGATTAATAGATATTAATCCGGATGCAAACGCTCCCGGCGATGAAACAAGGTATAGAAATACCGGCTTTGGTCTTTCATTAGGCTATAGGCTTTAGTTAAAAACAATGCCTTTCAAATAACAATGACCCGGGAGGTTTGAATCTTTCCGTGGTCATTTTCTGATATCTGATGGAAAGTAACATCTTCTTACTTTCCTGAAACAAAAAATCTAATATGCTTTCGGTCCAGTATCATTACTTATAGAGATCCTTTCCTACTTCTCTTTAAATTATTTAATCAGCGCAGAGAATGCTGTAATAGTTTACAGGACCAGATATTTGAACTCTGCAAACAGATTAAAATCAAGTTACCGCCTGACTGAAAATCGCACCGCCCCTTCGAACATTTTGACTACTTCAGCGGTGGGTTTGTTAGTAATCATAAATAATAAAATTATGAACGACATTATCAGTTATAACATAGATGAAGAAACAATCAGCACGCTTGGATTGATTATTACAGATAAACAAGTCAATGCGCAAAGTACGCCGCACGCAAGGGTATTTGAATATCCACACCTGGATAATGTATTTATAATGGAGAATGATCTGTATGGAACTACTATGCCTGAGCACACATGCTTTATTGCTTTTAATGGCAGGCATGGGTTAGTGGGTAAGTATTTGGCCATTGAAGAACTTAAGAAATTCAGCGTTGAAGAGATACGTCAACTTGTGGCTGATAATTCAGAAGGTTAAAATCAGTCATCAAGCAATAAGTATTTTGGGCCTAACGATAATACGATTTCCATATCCGGATTCAGTACGAAAAAACTGGTCGTTCACGGAATGTATCTCTTACCCGATTTATTCTTTGGACTGAAGGCTCATTAATACAAGCTGACTATCCTTAGAAATGTATTATACTTACCGAAAGTTAGAATTTTTCTTTGCTATCTTTAGATACTCGCTTTAAATCCTTTCACACTATCCAATTGATTGTTTAAGGATGTAAACCCGGCTATGAGCCCTGCCACCCATACAGCAGTTCTTCGGGATCAAAAATCCTTGCATGTTAGCCGGAATCAAAAACATCGACCCGATTTTCAAACTACTTTTCTTCCCTGGATAACCCTTACCAGGATGACAACAACAGCTATAACAAGAAGAATATGTATAAGATTTCCGGCATGAAAGAAAAAGAACCCCAACAGCCAACCAACAATCAAAATGACTGCGATGATGTAAAGTAAATTGGTCATAAAATTTGTTTTAAAAGTAAAAAACAGGCTCTACCGCCCGGTTTTCCACTGACGACTGTTGCTGTTTTCGATGACTGAAACCATTGGGGTCTCATACGGTACGGATCGAAAAGAATTCGCTTCCGAAAATCCGGCTGATCAAATCAGGATTGAGGAAACCTCAAACTTCTATGATTACTTTCATCGCTTTTTCTTTCCCTGCATTTCCAAATATTGAATAAGCTTTCAGTATATCATTTAAATGGAAATGATGGGTTATCAATTTTTTGGGATCGAGTTTTCCCGATGAAACAGTCTTCAACAACATCGGCGTTGTATTGGTGCTTACCAATCCTGTAGTAAGTGTAATATTCTGAATCCATAATTTCTGAAGCTGTAAATCGACACTATGCCCATGCACACCAACCACGGCAATATGTCCCCCTGGTTTAATAATGTTCTGGCAAACATCAAAGCTTTCGGGAAGGCCGACAGCTTCTATCGCAACATCCACTCCATCACCGGTATCAGTCATGATCTTTTCTACCGCATCCTTTTTTGATGAGTTAACTATATCTGTAGCTCCAAATTTCTTTGCCGTTTGCAGACGGTTATCGTCAAGGTCGATCATATAGATTCTAGCAGGAGAATAAAACTGTGCAGTCAATAAAGCCGACATTCCTATAGGTCCTGCGCCAACGATAGCAATGGAGTCTCCCGGTCGCACACGTCCGTTCAATACACCAATTTCATGGCCGGTTGGTAAAATATCACTTAGCATCACAAGGGCTTCTTCATCCGATCCTGCAGGAATATGATGGAGGCTGTTGTCGGCGTGGGGAGTGATCACAAATTCTGCCTGGGTTCCATTAATGGTGTGGCCCAGCATCCAGCCTCCATCTTTGCAATGAGCAAACATTTGCTTTTTGCAATATTCACAGGTTCCGTCCGAAGTGATGCAAGAAATAATTACGTGGTCGCCTTTTTTAAAATTTCTTACAGCGGCTCCCACTTGTTCGACCACGCCAACACCTTCATGTCCCATCGTAGTGCCTGGTT
>Ga0157372_10005805_pt1 | contig 13148 bp, 12 predicted proteins | sample C55metaG_FD_115307 | JGI IMG/M metagenome (GOLD analysis project Ga0157372, IMG submission 115307) | Corn rhizosphere microbial communities from Kellogg Biological Station, Michigan, USA - C5-5 metaG | ecosystem: Host-associated > Plants > Roots > Rhizosphere > Soil | place: USA: Michigan... | reverse complement strand
CTGCGAGGATCCGCGGGGATCTGCGTTCACCATGACGCGGAGCCGTCCCGGCTGAGTGGCCCGTCAGGGTGCGATCCACTGCACGCCTCAATCGGGGAGTGAATTGTCACGCGCAGGACGTGCGTCTCCGGGCCGACGTGCAGGACGAGCCCGAGCAGCCTGCGAGTGATGGGGAGATAATCGAGCAGTGCTTCCGATCGAGCTCGCCGACGGCGACACACGCCTTGAGCTCGATGACGAGCTGCTGCGAATGGTACGAAGAATCGCCCGCAGGCTTCATCCTGAACGCGACAGGGGAGCGAAAGTCCGTCGCGCTCCTGGCAGGGCTCTCAGCCAGTCTGGGCTCCGTGTCGAGGTGAACGTAGATCCCCGCGGATCCTCGCCGGTCCTCGCGGTGGCTCCGTGTTCGGCGACCCTCCCCGCACAGAGCGACATCCCGAGGCCGTTCCAAAAAAGCGGAGCTTTGGGGGTAGAGGGGCAGCCTCGACGCGTCAGGCTTTCCCTCGAGAAAGACCTGCGCTGAGCGGCTTCGATCAGCGCAGATCTGCGCTCACATGGACGCGGAGCCCTCCCGGCTAAGAGGCCTGTCAGATCCGCACGGAGCGCAGGCGGCACTGGCCGCCGTTATCGATCCCGCCACTTGTCGATCTCGCGCCGATCACGCTTGGTCGGGCGCCCTTTTTCCTCGTACACGAGCGGTGCCGGCGCGAGTCGAAGCTGCTCGGCGAGCTTGAGTCGCGCAGCGAGGCTGTCTGCCGTCTCCTCGTAGAGCGTCGCGGCGACCGTGGCTGGTCCGCGTCGCTCGGAGAGGGCTCGTATCCGTACCACGTGTTCGTACGGTCCGAGTCGGATCGCGATCTCGTCGCCCACCTGGACGGGGCGGGCGGGCTTCACGCGATCGCCACGCATGGTGACCTTGCCGCCGGTGATCGCATCGGCGGCGAGCGAACGCGTCTTGAAGAAGCGGGCGGCCCAGAGCCACTTGTCGACGCGGACGCGGCCGGCGGCGTCCTTGTCATCGTTGTCGCGGGACATGGAGACAGTATAGACGGAGAGGGGAGGGGCTTGCACGGCGGGCCAGGACGTGTAACTTACTGACCGGTCATTTAACAACCATGTCCTCGACTCACTCCACCGAACCACGCTGGCGCCGGCTTCCGGAAGAGCGGCCTCGACAGATCCTCGAGGCCGCCCTCGTCGTGTTCGCCGAACGCGGACTCTCCGCCGCGCGGCTCGAGGACATCGCCCAGCATGCCGGCGTTTCCAAGGGCACCATCTATCTCTACTTCGCCAACAAGGAAGAACTCTTCCGCGAAGTGGTCCGCACCTCGGTCATCGCCTACATCGAGCGGGCCGAAGCCACTCTCACCACCCAGGCCGACGCGGAGCAGGCACTTCGCGACTGGATGACGGGTTACTGGGCGTGGCTCCGCTCCCCTGTCTTCCCGGCGATGCACCGGCTCGTCAACTCGGAGATGCATACCTTCCCCGATCTCGTCGCCTTCTATGCGACGGAAGTGATCGAGCGGGCGCATCGCCTCGTCTGCGACATCATCGAGCGCGCGATGGAGCAGGGGCGACTCCGGCAGATGGATCCGCTCGTCGCCGCACGCATGCTCTCGGCGCTGTTCATCACCCACGCGCTCTGGTACCACCAGCGCGGGTCGTTCAAGTCCATCGCGCGAGTATCGGATCGAGCGCTGCTCGACCAGATCCGCGACTTGTTCTTTCACGCCATGCGGCCGGACGATGCGGCCGCAGCGAAGCACGCTCACTAGGCACGCTCACCAATGAATAGCCAGTCTCTTCCGCGCCGCATCACGCCGGGCTTCCTGCTCGCGCTCGTCGTCGCGCTCCTTGCATTCCTCGCTCGTGTCGCTGCAGCGCAACAGCCCGCGGCCGACTCCACCCTGCGGCTGAGCCTCGCCGAGGCGGTGCGCCTCGCCGCGCAGCAGAGCACGGCCGTGCAGAGTGCGCGCTACCGCGTGGAGGCCGCGCAGGCGCGTGTCACGCAGACGCGCGCCGACCTGCTGCCCAACGTCAGCGGTCTCGCCACGGAGCGGCGCACGACGCTCAACAGCGCGGCTGCGTTCCCGATCGAGCTGCCCGTTCCCGGCATCGACCCGAACGGCACCGTGCTCGGTCCGCTCGACGTGTTCGACGCGCGGGCCCGCCTCAACCAGAACGTGTTCGACGCCTCGGCACTGGCGCGCGTGAAGAGCGCGAAGACGGGAGTCGCGGCCGCGGGCGCCGGCGTCGGCCAGTCGGCCGATGTCGCCGCGGCATCGGCGGCGAACGCCTATCTCGGCGTGCTGCGGGCCGACGCGGTGTACCTCGCGCGGCTCCAGGACTCCACGCTCGCGGCGGACCTGCTGCGCATCGCGCAGGACCAGTTGAAGGCCGGCACCGGCGTGGCGCTCGACGTGACGCGTGCGCGTGCGCAGCTGACCGGTGCACGGGCCCAGCTCATCGTGGCGCGCAACGATCGTGATCGCACGCGCATCGACCTCGCGCGCACGCTGTCGCTGCCCCTCGTGAACATCGAGCTGGAGGATTCGCTAGCCACGCTGCCGGAGAACGTCGCCACCACGGAGCAGGTGGCGCTTTCTACGGCGCTCGCGAACCGAAACGACCTGCGTGCCATCGAGCTCCAGGCGCAGGCGGCGCGACAGCAGGCGAGCGCCATCCGCGCCGAGGCGCTCCCGACGGTGGGCGTGCTCGCCGACTACGGGCTGAGCCAGCGCAATGGTCGCAGCTTCCTGCCGACGTACGACCTCGGCGTCTCGCTTTCCGTGCCGATCTTCGACGGCTTCCGCCGCGAAGGACGCATCGAGGAGCAGACATCGACGGCGCGTGACCTCGAGAACCGCGCGCGCGACCTGCGCGTGCAGGTCGAAGCCGACGTCCGCACTGCCGTGCTCAACCTCGCGTCGTCCACCGAGGCGGTTGCGGCGGCGCGCGAGCGGCTCTCGCTCGCCGAGCAGGAAGTGGCGCAGGCACGCGAGCGGTTCCAGGCCGGTGTCTCCGGCAACGCCGACGTGATCACCGCGGCGCTTTCCCTCAACGCGGCGCGCACCCTGCTCGTGGATGCGCTCACGTCGTACCAGGCCTCGCGTGTCGCGCTCGCGCGCGCGCAGGGCGTCATCTCCACTCTCGACTGATCATTCCCGCGGCGGCATGCGCCGCTGCTCACACACGCACGCTCTCCGAACATGGCAACCGCAACGGAACCGAAGAACGGCGCGCCTCGCGCCACCACCACCACGACCACCGCCGAGCCGGTGGCGCCGGGCAACAAGCGGCGCATCATCCTGCCGCTCGTCGCCCTCGCCGTGCTGCTCGGCCTCGGGTGGGGCGTGAAGCAGTGGCTGTACGGTCGCGCGCACGAGTCCACCGACAACGCGCAGGTCGACGGACATCTCGTGCCGGTGCTCGCCAAGGTCGGCGGATACGTCACGGCCGTGAATGTCGCCGAAAACGACGGGGTGAAGCAGGACTCGGTGCTCGTTCGCATCGACGATCGCGACTACCAGCTCAAGGTCGAGGCGGCCGAGGCTGACCTCGCCGCGGCCCGTGCCGCGGCAGGCGGCAACGGCCAGACCGGCCAGGCACAGGCTGCCGTGGCGAACGCCGCTGGTCAGCAGGCAGCGCTCACCGCGAACGTCGCCGCGGCGCGCGCGAACTACACGAAGGCCGAACAGGACTTGCGGCGCATGCGTGAGCTCGTCGACAAGCAGGTCGTCTCGCGGCAGCAGCTCGACGCGGCGCAGGCGGCATTCGACGCGGCGCGCGCCCAGCTCACCGCGGCGCAGAACAATGCCGGTGCTGCTGGCGCCGGTGTGGCCAATGCACAGGCGGGCGTCCGCCTCGCGACGGCGCGCCTGAGTGCGGCGCAGGCAGCGCGCGACAACGCGGCGCTCCAGCTCTCGTACACGAAGGTGACGGCGCCAGTCTCCGGTGTGGTGTCGCGCAAGCAGGTGGAAGTCGGCCAGCTCGTGCAGGCGGGGCAGCCGCTGCTCACGATCGTCTCCGACACCGGCGTCTGGGTGACGGCGAACTTCAAGGAAACCCAGCTCGCCGACCTCAAGGTCGGCCAGCCGGTGGAGATCGACGTGGACGCGTACGGTGGGGCGTCGGCGAAGGGCGTGGTGGAGAGCGTGAGCGCCGCGACGGGCGCCAAGTTCGCGCTGCTGCCACCGGACAACGCGACGGGCAACTTCACGAAGGTCGTGCAGCGCGTGCCGGTGCGCATCCGCATCACGGAGGGCCTCGGCAAGGACAAGCCGCTGCGGCCGGGCATGTCGGTCGTCGCGCACGTCAACACGAAGTAAGCCGCACCACATCGACTACCTGAAAAGCGAATGACCTCCACGGCCATCCGGCCCGGCGGCGCGTTCGGTGAGCTGACCGACCGTTCCGGTCCAGCTCCCGTCGCGCTCGCCGACGTCGAGGACCGCTACAAGTACAAGTACCTGATCGCCATCGCCGTCACGCTGGCGGCGGTACTCGAGCTGATCGACACCTCGATCGTCAACGTCGCCATCCCCCACATGATGGGGAACCTCGGCGCGACGCTGGACGAGATCTCGTGGGTGTCCACCGGCTACATCATCGCGAACGTCATCGTGATCCCGCTGTCGAGCTGGCTGTCGGGATTCTTCGGGCGCAAGCGCTACCTCACGGGCTCGATCATCCTCTTCGTCGCCGCCTCGTTCTTCTGCGGCGCGGCATCAACGCTGGGTGGATTGATCTTCTGGCGGGTGGTCCAGGGCCTCGGCGGCGGCGCGCTGTTGTCCACCGCGCAGGCGACGCTGTTCGAGTCGTTCCCGCCGAAGGAAGTGGGCATCGGCCAGGCGATGTTCGGCGTCGGCGTGATGGTGGGCCCGACCATCGGCCCGACGCTCGGCGGCTACATCGTGGACAACTTCAACTGGCCCTGGATCTTCTACATCAACGTGCCGCTCGGCATCCTGGCGGCAATCATGGTGTGGACGTACGTGCACGACGCCGAGCACCAGGAGCGGACCCGCACGATCGACGGCACCGGCATCTTCCTGCTCGCGCTGTGCGTCGGCTCGCTGCAGTGGATGCTGGAGCGCGGCGAGCGCTACGACTGGTTCGACTCGCGTTTCGTGACGGCACTCTGCGTGACGGCGGTGGTGTCGTTCGTCCTGCTGCTCTGGCGCGAGCTGACGATCAAGGAGCCGGTGATCAATTTCCGGATCCTGCTCAATCGCCAGCTCGCGGCCGGCGTGGCGTTCGCGAGCATGCTCGGCTTCGCGCTGTACGGCAGCGTGTTCGTGCTGCCGGTGTTCCTCCAGAGCCTGCACGGCTGGACGGCGAACCAGACGGGTATGGTGATCCTTCCCGGCGCCATTGCCTCGGCGGTGACGATGGCCATCGTGGGGCGGAATGCACAGAAGCTCGATGCCCGCGTCACGGTGACGATCGGCTCGCTGCTCTTCCTGTTCAGCATGTACAAGCTGTCGCTGTTGTCGTACGACGCCGGTGCGCACGACCTGTTCTGGCCGCTCATCGCCCGCGGCGTGGGCCTGGGCCTCATCTTCGTCCCGCTCACCGGCGCGACGATGGCGGACCTGAAGGACAGTGAGCTGGCACAGGGAACGGGGATGTTCAATCTCACCCGCCAGCTCGGCGGTTCACTTGGCATCGCGATCAGCGCGACGCTGCTCTCGCGCTTCACGGCGCAGTCACGCGCGCTGCTCGCCGAGCACGTGGTGGTGGGTGACGCGACGAGCATGGCGCGCCTCGAGGGAATCACGCGGGCGCTGATGGCGAAGGGCGCTGACGCGCTGAGCGCCAAGCAGCAGGCGCTGTTCATCCTCGACCGGCAGCTGCAGGGCCAGGCGAGCGTGCTGGCGTTCTCGAAGCTGTACCTGCTGAGCGGGATCGCGCTGGTGCTGGCGTTGCCGCTGATGCTGCTGTTCCGAACGGGGAAGTCGAGGGGATTGGGGGCCGGGGCGCACTGACAAGCAGGCACTCCTGACTCACCGCAGTCATCAGCTGTCAGTCGGGAGTTCGCACGGCAGAGCTGACAGTTCAAGCTGTCAGCTGGCAGAACTGCTCGTAGCTCCGCTCGCGTCGAGAGCTGATGGGAGCAGGGTCACGATGGACCGAAGGGCGGCAGGGCGACGGCGTACTCCGTCGGGCTGGCTGCCCTTCTCCCTTTCCGGTCACTGGGCACTCCACACTGGCCACTCCGTACACCGCGTTTGCAGTTCCGCCCCACCGTTCCATTCCAGCCTTGGTGCGTCGAGTCGTAAGCTCGTTAGTGACTGCGACAAACACTGTGAGCTGACAGCTTGAACTGTCAGCTCTGCCGTGGCACTCCCGACTTCCAACTGATGACTATCAACTACAGTCAGGAATCGGAGGCGTACACCTCGATCCGCGCCTGCCCATTCCGCCCGTACTTCACGTACATCAGGATCGGTCGGCAGCACACCTGGCAGTCTTCCACGTACTCCTGCTCACCCCCGCCGCCCGGGTCGAGGGAGATCTCGTTGGATTCGCCGCAGTACGGACACTGCACGTGGGCGTCCGTCTCGGCGGTGCCATCGCCGAGCGGGAAGTCCGCGTCGAGATCCGCAAACGACCAATCGTCCTTCGGGAAGTCCATGGCGGGAAAGTAGGCGGGGGACGGGCCTGCGCGAAGAGGACGTCTGTCCACTCGAACTGAAACAGCAGCGTCCGCGGCCGTGGACACCGAAATGAAGACGAAGCAGCCTAAGTAGTTGTAAGTAACGGCCTTGTGATCGACGTCACCGCTGGACTGTCCCGTGCCTCCCTGGTGCGCGAACGAAGCCCACCAGGAGCCAGCCATGACACGTCGTCGCCGTCGTCCACTGCTGCATGCTGTCACGTGCGCCGCGCTCACGCTCAGCGCCGCCGGATGCGCCAGCAAGCGCGTGGCGCGCATCGAGCCCGGTGCCGTCACCGACCTCTCCGGCCGGTGGAACGACACCGATTCCCGCCTCGTCGCCAACCAGCTCGTCGAGCAGACACTCTCCGCCGGCTGGGCGAAGCGCTACACCGACACCCACGGCGGCGAGGCACCGGCGATCATCGTCGGCACCTTCGCCAATCGCACGCTCGAGCACATCGCCGTCGGCACCTTCGTGAAGGACATCGAGAAGGCCCTCGTGTCCACCGGCGCGGCGCGCGTCGTCGCCTCGGGCACCGAGCGCGCCGAGCTGCGCGGCGAACGGAAGGACCAGCAGCAGAACGCGCGAGCCGATACTCGTGCGCGCCAGGGCCAGGAGCTCGGCGCGCGCTACATGCTTGCCGGCGAGCTGCAGGCCATCGAGGACGTGGACGGCCGCGAGCGCGTGGTCTTCTACCAGGTGGATGCGTCGCTGATTGACCTCGAGACCAACACGAAGGTCTGGATCGGCCAGCACAAGATCAAGAAGTACATCACGCGTTCGGCGTTCGGGCTTTGACCTCCAGCGGAGACAACAACATGTCCAGCTCCCGCATTCCCCAGCTCGCGCCGACGCTGTTCATCAGCGCGCTCATCGCCACCGGCTGCGCGCCGAAGCGCATCGACGAGATGCCCATCACCATCATGCGCAACGGCGATCGCCTCGCCGAGCCGACGCGCGCCCTCGATGCGGCGGCCGCCGATGCCGCCGCCTCCCAGGTGTCCGGGCGCGAGCGTCGCGACTCCCTCGCCGCTGTCGCGTACACCGGCTGCGCACCGGATGTCTGCGCCGCGCTCGGCCGCGGTGAGATCGCGCTCGGCATGAACGAGGCGCAGGTGCTTGCCGCGACCCGCACCACGGGCCAGGCGTGGACGGTGCGACGCAGCGGCGGGGTCGCCGTGCTCGCACCGCGCGATGCCGACACCGCGCCACGCGACGCCGTGGCGCCAGTGGCACTCGTGCAGATCGCCGACGGAACGGTGGCGAGCGTGACGTACAGCGAACCCCAGGGGCTGCGCACGGTGAGCAGCGCCGCCGACGTGAGCAATGCCAACCGCGCGCGCGTCGAGGCGCTGGTGAAGGAAGGCGACGCCCTCGCCGCGGCAGGCGACTTCACCGGGGCGCTGGAGCGGTATGATCGCGCGAGCGTCGTGGACCGGGCAGATCCGATGCTCGAGTACAAGATGGCCACGTCGCTCGACAAGCTGCTGCGTCCGCGGGAGGCCGAGCTGCGCTACACGCTCTTCCTGCATCGCCTGGAGCTGGAGAAGATCGAGGCGGTGGGCGACGCAAATGCGAAGCTCGCCGAGGCGATTGCGCAGGCGCGGCAGCGGGTGATGGTGATCGAGCGCCAGAGCCACTGAGCGCCGGCCCGGTGACTGGCCATGCGCGCTTCCACCAGCGCTCGCCGAAGCATCGACCGATTCTTCCTCTGCTCGGGCCTGCTCCTGCTCGGCGGGTGCGCGACCCTGCGCACCACGCTGGGCGGGTATGCCACTGGCGCCAACGGTATTGCGTGTCCACAACAGCAGCTGCGTGACGCCCTGGCGCGCGGCGACTTCAAGTCCGCGCTGGCCTGGCACGAAGACGACGAGCTCCTGCGTCGGCTCGACGTAGGGATCGCGAGCTACTACGCGGCGCAGTTCACGCGTAGCGCGGCCGTGCTCGACAGCGCCGCGCTGCTCGCCGACGATCGCATCACGGCAAGCCTGTCGAAGGATGCCCTGGCGCTCCTGACGAGCGATCTCGCGCGTCCCTACCAGCCGCGGCGCACCGAGCGGCTGTTCATTCCGTACTACGCCATGCTCGCGTACGCGCGGCTGGATCAATGGGAGGACGCGGCGGTGGAGGCGCGTCGCCTCTCGTCACTGCTGGCGCAATATGCGGACGACCGGGATGAGCGCGAGCGCGCCCTGCACGGCGCGCTGCACGAGCTGGCTGGCGCTGTGTTCGCGCGGGCTGGTGAGCCCGGTGATGCCGCGGTGGCGCATCGTGCGGCACGGGCGCTCGTGTCGGCCTTCGCCGACTCCGGTCGTGCTGCGGCAGGCATGCCCGCTGCCAACAGCGCCCTCGGCGAGGTGCTGGTGATCGTCGAGCGCGGCTATGTGGCGCACCGCGTGACGGAGACGATCGAGGTCGACTTCGAGAGGGGTGACGACGACTCGGTGCGCGTGCGTGACGCTGGCTGGGGCAGCGGTCACCAGAGCGGACACCGCAGCGCGCAGGCGGCCAGTGGTTCGCTGCCGGCGCCGGTCGCCTACGTGCGAAGACGCCATCATCATGAAATCGACGACGACTATCACCTGACCATCGCCTTTCCCTCGCTGCGAAGCTCGGCGCGGCCCTGGGGCGCCATCATGCTGGCGAGCAGCGGCGTGGATACGGCTGGCCGAGCCGGCGTCGTCGCGCTCGTGGACGCGGCGAGTGCTGCGGACGAAGGACGCGAGCGCGCTGCCATCCTTGCCCGAGCCGCCGCCCGCGCCGCAGCGAAATACGCCGTGGTGAAGGCGGTGCGGGACAGGAAGGGTGAAGTCGCCGGCACGCTGGCCAACGTGGGTGCCTCGCTTCTCGAGCGGGCCGACGTTCGTTCCTGGCACCTCCTGCCGAGCGAGATCACGCTCCTCCGGCTCCGGCTGCCGGCTGGGCCACAGCGGATCACGCTCCGCATCGGCTCCGGGGCGCAGACGCGACTCGTGGACGTCGGCACGGTCCTGGTACACGCGGGTAGCGTGGATCTGGCACCGGTGCGACTGTGGCAGTCACCGCCGCTGGCACCCGCAGTGCCCGCCGACTCACCCCAGCCGAGACCCTGACATGCCGAAGTGGACTCCCGTGTACCTTCCCGCCGATGTTCCGGCCCCCAAGGGCCCGTACAGCCCCGCCGTACGCGCCGGCGATTTCGTCTACGTCAGCGGGCAGACGCCGCGGGATCCGGTGACCGGCGAGATGGCCGGGGACGACATTGCCTCCCAGACGCGCAGCACGCTGCGCAACCTCGAGCGCGTATTGAGCCAGGCTGGTGCCAGCCTGAACGACGTCGTGAGCGTGACGGTCTACCTGCAGCGCTCTGACGACTGGGATGCGATGAACGAGGTCTACCGTCAGGTCTTCCACGGTCCATTCCCGAGCCGCACCACCGTCGGCGCCGACCTGCGAGGCATCCTCATCGAGATCAGCGCGGTGGCCCATGCGCCTCAGGCCGGCTGAGTCGGCGAAAACACGTGTCTTAACAACTCGTCGCGGGCGACGTCTCCCTGTCTGGTAGCGCGTTGGAGCGCACCAACACTTTGGAGGCTGCATGGGTAAGACTCGTGTAATCGCACTCGTCGTCGCGTCACTGGTGTCCACCGCCTCGTTCGCCGGAGCCCAGGCTCCCGCGCAGCAGGGCGCTCGTCAGGGCCAGCACGCGATGCAGCGGGGACCGCGCGCCGGTGCGCGCGTCGAGCGTGGATTGTTCCGTGGCATCAAGCTGAGCGACACCGAAAAGGCGAAGATCAAGGACATCAACGGCAAGTACGCAACGCAGGCCAAGTCGCTCCGCGAGCAGATGAAGCCAGCGATGCAGGAAGCGCGGGCCGCGCGCCAGAAGGGCGACACGACGGCGGCACGGACGGCAATGGCTCGTAACAAGGGCACCTTCGACAAGCTGGCGCAGCTCCGGAAGAGCGAGCAGTCGGAGATCCGGTCGGCGCTCACGCCGGAGAACCAGAAGCTCTATGACGCGAACGTGCAGCAGCTGGCCAAGCGCCGCGACGAGATGAAGGCGCAGCGCAAGGATGGGAAGGGCGGCAGGCGGGACGGTTCCCGCGCCCAACACTCTGGCCGCGCTGGGTGAATAGGATGTAGCGATGGTGAGTGCCTGGGCGCTGGTGGGGCGCACAGCACGAGCCGGAGCGACGCGAATGGGTTGGCAGCAACGCTGCCAACCCATTCGTGCGTATATATGGGGCGTGCCCGCCGGACTCCCGCTCCCACCCACTCGCCCAACCCCGATGCTCAGGTCTCGTCCCGCCTTCCTCGCCGCCCTTCTGGCCGCCGCGCCACTGGCGGCGCAGCAGGGTACCACGCCGCGTGCCTTCCAGCTCGCCGACTGGTACAAGCTCACCACCCTGAGCTCGCCGGCCATGTCGCCGTCTGGCGATCGTGTCGCCTTCACCGTGACGACGGTTCGTGAGGCGGAGAACAAGCGCCACAACGAAATCTGGATCGTGCCGACGACCGGCGGTGAGCCGAAGCGGTTCACCTCGCCGAGCCAGGAGAGCAGCCAGCCCCGCTGGTCTCCCGACGGCCGCTATCTCTTCTTCAGCTCCACGCGGAGCGGCGGGAAGGGAAATACCTGGGCGATCCGCATGGACCAGCCCGGCGGCGAAGCGGAACAGCTCGAGAAGTATCCCTCGGGCTCCGTGCCGCGCGATGGCCGGTTCGCCATCTGGGCCGAGCCCGACAGCGCGCCGCGCGCCGACTCGGCGAAGATGAAGAACGATCCGTTCGCGAAGATGCAGCCGATGGCGCGCCCACCCTATGGCGCGATCACGAAGCCGGCCAACCCGGCGCGCTTCGACGGTCGCCAGGTGGTGGATATGCGCTACAAGTCGAACGATCGCGGCTACGTGCCGGGCCCCCGTGAGGCACGCACCTATCGGCCGGCGCAGCTCTGGCGCCAGGCGTTCGACGGCAGCGAGAAGCGCGCGCTGACGCGTACCGCGTATTCGCATCGCGGCGCCGTCGTGAGCCCGGACGGCAAGTGGGTCGCCTTCCTCGCGGACGCTGAACTCCGTCCCGACTCGTTGGTCGAGCACGAACGCGATTCGCTCTCCTTCCTCCCGTACGACGCGAAGCGCGACGAGGCCAATCGCAACGACGTCGACCTGTTCATCATGAGCACGGACGGCGGCGAGCCGCGCCGGCTCACGTGGGCCGGCGCCGAGAGCGATGTCACGTGGTCACCCGACTCGAAGCGCATCGCCTTCATCGGCCGGCCAGCGCGGACGTCGTCGGCACGGGTGTACCTGGTGAATGCGACGGGCGGCGAGCCCCAGAATGTCCTGGTCGACGCGTTCCGCTACGAGCCGTCGGGGATCGAGTGGCTGGCCGACGGGACGCTCGTGTTCAATGCCGACATCGGCGGCAGCAGCGGCCTGTTCAAGCTCGATCCGGCCACGAAGCAGCCGACGCAGCTCCTCGGCGGCCGGCGCAAGATCAACGGCTTCAGCTTCGACAACGCAGGAAGGAAGGTGGCGTACGTCTCCACCAGCATGACGAAGCCGACGGAGCTCTACGTCGCGGACGCAAACGGAAAGAACGAGAAGCGCCTCACGTCGTTCAACGACAAGCTCACGAGCGAAGTCGCGTTCAGCGACGCCGAACGGTTCACGTATCCGAGCGTGGGCGGGATGGAGATCGAGGGCTGGCTGATGAAGCCGTACGGCTACCAGCCCGGGAAGAAGTATCCCGTGGTGCTGTACATCCACGGCGGCCCGCACTCGCAGTACGGCGAGGGCTGGTTCGACGAGTTCCAGAATCTCGCGGGGCAGGGGATGTTCGTGCTGTTCACCAACCCGCGCGGCTCGAGCGGCTACGGAGCCGACTTCACGTACTCCACGCGCGGCCGCTGGGGCGCGGAGGACTACGAGGACCTCATGAAGGCCGTGGACATCGCCGCGAAGCGCGCCGACGTGGACTCCACGCGCATGGGCGTGACGGGCGGCTCGTACGGCGGCTTCATGACGGCGTGGGTGACGACGAAGACGAATCGCTTCAAGGCGGCGGAGACCGACCGCATGATCAGCGAGTGGACCTACTGGTATGGCGCGTCGGACGCACAGGGGCTCACCGAGTTCGAGTTCTACGGCAAGCCGTGGGACAACTTCGCGATGTACGACACGCTCTCGCCGATCCGCCACGTGACGAGCGTGCGCACGCCGACCCTGATGGTGCAGAGCGAAGAGGACTTCCGCACGCCGATGGGGAACGCCGAGCTGTGGTACATGGCACTCAAGAAGATGGACGTGCCCGTGGAGCTCGTGCGCTATCCTCGCTCGACGCACGAACTGTCGCGCTCCGGTGAGCCGTGGCTGCTGGTGGACCGGCTCGGACGGATCCGGCAATGGTTCGCGTACTGGCTCCAGGACAAGCCGGAGGGGAGGACGGTGAGTGCGAATGGAGAGCGGTGAACGGAAATCGTGAACCGTGAACCGTGAACCG
>Ga0157372_10005804_pt1 | contig 13148 bp, 7 predicted proteins | sample C55metaG_FD_115307 | JGI IMG/M metagenome (GOLD analysis project Ga0157372, IMG submission 115307) | Corn rhizosphere microbial communities from Kellogg Biological Station, Michigan, USA - C5-5 metaG | ecosystem: Host-associated > Plants > Roots > Rhizosphere > Soil | place: USA: Michigan... | reverse complement strand
TTGACAAATGAGGATGACAAGACCGGCGATGCGCAGTGGGGCTATTACGGCTCGGTGCCGCAAGCGATCAGCACTGCCGGTTGGTGGGGTGGAGAACTTCAATTTGGCATTGGCGTGGATGACACCAGTCGCGGAATGACTCGCATTCCGTATTGGGGTCCTCCGGCAACCGATTCGAATTACACATACAGCGTATTGTTCACACCGCCAGCCGATCCCAACAATCCTGGCCAGCCTGTGCCGCTCACATTTGATTACCACGATGATTATTATCCGGACAATCACGACACACCTGGGTATAAGAATGATCCATCTATCGCGCCCTTGAAAGTAGACATCTACACGTTGGTGCCTGCTGCACCCATCGGCCTTGATGCGGTGGGCGATCGTTCCAATCCCAGTGCGCCGGCCATCGATCTATCCTGGACCAACACCTCCAATATCGCACAGCAAACACAGATCCAATACCAACTCGCAGGAGGAAGCTGGACGTATTTGGCCAGCGTGCCGGCGGGCGTCACTTCCTACTCGGTGACGAGCATTGGTGGATCGCCCGTTGCATTCAATGAGCTGTATCGATTCCGTGTCCGCAGCACTTTGGGAGCCTTCCAGAACACCCTTGGGGATTCTGGCTATTCGAATGAGGCTGATGTAGCGATTGCCAATTCAGCGCCAATAGTCGATCCGATAGCGCCTGTGCCGAGCAATGCGCAGAACCAAGTCACCTTCCAAGTCACAGCCACCGATCCCAACGGATATCCGCTGAGCTTTACCTTCCCCAATGGCAGCTCTACCAACCAAGGTTTGACCGTTACTGAAAACGGTGACGGCCAGTCGGCAACCGTTGCCGGCTCTATCCCCGCGCCTCCATCTGGAATCCATTGGTATCCCTACGTCGTCACAATTCGCGTCAGCGATACCTCCGGGGCCTATCAGGACGTGGACGTGGAAGTTGAAGACGCGCAGCCAGGTCAGAATCTTCCGATCGTGCAAAGTGCCACAGCGACTCAGGTTACCGGAAGCAACACCACTTGGTCACTCCGAGCCGCCGCGGTTGAAGGGACCAGCGATCCGGGATTGACTTACCTGTGGACTGTGATTGACCAGCCGGCGCTGTCGCCGGAGCCTCGGTTTAGCGTCAACGATACCCCAGCAGCCGCAAACAGCACCGTCACCTTCGGCGCGCCTGGCAACTACAAGCTGCGCGTCACCGCGATTGATGCGCGAGAGGATTCATACCTTGGCGCTGCGTCCGGCGCAATGGATGTTCCAGTGACGGTCATCCAAACGCCTTCCGGATTAGAAATCAGTCCGGAGCAGACGGACCTCAAGCCAGACGGCACGTGGCAATTCGAGGTGGTGGGTCTAGACCAGTTTGGCACGCCGATGGCGGTGTCGGGCCCGGTGACGTGGACCGCCACAAGCGGCACCTTCGATTCCGGAGGCCAAGGGATCTATACCGCTGGTTCCGCCGGAGGGGTCGATATCATTACAGCGACTGTTTCTGGGCTGCCCACCGCTCAAGGTTTCGTGGACGTGAAAAGCGGGACCGACCAACCACCGATTTTTGCTGAGAATCCGACTGTTACAGCGGGCCCGCCCGTGAACATTGGCGGCGCGATGTATGCGCCTTTGAACCTGAGCGTGTGGGGCGCAGACGATCTGGGCGAATCGAATCTGACCTACAGCTGGAGCGGCAGCGGACCGGGAACAATCACATGGGGGACGACCACAACCGGTGCTGCGATTAATGGGACTAACGCCGCCAAACACCTGTGGGTCAATGTTAATCTTGGCGGCACGTACAGCTTCACCGCCACGATGACCGATTCCTTCGGGCACACGGTTACCAACATCATTCCCGTGTCGATCGACGTTCCAGACCCAAACTATTCACCGTTGGACAGCTCTGTGGTCCTTTGGCCGACGCTCACCACAGTAGGAGCGGGGGTCGGGACCGTGGACTTTACACCCACGGTCATGGACCAGAAGGGCAATCCCGTCGAGCCTCAGCCGACGGCCAGTGATTTCACCTGGTCGGTGATCGGTGGCAGCGTCGAAGGAACCTTCGCCGACCCGCATTCCGGCGTCTACACACCGCCTTCATTGGCAAGTTTGGGAAGCGCGTCTTCAGTCACCAATACAATCCAAGTTAGCTTCGATGGCTTCACAGCCACGGCAACGATCATCGTGGTTGCCAATGCCAAGCCTACCGTATCTCTCGTAGGGCCACCCGATGCGGATGCCGGGCCATGGAAGATCGACGGTAACACCGAAATCGACGGGGTTGTTTATGATCCGCTGTTCGACGGCGGGACGCCGGTCGTTTGGCAACTCACTGCCACACCCATCAACGGCGGCATGGCGATGCCGATTGACAGGGGGTTGTATAACGTAGGCACAGCGCCAGCAACCGGCGGCTATCTCACCACGCTCGATCCGTCCCTTCTCCCTACGGGCGCATACACGCTGACCCTCACCGCGACCAACGGCGAAGGCCAGAGCTCGCAGGACACGCATCCGATCATCATTTCCAGCGGTGCCAAGGTCGGGAATATGACGTTGCCGGTCACGGACATGGCCATCCCAACTGGCGGATTGCCGATCGTGATTTCCCGCATGTACGACAGCACGCTCGCCTCGCGCAATTCCGACTTTGGTTACGGCTGGCGGCTGGAACTGCCGGACGTGGACCTGGTCACGACTGCCATTGAGCGCAAGGATGGCATTTCTGATGACCCGCAGCATCCTGCCCTAGTGGATGGCGACATCGTTTCGTTGACCTTGCCCGGCGGAAACGTGCAACAGTTTCAGTTCGCGCCCACCACGAAGAACGGCTTGACTACCGCCGCTTTTGCCGCGATCGACGGCAACAGCACGCTGACCGCCTGGACCCCCGGAAATGCTCCGACGTTGAGCGAAGCCAGCACCGGCGAATACTATCAGGGGTTGGGGACCAACGGGATTGGCTACAATCCGGCTTCTGCGACATTCGGCGGGACTTATTATCTCACCACTGCGGACGGCACGCTCTACACGATCAACGCCACCAGCGGCATGGTCGACACGGTGGTGGACACACACGGCAACAAGCTGGATTACACGAACTATGGCGGCAGCACGGGAACGATCGTTAGCACGCCCGCAGATGATCCAGGTGATCCCACGACCATCACGATCACGCGCGACGCCAATGGTCACATCACCAAGATCACCGATCCGCAAGGCAATTCGGTGCAGTACGTCGTCAACAGCAGCGGCGACCTGACCGAATTCACCGACCGTGTGCAGATCATGGTCGGTGATACGCCCACGAATGTAACGACACAATATGCTTACGGCGATGCGAACCTGCCACACTTTTTGACCAGCGTCAACGACCCGCGCGGTGTACAGGTGATCTCGGCCAGTTATGACGACGGCAGCGGCGCTCTCTTGACGCTCACCGACGCCAATAACAAGACCAGCAATATCACGACCGGCCCCAGCGGAACCGACAGCACCGGCCAGACCGCCACGGACCTCTCCGGCAACACGAGCCAAACCGTCACTAATATCTATGGCGATGTCACCCGTCAGATTCAAAACGTCCAAGACGATAAGGGAGACCTGGCCGGATATCTGGTCACCGTCACGGACTATCAGTATTCCGACGGCGAGCGGGCATCAGCGACACAGTATGCACCATTCTATGTGCCAGATACGGACGGAAGTGTCTACAGCAAGCCTGGATCGGTCCCGCAGGAAGTGATCGAATATTACACCAGCGAGGATACCCCTACCGGCGAGCCTGATGATCTGGATCAGCCGCATATCGTGACGGTATATGGCGCCAATGACACTGCCCGCGTCACGACCTACTCCAATTACGCCAGCGGTAAACCGCAGACCATCAGCCAAACTCTCGAACAAATGGATGCCGGCGGCAATGTGCTCACCAGCACGCCGATTCCTACAGGCCAGGCGACTTACACTAATGGCAACCTCACCCAAAGCACCGATCCCTTGGGAAACGTCACCGGCTACTCTTACGATGCTTCGGGTCATCAGACATCAAGCTATCGGATCATCAATGGCACGACCGTCACCCTCACCCTCAGCACCTATTACGGAAGCACGAATGCCAGTCAGGGGGCGGTGGCAGGAATGCTCGCGACAAGAACCGACGCCAACGGCAAGGAAACCTTCTATAGCTACACGCCCAATGGCAATGTGGCCGCGACGTGGAGCTTGTCCGGCAATGGCCAATGGGTGGTCAATGAGACGCTCTATGACGCCGACGGTAGGCAAACCAGCACTACCCAAGCGGTCTACATCGATGCTTCCCCCACCCAAATTTTGAATGTCAGCGGCTTTTCCAATGGCTATCCCGCCATCACCGAAGCTGTGGTTCAGGCTTCGCGCACGCTTAGCGCCACAAGCTATAACTTCATTGGCCAGACCGATACGACCACCGATCAATATACTGGCGTCACGCGCTATACCTACGACGCTCACGGCAACGTCATCCGCACGCTTTATCCGAACGGTACCGAACAACGAATAGTCTATGACGCCGCAAATCGCGTCATCTGGCAGACCGACGCCTACCCCAGCACGACCACTTACAACGCCGACGGCAGCTACACCAATGACAATACCACCACCGCCAACGCTACATACATCGTCTATGATTCTTTAGGACGAGCGGTTGGAACCCAGCGATTTTCAGGCGTGCTAATCGCGATGGGCAGCGCGACGGTTTCAGGCGGTGTGAGCCTGCCGACCACCGCTATCGGCAATGAAGGGACGCCGATCTCCTCAACCGGGACCGTTTACGACGAGCAAGGGCGCGTGGTCGAGAGGGATTCGGCCTCAGGCCTGCGAACGGGAACCCTCTATTATCCCACCGGGCAGGTGCAATACACCGGTGTCCTTCTATCCAGCGCTCCCTCGAATTGGTATACGCTATCAAATCCAACGCAATACTTAGATCCACCCATCGCGTACACCGAGTCCAAGTACGACCTGTTTAATAGCACGATGCCTGCGGGCGCTGCCTATTATGACGCCAGCATTCAGCACGTCTTTGAAAACGGAGTATGGAGCACGCCGGAAACTGACACCTATTACGACGCCGTGGGAAATGTAGTCGAAACCCAGTATCCCGATGGCAGCTTTACGCAAACGCTGTATGGGCTATACGGGCAGGCGATCGATTCCTCTACACTCGCCAGTTTGGGCATCACCGATGCTCCCAGCTTCACGATGCCAGCCGGCGGCCAGGAGGTCGTGAAGATCGCCCAGCGAAAGAGCGGCGATCCGGCCGCAGCGACGTTCTACCTCTATGACAAGGCAGGCAATCTCACTGATGTCTGGCAGCCGGCGGTGGCCGATGCGCTCAATGGCGGCACCATGACCCGTCCGCACTGGCAATACAGCTATCTCCAGGGCCAGCAGATGACGCAGGTCGATCCGAAGGGAAACACGACCAGCTTCGCTTACGACGCGCTGGACCATGAGCTATCCCGCACGCTTCCAGATGGCCAAACTGGCGGCTCCAACGCCGGGCATGAAACTGAAGCCTTCACCTACGACCAGTACGGCAATCAGCAAACGCATACCGACTTCGATGGCAATCTCACCACCAACACCTACTACACTTCCGGCGTCCATGCGGGTCTGCTGGAGACGGCCGTTTACAGCGGCGCCAGCCAAACGACTGAAACCGTCAACTACACCTACGATGCGCTCAATCGGCAGACAGTGGTAACCGACTCAGCCAACGGGCCCACGCCGACGACCTACACCTACGATCCCGTCACTCAAAATATTGCATCGATCACTTCACCGGAAGGGACGATCAACTACGTCTACAACCCGGCTACCGGCCGGGACGTCCGGATGATTGCCAGCCACAATGGCACGGTCACAGATGAAACCGATTACGCTTACGATCAGCAGGGCAGGTTAATCGATGTGTATGGGGTCGTTGTTCAGGGCACGGTCTACGCCACCTTCGCCGGCCCTGATTCCAACGGAAATCCAACCTTCACTGGCGGCACGCCCCTTACCACCACTTATACCTACGATCCGCTCGACAACCTTGCTAGCGAAACCAATTCCGATAACACCAAAACAATTGACAGCTATGACGCCAACAATCGCCTCGTTGGCTTGGTCACCAGCAATACTTCCACGGGCGAACCTATCTTTGCTGAGAGCTACGATCTTTATGACAATGGGCTGCGCAAAGATGTTACCGATACCCGTTACAACAGCGATGGCTCGATCTTCTCCCAAACCAAGATCACTTGGACCTACGACGATGATCAGCGCCTGACCGATGAGACGCTCACTGTTCTTGCCGGTGGCTCCAATGCGCCCAGCGCCTATGACGACACATTCAAATACGATCTTTCTAATAACCGAACGGAAGAAGACATCACGGGCACTGAGAATGCGACGGTGACTTATGCCTACAACGGTGACGATCAACTCAAAAACGAAACAAGAACAGGCGATGGCGCATACATAATCACGTATGGCTACGACGACAATGGCAGCCTGATCAGTCAGGCAAAAACCGTTAGCTCGACGACCACGACAACCGATTACCGTTACGACGCGCGCAACCGCATGATTCGCGTGGACACCAATGGCGACACGACCTATGACGGCAACGGCAACCCTACCGGCAACGCTTCCGATGACACGGTTTACACCTACGATGACAACGGCGTTCGTGTCAGCGAGACGGCGAACGGCGCAACGACCTATTACCTCAATGATCCGCAGAATCCCACCGGCTACCTCAAGGCGATCGAAGAAAGCACAATGCTCAATGGTTCGCCCACTCGTGGCTACATCCTCGGGCTGAACGTTATTGCCGAGAGCGACAGCACTAATGACGTGCTTTATTTGATCAAAGATGGGCACGACAGCACGCGCGCGCTCCTTAATTCGTCTGGTGGGGTCGTCGAGCAGTACAACTACGATGCCTTTGGCTCCCTTCTGGCCTCGGTAGGCGCCCAATCGGACGCGAGTGCAGCACTGACAAAATGGCTATTCGGGGGGGACGGCATTTATGACGCAAGCACAACCTGGACTTATCAGGTCGCCCGCTGGCGTAATGGAAATCGTTTTGTAACCTATGATCCACTTCACCTATGGGTCGGAGATATACAAAATGGAAATCCATATGTCTATGCCTCTGATAATCCGGTAGTGGCTGCCGATCCATCAGGGATGATGGCCGAAGAAATGCTCGAAGCAGAGGGTGAGGGGGAGAATCTTGACGCAGAAGGGGATGCTTCTGCAGCAGCAGTAAGAGAACAGGCGGAAGAGGTTGTTAATGAGTTGAAGAGCGTGGAGCAAGAGGAGGGAGTCGAGGCAGAGAGCGAACCCGGCAAATTGAATGTCAAATATGACGAAGACGTCATGAAGCAGCAGGTAAAATGGTATGAGATGTATGACGAATCGGGCGAAGAGCAGTTTTCCGCGAGAATCGGAGAGGCGGCCAATGGAGGCACCAAAGTAGAGATTTCGTGGACGAACAATTTACCCAAAACACGTCAGATACTTACGCAGATACAGCAAGCTGAGGGCGGTTCAGTAACTGAAATTGAGGGAGAGGCGAGCGACCAGCTTCTTGACAAGATCAATGACGGGGAATGGACCGCAGATATGATTGCCCGCCGCCTTTCAACGTCACTCTCTGAAGACTGGGCTGTTAAATTTGTCCAAGTGGGCAAAAAACTGATGATTATGGCGACCAGATCCGCTTCGGAGCTTTAGATGCTTGTCGGGCTTATTTCTAGGACATATTGTTAAATAAGTGATGCTGTTTCGATACCGAGCGAGGAAGCACGATGGAAAAAAAATATTGGCCCTTTGAAGTTCTTCCACCCGCGCAACGGAACGCGCTGCACTCCGCACAGATTGACTTTATGGAGGCGGCATACCGGGAAGGATGGAGGCCATACAAATACACTTTCGGCTATTCGGCCGAGACTGAAGACGGACGAGAGGCGTCAATCATCCAGAGATCGACGCCGTCGCAAAATAAATGGGAAGTTGTATTTTGTACTTCGGAAAAGCGCGTCGCTACAGCGTTCCTGAGCGGATTCCAATTTGCAGCAGAGGCAGCATTACGCTGGCTGAAAGGCGAAGAGGCAGATGCAATCATTTCTGGCTGCAAGGATCACCTATTTTCGCCAAAAGGAGCGAAGGGTAGCTTTACCATCTTACCCGATGGATGAAGGTGTCCTGAACGCAAGTCGCCAATCAGTGATTGCGGTCTAATCCGTCCAAGTATCCAAAATATAATTCTCGGGCCGGAAAAAGGGTAGGAGACCAAGGTCATTTTGGCTTAGCTTTTAGTAAAGAAGGCGGATGACGACTAAAGCCCTTTTTTGCAGCGACCTCCGCTTCTCTTTGACGGCGGGATTTACTCAGCAGATCAGCTCTCGTTATCAAAATCGCGAAGCCAGACCATCATCTGTTCATTCCTTTCTCTCGAAACCGCTTGGGCACACCGCGCTGCGGCAAACCTGCCTTCCCTATTTAGCAAACATGGGTGAAGTTGGGGGCTGGCTCAACATTTCGCGCGGCGTGCCTGATTCAGCCCGAAGGTTCGCGCAACCTGCATCGCCGCATGACGAAAATTGAAACCCGGTGCAGCCTTTCTCCATTTCGTGCTGAGGCTGTAGGAGCGATGGTACTCCAATGTTCGCTCACTGATGAATCGATAATGCCGCAAACTGATCGCAATAAGCTCGCGCGAAACACAGAGTTGGTTGATGAGTGGGGTGAAGTAAAAGTTCTTCCACTGAAATTGCCCTCGTGATGAATCGGCACACGCAAATGCTTCAATTGGATTCAAAGCCATTTGTTGTGCCAGAGCGAACACTGAAAGAAAGAGAATCGGGAGCGGAAGCAGCGCGTCGGCCATGAATCGATCGGCCTCCATTTCCTCCTGCGGGCGATGCTTTGCCGCTGGCGCATAGTGCATGGCTCCTTTTCGGCCGCGTGAATGTTTAACAATATGTGCGACTTCGTGCATGACGGTCGATCGAAATAGTGGTTCGTATTTCTCCGCACGCTGGCAGATTTCAATTGTCTGCGAAGCGGGACGAGCAATCCCAAAAACGGGAGCATCAGCCCTCTCGTCGTAGCTCGACAAATCAGTGATGTAAACATCAATGCCGAGGAAGTTTTCTGCGAGATCGCAAACGTCGAAATTGGCGCGCGTCATTACGCTCTTAGCGAAGTCCACAACCTTGTCGTCGCGCCATCGTAATCCTCCTTCGATAAAGCCCTTCAAAAGCAACAGGGCATCGTCTGAAGGAGAAGTCTCGTGATGGCTCTTGAAGTAATCATGGAGTAAGTCATCAGGATTTTGGAAGATTTTGGCCACTGCACTTACCTCGTCCCTCGATCCAGCATCTTGCGAAAGTAAAGCGGTTCGTCGCGGGCAAGCCTCGCCAGTTTTCGCTCAGCGTCAGGTGTAATCTGGCCGGCCGCTGCACACCACTCAGTTGAATCTGCGCCCAGATGCTCGGCAAGCCGGACAATGACCTCTTTGGGCGGTACATGCTTCTCTTGCTCAATGAGACTTAGCAATGCCGCCGAGATTCCGACTTCGGCAGCAAGGGCGCGCAGCGTCTGTTTCTTGGCGCGGCGCGCATCATGAAGCAGATTTCCAAATGACTTCGCCATCTGTTTAATCAGATTAAACAAAGGCTCTGCAATGTCAACAATGTGTAGCCCAATTGTAGCGATAAAACTGAACTGTCTCGGCCAATCCAACGCTAACCGTCAAGTCGAGATCTATATGGGTTGCGGTGCAGTTTGCGTGCGAATGGCGTTTCATGCTCGGTCGCGACACCTGCCTTGGGTATCCGACCATGCGGCTTTTTCAACAGGGACTGATTGGGGAATGGGAATCTGTCTTTGGCTCGAACGTGGCATATGCCCCACAAAGAATGGATAACTCACGGACTCGTTCAGCCAATGTCGATCATCAATGACCTGTCCATGCGGCGATCCGCTGGTTCAAATACATCAATATTATGACAACGGCGACTATCAAGCCGAAGCCAAATATGATGACGCGCATCAGATAACTCACGCATCTCTCCAAAAAAACGCATTTAGAAGCTAAAGAACCTTGGCCAACGGACATCAGCCAACGTTCCCATCTTCCATTTCAATGTTGATGATCAGCAGAAAAGATCATTCGTTTCTGAACGGTAAATTCAATAAAAAAGTCGGCGGGTGGCAAAGAGGGGGGGAACTTTGCCGGGGGAACCGCCGACGGACCAATTATCAACTTTCACCAAGCAAGATTGAACTTTTTTCTCACTTATCATCCGCGCTCTTCTTCAACCTGCCGTATAAGCTTCCATGCCTGAGTTTTCATTGCCGCTGCCAATCGCAGCAGGACATCGACCGTTGGTGAATACTCGTCGCGCTCCAAGTGACTCACATATTCGCGCGTGACATGAGCACTGGACGCGACTTGCTCTTGCGTCATCCCAGCTTCTTCCCGAGCTTTGCGCAACTCATCGCCCAGCACAGGCGGCAACGCTAGCGGCACCTGTCGGCCACGTCTGTGAAGTATTCTTCACTTTTCGATTGACTCAAGCCTTTGCCGTGAAGTATTCTTCACGCGCACGAACCTGATCCCCGCGCTTCACATTGACGCTGTTTCGAAATCGTGAAAGACTGGGGTGAATGACGTGCGGAAAGCTTGGAGCGCACGCATTGCATCGCTTTCATGGACATCCTCAGCAGGCAGTTTGGCCTGGTCATCGCTTATTTACTTCCCGGCTTCATTGCATTGATCGGAGTCGCTCCGTTCGTGCCGATGATCGCCGCCTGGCTCAGAGCCGATCAATCGGGCGGTTTTGGCACGCCTGTTTATGCGCTATTGGCAGCGACGGCAGCGGGCATGATCGTCAGTTGCTTCCGCTGGTTTCTGGTGGATCAGGTTCTTGTGCTGACGGGCTTGGAAAGACCGCGCTTCAATGCGCAGGCTCTGGAGCAGAACGCTTTGGCCTTCAATTACCTTATCGAAAACCACTATCGCTATTTCCAGTTCTATGCGAACACACTCGTCGCAGTGATCTGGACGTATTTCATCTATCGCTCGCACAGTTCATCTTCGCATCTAACGCTGGGCACCGACGCGGGCGTGATGGTGTTGTGCGCCGTGCTCTTTGCAGGCTCACGAGATGCGCTTGGCAAGTTCCGCATGAGAAGCCAGCTTTTAGCTGGACAAGTCGCAAACAACTTTTGGAATGGTGAAATAATGACAAACGGCATTGACCATAATTCAGGCGGCGGCAGCAGTTCTGAGAAATCCCCAGCTCCGGCCAAAGCTAAAAAGATTAAAGCTGAAGCTGTGCCTAAGCCGCAATTGAGCAAAGCGAACCAAAAACAGTCGAAGCAGTGAAGCCTCCATTCGTGCCTTTTAGGGATTTAATCCGTCAAAATTCCGACCAAGCCTCGTTCACAGTTGCAGCTGTGATTGCAACGCTGGTCGGCGCCTTCCCATGATCGATCGGCGGCTTCGCTGTGCTTAGCTTCGTCCGACTGATCTGTGGACCCTGTATCCTGTCGAGACAGCGGGATTGCCACTTGTCTTCTGTGATATCGTTCATCGAACGACTCACTTCATCGAGCTCCATGCCCGCCGCCTTGCGCAGTTCCTGTCTTGTGTGAGAAACTAAATCCAGTTTGCACATTTCAAACGCCCTCGTGGCCAACACTTGAAAGGAAGTGCAATATGGATTTGGACGGCAGAAGAATTGCGCGTTTTGAGTTTCGTGGGTTCCAAGGCAAGCTGGCCATTTGCCAATTGGAAATACTTCAGCTACGAGATGGCCGAACAGCAGTCATCGCTACTGAACGTGAAGACAACCCCGGCACTTCGGTGACGAACGTCGCCGAACATCTTGCATCCCACGTCTGCGATCGTTTTGGCATCGAGCCCGAGAAACTTTTCTGGATCGAACACTGCGGCTACCCCGCCCACGTTTCAAATCGTGAACGAACCCTCGACCTCGTGACGTTCTCCCGTCGCAATCCGGAGCGAATCGTCTGGTCAGAAGCCGTTCTACGCTACAAGCCTGATGGATGGCCGGGTTACTTTGCGGATCCGGCGTGGCGGCCGATGGAAGAATGCGATTGGATGGCTATAGGCCTATCGCCACGTTAGAAGCATTCACAGAGCGATCCGGCAGGATCGCTCTTTTTGCACCGATATCGGATTTTAGTTGATGGGCTTTGATCAACGTTTACGTGTGTCTAGACCGAAGCGGGCGGAATGTACCGGCGAATGACACCTTGTATAGCTTATGTCATTTGACTTTGACAGTTTCCAGAAAAGATTTTGACAAATCCCAATTTTTCAAGGAAGATTTCCGTGCCATTTCGTCATCGGCGGGCTAGGAACTTCAGCCAACGGGTCACTTCTTTGAATATGGGAGCGCCAATGCGTCAATGTCTAATCGCTTTCGCCATAATTGGGCTATTTGCAGCGGGCTGTGTCTCGTCGGGAAATAAGATGGATCGCCAAAAGATAGAAAGCCAAATCCAAAAAGGAGTTACAACACGCGCCGAGGTTGAAAAGAATCTCGGAACGCCCGACTATGTGTCCATGCTCCCGGATGGAAGGCGAACGCTTATATATCGCTATTTCGAATCGCAAGCGAAGGGACAAAGTTTCATCCCTTATGCGGGCATGTTTGTGGGTGGAAGCAACAATAAGCAGCAGACCCTTCAGATTATGATCAGCAAGAATAACCTCGTTGAGGATTACGAATTCTCCGAAAAGGCAACAGAGACGAGCAGCAATCCCTTCGGAGCGCATACGACCGAGGCCACTCCAGCAAGCGCCGGCAATTAGACAAGGGCTTGCAATGGATTATCAAACTTTTAAGCGCTGGTCACAGCGACGCTCTCCGGCAGTCGAGATTCTGGAAGCTCGGCGTCTCTTCGCCATCATCTACGCCTGCGACTCGAATGGTGAACTGGGGACACTCGATACGTCGCAGCCGCTTCTCCACGCATCTGCTTCTCCAATTGGTAATATGGGCGTTGTAATGGCTGACATTGCGTTCAGTCCACAGGGAACGCTCTATGGAGTGGACGAAGGCAGCAAT
>Ga0157372_10005802_pt1 | contig 13150 bp, 9 predicted proteins | sample C55metaG_FD_115307 | JGI IMG/M metagenome (GOLD analysis project Ga0157372, IMG submission 115307) | Corn rhizosphere microbial communities from Kellogg Biological Station, Michigan, USA - C5-5 metaG | ecosystem: Host-associated > Plants > Roots > Rhizosphere > Soil | place: USA: Michigan... | reverse complement strand
CTCATTGGCCTTGGCTTCCGCCTTCATCCTTTCGACCTCATCCTTGTTCAAACCACTACCGGCTTCGATCCGGATCTTCTGTTCCTTGCCTGTCCCCTTGTCCTTCGCCGTAACATGCAGGATGCCGTTGGCATCGATATCGAAGATGACTTCGATCTGCGGAACGCCACGCGGGGCCGGTGGGATACCGTCGAGGTTGAAAGTACCCAGGCTCTTGTTCTGTGAAGCCATGGGACGTTCGCCCTGCAGCACATGGATCTGAACGCCGGGTTGGTTATCGCTCGCCGTAGAGAAGGTTTCCGACTTCTTGGTCGGGATCGTCGTATTGCTCTCGATGAGTCTCGTCATCACACCGCCCATGGTCTCGATACCGAGCGACAGCGGGGTTACGTCAAGCAGCAGCACGTCCTTCACCTCACCGGTGAGTACGGCGCCCTGGATAGCAGCACCTACGGCAACCACTTCATCGGGGTTAACGCCCTTGTTCGGCTTCTTGCCAAAGAACTTTTCGACGATCTCCTGTACCTTGGGGATACGGGTAGAACCCCCCACGAGGATCACTTCGTCGATCTGGGAAGCCGATATGCCGGCATCCTTCAGCGCCTGCTCACAGGGCTTGAGACATCTTTCGAACAGGGTATCGGCCAGCTGTTCGAACTTTGCACGGGTCAGCTTCTTCACCAGGTGCTTGGGCACGCCGTCCACTGCCGTGATATAAGGCAGGTTCACTTCCGTTTCGCTGGACGAGGACAGCTCGATCTTGGCCTTTTCGGCGGCCTCTTTAAGACGCTGGAGCGCCATCGGGTCCTTGCGGAGATCGACATTCTCTTCCTTCTTGAATTCGTCGGCCAGCCAGTCCATGATGATCTTATCGAAGTCATCTCCACCGAGGTGGGTGTCACCATTCGTCGACTTTACCTCGAATACGCCATCACCCAGTTCGAGGATGGAGATATCGAAGGTACCGCCGCCAAGGTCGAATACGGCGATCTTCTCGTCCTTACCTTGCTTGTCCAGCCCATAGGCCAGGGCGGCAGCGGTAGGCTCATTCACGATCCGGCGAACGTTCAGACCCGCGATCTCGCCGGCTTCCTTGGTCGCCTGGCGCTGGGCGTCATTGAAATAGGCGGGAACCGTGATAACGGCTTCCGTTACTTCCTGCCCAAGATAATCCTCGGCCGTCTTCTTCATCTTTTGCAGGATCATTGCCGATATCTCCTGCGGCGTATACAGCCGGCCGTCGATATCGATCCTGACGGTATTATTGTCACCCTTGACGACTTTATAGCTCCAATGGGTGATCTCGTTGGTCACTTCGTCATAACGCCGGCCCATGAACCGTTTCACCGACATGATCGTGTTGACCGGATTGGTAATGGCCTGGCGCTTCGCAGGATCCCCGACCTTTCGTTCCCCGTTCTTCAGGAAACCCACGATCGACGGGGTCGTACGACGGCCTTCATCGTTGGCGATCACTACGGGCTCATTTCCCTCCATAACGGCCACGCAACTATTCGTCGTGCCGAGGTCAATTCCTATGATTTTTCCCATATAGTATATATTAATTTGACTATGATAGTCAATGATTATGCCACGGCCGGCAATGCTGCCACAGTGACAGGCAAACCGACAGCTGTTATCTAACTACTTCTAAGACAGGCTTGAGGGAATCCCCGCGGAATACGTAATCGGCCACTTCATCCAGCGTGGGCGTCTGGGAATTGAAGGAAATGCCGGTCCCCGCCATTTTGACCATGCAGATGTCGCTTTCGCTGTCGCCGACTGCCACGGAATCTGCCAGGCTGATGCCAAACCGGTGTAAGATGTATTGGAACATGTTGGACTTGCAATGGTCGTGCTCGCACTGGCTGAACCGGTCCTTCAAAAGCTGGCTGGGGATCTTTACTTCGCCCGTGGACACACTCTTCTGGAACTCCAGTTCGTTGCCCAGGGTGAAATCGAGTCCCAGCAGGTTCTTGACATGGTTGGAGATGGCATGATAACTATCGCTGATGATGCCGCAGACATAGCCCCGCATCTGCAGCTCGCGGATGACCTGGACGGCATCGCCGATCAGTGGGATCGACTCGACCACATGGATCAGCTCCGCAAAGGAGTGTCCTTCGAGCAGCCGGGCGATCTTCTGGGTCTTGATATAATTGCTCTTCGGTTGCGCGAGAATATCGTTCAGCTCCCGGGTGAACCCGAAGCGCTGGGCCGCCGACCGGATAAAGCTCCCCTGCAGGAGAATATAGTCCATATCGAAGACGATCATCTTTTTGGGATGCCGGGACATCTCCTTCAGGGCATACTCTACCTGCTCGCGCATCGGGTGCGGCGTCTGTTCCTCCTCCTGCGTCCGCCGTCAAAGATGTTGACGCGCTTGAAGATCGCATTGGCGATCTGCTTGGCCATCCGCCCCAGCATATGCAGGGGCTGGTGATCGTTCTCCACTTCGCCGATACAGACCTCGGCGATGCGGGCCCGCACCTGGTGAAGATCGATCAGCAAGCCGATATCGACCCCATAATCGTTGTCGAATTCCACCTTCTGGAAGATGGACTTCCTGCCGGCGATCATCCCGCTCAGCGGCTGCTTGTACTTTAAAAGATGGGGAAAGAACGTTTCCAGCAGAGGCTTCCCGAGGATCTCGGCGATGCGCCCGCTCTGGCGTTCGAAATAGGATTTTACGAAGTCCGCCTGGTCGGCGATCAGCGGGGCGGTCAGCATCCCGACGATGTCCTGCTCGTAATCGGGAATATCCGCGTCGAGGAATACCAGTATCTCGTTCCGGGCCATCAGCATCCCCTCCCGCATCGAATCTCCCTTGCCCACATGCGTGCTGGTGATCACCCTGGCGCCTTCCTTCCGGGCCTCCGCAATGGTATTGTCCGTGGACATGTCATCCACGACTATGATCTCATTCACCAGCTCGTTCCGTCTGGCCTGCCGAATCACCTGGCCGATCGTTTTCTCTTCGTTCAGAGCGGGAATGATGACTGTTACCATAGGCGTGTATCTGTTTTAGTGGTCCAAGTAACCCTTTCGTAGGAGCAAGGTGCGAAATTACTAAATTTGTACCGGGTCACGGCCAAAAGCGTGCCATTAAAATTGATTAATGCCCATTGCCATAGACGTCTATAAAAAGATCATCACGGCGAAATTGTACATCGATGACAATTTCAACGAACCCATCGACCTGGATCGCCTGTCCCGGGAGGCCTGTCTCTCGCGGTTCCATTTCCACCGGTTATTTACCCGGATATACCGGCTTACTCCGCACCAGTACCTTACCCGCAAGCGGATCGAACAGGCCCGGAAATGCCTGGCTGGGAACGAGCTTTCCATTACCGAGATCTGCAACGAAGTGGGCTTCGAAAGTATCGGCTCCTTCAGCACGCTCTTCAAAAAAGAGATCGGCCACGCCCCCACTCATTACCGTGTCCAGGCCCATGAACGCCGTCAGCAGACCCTGGAGCAACCCCGGTCCTTTATTCCTCATTGCTTTATCGAAAATTGCACCGGCGAACCGCCGGAAAGCAATAATCGAGAAACCAGGTCCGGCGCGTTGCCGTAGCTTTAGATCAAATAACAAAATATGATCACTAAAGTTTCGCACTTCACCCTTTTCGTGCTCGACCAGGACAAGGCCTACGATTTCTATGTCAACAAATTAGGGTTTAAAGTCAACACCGATGCAAAAATGGAGAATGGCTTCCGCTGGCTGACAATTACACCGCCCGATCAGCCCGGCCTCGAAATTGCGCTGCTCAACCCCCTTTCCGGGATGATGAAGTATGACGAAGAGACAACCAATGCCTTCCGGGTGCTGCTCGAAAAAGGCGCGCTCGGCGCAGGCGTACTGCATACTCCGGACTGCCGCGCAACTTACGAGGAACTGAAGGGAAAAGGGGTGTCTTTCAAAGGGGAACCCAAAGAACAATTCTACGGCACCGAGGTCATCCTCAGTGACGATCTGGGCAACTGGTTCAGCATGACCCAGCCGAAATAGTCCGACATTATTTTGGCTGCTCGACCTTGAACGTAAAATTCTTCTGCGTCACATAGCTGAAGCACACTACGATGATGGTCGTCAGGATCTTGGCGATAGTGGGATAGATATGGAACTGCTCCACGAATAGCTTGATGAAAACGATATTCAGCGCGATACAAATGATCACCAGCACGAAGTAGCGGAACAACTGGATCCGCCCGTGAAGCGTGCTGCCGGGAAAGGCAATATACCGGTTGAGAATAAATCCCGTCGGAAAACTCACGCAAAAAGCGAGAAAGATCGAAGCCACATGCGGGGAGATCGTCCACAAACCCACATGCAAATTGGCCTTATGAAGAATATAGTTGAAACTGAACCAGTACGCCACAATATCCAGCATCGTGCTTGTCCCTCCACAGGCCGCATAACGGAAAGTTTGCTTCGGCATCACCCGGCTGAACGGAGGATGAAAATAATCAATTGCGGCAATGATGCGATTTTTTACAATCCGTAACATCTCGAAGCCCAAAGATACTTACAAAACGCTAAAAACGGGCAACATGTCTTACTTTTGCAGCCAATTAACGGGAAAATGGAACTTATCAGCCAGATCCGAACGGCCGCCAGTGAGGCACTGCAACAGGAATATCAATATGCCTTACCCGCAGCGGATGTTCTTGTCAATGAGACCAAACCGGAGTTCGAGGGCGACTATACGGTGGTGTTGTTCTCTTTTGTTAAGCAATTGAAAAAAAAACCCGAAGAGGTGGGTGATCAATTGGGCAAGGCCATGATGCGCGATAACCCCGGCCTCTTTTCCGGTTATAATGTTATCAAAGGATTCCTCAACCTGACCATCGCCGACGGCTACTGGCTGGACTTCCTCAAAGCGTCCTTTGACAATCCCGACTACGGCCGTCAACCCAGGAAAGGCCAAAAGGTCATGGTGGAATATTCCTCCCCCAACACCAACAAGCCCCTCCACCTCGGCCATCTCCGCAACAACTTCCTCGGCTGGAGCATCGCCGAGATCTATAAGGCCAATGGGTATGACATTGTGAAAACCTGTATCGCCAACGATCGGGGCATCCATATCTGCAAAAGCATGATCGCCTGGCAGCTCTTTGCCGATGGCGCGACGCCCGAGTCCACCGGCATCAAGGGGGATCATCTCGTCGGCGACTACTACGTGCTCTTCGGCGCCGAACACAAGAAGCAAATGGCAGAGCTGATCGCAAAAGGGATGGACGAGAAGACGGCCGAACGCGAGGCGCCCATCATGAAGGCGGCGCAGCAAATGCTCGTCGACTGGGAAGCCGGAAAGCCCGAAGTCATCGAACTGTGGAAGAAAATGAACGGTTGGGTGTACAAAGGTTTTGACGAGACCTATCATCGCATCGGCAGCGACTTCGATAAAATATACTACGAGAGCAACACCTATCTTCTCGGTAAAGAGCTCGTCGGGCAGGGCCTGCAAAAAGGCGTTTTCCAAAAACAGGCGGACGGCAGTGTCATGATCGATCTGACCGCCGACGGCCTCGACCAGAAAATTGTCCAGCGCCGCGACGGTACCGCGGTGTATATGACCCAGGACATCGGCCTGGCCGTGAAAAAATACGAGGAATTCCACAGCGACCAGAGCATCTATGTGGTCGGTGACGAACAAAACTACCATTTCAAAGTCTTGAAGCTGATCTGCCAGAAGCTTGGCATCCCCGCCGCCGACGGTATCTTCCATCTGAGCTATGGAATGGTGGAACTGCCCACGGGCCGGATGAAAACCCGCGAGGGCACCGTCGTGGACGCCGACGATATCCTCGATGAGATGATCGACGAGGCGGAACGCAAGACGAAGGAATTGGGAAAGACCGAAGACTTCAAACTCGACGAGCTCGAAGACCTCTACGATATCATCGGAATCGGTGGCCTGAAGTTCTTCCTGCTGCGGGTCGATCCGAAGAAGAAGATGGTTTTCAACCCCGCGGAGTCGATCGACCTGCATGGATATACAGCGACGTTTATTCAATACGCCTATGCGCGCATCAGGAGTATCCTTCGTAAGGAGGTACTGTCCGGCGAGCCGGGGAATGGCGCCCTCTTACCGTTGGAGCGGACGCTGACGATTACGCTGGAAAAGTTCCCTTCCGTTCTCGGGCAGGCTTGTACGGAGATGAGTCCTTCCCTCGTCGCGTCATACACCTATCAACTGGCGCAAACCTTCAATTCCTTTTACGCGGAACATAGCGTCGCCAATGCGGAGTCACCGGAAAAGAAGACGTTGCGTTTGCAACTTTGTCAACTCACGGCTTACACCCTGCGCAACGCGATGAATGTCCTCGGCATCCGCGTCCCGGAGCGAATGTAGATCACCGCAGCACGATCCCGCCAAGCGGAGGCAAATGCACCGTCAATTCATACACTCCATCCGTCTCATCGACGAGCTGTACGGGAATCGCGGGATTATTCGTATCCCCCGTCCCCCAATATTTCCGGTCATCGCTGTTGAAGATCTCCCGCCACGCGTCCTTCCCCCGCGCATACACCCGCCAGTCGCGCCGCACCACGGGCGTCATATTCAGGATCACCAACAAGTCGTTGGCCGCATCCTTACCCTTGCGGCGATAGACCACCACACTCTCGTCCCGGTGCCGGAGGTCTACCCACTCAAACCCAAACATGTTGAACTGGTTCTCATACATCGCCGGCTCGTTGCGAAGCAGGCCGTTGAGATCGCGAACACAGTCTTTCAGCAAACGGTGCGAATCGTATTGCAGCAGGTACCAGGGCAGTTCCGTTTTGTAGTTCCATTCCGTCGTCGCCCCGAACTCATTGCCCATAAACAACAGCTTTCCCCCCGGATGCGTCAGCATATAGGTGTATAAAAGCCGCAGGTTGGCAAACTTCTGCCAATCGTCCCCCGGCATCTTGTAGATCATCGGCGACTTGCCATGCACTACCTCGTCATGACTCAGCGGAAGCACGAAGTTCTCATCATAATAATACATCATGCTGAAGCTGAACTTGTCCTGGTGATGCCGCCGGTGCAGGGGGTCGAGTTTGAAATAATCCAGCGTATCGTGCATCCAGCCCATCATCCATTTCATCCCGAAGCCAAGTCCGCCCGCATAGGTCGGCCGGCTTACCCCGGGCCAGTCCGTCGCTTCTTCGGCAATGGTCTGCACGTCGGGAAAGTCCCGGTATACGGTGGCGTTGAGATCTTTTATAAACGCGATCGCCTCGAGATTGCCGTCACCCCCGTATTCGTTGGGCTCCCAGCCGCCCGCTTGCCGGGAATAGTTCAACTTCAGCATCGAGCTCACGGCATCGACCCGGATCCCGTCGACATGGAATTTATCCAGCCAGAAGCGGGCATTGCTGATCAGGAACGACTTCACCTCTCCCCGGCTGTAGTTGAAGATGTAGCTGTTCCAGTCGGGATGGAATCCCTTCCGCATGTCCGCGTATTCGTAGGTGTTTGCCCCGTCGAAGAGATACAAACCGTGGTGGTCGTACGGGAAATGAGAGGGCACCCAATCCAGGATGACGCCGATCCCCTCCCGGTGGAAAGCATCGACCAGCGCCATAAACCCCTGGGGATCGCCGAACCGGCTCGTCGGAGCATAGTATCCGGTTCCCTGGTATCCCCAGCTGCCGTCGAAGGGATGCTCCATTACCGGCATCAGCTCCACATGCGTAAAACCCATCTGCCTGACATAGGGCACCAGCAGCTCCTGGATCTGGTCATAGCTGTTGTACCGTTCCTCATCATTGGGGTCAGGCCGCATCCAGCTGGCCAGATGCACCTCGTAGACGCTCCAGGGCGCGTCCAATGAGTTGTGCTTTTTACGGTTTTGCATCCAATCCGCGTCTTTCCAGGGAAAATCCAGTTCCCAGGTTATGGAAGCGGTCTTGGGCCGCATCTCCCAGAAATGGCAATACGGGTCGCCCTTATCCAGGGTCGCCCCATTAAAACCTTTAATATGATACTTGTAAGATTCGCCCGCGGGAACATCCGGAATGAAGCCTTCCCAAATACCCGACCGCTCAAGCCGGACAAAAAGCGGATGTGCCTCGGGCGTCCAGTCGTTGAAGTTACCGATCACCGACACGGCCGTTGCATTGGGCGCCCAGACGGCAAAGTAATAGCCCGTCCTGCCCAACACCGTTAGACGATGGCTGCCGAAAAATTCATAAACCCTGTAATGCGTGCCTTGCTGGAAGTTGCGAATATCCTCGTCCGAAAAAAGGGAATAGTTCCAAACCGGCAGGGTCGAGTCGACGAAATGCACTTCTTCATATCTCATCTTGGTCTCTTTAACGTAAATTTAAGGGTTCGTTGTTGCATATCCTTGATTTTGAATTTAATTTCAGCCGGCTAAACCTGGTAACATCCTATGCCCAGACTAACTGTCCTCTTATTGTCTTTTCTCATGTTCTCCATGGCCGCACTGGCTCAATCCTCTCGCATCTCCGGCACCATCGCCGATACCACCGAAAAAAAGTCCCTGATAAATGGTTCCGTTCTCCTGCTCCGGCCTACGGACAGCATCCTCGTCCGCCACACCCGGACCACGGCCGGCGGTCATTTCCAGCTTACCGCACCGCCCGGACACTACATCATCCTGGTGACGTATCCTTCCTATGCCGACTATGTCGACACCCTCATCATAAAGGACTCCGGCGCCGTCGTCCTGCCCACCATCGGCATGACCCTGAAAAGCAAATTGCTGGAAACGGTCGTCGTCAGCGGGAATAAAGGCGCCGTGCGGATAAAGGGCGATACGACCGAATTCAACGCCGACAGCTTCAAAACCCAGGCGGGCGCCTCCGTGGAAGATCTCCTGAAGAAGCTCCCCGGCATCCAGGTCGACAAGAACGGCAAGATCACCGCCCAGGGCGAAGCGGTCAAGAAGGTCCTCGTCGACGGCGAAGAGTTCTTTGGCGATGACCCAACCCTGGTCACGCAGAACCTCCGTGCGGACATGGTCGATAAGGTACAGGTCTATGACAAGAAAAGCGACCAGGCTGCCTTCACCGGCATCGACGACGGGCAACGGGAAAAGACGATCAACCTGAAATTGAAGAACGATAAGAAGCTGGGCTATTTCGGCCGGGTTACGGGTGGCACCGGCACGGACGGCTATTATGACGAACAGCTCATGGCCAACTATTTCAAGAAGAAGGAAAAGATCTCTGCCTACGGCATCATCTCCAATACCGGCAAGACCGGCCTCAACTGGGGCGAACGGGACAGCTACGGACAAAGCTTTGCAGACAATATCGACGTCGATCAGAACACCGGGTCCTTCAACTTTACATCGACCGGCAACAACGACGAGCTGGACAGCTGGTCGGGCCAATATGAAGGACAGGGCAAACCCAGCGTAAAGACCGGCGGACTCCACTTCAATAATAAATGGTCCGACGATAACATCTCCCTCAATGGAAACTACAAGTATCTGCAGCTGAACGTGGCCGGCAACAACGTCACCAACAGCGAGAATATCCTCCCAACCTCCATCTCTTTCAACAACCAGACACAGAACTTCCGGAACCAGATCACCCGGCATACCGCGGATGGCAACTACGAAGTGAAGTTCGATTCCACCTCCTCGCTGAAGATCCAGGCCACCGGCGGCGCCGACCACAAGACCACCTTCAATGAATTTCACAATGATTATCTCGGCAACGATACGAGCCTGATCAACCGTAACGACCGGATCACCAGCACCGTGGGCGACAAGAACATCCTCAACAGCTACCTGATCTGGCGCAAGAAGCTGGCAAAAGGCCGCACCATCTCGGTGGCCGTTCGCGAAAACTACACCGATGACAAATCCAACGGTTCGCTCTATTCCAATACGCAGTTCTATGACAAGGGGGCGCCTACCTACGACTCGCTGGTCGATCAGCTAAAAGACTTTCATACCGTCACTACTCTCATCGATTCCCGGGCGACCTTCACCCAACCCCTCTCGAAGACCTCCTTCCTGGTCGCCAATTATGGAGTGGTGATCAATAACAGCCATTCGAACCGGGATTCGTACAACAAGGGCTTCGGCGGCAAGTATATCCTGCTCGACTCGCTCTTCAGCAATGACTATAAATACAATGTATTCACGCACCGGGGCGGCCTGGGCTATACGATGATCAAAAAGAAATTCCGGTTCGCCCTGGGATCTGACGTCGGCTTTACCCAGTTCGACCAGCGCGACCTGGTGGCCGATACCAGCGGTCACCGGCACTTCGTCAACTGGTATCCCAATGCCAACTTCAGCTGGAACTTCACCAATATGCGCAGGCTGGGCTTCAATTACAACGGCAGGACCGACCAGCCCCAGGTAACGCAGATCCAACCGATCTATACCAATGAAGATCCGCTGAACATCACCATCGGGAATCCTGCCCTAAAACCGAAGTTCACCAATCAGTTCCGGCTCTTCTTCAACGATTACAAGGTGCTGACCGATCGCGGCATCTGGGTAGGGATCAACTATTCCTTTACCGAGAATGATATTGCCAGCAGCGTCACCATCAACCCGGACAGCGGCAAACGGGTCAATCAATATATCAACGTACAAGGCGACTACCGGCTCAACGGGTGGGCCAACTACTCTTTCAAATGGAAAAAACCCGATCTGCGCTTCAATATCAATGGCAACGTAAACAACTCCGGCAATGTCAGCTACATCAACGGGGTCGCCAATAAGACGCGCAGCCAGACCTATACGGCCGGGTATGGGGTCTATAAATCGAAGGAAAAGAAATACGATTTCGGCGTCCAGTTCAACGCAAGCTATACCGAAAGCCGGAGTACCGTCAACACCGGGATCTCCACCAGGTATTGGACCTATCAGATCAATCCGGAAGCCAATTGGTTCCTGCCGCTGAAATTCCAGATCCACGCGGAAGCGGATATCAATCTCCGGCAGAAAACGGCGATCTTCCCCAACAACAACAACGTGGCGCTGGTGAATGGCTGGATCGGCAAGAAATTCCTGAAGAACGACGCCCTGCTGATCAAAGTGGCCGTCAACGATCTGTTCAACAAGAATATCGGCTTCAACCGCAATGTCAGCAGTAACTTTATTTCCCAGAGCACCTATACGACGATCAGACGCTACGGCATGCTTTCGGTGGTCTGGAACTTTACAAAGGCCGGTACTCCGATGCCGCCACAACGCTAATTATGGTACGCAAACTTTTATCCAGCCTGCTTCTTCTCTGCTTCGCCGCCGCCACGGTCCGGGCGCAAAGCAACTCCATTTTCATCCCCCACGGCCGCATCGAATTCCAACGCAGCGTGAATGTCTATGCCCAGATGCAACAGACGATGGAAGAGGGAGATGAAGCATGGGGCGATCTGATGAAAAAAATGGCCAGCCATTTCCGGACCTCCTACTTCGATCTCTATTTCACTGGTAATAAGTCCCTGTATAAACCCGGCCGGGAGAGCGACGACAAGCAGAACTTCTTCTTCTGGACGCCGCCCGCACAGGATAATACCGTCTTTTCCGATCTGGAAACAAGGAAGTCCATCAGCCGGAAGAACGTGTTCGAACAGGGTTTCCTGGTGGAGGATAGTATCCGGGCCATCAAATGGAAGATCACCGACGAGACCCGCAACATTGCCGGCTTTACGTGCCGCCGCGCCAACGCCATCATCATGGACTCCATCTATGTGGTGGCTTTTTATACCGATGAGATCCTCGCCGAAGGAGGGCCCGAGTCCTTCACCGGTCTGCCGGGAATGATCCTCGGCGTCTCGCTACCCCACAATCATGTCAGCTGGATGGCTACAAAGGTGGAAGTTGTCAATGTCTCCGATGCGCAGGTAGTGCCTCCGGCGAAGGGCAAGAAGGTGGACAATGCCGGGCTCCTGCAAAGCGTGCAGCCCAGCCTCAAAGATTGGCGAAAGACAGGGCGGCAATACATCGAGGCGATACTATTGTAATTCCAGCACCCACATCGTCCGGCCGGGCAGGGTCGCGGGTTGCCCCAATGGGTACCTCTCCCCGGTCACCACATCCATTCCCTGGCTGAATCCCTTCGTCCGCTCGTGGAAGCGTCTAAAGTCCACGGCCGCCGGCGCATTGCCCGTATTCATCGCGCAAAGGATCGTTTGTTTCGCGTCATAACGGAAATAGACGTACAAAGAACCCTGCGGAACATATTGCATCATCGATCCGGTGCGCAGGGCGGAAGAATGAAGCCGGAAGGAGCCTAATCGCTTCACCAGTTCCTGCGTGACCCGCTGGTCGGCCGTCAGCCCCTCGCCGGTAAAAGCGCTGCGCGAATCTCCCTTCCATCCGCCGGGGAAGTCCGATCGCACGAGTCCATCCGGGTTGTTGATCCCTGCCATCAACACCTCCGTCCCGTAGTACAACTGCGGAATGCCGCGTTCGGTCAGCAGCCACTCCAACCCGATCTTTTGCGCCGCAGCGTCTTCACCCGTCTGCGAAAAGAACCGGCTCATATCGTGATTGTCGAGGAAGATGACGTCGTTCGCGGGATGCTGATACAGGAAATCCTCGCCCAGCGTCTGGTAGAGCTTGTTGACGCCGGCGCCCCATGAAGAAGTATCCTTCAGCGCCGGCGCGATTCCACCGAAGAGACACTGGAAATCCAGCACGCCCGGGAGACTGCTTTTAAAGGACGTGTTCAGGTTGTTCCGCGTAAACCAGGCTTGCGTCGCCACGCTCGCGGTCCAGCATTCGCCGAACATCGTCAGCTTCGGGTATTCATCGGTCAGGGCCTGGTTGCAGCGATTCATAAAAGGAAGACTGTTGTACATATAGGTGTCGATCCGCCAGCCGTCGACGCCAAAGGATTCCACGCTCCAGATCGCATGCTGGATCAAAAATTCCGCCAGGTCGGGATTGTCCTGGTTCAGATCGGGCATCTGCCGCGTGAACCAGCCATCGCTCGACAGCTTCCGGTCGGCCGCGCTGGCATGCGGATCCATCAACGGTTCGCCGCGATAGTTGGTTTGGGTGTAGGTCGGCCATTGATGCAGCCAGCTTTTTTCAGGCGGATCGGTCATGATCCAGTGATAGCTTCCGACATGATTGTAGACGGCGTCCTGGATCAGTTTCATTCCGCGGCGGTGCAGCTCGGCGGATAATTTCGCGTATGCTTTTGCCCCGCCCAATCGCG
>Ga0157372_10005801_pt1 | contig 13150 bp, 12 predicted proteins | sample C55metaG_FD_115307 | JGI IMG/M metagenome (GOLD analysis project Ga0157372, IMG submission 115307) | Corn rhizosphere microbial communities from Kellogg Biological Station, Michigan, USA - C5-5 metaG | ecosystem: Host-associated > Plants > Roots > Rhizosphere > Soil | place: USA: Michigan... | reverse complement strand
TCGCGGACTGACCGATCTCGATGCGTCTGCTCGTCACGAACGACGACGGGTTTCTCGCGCAGGGGATCGAATGTCTGATCACCGCCGCGGAACCGCTCGGTGAGGTCACGGTCGTCGCGCCGGATCGCGAACAAAGCGCGACCAGCCATTCGCTCACGCTGCACCACCCGCTCCATCCCGTGCGGCGCGGAGAGCGCCGCTGGCAAGTCGACGGTACGCCGACCGACTGCGTCATGCTCGCGCTCGAGGCGCTAATGCCAGAACGTCCCGACTTCGTGCTCAGCGGCGTGAACCACGGACAGAACATGGGCGAGGACGTGCTGTATTCAGGCACCGTGGCCGCGGCGATGGAAGGGCTCGCGCTCGGAGTTCCGTCGATCGCGATCTCGGCGGCGGGAAGCCATCTTCGCGCCGATCCGGCGCGGCTGCGCGCGCAGGTGCCGGTGATCACGTCGCTGCTCAGGCATCTCACGACGCTTCGCGCGCTGCCCTCGGACACGCTCCTCAACATCAACCTGCCGCCGCTCGGCGCCGACGAAGTGAAGGGCGTGAAGCTCACGAGGCTGGGCCGGCGAGTGTACTCACAATCGGTCGCCCCGATGAAGGATCCGCGCGGTCGTCAGATCTATTGGATCGGCGGCGGGAGCGCGAGTTGGACGGGCGAACCCGATTCGGACTTCCGCGCGGTCGAGGAGGGCTACGTCTCCGTGACGCCGCTGCACCTCGACCTCACGCATCACGGGGCATTGCAGGGGGCCGGACGTTGGTGGCGCGAGCCATGACGCCGGTCAATGGAGGAGGGGGAGCCCCGAACGACCGCGAATTCCTCGGTGCGCGGCACCGGCTCGTCGAGGCGCTGCGCGACAAGGGAATTCGCGACCTCGCCGTGCTGCGCGCGATCGAGATGACGCCGCGGCACGCGTTCGTGCCGACGGGGCTGCGGCACCGCGCCTACGAGGACGCGCCCCTGCCGATCGGCAACGGCCAGACGATCTCGCAACCGTGGGTTCACGCCCGCTACTTGGAGCTGCTGCACCTCACGGGCAAGGAACGCGTGCTCGAGATCGGGACCGGCTCGGGCTACCAGACCGTGCTTCTCGCGCACCTCGTGGCGCAGGTGTTTTCGATCGAGCGCATTCCGGCGCTCCTCCAACAGGCGCGCGAGAACATCCATCGCACGGCAGTCAACAACGTGTCGCTACTGCTGGGCGACGGCACCATCGGTTGGCGGGAGTACGCGCCGTACGACGCGATCCTCGTCACCGCAGGGGCGCCATCGGTGCCGCAGCCGCTGCTCGACCAACTCGCCGAAGGCGGCCGGCTTCTGATTCCGGTCGGCGACCGCGAAGAACAACGTCTTGTCGTCGCCGAGCGAAAGGGCGGGCGAATCGAGACGCGGGAGGAAGCACCCGTTCGATTCGTGCCGCTCGTCGGACACCACGGCTGGTCGCGCACGGACGAAGCCTAGTTCGAGATGCCGATGCGCATGCACGTCGTGGTGTCGGGGCGAGTGCAGGGTGTCGGATTCCGCTGGTTTGTTCGCGAGGCCGCGATCGAGCTCGGGTTGGCCGGCTGGGTGCGCAACCGTCCCGACGGCAACGTGGAAGTCGCCGCCGACGGAGACGACGCCGGCGTGTCGCGCTTTCGTGAGCTGTTGCGCAAGGGTCCGCCGCATGCGATGGTCGTCTCGGTCGACGACGTCGCGTCGTCAACCGAGCCGCTGTCACGCCCATTCGAGATCGCGCGATGACGTCAGTTCAGAGAAGCGAAAAATCGAGCGCCGCGCCGGTGCTCGCGGGCGGAACGACCGGCCACCGCGGGCAGCTGCGACCGCTGATTCGCGACATCCCCGACTATCCCAAGCCGGGAATTCTCTTCAAGGACATCACGCCGCTGTTGGGCGACGCGGCGGGGTTCGCGTTGGCGACGCGCCTCATGGCCGAGCCGTTCGCCGACTCGCGCGTAACGCACGTGGTGGCGATCGAGAGCCGCGGGTTCATCCTCGGCGCGCCGATCGCGCAGCAGCTCGGGGCGGGGTTTGTTCCCGTGCGAAAACCCGGCAAACTGCCGCACACCAAGCGCCGTGAGGAGTACGCGCTCGAGTACGGCACCGACGCTCTCGAGATGCACGACGACGCGCTGAGCTCGGCCGCGCGCGTGCTCATCGTCGACGACGTGCTCGCGACCGGCGGCACCGCCGCCGCGACGTGCCGACTGGTCGAGTCCCTTGGGGCGACGGTCGTGGGACTGTCTTTTCTGTTGGCGCTGACGTTTCTCACTGGGGCGGAGCGTCTGCGGGGCCATCGGTTCAGCGCGATCCTGGACTACTGAGGCGCACGCGCGGCTACTGCCGTCTCCAACGCAAAACGGGTAACTTTAAAGGTTCCTGGCCAGGGCGTCGGGCCGGGGCTCGCTCGAGGCTCTTGGTGACATGCCCCTGTAGCTCAGATGGATAGAGCAGCGGTTTCCTAAACCGTTGGCCGCGTGTTCGAGTCACGCCAGGGGCACTGGGGTATAGCTCGGGGCGTGGCAAGCAGTGACGCGGTACAGTTCACATCTCCTCATTGTTTCATGACAGGCATTCAAGCTGACTCGCCGGTTTCGACGGCGGACAAGATCCAGGACCTGATCGACCGGGCGCGGAACAACTCGACGCTTTGGATGGTCGCGACCGGCGTCATCGTCGCCGCCGTGCTCATTTACCTCTTCGTCGGCCGGCTCAGGCTGATCACGAACAACAACGCCGAGCGCGCCCTCAACAACGCCAAGCAGTCGCTGAATTCTGGCAACCTGCCGTTGGCTCAGAGCGACCTGGACAAGGTCTATTCCCGCTACGGCTCGACGCCGGCGGGGGTGGAGGCGGCGCTTCTGCTGGCTGGGCTCGACTACGACTCGGGCAAGATCCAAGACGGGATCAGCCTGCTGGACAAGGCTTCGGGGAGCGGCGCCGCTTCCAATGTCCAGTCGACGATTTTGAGCCTCCAGGGCGACGGCTACTCCCAACTGAACAAGCTCGGCGAGGCGGCCAAGAAATACGAGGCGGCGGCTGCGGCTACGTCCTTTGAAACGGAAAAGGCGGCGCTTCGAGCCAAGGCTGCCAGGACCTACCAACAGGCCGGCGACACGGCGTCAGCCCACAAGCTTTGGGGCGCGCTGGCGACGGATCCAGCGTCGATCACGGTGGCGGCTGAGGCCCGGGTGCGGCTGGGCGAGCTGACGGCGCAGACAGCCAAGCGGTAGTCCGGAAAGCAGAAGCCTCGAGCCAGACACGGCGGATTCGATTCGCATGTCTGGCTCGATTTTTTTGCGGGGCTGGTGCTGGTGCTGGCGGTTGGCGGCCACTTCACGATCAGCGGGCTCTAACTGGACAAGCGGGCTGGACAGCGTCCAGTAAACCGTGCCCTTGGCCGGATATACGTATAAGATGTATTATGTCAACCAACGCCGGTGGAAAACTGTGGAGAAGTCCTGTTCTCCACGGATTCAGAGCTCGCCAAGGGCTCCCCGGAAGACGATCCGGCCCTCGCCAGACAGGCTCGGCAGCCAGCGATCGCCCGAGCGCTTGAGGCGGATCGACAGCGGCAGGCCGGATCGGGACTGGATTCGGATCGGCGCATTCGGATCGGCCTCGGCCCAGGTCGCCAGGAGGATCGCCACCGCCACCGCCCCGCTGCCACAGGCGAGCGTCTCAGCCTCCACGCCTCGCTCGTAGGTCCGCATCGCCCAGCCGCCGGAGCCGGAGGCGGCCTCGGACACGAAGTTCACGTTGGCGCCCTGCGGAAAGGCATCGTCTGACCTCAAGGGGCGGCCTCGGCCGACAACGTCGACCGTGCGCGAATCGGCGCATCGTATGACGGCGTGCGGAACGCCGACCAAAGCGAACCCCAGACGCGCCTCGCCGACCGATAGCGGAATGCCATCCACCGTCGCGCGGACGTCCACAACGGGCTCCAAGTCGATCTCGGGGTCCGAGCCACGCATCCTGGCCTGCACGACGCCCTCGTCGGTCTCGATCGACAGAGCCCCGTTCCTGGCCATCCCGAGCTCGAAGCCGAGGCGAGTCCCGCACAGGGTGGCATTGCCGCAGAAGGCGGCGCGGGAGCCGTCGGCGTTGAGATACGTGAGGCGTATGGACGCCCGTGTCGATGGCTCCAAGAACACGATCCCGTCGGCTCCGACACCGGTGCCGCGGGCGCAGATGCGTCGGATCGCCCGAGGATCCTCGAGCGGGCCCGGGCCCACGCCTCGCGCGTCGATGACGACGAAGTCGTTCCCGGAGCCGCTCATCTTGTAGAACGGCTCGCCGCCCTCCAACGCCCGGTTGGTTCGAGGCCCGTCGTCTGAATCGATCACAGCTTTCCGCGTATGGCCCACCACCTGAGCCGCCAGACCATCCAGATCGCCTCGCGTACGATCGACTTCGACATCTTGCTCTGACCCTCGGTGCGGTCCACGAAGACGATCGGTATCTCGACAATGCGAAATCCGCGCTTGGTGGCGCGGAAGCTCATCTCGATCTGAAATGCGTAGCCGTTTGATTTAACCTGCGACAGATCAATTGCTTCAAGAACTGCTCGGCGAAAACACTTGAAGCCGCCGGTGGCGTCCCAGAGGTTCAATCCGGTCACGAAGCGCGCGTACACGTTCGCGAAGTAGCTGAGCAGCAGCCGCGAGATCGGCCAGTTCACGACCGTCACCTTGCCGTCGCGATATCGCGAACCGAGCACGAGGTCTGCGTCGCGAACCGCCGTCAGAAACTCCGGAAGATGGTTGGGGTCGTGGGAAAAGTCCGCGTCCATCTCGAAGACGCAGTCGTAGCCCTGCTCCAGCGCCCAGCGGAAGCCCGCGATGTAGGCCGTGCCGAGCCCCATCTTTCTCGGGCGGCAGAGAATGTGGACGCGAGAATCGCGCTCCATGATCCCCTGGACGATCGCGGCGGTGCCATCCGGCGACCCGTCGTCGACGACGAGGATTTCGAGGCGAGGATCCTGTGAAAGCACGCGCTCCGTGAGCCGCGCGATGTTCTCGCACTCGTTGTATGTCGGGACGATGACGAGGGCGCGCTCAATGCTGAGCGCGCCCTCGTTGTCGCCGGAGCGCTCGGCGGGATTTCTTTCCACGCTCCAATTCTAGCACACTATTTCAGCACGTAAATCTTGTTCGAGGACCCGTCGATCGTGACCACGAAGTCGCCCAGAGGACTCATCACGATCAGGTTCGGCGCGCCGGGGCCCGGGATCGGAATGTTGCTCGACACCAAGTCAGTCGAGAACGTTCCGTCCTGGAACGGCGCGTTGAACACTGACCCGTTGAGCGAGACCCACAGGGCCTGATTGTCCGGAGAAATGGCGACGCCCTGGGGTATCGCGGCGAACGTGACTGTGCCGCTCAATCCACCGCCCGCGAGCGCGGTCATGGTCACATCGTTAGAAGAGCCGTCGATCGTGTAGAGGGTCTTTCCGTCGCGCGAGACCGCGAGATCGCTCACGACCGACGTCGGGCGCAGCGTGCGTTTGACTTGGCTGGTGCGGGCATCGATTTCGAAGACCGTGCCGAGCGCGGTGCCGATGTAGAGTAGCGAGTCACCAGCGGCCATCTTCATCGCGTTGCCGATGCCCGGAACGCTGATCGTCGAGGTGATGGCGCCCGACGCGGCGTCGATCGTGACCAGGCTGAAGTCCGCGCGATCGACGAAGATCTTCTTGCCGTCCGACGTGATCGCCACGTGGAACGGGTTGATGCCGCCCATGTCGATCGTCTGCGTGACCGCCTGCGTCCCGGCGTCGATCAGGACCAAAGTCGGCGTTGGGGCGCCGGTGACCGCCACGATGGTGGACCCGCCGACCGCCACGTCGACGACGTTGCCGCCGACCGGGATGGTGGCTGCGCCAGCTGTCGCGGTCGCGAGGGTGACCGAGCCAACGGCGTTCCCCGTAAAGACGCCCGCGTATGCCGTCGTCTTTCCGACGGCGAGGCTCTTCATGAAGCCGCCCAGCGACGCGGCGCCGACGATGACGCCCGCCGGGTGGCCGATGACGCTGACGACCTGCGTCCCAGTGCCCGTCCCGGAGGCGGCGGTAATGGTCGTGTTGCCGGACGCCACCGCGGTCACCGTGCCACCCGCGTCGATCGTGGCCACGGCCGTGTTACTGCTCGACCAGGTGATGGTCGCGTTGGGGACCGGATTGTTGTTCGCGTCGAGCGCCTGCGCCGTGAGCTTGAACGTCTGCCCCGTGGCGAGCGTGGGCGCGGTGTTGGTGATATTCACCTGCGACGCGGAACCCACCGTGCCGGTGGCGGTGAACGTCACCGCCGGCAGCGAGGCCACCGTCGCGGTGAGCGAATTCGCGCCGATTGCGCCGCCCAACTTCCAAGAGCCAATCGTCGCGATACCCGACGCGTTCGTGTTCGCGAGCGCACCCGTCACCGAGCCGCCGCCGCTGGCGACGGCGAAGGTCACGAGAATGTTGGGGAGCGGATTGCCGAAAGCGTCGGCCACCTTCACCGACGGCGCGACGGGGACATTGGCGCCGGCAACCGCTGACTGCGCGTCGCCGCCCGCCTTGGTGACGGCTGACGCCGCGCCGGGTGCGGCGAGCGCGACGAAGCTGACGGCCGTGAGACCGGTCGCCGTCGCGCTGGCGCTCTGCACGCCGGCCGTCGGCCCGAGCGTCCACGTCGTGATCGCCTGCCCATTCACGTCGGTTCGAACGCTGGCCGAGCTCACGGTTCCACCGCCGCCCGTGATGGCGAATGTGACGAGCGCGCTGTCGATCGGACTCCCCGCCTTGTTCTTCACGACGACTGTCAACGGCGTCACGACCGTGGAGCCAACCGTCGCTCGGATCGTGTCGGTCGGCGTGCCGGTGATGGTCGCCGGCGTGACGTCGACTTTCGGCTCGGTGGATCCGCAGGCGCCGGCGAATGCGAGCGCGGCGATGGTCGGGAGGAACAGACGATTTCGCACGGTGTGTGATCGGACGGCGTGTGACGCCATTTGGAGTGTCCCCTTGGGTAGTCCCGACCTCGTTTCCACCGACTGCTTCGCCAGCGGGATTCGGGTCGAGCGCCGGGCACAAACTAGTTCCGTGTCAGGCCCCGGTGGGGACTGCCGCCTTTCGGTCGACGACCCCACCTCCAATCCAGACGATCAATGCCGCCAGAAGTGCCACAATGGTCACCGCCTTTCCCGTTTCGTAAGCGGCATCCGTGAAACGGAGCTGTATCGAACGGGCGCCCGCCGGGAGAGGCACCCCGATCAGATTGTAGTTCATCCGCAGGGGACTGACCGCCTTCCCATCCACCACGGCGCGCCAGCCGGGATAGTAGTTCTCTGATACGACGAGAGCCTGCCCCGCCGTGGCGGGCGTGTCGAGCTGCACGTCGATCGCGCCGGGTTCGAATCGCGTCGTTGCGGCCCTCTGAGGTGCGGGCGGAGGGGGCGACGTCGGCGACGTCGCGTTGGGATCGACCGAGGGGTCGACCAGAGCGGCCCGCGTCGGATCGAACCGCTGATCGCGGACTGTGGCCAGCGCCTGCTCGTCGGTCGCCTTCACAACTGCGCTCGCGACCCACGCGGCAGGATTGTCGCCGGGAAGCCGATAGAGGTAGACCGGTGTCCCCACGGCGTCGGCCACCGGACCAACGATCTTCCTCGGCGCTTCGGACCAATGCAACTGTGCCTGCGCGCGCGCCATGACAGACTCCGGCAGCGTCGTGTACAGATACTGGACGTTCTCATGGCGCCAGATCGCGGGATTGATTTGTTGGTCGTCTGGGTAGCGGGCGTCGGGCTCCATCTTGTCGAGCAGCTTCTCGTACCGATTGAGCTCGTTGCCGTGATAGCCGATCAGCGTGCGGATGTCGTGCGACATCAAGGCGTCGCCGACGAACGCGGGATCGCCGACCTCGTAGCCGGCTCCCGTCGCGTCGAGGGCCACCACGCGTCCAGGTTCCTTGGCTGCCCGCACGCTGTCGATCGCGGGATCCGACGCGTACAGCTTCGAGGCCGGTGCGTCGAACTGCCAGTAGACGCGTTCGATCGACCAAAGATCGAGACCGACGAGGACGAGAAATGCGATCGCCGCGACTTTCGCCCCGATGCGTTTGGTCGCCAGCGCCCAGCACACTCCCGCGACGAGGATGAGTACCAGTGCGGACCTCAGCGATCCGAAGGCCACCTCCGGTGCATTCGCGTCGATGGCCTGGTCGCGCGGCGGAAATCCCGTCGGGAAGGTCGATGCGACGACGTGGCCGAGTGAAGTGAATCCGCCCGTCGCGCCGATGGCTCCGATCACGACGGCGGCGACGATCCATCCAATGGCGAAACGCGTGCTGGTTCGATACGAAAGAATCCGATCAGCGCCGAGTCCCGCGAACACCGCGACGGCGAACATGCCGACGTACATCATCGTGCTCGGCGCGCGGAAATAGTGCGTGCCCGGTACGATCGCGTAGACGAGCCGGTAAAACGGCGTGAAGCCGCCGAGTGCCCAGAGGATCGATACGACGAGGGCGCCGCCCCAGAATCGGCGGAACGACACGCGCGTCCCCGCTCCGATCGCAGCCGTCGCCAGAAAAATTGCGGCGGCGCCGGCGTACTCGCTGTGGAAATGAATGCCGTTGCGGCCCCAGTAGTGGTCCAGGATGCCGCTGAACTGAGGAATGATCGTGTTGATCAGTTCTTCGATCGGCATCGAGAACGACGTCGCGAACTCGTAGCCTCGTCCGCCGCCGCGCGGCGACCACGGGACGTACTCCTTCACCGGCCAGAACTGAATCGCGCCGATCGCCAACCCGAGCAGCACCGCCCCGCCCGCAAACGCAAGCCGCCGAATCACGACGGCTCGATCCGGCTTCCCGGCGCCCGTATCGGCAAAGGCCAGATACAACGCGAACGCGCCCGACGTGAGCAAGAAGTACTGGAGCAATTGCGGATGTGGGCTCAGCACGGCGAGGCCTACCGTCACGGCGAGGGCGCCCCACGCCCAATGCTTCCCGTCGCGCATGCCCCGCGTGACGAGGAGCAACGCGAGCGGCAGCAGCGCGCTCACGAAGAGCTTTCCGTCGTGCCCCGGCGACGCGTACCCGGCGATGGGGCCGCTCACCATGTACGCCAGTCCGCCGATCAGCGCCGCGTAGAAGGAAACGTTCCACGCGCGCAAGAACTGGTATGTAAAGAGTCCCGCGAGCACCAGGTGAATCACGAACTCCCACGTCATCGCGCGGTCGGTGGGCATCACCATGCGCAGGAGGAACGTGGGATAGAAAATGTCGCCGTGCATCGCGGCGACATACGGCATTCCACCGAGGAGGTACGGATTCCACTGCGGGAAGCCGTGGCCGGAGCGGATCCAGTTGGCGGCAAACTCGCGGAACGCGTAGCCGGCCTTGTACTGGTCGCTGCGCGTATTGATGAGGAATTGACCCGACAGAGCCGGATACGCGAGCAGCATCGACGCGACGATGTAGACGAGCGCTGCCCACGCGGTGGCGAAGCGCGGCGCCGGGAGCGCCGCCGACGCCGGCGGCGCGGAGCGCGACGGCGGTGGCGGAGGTGCCGAGCTACGAGTGCGAGTGGCTTGCGTGGAGGCCGTGGCCATTCAGGTCGGTTGTGCTCGAGAACGTGATCCGCCGGTGCGCCTCAGAAACAGAAGACCCGGGACGACCTCCAGCAGTGACAGCCAAAGACGCGAGCTGACGGCGATGACTACTGCCGTCGCCGGTGTCGCCAGGTTGAGCGCTCCGAGCGTAACGGCCAACATCCCCTCGCGAACGCCGAGTCCGCCCGGAACGACGAGCGCAAGATAACCGACGAGGTACGGCCAGGCGAAAGCGGTGACGTAGTCGGCGTACGAACCCGGCGCACTCCCCGTCACACCGCGAACGAACAGCTGGAACGCCGCGCCGTACAGCAACCACGCCGCGATGTTCGCGCCGATGGCGAGATACACCGCTCGGTGCGGAAGGGTCACGTCCGGAACATCCTTCTTTGTCAGCCTTCGCGCCGCGCTCAGGATGAGCGGCAGCGCGCTCGGCAAGAGCAACACGGCGCCGAGAACGACGGCAAGCAACGTCACGCCCAAGCCCGTTCTTCCCTGAGAGATCTTGTCGAACGAGCGCCATCCGGCGACGAGGGCGACCAGGAAGCCCATCGCGATGTTCACGATGGTGTTCAGCACCGATGAGCCGACGGCCGCCTGCCACTTCACTCCTTCGCGCTCGGCCATGGTGGACATGGCGGTCATCTGCCAGATGCGGCCCGGCACATAGAGCCCCAATCTCGAAACGCTCATGATGCGCACTGCCGGCCAGAAGGCGAGCGACGTGTTCCAAGCGACGAGAATGCGTCGCCACGCCTCGATCAGTACCGCGTACGCGCCGAGGACGACGAGCGCCGACGCGGCGATGATCAGCCAATTCGGGTGGAGCTCGAGCGGTTGGCGGGTGACGTCGTGCCACTGCTCGACGAGCGCCTTGCCGACGAACCAGGCGACGACGATCGTCGCCACCACCTGCACCGCCAGCCAGCGCTTGTCGCGACGAGGCTTATCGCGGCGAGGCGGCGATGGCGGACTTGTAGACGTCGGCGTAGCGTCGGGCAACCGACTCTGGGGCAAAGGTGGCGAGGGCATGCATGCGTCCAGCGGCGCCGAGCGACGCGCCACGGTCGTCGCGGGAGAGCAACGACGTGATCGCCGCCGCGAGAGCCGCCGCGTCCACATCGGGGACGAGAATCCCAGTGCGATCGTCCTGCACGACGTCGGTGAGTCCACCCGACGCGAACGCGACGACCGGTGTACCGCACAGCTGGGCTTCGACCGCGACGAGACCGAGCCCCTCTTCTATCGACGGAACGACGAGGGCGACCGCCCGTCGGTAAAACGCGGCGAGTTTGTCCTGCGGAACGGCGCCATGCCAGGTTACACGAGTGTCGAGTCCAAGGCCGGCGGCGAGCTGGAGCAACCGCTCTCGATCCTCGCCGTCGCCGACGACGTCGAGGCCCATCGACGGGTCCGCCAGCTTCGTCATCACGTGAAGCAGGAGCTCGATTCCCTTCTGCTTGTTGAGCCGTCCGACGAACAGCAGGCGGTTCCCGCGGGAAGCGACGCCGTCCGGGGAAAAGAGCTCGGTCGCCACTGGCATCGGCGCGACGACGGGAGCCGGCGCCGAGATCACTTCCTGGACTTCCGACGCGAGCCATCGCGATACGGCGGTGACGGCGGCCGAGCGATGCAGCACGTGGCGGAACGCCGGGCGCGCGAGCGCGACCGACCGTGCGAGGCGCACGTCGCTTCCGTGGAGCGTCGTCACGAGCGGTTTGTTCGCGAGCCGGCCGAGCCACGTTCCCACGAGCCCGTTCGGGAACCACCAGTGCGCGTGGACGACATCGGGCTTGAATTCGCGGCGCGCGCGAACGGCCGACCGAAATTCGGCGCCGAGGAATCCGAGGAGCGTGAACCGCGCGCTCCACGACGCCTGAACCTGCGATGCCATCGTGCCGGTGTAGGCGAGCGTCTCGAAGCGGCGCGGAGCGTAGTGGAAGCGGTCCACCGGCACGTCGTCGAGCGTCGCGTGTTCGGGATAGCCCGGCGCGGCCGGCGCGACGACGCGCGTGTCGAACCCCTCGCCGCGCAACGCCGACGCGAGCCGGAGCACGAACGAGCCCGGCGGGTCGCCGCGTTGCCGGGGGAACGAGTGCGTGAGAAAGAGAACTCTCATGCGTCAGCGCCGGTCGCGCGCGGCGTCCATTGCGTCGATCTGGCGCTGCAATTCGCGAAGCTGCGCGCGCTGCCCCGCGATCTGCTCACCGATCAGCCCCGTGGCGAAGAAGACGCTGCCGAGGATCAGGCACGTCTGAATCACGGTCCACAGCGGTCGAATGGCGAGCGTGCGCACGAAGACGAGCGCGATGAGGCCGAACAGCGTACTCGCCGCGAACAGCGCCGCCCCGAGCATACCGAAAAGGAGCAGCGGCTTCTGGCTGAAGCGGAGCTCGAACCACACCGCGAGCATGTCGAGCACGCCAACGGGGATACGATGCCACGTCGCGAACTTCGACTTCCCGGCGTGTCGCGGATAGAGCGGAACGGGGATTTCGGAAATCATGAAACCCTGCGCCGCCGCCATGACCACCATGTAGCGATGCCAATCGGGACGCGTCGGCAGGCTGTCCATCACTTCGCGGCGATACGCCTTGACCGAGTTCAGGTCCTTGACCGGAACGTTGAACAGCGATCGGCTGAGCCGGTTGTAGATGTTAGAGACGAACGCCTTGTCGTAGTGTCCTTCCTTGAATCCCGTGACCATGTCGGACTCGCCGGCGAAAATCGGCGTGACGAGCCGGGGGATGTCTTCCGGCTTGAACTGCAAGTCGGCCGGATAGAAGACGAGCACGTCGCCGCGCGCGGCGAGATACCCCGTGCGCAGCGCGTCGGCGATGCCGCGGCGCGTTCGATGGCGCTGAAGCCGGAGAAACGGATATTGCTCCGCCAACCCCTGGAGCACGGCCCATGTCCGATCGACGCTGCCGTCGTCGATGACGACGACCTCGTAGCTGTGGGGCGACACTGCGAACGCCTCGGCTGCCTGCGCCATGAAGAGCGGCAGGTTCTCGGCTTCGTCTTTCGCGGGGACGAGCACGGAGACGTCGACCGAGTCCCCTCCCCCGGCGCGAAGTCGTCGCTGCGCATCGAGGCTGCTGCCCGCGGACGGGTTCATCGGCGCCCCGATCGTTGAGGTCATACCCTCTTTCGCATTCTTGCGGACAGGACTCCGAGTTGGTCGCGGTACTTCGCCACCGTGCGGCGGGCGATCTGTACCCCGCCCTCCTTGAGGATGTTCACGATGGCCTGGTCGGTGAGCGGATGCTTGGGATCCTCCTCGCCGACCAGCTTCTCGATCTGCGCCTTGATGCCGCGCGCCGAGACGTCTTCGCCGGCGGTCGTCGACAAGCCCGACGAGAAGAAGAACTTGAGCGGGAGCACGCCGCGCGGCGTCTGGACGAACTTTTCGTTCGTCACGCGGCTGACCGTCGACTCGTGCATGTTGATGACTTCGGCGACTTCGCGGAGCGTGAGCGGCTTGAGGTACTGCACGCCCTTCTCGAAGAAGTCGCTCTGCCGGTCGACGATGTAGTTCATCACCTTGA
>Ga0157372_10005799_pt1 | contig 13152 bp, 12 predicted proteins | sample C55metaG_FD_115307 | JGI IMG/M metagenome (GOLD analysis project Ga0157372, IMG submission 115307) | Corn rhizosphere microbial communities from Kellogg Biological Station, Michigan, USA - C5-5 metaG | ecosystem: Host-associated > Plants > Roots > Rhizosphere > Soil | place: USA: Michigan... | reverse complement strand
GCGAACACAAGACGTGGTACTGGTTGATCCCTCCGACAGCGAGCATCCGATAGGGTTAAATATCCTGTCGGCGCACAGCGACCTTGAACGCGAGTTATTGGCGTCCGATTTGGTGGCACTATTTCGCCGGTTCAGCACCTCATGGGGCGACCAGATGAACAGTGTTTTTGCCAATGCCATTTGCGCGTTTTTATACAACACCAACATCGGCACCTTGGGCGACCTGCGCCGGTTTCTGATAGAACCACCGTTCAGAAATGCAATCCTTACAACCTGCACCGATCCGGAAATTGTCTACTACTGGCAAAAAGAATATCCCATATTGAAATCATCATCCATAGGCTCAATCCTCACGCGCCTTGATAGCTTTCTGCGGCCGCGCGCTATCCGCAACATGGTGTGCCAGGCAAAGGGGCTTGATTTCAAAGTACTGATGGATACGCAGAAAATTATTCTGGTGAAGCTATCGCACGGATTAGTGGGAGAGGAAAACAGCCACCTGTTGGGCGCATTTATTGTCTCGAAGTTGCAGCAGGCTGCAATGGCGCGGCAAAGCCAGGCCGCAGAGGATCGTATTGGGTTCCACTGCTACATTGACGAGTTTCAGCACTATGTCACGCCCTCGCTTGCCACCATGCTAAGCGGCACCAGGAAATACGCGCTCTCGTTGACACTCGCGCATCAGAACATGCTACAGGTTGAAGCCATTGATCGAACCATTGCGGGCAGCTTGCTGTCAAACGCAGGTACGCGCATTTGTTTTAGGGTATCGGAGGACGCCAAGAAGATGCAGGAGGGCTTCAGTGCCTTTACCGCCGACGACCTGCAAAATCTATCCGTGGGCGAAGCGATTGTCAGGATCAATACGCCGGATCAGGATTTCAACATTCGGGTAATGCCATACAAAACACAAGGCACCTCGTTTGCAACAGACATACTGCGTCATTCGCGCAATACCTACAGTGCGCCCATTGCGCACGACAATCCGCAACCGGCACCAATTGCGGAGCCTGAAACTATCGTGCCACCCGTAGCGCCCAAAGAACCACTCGCAGCCGAACCGCAGCACGAGAAACAAGCGCGTGAACACCTGTACTTGCAGGCGCTGGTCAAGAAACTGGCGCAGGAACACGGCTATATCGCGCACACCGAAGTTGCAACACCCGACAGCAGCGGCTTTGTTGATGTGGTGCTTGAAAAGGGCGGCAAGGCCACAGCGGTTGAAATCTCCGTTTCGACGTCTGTCACGTGGGAGTTACATAATATCGAAAAATGTATCGCTGCCGGGTACAACGACATCGTGGTATGCGTCACCGCCCAGAGCAAGATAATGCAGTTGCAAAAGCAGTTGACCACATTGCCGCTACCCGTTCAATCATTCGTCCGCATCATCATGCCCGAGCAGATACCCGCATTATTTGCGGCAACCACGGTGCCGAAAGACAACACCACCGTATACAAAGGCTATCGGGTGAAAGTGCAGTACGATCAATCAGGGAGTACCAACAAGAACGAGATCATACAGAGGATTTTGAACAACGGGAAAAAGCGGTAAGGCTCTTATTCTATTATGTTCCGCGCCCTATTCTAACAATTGTGCTGGCGGTAATTTCAAGGCATTTGCAATCGCAAATATCACTGACACGCTTGTATTGAGGATGCCGCGCTCCAGTCGACTAACTTGGCTGTACTCAATACCAGCAAGGTTCGCCAACGCTTCCTGGGACAGATTTTGCTCGATGCGATGACGCCGTACATTTGCCGCAAGCAATCGCATGGCTTCCAAATTTCTTAGCTGTGACACAGTGTCAAAGCTTAATTAAATTCTTATTTTGAATTAAGGCAAATTTGCCTTAATATTGAGTAATGTTTAATTTCTTAAACCGTACATCAAAACCCAAAATCTAAATGAAACAACTTGTACTATCATTGTGTTGCATCATGCTCGTTGTAACACTTGGCTGCAAGAAAAACAGCAGCACCAACGACACGACCACCAATCTGCTCACGAGTGCATCGTGGAAGCTGGCGAAAGTCGAATGGCAAACGACAACAACAGGCGCATGGGTGGACGTATCCAAGGGCAACTCCCTCTATATGCCCATATCAGCATTGGGGCTGACGTTTTCTAACGATGGAGGCTACATCGCCAATGCGGGCTTAAACGGCACGGTGACCGGCACATGGAAGCTTTCAAGCGACAAAAGCACGCTTACGTTTTTCACCAGTAGTGCTACCAGTCCAAGCGTCATCGTCACAGCCCTTACCGCGACCTCATTGCAGATGACAACGGCACTAACAAACGTCTATACTGTCACCAATAATCCCTACACCATTACGTACTACAGCACCGAGCGTGATACCTATACCCACTAAACCTAATAAACACTACCTTTGCCCGTGCAATTGATTTTCCTCGTTGCAGATATCTGAATAAGCCTCCACCTGTGGAGGCTTATTTTTTGTTTAATACTTTCATGGCGATATAAAACGCCTCTCATCCGAGAGGCGTTGCGTTTAGTATCATTTGCACTTTTTCGTACAGGCGGGGTCGTGGTACATGCTCGCCTTTCTCCCATGAAAGGATGGTCGAGGCGTTAACACCGATCAATGCGCCCATCCGCTCAATGCTTAATCCATGTCGAAGCCGGTATTGCCGGAGAGACTGTGCAAATGTCACAATCGGCAGTTCCAGTGGATTGTACCCAAGAAAGGCAATGATTGCCGGATAGTGTTTCAATTGCGGCTGGGCGTTGTTGTTTTCCCAATTGGTCACCGATTGTTCGATCACCCGCAACCGTGCTGCAACATGCTTTTGCAATAGTCCGCTTTGAATGCGTTTTTTCCTGATGTGGTCGCCAAGCGTTTTTAAAACAATTGGCATATCTTTATGCAATGGCACCGGTACTGTTTTCTGGTATGGGAGAAAGGTTCTCACCACCATGCCCTTGCGGTTATTTTAACCACCCCGACAAGGAATGCGTATGCCCGCCGGGCGTAGTACAGAAATACCTGAGCAAGATATCGGGCCCGTTGCTGGATAGGATCGACCTGCATGTGGAGGTAACCCCGGTAAATTTTGATCAACTATCGTCTGACAGGTTATCTGAAAAAAGTGCCATGATACGTGAGCGTGTGATTAACGCACGCGATATACAATCCCAACGCTTCGGTAAACAGGAAGGTTTGCACAGCAACGCCCAGATGAGCACCAAAATGGTGCGCGAAATATGCACCATCAGTGAAGCCGGGCAGACACTATTGAAACGGGCTATGGAGAAACTGGGGCTATCGGCCCGCGCATATGACCGCATTCTGAAAGTGTCGCGTACCATTGCCGACCTGGCCGGCAGCGAAAGCATCGAAATGGAACATCTTGCCGAGGCTATCCATTTCCGCAGTTTGGATAGGGAAAGTTGGGCGGGATAGATAATTGCATGTGATGTTCCATTCAAAAATTAATACGGCTGCCAATTCCATAAGTAAATCCTTATTGTTGATCACTTTGTTCTGTTCGTGCTTGATTTCGTGCTCCACAAAAAACACTCAAATCAGAAAAGATACGACTATTGTTAATATCAAATTTGTTAAAGGCAAACCTCTTCCACCCAAAGAATGGCATGTTTATAAAATAAACACAAATGAAGAATGGATATTTATACCGGAATCCTGGCATCTGATAAACGAAGATAGATTTCTCTTGACTGCGCGTTTGAATGTCCCGGATTCTGAGTCGCACTTTTTAGTCTTAAAACTTGACCAGAAAGAAGTTAAACTAAATGCGGTTGGATATATGAGAGAGAGCTATAAAGAATTTATAGATGGTTCTTTACAAAAACTTACAGGATATAAAACAACAAAACTCGTTTACAATGATAAAGTAGTTTTTTCATCCGAATTTAATACCTTAATGGATAATAAGTCATATGTAACTTATTCAACTGTCTTTGAGAAAGACAATTATATATTTGATATCGTATTAAAAGTTGGAGCCTCCGACAATGCTCAAGACTATCAGGAAAAATACCGAGACATACTATTTAACTTTTACTATAAAACAAAACAGATATTTTCTATAACCGATACAGTAAAAGACATAAAATTTATCGATTTGGCCAAGTTGTGAAGCCGTTAAATGTGGTTGAGGCATAACTTTGTATAACAAGTATTGTTTTGAAAAAACTCTACCTCATCGTTCTTATTACCATCATCCTGATTGTGGGTGGAGCGTACGGGTATATGCGTTATTATCAGGCCGGATATCCCGAAAGATTGTTTGCCGAAGTAACCAAAGTAAATCACTATGCATTGCGATCGACCATCTACACCGAGCACGATGCCTATGCCGAAGCTATAATCAACAACACAGACAAAAGCTTGCTTTTAAAAAGGTTTACCTTTAAAAGGTACCCTGTTAACTGGAAGCTGAAAATGATATGTCCGTTTATCCCCGATAGTGATCGTGGTTTTTTGTATTATCAGGAATATAAAAAGCAAAAACCACATGGATACACCCTGTGTTTTTTACAGCCGGTAACCAATGTGGTTATTGTTTATGAGTACCGCGACAACTAAGCGGCGGATTGTTAAAAATGGAAGAAGATGCCGAAAGTTGTTTGCATAACGTTGATAGGCTGTTTGGTAACCAAGCGCCCAACCGTATATGGATTGCTTTCGTTATTGATCGTGATACCCTCACTGCCTACGTACTTACCCGTTAACGAAAAACCGAATACGCTGCTTACACTATAATGCAAGCCTATGTTACCGCTGTATGCAAACGCCGAACCAGGCGAGCTACGTTGATAAAATATCTGTGTTGTTCCGGTGGTGGTGCCAACTGTTGTTTTGTAAACGGTTAATTCATATTCGGGCGTGTCGGTACTTCGAAGCAAACCTGCTGAAACCCCCAGATCAAACGAAAAATCGCCAAAATAAAAAGAATATTGCGGCCCCAGTAAAAAGTTAAAATTTTGATAGCGTTGTGTTACGCTTACGGTTGTCGATTGGGCCTTATAATCGGCGTTGTAACCATCAGATAAGGTTTGTAATTCGTCGGTAGTTGGCCTGCCCTGATCCTGGAAGGAAATATCGGCCACAGCGGCAATATGTTTGGTGAAATAATGTGCCCAGTTTATGCCGTATGTAATACCCCGTTTTGCAAAGCCCGCATTATTATTATAATAATCGGTGTTCTTAAATACACCCACAGGTTCGGATACACCCATATACAAGCCAAGATAGTTTTTACCCGGCGGTATTTCCTGGGCTTGTACGTTGGTAGCTATAAAGGCAATTACTAAAGTAAAAAGTATAGTTATGTTTTTTTTCATATTGTGGCACAAGTGCTTTATGGGTGCAAAAATAGCAAAGCATGGCAATAAGCCAATAAATTTTGCCTATGCAACGCTTTACAGGCCATAATATTACGCTTTTTGTAAGCGTATGCCGAATTTTTAACAAATTTTAACTTGTAACAATTTACTCACCATCGCTGTTTAGCGTGGCTATAATACAGCGCATCAGCTCGGCTTCGGTAAAGGGTTTGGTAATCGCGCCTCCGAAATAATGGGTTACCAGCTTGTTATCTCCGGCGGCAGCGGCATCGCTTATTGTAGCTATGAACGGTATGCCGTTCAAGGGGGTATTCAAATCCCGTACGGTAGTAATCAATTGCTGGGCGTCCATATCCGGTAGCTTCATGTTCGTTAAAACGATGTCTATACCCTCCTTTTGTATAATGCGCAAAGCATCGGCACCATTTGTAGCTTCAAAATAACGGATATTCCATTGGTGCATCATCACCTTTAAAAACATCAGGTTAAGTTCATTATCATCAACCGCTAAAATTTTCAACCCGTTTATGATGCTTGAAGGATTGTCTATAGCTTGTTTTGTATCAGCAAGTGCCTGGTAAGGTATGCCGAAGCTAAACATCGTACCCCGGCCTGGGCTGCTTTTTACGCTGATCTGCCCGTTTTGTAGTTGTACTAATTGCCGGCAGATGTATAAGCCCAGCCCGGTGCCGGTTTTTCCTGCCGCGGTACCTGTTTGATAGAATTTCGAAAACAGGTTGTTTTGTTGTTCGGTACTTATACCCACGCCTGTGTCGGTAACGGTAACGTTTAACCAGTTTTTGCCATCTTTCGGGTTTATGGCCGCGTTTACGGTAACCGAACCGGTTTGTGTAAACTTAATAGCATTACTTAACAGATTGATCATCACTTGTTTTAACCTGAAACTATCGCCGGATACCATACGATCTTCATCGCCGTCAAAATGATAGTTCAGTTCGAGCTTCTTTTTTGCCGCGCTGAATGCCATGCTATCAATAACCTGTCTTAAGATAAAGCTAGGGTTAAAAGGTTCGTTATTGATTTTAAACTCCCCGCTTTCCATTTTGGCTGCATCCAATGTATCATTCAGCGTATGCAGCAACATATCTGATGAAAGCCTGATAGAGCCCAACATCTCCATTTGTTTAGGGTTGAGATTGGTTTTGCTGAAGATGTGCAGAAAGCCTTTAATGGCGGTTAGCGGGTTGCGTATCTCGTGACTCATATGTGCCAGCAGATCCATTTTTTGTTGCGCCAGCATAATCGAACGCTCATTCTCCTGCCGCAGGTTAACTTCCGACCGGTCGAGCTTAAAGATGAAGATAATGAGCCAGGTGGCAAACAATAAAACCAAAAACAGCGCTATCAGAAAAAATTGGTTTAATATACCAGTAGTTTCCTGATAGTTCTGAAAGGCCATGCCTTTGATCTTGTTGGCCAGTGTGTGGTTTATTTCTTTCAGATCATTGATCACCCGCTCTAACTCGGTAATGATTTGGATATTGAGGGTGATCAATTGCTTTTGCGTGCTCAGTATGGTTTTATTCTGTTGTTGTAATTGCCGCAGGGTCTTCAGATACAGGGCCCGGTCCTTCCGGGTAACATTTCGTGTTATCGAATCGGTGAAATGCTTGTCGTGCCGGTGATTGATCTCGATCACGCTTGCCGTATTGCTTTTATTAGTGATAGCATCCTTTAAACGCCCCAGCAACCCCCGGTTTGTTTTGGTAGTTTTAACTACTGTATCCGCGGTTTGCGACACCGTGGTCTTATTGGCCTTGCGGATGGGGCCGATATGCACAACGGTCTGAGCTTTCCCATTGGTATTTATACCGTTCAATAACGAATCAAACTGATGCCTGATCACATGCAGCCTTGACGATAGCTGCAATTTTTGCCCATACCAGTTTTTAACCTGTTGCCTTTGTTGTGAGTTGAGGTTTATCGTATCGGTATGCTGCCCCAGCAGGGTATCTATCTTTCTAAAAGCTTCTGTCAGCTCAATCTGGTAGGTGGCAATATCGAGGCTGTCGTTACTAATCAGCGAGCGCTGAAAATCGTCTTCCGCTTTATGTAGTAAGATCAGCGTTTCCTCGGGCCGGGATTGGTCGTGCTCAGCGTTATGGGCGAGGGTGGCGAGGGTTGCAAGTTTTTTGGATATCGAGTCGCGTACAAAAAGCGCTGTTATGCCCAATATTATAACCAGCGACAGAAAAGCCAGTAAAATCCGTGTCGACAGGCGTTTGGTATACGTGGAACTCATAATAATAACACGGTGCTTCAGCTAATATAAAATAGTACTTCCACAGCTAATATAAGGTAAAAAACAGTACTTATCCTGCCTTGCCCGAAATGTTTAAAACTACAAAACTGTTATGTGGTATATCGAGCGTTTTACCTTGTGTAGCCGTTAAATAGCGTTTTAAATAGCCGTTAACTATACCTGTCATCATACGGTTCTGCCATATTTCAAAGTCCTTATCTATCGGTATTACCGTCGACCGCCAGAAATGAATAGCGCCCAGCGCGTCCACGATAGCCACAAACGAATAATTAAAATCCTTATACGCTTTTTTAATAGTGATATTGTATTCAGGGTTAATATAGTCGGCTTTAGGGTCGGTGCTCACCGCCGAATCAACGGGTGTTTCTACGCGGCTAATGGTCAACAACGGACTCTTACTTTTGAGTACAGGTTGCTGGGTTCCCGCGAACGAGCTATCGGGATTACGTGTAGCCAATACTATTTTAGCTTTAATGAACGCGGTATCCTTGCGTGTTGGTTTTTGCAGCGTTTGCGCGTCGGTATGCAGCTTGTTTTTAATGTAATCGTCGGCGTAAATGGTCATGTACAGGTTCGAGCGGTCGTCAATCACTACTTTGTTTTCAACATGCAGCACCTGGAATTTAATGCTGTCTTTGGTTAGCCTTTTTAATTTGAGCCAAGCCCAGGCGATGTTAAATACGGAGTCGTGGTCAAATATCACCGGGCAATTAAAAAAGCGCTTCTTTTCGGGGCTGTAAATATTGATCGAATCGGCAGATACGAAGGTAAAACGCCAGTCGGGCGCCAATTGAAAGCCCTGCCCATTAAAAACAACACCATTTTGAAAAGTGCGCCGAACCTCGGTATAGTGTATACCGATAACGCTTTTAAACGATGGGTGCTCTGCCGGTGGCTGCTTGCACGAAGCGCAAAGAACGACGGCGATAAATATGAAAAGGTTACAAAATCGTTTCATGAGTATTAAGTAGTATCGTGTGTTTAATCGCAATGTGCCGAAAATAGGGTTTTGATCGAAGCTTTTTAATCCGGGTAATGAAAAAAATACTTTACGGGCTTTTTTGCTTAATACTGGCCAATTATGGTTGTTCGCCCGGTACGCCAACGGTAATTATACTGCAACCTTTAGGCAATTATTCTGAAATGCAAACGATGCAGATTAGAGACGGTTTGATCAAATTTTATGGTATCAAAATCTGCGTAGCTAAAAATACCCCTTTACCCGGCACTGCTTATTATAAACCACTTAACCGTTACAGCGCAAATTTGCTGCTTCAATTTTTATCAGCGAAAAAAGATACGGCATACACCATAATCGGCCTTACCAATCAGGATATATTCACTGCTAAAAACAATAACCTGCATTGGGGTGTGATGGGTTTAGGTACGCTTAATGCCGACGCCTCGATCGTCTCCTCGTTCCGTTTACACCATGACGCCCGATTATATGATGAGTTGGTTAAACTTTCGGCGCACGAACTTGGCCATAACTTCGGGTTACATCATTGCCCCGATAAAACATGTATTATGGCCGATGCAGAAGGACATAATAATTTTTATCGTGAGACGGGATTTTGTGTTAATTGCAGGAAAAAACTTTTAGATATAGGAGTTATGATCAGATAATAAAGCGCGCACGGCTTTTTGCTGATGGATCTGTTTCCACACCGCATAACTGAAACATTGTAACTTTTTTAATATATTTTTGTATAATTGTGCTGTCTGCCGTGTACACTAAAATTAGCCCATCAACGAAGTACATTATAGCTGCTACGCTTTAATGATTAGCACTTGCCGACCCGGAAGGTAATAATTAAAAGTGATATAGGTCAGGCTCAGTATTTTGTTTTTTATCCTAATAAAAACAATCTGAAATAATAACTAATAGGGTGAATTGATTGATTAAGGCTTAGATGAATAAGATTGCTAATAATGAATTAGATACTGCGGCTTACAAAAAGCTCCAGATAGTTCATGGCCTGTTTGCTATGGTAATAGCCGTATTCATTATCGTCATTGTTTGTTTTAATAACCGCGTTGCCTCAAATATTCTTAGCCGTAACGATAATTCGCTGCTTTATGTAGCCTTTGCAGCAACTATACTGTTCCCGATCATCTCCAACTATATTTTTTACAGGCGGATTGAAGAGATCGACCTCGACGAACCGGTAAAATTTCGCTTTAATAATTTTCTGACGGCTAATATTATTCGCTATCTGTGGATATTTGGAGCAGCTACGTTAGATTTACTGGTGTGGTTTTTCAGCGCTACTCTGCTGATCGCTGCTTTTATAGGCTTCCTGTTTCTGATCTTTTTGCTGATACGCCCTATCAAAATTAAAGTGATCAGGACGCTGCGCCTGAAGCCAACGAAACCCCAGGGCGAGTAGTCTGTTAAAACAATCCCCGGTCCATCAATTTTTTCTTTTCTTCTTTTTCTCTTTTACGTTCGGCACGTTTTTCCTGGCGTATTTGTTTTTTGGTTTTGCCAGCTGTATCTATTACAGGGTCCTTTTTATGAGTAGTATCCTTTTTGCCAAACAGTCGCTGGAAGAAATTCAGCTTTTTTTCGGGCTGTATAACCGGGATGGCATTATCCTCTTCTTCATCATCCTGATCCTGTTTCAAAGCCTTAACTATAGCCGCCGTATCCCCCGGCGCTATAATGGTGTGGCTGCGCTGGCTCGATTTCAGCCTTACATCATAGAAACCATAGTTTACGCTATCCATCAGGTTGATGTAATGCTGGTTAGCCATCATATTGCCTAACGAATGGAAGTAATTGCGCAGGTAATCCTTCAAACTACCATCCGGCTGAAAAGCATATAAACCGGCCTTAGGTTTGGGTACGATGCTGGCCAGGTAGATACTTTCGCCCAGGTCGAGCTCGGCCGGTGTTTTACCAAAATAATAGCGCGCGGCCTCGCCAATGCCGTAAACATTATTTCCCCATTCAATGATGTTGAAATAAACTTCCAGCATCCGGTTTTTCGATACGATGTGTTTATTCTCGATCATCCAAACAATCAGCGTTTCCTCAATTTTACGCAACATGGTTTTCTGGCGGCTTAAAAAAGCGTTTTTAACCAACTGCATAGATATGGTGCTGCCGCCGCGTTTAAATTTCTTCTCCTTAAAATCCACCGCTATCGATTTGCGGATGGCCTCGATTATAAAACCATGGTGATTGTAAAATGAAGGATCTTCTGCTGTTATTACCGCATGCTGCAAATACGGCGAAATGTTTTCGAGCGGAGTATAATCCGGATTAGCCGGACCGACGATGATCGGCCTCATGGGCTTGCCTTTCTCGTAAGGCGTATATACAAAGGTGCCGTTCAATTTATCGAGATCTGTATTTCCGTATTTTACGACGTTGAAGTTGTCCTGTCTTAAATCCGAATTAAACTGCACCGCATCCGGGTTGGTGCTATCCAGGTAAAAATTAAGATTGTAGGCCAGTTTACCGCTAACCTGTATGCCTGCCAGCGCGTCGAACGTCCCCTGAGGGAAAGAGTTGAATACTTTTTGCGCGTCGGTCATCGGCATGTTCAGCTTCAGTTCATAGATCTTCGCAGGCTTCAGTGTGTATTTTATATATGGATTGGCGGTAATATCTTTCAGATGGATTACCGACGAACTATCCAACGATACATAATGCTCGCCGATAAACACGTTGGCATCTATCGATCCATTGGGTACAACAATATCGCCAGGCGCTAAACGGGGGTGATTGATCAGCAAGTTGCTTACCCACCACGAGCCGTAAATACGCGTTTCGCCATTGCTGCGCTCAACCTTATCCAGCCTGGTGCCGATGGTATCGAAACTGAGCTTCAGCCCGAATTTCTTTTGGATGAACGGCAACTCAACCCTGTTCTTATCAGCATATAATCTTACATCGATATACTTATCGCTCGGGCGCATTTTACCGGCAACATGTAATACGGATTCGCCACTATTTACCACAATGGTTGAGCTCAGGTTGCTATCTTTAATTATCGCCGATTTGGCCAATACCGCTACACTGCTGCTGTCATCGTGAAACTTAATATTGAAGTTTTTCAGATCGAGCGCGTCCGGTATTTTGTAAAGCACCTGGTTCACCAGGTTATTGGCCACAACCGACATATCCCCATGCGATGAATTGTCCGTTGTATCCCGATTCTTTTTAAATATAAAATCGAAGTTTTTTACGCCGTGTATGCTGGTTAAATTCAACCAGCCGTTCTCCAGCTTTACCGATGCCAGCTTAACATCACCAAACAACAATGGCCATAGCTTTACACTCACTTCGAAATTGTTGATATTAAGCAGGCTGTCGCGGCCTTCAGGTACTATAGTAATATGGTCGAAAGCTACGGTGCTTAGCCCGGTAAAGTGTGCCGAGCCTATTTTTACATCTAAATTATAATCGGTTTTAGCTTTTGCCGTAGCTTTGTTTATGGCATTGTGAAGGAGATTTTCGCGCTTAAACCAGGCAATGGTACCGGCAATTACAATCAAAATAAATATCGTCAGCAAAACTATGCCGCCTACGCGGAGGTACTTTTTATCTGGTAGATGCATCAGGTAAATTTTTCCAAAACTAATAATCTTATCTTTACAAAGTTTATTGTAAACAACTATACCGTAACAAACACCTTAACAGGCTGTTTTAATTGACAGAAATTTAATATGACCATTACAAAAGAACAAGTACTTGCTGCCTTAAGCCATGTGGAAGAACCCGATCTGAAAAAAGACCTGGTTACGCTTAACATGGTCGAGAATGTCCGCATTGAAGGCAATAAGATAAGTTTTTCAATCATATTAACTACCCCGGCATGCCCTTTAAAAGCCATGATCGAGAACGCCTGCCGCAACGCCATATTGCATTTTGTAAGTAAAGATGTTGATATAAATATCAACATGACATCGCGCGTTACTACCCAAAGCGGCAACAGCCTGCCCGGTATTAAAAACATTATTGCGGTGGCATCGGGTAAAGGCGGTGTAGGTAAATCAACCGTGGCGGCTAACCTGGCTTTGGGTTTGGCTAAAACAGGCGCGAGCGTTGGTTTGATCGATGCCGATATTTACGGCCCGTCGGTACCGATCATGTTCGGTTTAGAGGGCGCCAAACCACGCGCATCGCAACTGGAAAATGGCAAGACCCGCATCGAGCCCATCGAAAAATATGGTATCAAATTGCTGTCGATAGGTTTCTTTACTGATCCCGATCAGCCTGTACCGTGGCGGGGGCCGATGGTATCAACCGCGGTAAAGCAATTGTTTAATGATGGCGATTGGGGCGATCTTGATTATCTGGTGGTGGACCTGCCGCCGGGTACCGGCGACATCCATATCACCATTACCCAGGGTTTCCCGATAGCGGGCGCGGTAATTGTAACCACACCGCAAAATGTAGCCCTGGCCGATGCACGCAAAGGCGTAGGTATGTTTATGATGAACGCCATCAATGTACCGGTGCTGGGCGTGGTCGAAAACATGTCGTACTTTACGCCTGCCGAACTGCCTGAGAATAAATAT
>Ga0157372_10005795_pt1 | contig 13155 bp, 13 predicted proteins | sample C55metaG_FD_115307 | JGI IMG/M metagenome (GOLD analysis project Ga0157372, IMG submission 115307) | Corn rhizosphere microbial communities from Kellogg Biological Station, Michigan, USA - C5-5 metaG | ecosystem: Host-associated > Plants > Roots > Rhizosphere > Soil | place: USA: Michigan... | reverse complement strand
GGGTGGCTCCGGCGACTGACATGAGCTTGTCGGGTGGTCGCCAGCGGGCGGCGGATGTCAGGACTTTCTCGTATAGGAGCCCGTCGCCGGCGGTCTGTAGTTCGAGGTCGCGGGCGCCGGCATTGGAGGTGAGTCCCAGCAGGATGGTCCATTTATCCTTGTACTCGAGGAAGGGGCGGACGCTGTCTTCGCCCATATAGGGGGCGACGGTGACGGCATCGAACGGAAGGGTTTCGAAGAAAGCCCGGGCGTATTGCGCGGAGGTATTGCCGATATCGCCGCGTTTGGCGTCGGCGATGGTAAAATGCGATTTTGGGATATAGTTGACCGTTCGCTCCATGGTCTCCCATCCTTTGACCCCATCGGCCTCATAGAAGGCCGTATTGATCTTATAGGCGACGCAATGGTCTTTAGTGGCGTCGATGATCTGCCGGTTGAATTCAAATACGGGGTCTTTGCTGCTGCGCAGATGCGGGGGGATCTTTGCGGGGTCGGAGTCGAGCCCGACGCAGAGATAGGAGCCGGTGCTACGGATGAAGGAGGAGAGCTGCTGGCGCGTCATGGGGGTAAAGGTACTATAATTTCCTTTTTGCCATTTCCGCGGCGACGGCGCGGGCCGTTTCGTCGCCTTGCGAGAGGTGGTCGATCACCTGGTGAAAACTCTCCGGGTCGCGGTTTTGGCTGAGCTTGTACGCGGCCTGGATCTCGTCGATGGAGATGCGGAAGCCGACGATGCCGCGGAGATCGGCCTGAAGTTGGTTTTCCGGGATCTCGCCGATGTGTACGGGTTGGGGCTGGTGTTGTTCGTAGGTGTCGATGAGGCGGGAAAGGGCGGCGCGAAGTTCTTCGCCTTCGACGATGCTGACTGTTCCGTAGATATGGACGGAGATATAGTTCCAGGTGGGGACCTTCATTTCGGTGTACCAGCGTGGGGAGACATAGGCATGAGGTCCGGCAAAAATGGCGAGGACCTTTGCACCGGGGGTGAGTGTGTGCTTTTGGTCGTTGCCGCGGGAGATATGGCCCATCAAGCAGGCTTTTCCATCCGCGCCGGTCTCGAGCTGAAGGGGAATATGGGTGCCGATGGGGCGGCCTTCCTGGATGGAGATCAAGATGGCAAAGGAATTTTCGCGAATGAATGCGTGGATCTTTTCGATGTCCTTTTCTTCGTAGCGGCGGGGGATGTACATGCCGTAAGTTACGGAAAAAGCGTATTTTTATGGTACACCTACTTACCATGAAACGAGCGCTAACCTTCTTTCTGATCGCCATGTTATTGTTGTGTGCGGACGGGCTATACGCTCAAGCGGATTCCGGCCTGCGGCCGGATGAGGAATTCAATGTTTTTTTGTTGGCTATTGCCATCGCTTTTGTTTGTATCGTCGTCGGGGCTACGCTTGTCGGATCGATGCTGGTAAGTATGGCATTGTTGGCGCTTTTGGGACTGGTGACTGCGGGTGTTCTCTCCGCGGGTGTGCTGGTAGGGCTTTACCGGAAGAGCATCGGCGCCGGTTTTAAAACAGTCGTGGCCGTTACGGGTTGTCTGAGCGGTATCCTGATCGGGGAGATCGCCTTCTTTCTGATCAATCGCATCTATCATCTCCATCTCAGCGGGGTCGCCGTGCTGGGCATTGGCGGCTTTTGCGGGTTGGTAGGCGGGATGGTGCTCGGGCTCGTGCTGTTCCAGCTGATCCGGGCCTTCCTGAATTATTGCAGGGCCAAACTCTCTTTTTAAGCGCCCGTTTCCGCTATTTTCTCTTTGTATTGCCTTGATGCGCTATTGGAAATTCGGCGCATCTCTTCCAACCGGCTAGTGTCTGGAACTTCGCGGGCCTGCTTCGCCACGGCCCCCTCGTTCGGGGCCTTCGCTAAGGCTCGGCCCTGGACAAAACGCTTTCGGCATTTGGGATATTTGCATTCAGCATGGCGATGCTGCGGGCGGCGTTGCCGGCAAAATCGAGAAATGCTTTTTTTGTGATGGCGTCGTCGGTGGTCATAATGGGGACGCCTTTGTCGCCGCCTTCGCGGATGCTTTGCACCAGCGGGATCTGGCCGAGGAAGGGGATATCGTATTCTTCGGCGAGGCGTTTGCCGCCTTCCTTACCAAAGATGTAATATTTGTTATCGGGGAGTTCGGCGGGGGTGAACCAGCTCATGTTCTCCACCATCCCGATGATGGGCACTTTGAGTTGCGCCTGGCCGAACATGGCGATGCCCTTCTTTGCGTCGGCGAGGGCGACGTCCTGTGGAGTGGTGACGACGATGACGCCGGTGACCGGCACCGTCTGCAGGAGGGTGAGATGGATATCGCCGGTGCCGGGAGGCATGTCGATGACGAGGTAATCGAGTTGGTCCCAGAGGACATCCGTCACGAACTGGCGGATTGCGCTGCTGGCCATCGGGCCACGCCAGACCACGGCATTCTTTTCATCGACGAGCAGGCCGATGCTCATCAGCTTGATGCCATATTTTTCCAGCGGAACGATCAGGCCTTTGCCGTTCTGACCGCCATCGGTCATCATTGGGCGCTGGCCCCTGACGCCGAACATGATCGGTACGCTGGGTCCATAGATGTCGGCGTCCATGAGGCCGACGCTGGCGCCGCCGCGGGCGAGTGCGAGCGCAAAATTAGCGGCGACCGTGCTCTTTCCTACCCCGCCTTTTCCGCTAACGACGGCGATGATGTTCTTTACTTTTGGCAGCACCTCGCGCGCGTCTTTGCGTTGAGTGGTGGTATTGGCGGTGAAGCGGACGTTCACCGTTGCTTCTTTATTGACCAGCAGCTTTATCGCGTTTATACAGGCGTTCTTGATGTGATCCTTCATCGGGCAGGCCGGGGTCGTGAGGACCACGGTAAAGGCGACGTAGTTGCCATCGATCTGCAGGTCCTTCACCATGTTCAGAGTCACGATATCCTTGCCCAGATCGGGTTCCTGTACGTTGCTAAGTGCTTCTAAGACTTTTTCCTGCGTCATTTCGAAGATTTTGTTAAAAAGGCTATTTTGAGGCAAAATTAACCACTCGGGTCCGTACTTTGGCTATGAATTTTGGGTCTGCGCATTTAAAAGATTAATTTTGAGTTGAATGAAAAAACTTGTACTATACTTTCTGCTTTTGTCCGCTCCCTTTGCTGTACATGCTCAATTTGACAGGCTTAAAGATTCAGTGGTGCAGGTGTATGGTGTAATTATGACGGCAGACAGCCTTAGGGCGATACCGGCGGTGAGTGTCGTGGTGAAGGGACGGAACCAGGGGACTTTTTCCAATGACCAGGGGGTTTTCTCGATCGTCGTGTTGAAGGGGGACCAGCTGGAATTTACGAGTGTCGGTTACAAGCCGGTGCTGTACACAGTTAAGTCGGATAGCGGCAACCAGATCAGTTTGATCCAGCTGATGGTGGTGGATGCGCAGTATTTGCCGGCGACGGTGATCGCGGCGCGACCGACCCGGGAGCAGTTTGAACGAGATTTTGTCAATACGAAGGTCCCGGATGACGGGATCGAGATCGCGCGGCAGAACAATGATGCGGCCAAGCGGAGGATCCTGTCGCGAAGTCTGCCGGCCAGCTCGGGCGAGGCGGCGAGCACTTATCTGCGGCAAAGCGCCCAGAAATATTATTACCAGGGGCAGGCTCCGCCCCAGAATATCTTCAATCCCCTTGCCTGGGCTGATTTCATACAGGCATGGAAGCGGGGCGACTTCCGAAATAACAATTAATGAACAATATTTCCGTCATTGGCGCGGGTACCATGGGCAATGGCATCGCGCATGTTTTTGCGCAGAAAGGTTTTACCGTCAACCTGATCGATACTTCGGCCGCGCAGCTTGAGAAGGCGCTGAAAACGATCGGTACGAACCTGGACCGGCAAATCGCCAAGGGGTTGCTGACCGAAGGGGACAAGAAGGAAGTGCTGCAACGGATCTCGCCTTTTGGGGCTATTGCGGAGGGAGTAGCTGGGGCCGAGCTGGTTGTTGAGGCCGCTACCGAGAATACGGAGATCAAACTGAACATCTTTCGCCAATTGGATGCCGCCGCGCCCGCGGGCTGTATCCTGGCTTCCAATACTTCTTCCATTTCCATTTCCAGGATTGCGGCCGTGACGAAACGGCCGGCGGCGGTGATCGGGTTGCATTTTATGAATCCCGTGCCGGTGATGAAGCTGATCGAGATCATCAATGGGTATGCTACGGATGAGGCTGTGACGCGTCAGATGGTGAGGCTGGCGGAGCAGTTGGGCAAAACTCCCTGTGTGGTCAACGACTACCCGGGATTCATCGCCAACCGCATCCTGATGCCGATGATCAACGAGGCCATCTACAGCCTTTATGAAGGCGTGGCGGGGGTAGGTGAGATCGATACAATCATGAAACTGGGGATGGCGCATCCGATGGGCCCGCTACAGCTGGCGGATTTTATCGGGCTGGATGTCTGCCTGTCGATCCTTCGGGTGCTGCACGATGGGTTTGGCCAGCCCAAGTATGCGCCTTGTCCGTTGTTGGTGAACATGGTGACCGCGGGGTTCCTCGGCGTGAAGAGCGGCGAGGGTTTTTATACCTATGTGGCAGGCAGCAAGGAGCTGGTGGTGAGCCAGCGGTTCGCTTAGTTGCCGCAGGCCGAGAGTGTTCCGGCGTCGACCTTTCCCGTTTGGGTGATACTGATGGTGGTAGTGCTGCCCTGTTGATTGGTAGTAAGATCGCCTGCCGTCAGCTGAGCCGAGGCGCTACCGGCGTAGCAGCGGGTGATGTTCAGGGTAAACTTGCCGTCGGTAACGCCGGCGCGGTATGTCAATCCGTCGATGTATACGTTTACAAATCCAGTCGCAACGGGGTTATTGGAGCAGTCGAGGACCGTACCCGTGAGGGTCAGCGAGGTTTGTGGGATCGTGACGTTAATGGTACCCAGCGCGACAAGATAATAGGCGGGACCGACGTTAGCCCCGGCGAGGATATTGCCACATTCGGTGACGAACTTGAGCGTGCAGGCCCGGCCGTTGGGCACCCAGCCCTGGATAAGCCCGGAGGAATCCGTAAAGGATGCAGCCAGGACCTCACCGTCGTTGTTGTCGTATAGGACGCCATAGAGGTGGGGCACCGGATTGCCGTACTGGTCCCTGACATAGCCTGCAAAGGGCTGAGCGACATAGATGAGATCATAATTCCACCAGGTAAAATGGCCGACCGTTCCGACAAAGGTATTTCCCTGGCGGGTAGCGGAACCCTGTTGGATCCAGCGGCCCGTGGAGTCATTGAAATACCAGAGGGGGATCGTGGCGGGGGCCGAAGCCTGCAAGGAATCGGGGATGGTAACGGTCATGGTCGCCTGTTGGCCGGAAGCCAGCTGGAGTTTGTTGCCGGCGTCGTCGCGCAATTCGACGTTGATGATTCCATAGGTTTTGAGCGCTACTTCCTTGCCTTCGGTGGAAATGCCGCGCAGATCGCCGGGCATGTATTTGGAAAGATTAGGATTGGTTGGGTTCAGATAGGTGGCGAAGACGTGTACGGTACCGGTGTAGGCGGCGTTGGTCGAAGCCGTTACGATCGCGCCCGGGCCGAAGGCGACGGTGTCGCCCGCGAAGACCGGGATCTTTCCGCCCGTCGGGGCTGCGAAGTTGCCGGTTTCAGTCCGGGTGATCAGCCGGATGGTGACGAAGCTGGATTGAGCGCCGGCAGTGACGATGCTGCGGCTACCGGTGAAATATCCGGGTTTCGATACCTGGACCAGGCCGAAACGACTGGAAAGGCTGATATTTTTAAAGGTGAAAAGCCCATTTATGTCCGATGAGGTGCTGGCGGATCCACTGGTGACGGTGGCGCCGGACACGGGTATCCCGTCCTGGTCGACAACGCGCCCCTGAACGCTGGCCGTTACCATCACCTCGGGCGGAAAGGTATTATCCGTTGTCGAAGAATTGGAGGATGAACCATATTTCTGGCAGGCGAAGAAGCCGGCAGAAAGGGCCAGGAGGGCCAGGGTAAGGGCGGTGATCGGTTTTTTCATGAGGGTTGAGTGGGTTATCAAGAGGCCGGAGCCTGTTGCGCCTGTAATAACGTCCCGGCGACACCCAAAATTATCCCGCGACCGGCGAAAGTTCTACATCCCTGATCTCCTGCAACTTATAGCTGACTTCGAGGATGCGGTTCCGTGGGACGGCAATAGTCATATTACAAAAAAGCTGCATTTCCTGCCGGACGATGCGACAGTTGTATTGTTTGACGAGGTTCATGATCTCGCCCACCTGGGTATAGTCGAACTGGACCAGGAATTCCTTTTCCACGGGTTTTTGGACCAGCAGGGTCGTTTGAAGGGTGAGGGTGGCGGCGGTCTTATAGGCGTTGATGAGGCCCGGTACGCCCAGCAGGGTGCCCCCAAAATAGCGGACGACGATGACGAGCGTGTTGACGAGGCCTTTGCTGTCGATCTGCCCGAGGATGGGGCGGCCGGCGCTGCCCGAGGGTTCGCCGTCGTCGCTTACGCGCCAGGTGTTGCCGTCGAGACCGAGGCGGTACGCGAAACAGTGATGGGTGGCTTTGGGATGTTCTTTTTTGACATCGTTGAGCCGTTCCCTGAACTCTTCGGCGGAGGCTAACGGGAAGACGTAGCCGATAAATTTGCTTCCCCTGTCCTTGAACTCGGCCGTGCCGCTTTTTGCGACGGTGGTATAGAAATCCTGATCAGTCATGGTGGTAATAACGAATGGTATCCGACAATAGGCTTTCATGGGATTGGAGATGCGCATGCGTTAACCGCGGGGCCGGCAGGCCGGCGGGCAGATCGAGATCGTTGTTGATGATAATGCGGGCCTCGTCCCAGGCGTCCTCGTCGATGAAGGACTGCAGGAGGCGGGCGCCGCCTTCCACCATTACGCTTTGTATCTTGAGTTGGTGCAGAGCGATGAGCAGCTGGTTGATGAGGCTGCTGTCTTCGGCGATGTGGTAGTAGCCGGGATTGGCTCCCGGGTTATGCCGGATCGTGTTGAAGACGATGGTCTTTGCTTTTCCGTCGAATAACCGGAGGTCCGGCGGCAGTTCGAGCTGTTTGTCGATGACGAGGCGGATGGGGTCGAGGCCCGTCCAGAGCCGGGTCGTGAGGGCCGGGTTATCGATCAGCGCGGTACGGGGACCGACGAGGATCGAGGCTTCTTCGGAGCGCCATTTGTGGACCAGACGATTCGTATAGTCATTGGAGATGGCCGTACGTTCGGTGGTCATCGGTCCGGCGGGCGTAAGGTTGTCGGCAGCGGCAAGCGCGATGAAGCCGTTGGCGCTTTGGGCCCATTTCAGGATGATATAGGGCCGATGTTGGGTATGGAAGGTGAAGAAGCGGCAGTTGAGCTGCTGGCATTCCTTCTGCAGGACGCCCAGTGTCACTTCGATGCCGGCTGCTTCCAGTTTTTCGATGCCTTTGCCGTTCACCAGCGGGAAGGGGTCGCGGCAGCCGACGACTACGCGGGGGATCCGATTTTCGATGATGAGATCGGCGCAGGGGGGCGTCTTCCCGTGATGGGCGCAGGGTTCGAGGGAGACATAGAGGGTGGATCGTTCGATGAGGTGACGGTCTGCTTCGGCGACGGAATTGATGCAATTCACCTCAGCGTGGGCTTTTCCGTGGATCTCGTGATAACCTTCGCCGATGATGCGGTCCTCGCATACCAGCACCGAGCCGACCATTGGATTGGGGGCGACGTGGCCGGCGCCGAGGGCGGCCAGCTCGAGACAGCGATGCATGTATGTTTCAGGATCGGCCAAGGGCGCAAATTTAATCAGAATGAAGCGTTCCCGACGCCTAAATTGAGAGTAATTTTACCGGATGGATTGGCTGATTGCACAAAAAGAATTGGGGTCGAGCCTTGTTCCCCTGTATGGGGAGCGGGAGGCGGCGGTCATTGCCGATTGGGTGATGGAGGCGTTGAGCGGGAAGAAGAAGTTGGACCGGCTGATGCTTCGGGGCGAGTCGCTGTCACCGGAGGTGTTTGCGGTATTGGAGCGTTATCGGCGGGAGCTGCTGGCGCATCGTCCCGTCCAGTATGTTTTGGGGGAGAGTTGGTTTGCGGGGATGCGGTTCTTTGTCGACGAGCGGGTGTTGATCCCGAGGCCGGAGACCGAGGAGCTGGTGGAATGGGCTTTGGATGAGGTTTTTGGGTCCGTACTGGACGTGGGGACAGGGAGTGGGTGTATTGGGGTGAGCCTGGCCCGAAAGCGGGGGGACTTGCGGGTTATGGCCTGTGATGTGAGTGAGGGGGCGCTGGCGGTGGCGGAGCGGAATAATGCGTCGCTGGGGGCGGCTGTGGAATTTTTTTCCGTGGATTTCCTCGATCGGGGCCAGTGGGAGCGGCTGCCGGGGGTGCGTTGGGTAGTGAGCAACCCGCCGTATATCCCGGCCGGTGAAGGCGGCGCTATGGCGTCACATGTGATTGAATATGAGCCGAGTGCCGCCCTTTTCGTGCCTGATGGCGATGCCCTTGTCTTCTATAGGGCTTTGGCGGAATTCGTTCGCGACCGGGCCGAGCCGGGGGGTGGGCTTTTTGTCGAGATCCATGAGGACCGGGGACCGGCGGTGTGCGACCTGCTGAGCGGTTTGGGCGCCCGGGAGGTGGAGTTGAGAAAGGACCTGCAGGGCAAGGACCGGATGATAAAAGCAACATGGTAACAGTAATATATTTTACTGCTTTGCCGGGCTAGGCTATTTTGCGGCCCAAAGATTTGTATTTGATGCGATCCAGTAAGAAGTTGATTGGGCTTTGCCTTGTGCTATTCTTTTCAAACAACCTATTTTCCCAGGGGCTTTTGGATACCAGCGATGGTGGGAACTGGAGCACCCATTTCCAACTGACGGTGATCAATCAAAGCCATTCCGGTTTCCGATCTCTCTATAGCGGGATGAATAGTCTTGGAGACAGCGTCGAGACGGGGGCTACCAGCGTTACATCGACCCTGTTCTTAGGCCGGCGGCTTTGGAAAGGCGCCATTTTGTATTTCAATCCTGAAATGTCCGGTGGCAAGGGGCTTAGTGGCGCCCTTGGGGTCGCGGGAGCCCTGAATGGAGAAACGTACCGGATCGGCGACCCGCAACCGGTCGTGTCGATCGCGAGGACCTATGTCCAGCAGGTGATCCCGTTGGGGGGAGATACCGCTTACGAAGAATTGGCGGATGTGGCGAACCAGGTGGCCGACAGGGTCCCCACTCACAGGATGGTCATCAGCCTGGGAAAATTCTCTATCGCGGATTTCTTCGACAGGAACAGATATAGCCACGATCCCCGGTCGCAGTTCATGAACTGGAGCCTGATGAGTAACGGCGCCTGGGATTATCCGGCCAATACCCGGGGATATACATTTGGCGGGGTTATCGAATGGATCAATCCCGGCTGGGCCCTTCGCTTTTCGAGCGTGGCCGTCTCAAAAGTGGCCAATCATAGCAATATGGAATATGTGCCCGGAAAGGCGAATTCCGAGACCATCGAGTTTGAGAAAAAGTTCCGGATCAGGAAACGAGCCGGGCTGATCCGGTTGTTATACAGCTACACTGCTTCCAGGGCGCCATCCTACACGCAGGGAATTCAGGCGGTGAAGACAGGGGATAGCGCTTTGCTTGCGGTTATTGACGGAACTGGGGAAGCGCCGGGATTTGGTGGAAACAAATCTGGGCTTTACCTGAATCTGGAGCAGGAGATAACGGATGACCTGGGGCTATTCGCCCGTACCGGTTGGAATGACGGCAAGCATGTTTCGTGGGCCTTTACGGAGATCGATCAAACGATCCAGTTGGGATTTTCGCTGAAGGGAACGAAGTGGAAGCGGGCGGACGACGTAGTGGGGATAGCCGGTGTTGTCAATGGCATTTCGGCGGACCACCGCGCTTTTCTCAAGGCGGGCGGCTATGGCTTTATCCTCGGCGACGGGGCGTTGAATTATGGTCACGAAGCCATTTTGGAAGCCTATTATAACGTCAGGTTACTCCCTAATTTCTGGACTACTTTCGATTACCAGTTTGTCAGCAACCCCGGATATAATAAAGACAGGGGGCCGGTGAATGTATTTGCGGTGAGGGGACATGTGGAGTTCTAGGCTTTGGCCTTTTCTATTGGACGCCATTCTTGTCGACGGCCAATACCGTACGCGCTCCGAGCTCGCGGGCGACACGCATGACCTGGACGACATCGTCGACGGGTACATTCTTATCGGCGTTGATGACGACGGAGGGCTGGTCGCCTTCCTTTGCGAGGAAGGGTTGCAATTTGGCCTTTAGCTCTTCGATGGTGACGGGGGCGGTGCCTACATAAAAGTGTTTATTGGCGTCGATGGAGACAACGACGGTCTGTTTGGCCTTGGTGTCGCTTTTCGACTTGGGCTGGGACAGCTTGATCACATTCGGATTGGCGAGCGAGGAGACGATGAGGAAGAACAGCAGGAGGATGAACAGGATGTCATTCAGTGGTCCCGTGTGTACTTCGGCTTCTTCTCTATGTCGGTTTCTTAAATTCATTTTACCATTTTGCGGTTGCCTTTGGCGGCTACCTTGTGGGTTCCTGCAGAATATCGATGAAATCGGCGCTGGCTGCTTCCATCCGGTTTGTGGCCTTGTCGACCTGGGAGTTCAGGAACCGGTAGCCCAGGTAGGCGATGATCCCGATGATCAGACCGGAAGCGGAGGAGATCATTTTTACGTAGATACCGCCGGCGATGGTCGACAGGGTATAATCGTTTGTGGCGGCCAGGGTGTAGAACAGCTGGAACATCCCGACGATGGTGCCAAGGAAGCCGAAGAGCGGGCCGATATAGCCTATAACGGAGAGGACGCTGAGGTTCTTTTCCATTTTATACAGTTCCAGCTTGCCGACGTTCTCCATGCTTCTTTCGATGGCTTCGATGGGTTTGCCGACGCGCTGGATGCCTTTATCGATCATCCGGCCGACGGCGGTGTAAGTGTTCTTTGTCAGGCTGCGGGCGGCCTGGATATTACCGTTGATGATATGATCACGGATTATGCTCATGAAGTTATCGTCGAGCTTCGAGGCCTTTTTGATGGCGATGTATCGCTCGAAGAAGACGAAGAAGGCGATGACCAGCAGGATGGCCAGCGGGATCATCAGCGGGCCTCCTTTCATGAGGATATCCCAGAGACTTTCTTTTTGCTGGGTCGCCAACTGGGCCACTCTGGCCAGGCTGTCTTTGATCTTTGCGGAGTCGATGATTACCTGCAGGAAGAATAAATTCATGTGTAAATGTAAAGATTTGCGAATATAACGGCCTGGGGGCCATCCTATTTTCTAAGGAAATGCTAAAATTGGGCCAAATCAAGGCTGCGGCTTGATTTGTTGTTGTTTGACCATCAGAGCCTGGATCTGTTGCATGGTCTGTTCCATCCCTTCAGCGCTGCCGTTGAGGAAGATGACGTTGCCCTTGCCCACTTCGGCGAAGTTCTTGATCGCTTCGGTCCACATGCTGAAGAGGATGACATTGGTGTCGAGGTTGGCCCGTTTCATCTCTTCGGCCGCTTCGCTCATCCCATGGGCCACTTCCTGGCGGAAGAGGGCGACACCCTGACCCCGGAGCCGGGCCGCTTCTTTTTCGGCTTCGGCGGAGATCTTGATGGCGTTGCCTTCGGCTTCGGCGGCTTTGGTCTTGGTAATAAGGAGAGCCTGGCCTTCGTTCTCGGCGGCGGCCTTGAGGTTGTTGCTGGCCACTACCCTGCTCATCGATTCGATAATAGCCTTGTCGAAAGTGATATCGTTGATCTGGAGGTCCATGAGGTGGTAACCCCATTCTTCGAGGGAATGGTCGATCTGATCCTTTACGAATTCCACGATCTCCTTGCGTAGTCCGAGGATCTCGGCCTGGCGTTTGGTCGCGACGAAGGAGCGGATGCTGCCTTCGATGGTGCGGGTGAGGGCTTGCATGAGATCGCGGTCGGCAATGAACTTGAAAGCGACCCTTTTTATAGTTTCTTCATCCGCGTTTTGCACGGCATACAGAAGCATACTCTTGAAATAGACATTGGCCTGGTCGGCGGTGACGGCCTGGAATTCCAGCTCGACGGACCGGTTCTGGATGGAGATCTTTTTATACACTGCCTCGAGGAAGGGGAGCTTGAAATTCAGCCCGGGCCGGAAGATGCGCTGGTATTTACCGAACAGGGTGATCACATAGACATATCCCTGGGTGACCGTCACGATACAGCTGAGAACGACGGCCAGGGCGATGAGGACCACAATAATTGTGAGGACATTGGTCGTCTCCATATCTAAGATATTTATGGGTGAATGTACATAAATTTGTGGATGCGCACGAATTACAACCTGATCATTGTCGGCGGCGGTCCTATCGGCATTGCCTGCGCCCTCGAGGCAAAGAAGGCCGGATTGAACTATCTCATTCTCGAAAGAGGGTGCCTCGTCAACTCCCTGTACCGATATCCGGCGAATATGACCTTTTTCTCGACATCAGAGCGGATCGAGATCGGTGGGGTGCCATTCGTGAGCAACAATGTGAAGCCTAACCGCCCGGAGGCGCTGGAATACTATCGCCGGGTGGCGGTATCGAACACGCTGAACATCCGGCTGCAGGAAGGCGTCACCGGAATCCGGCCGGTGGGCGATGGCTTCGAGGTGGTAAGCGAACGAAGCGTCTATCATGCCGCGCATGTGGTGCTGGCGACGGGGTTCTACGATATCCCGGTGCTGCTGAATGTGCCCGGCGAAGAGTTGCCCAAGGTGACCCATTATTATAAAGAGCCCCATTTCTATGCGATGCAGAAGGTGATCGTGGTGGGTGCGAGCAATAGTGCGGTGGATGCGGCGCTGGAGACCTGGCGGAAGGGGGCGGAGGTGACGATGGTGATCCGCGGGGAAGGCATTGGTCCGCGGGTAAAGTATTGGGTGAAGCCCGATATCGAGAACCGGATCAAGGAAGGGAGTATCACGGTCCATACCCGGAGCATGATCACGGCGATCCGCGAGGACGAAGTGGATATCCTTACGCCGGAGGGGATGCGGACGATCGCCAATGACTATGTCATCGCGCTGACCGGCTATCAGCCCGATTTCGATTTTCTGCGCCGCACCGGCATCCAGCTTTCGGACGACGCCCGGTTACAGCCTTATTATAACCCGGATACGATGGAAACCAATATCCCGGGGCTATACCTTGCCGGTGTGG
>Ga0157372_10005794_pt1 | contig 13155 bp, 6 predicted proteins | sample C55metaG_FD_115307 | JGI IMG/M metagenome (GOLD analysis project Ga0157372, IMG submission 115307) | Corn rhizosphere microbial communities from Kellogg Biological Station, Michigan, USA - C5-5 metaG | ecosystem: Host-associated > Plants > Roots > Rhizosphere > Soil | place: USA: Michigan... | reverse complement strand
ATGTCCTTGATGATGGGCCGATTGGTGATGTACGACCGGCCGAGGTCGCCCTTCACGACACCTGTCACGTAGTGGCCGAACTGCACGGGGAGTGGATCGTCGAGGCGCAGCTCGGCACGGAGTGCGGCGATGGTGGCGGAGTCGGCGCGCTCGCCCACCATGGCCTGCACCGGATCGCCGGGCGCGACGTAGAGCAGGAGGAACGCGACGATGAGCACCCCGACGAGCGTCGGGATGGCGAGCAGCAGGCGCCTGAAGATGAACGCCGTCACGGCTTCGCCTTCTGCCCGGCCTGGGCAGATTCACTGGTGGAGATCGTGACGCTGGTCCACGGCTGTCCGTTGAAGATCACCGGTGGCTCGAAGCCGTGGATCCACGGCTGCACGGCGTACAGCTCGCTGTAGAACCAGAGATAGATCATCGGCGCGTCGCGGAACGCGATCTCGTCGGCCTGCCGGTACATCTCCGTGCGCTTCACCTCGTCCTGCTCGCGTCGAGCCGCGGTGACGATCGAGTCGAACTGCGGATTGGAATAGAAGGAGTTGTTGCCGCCAACGCCCTTGTTCGCGCTGTGGAGCAGCGGGTAGAGGAAGTTCTCGGCGTCCGGGTAGTCGGCGTACCAGTCCTTCACGAACAGGTCTGCCTGACCGTTGCGCGCGGCGGCGCGCGCCGCCGCGCTCTCGCGCTGGATCAGCTTGATGCGGAACCCGCCGAGTGCGAGGTAGCCCTGGAGCGTTTCGGCGATGCGGACGTAGATCGGCGTGGTGGAGGTCCAGAGCTCGAGGTCCACGCCGTTCGGATAGCCCGCCTCCTTGAGGAGGGCGCGTGCGCGAAGGGTATCGAACTGGTAGCCGACACGCGTCTTGTCGCTGCCGGGGAGCGAATAGGGAATCACGCCATTCGCCAGCTCGCCGCGCTCGGCGATGAGGTTGCGGTTGATCGTGCGCCGATCGACGGAGTAGTTGAGTGCCTGGCGCACGCGCGGATCACGGAGCGGGCCGCGGGTGGTATTGATGGCGACGTACACCAGCTCGAGCGACGGCGCGGAAGCGAGGAGCTTCCGGCGTTCGGTGTCTTCCTGCCAGTCGCGGATCTCGCCCTGGGGCACCTGGAGCACGTCGACGTTGCCGCTCTGGAACTCGGCGACCGCGGTGCTCGGCTCGGCGATGATGCGCGCCTTGAGCGAATCGGCCTTGGGAGCGCCACCCCAGTAGCTCTCGTTGCGCGAGAAGAGCAGGTAATCGTCATGGTGCCACTCGACGAGCTTCCAGGGGCCGGTGCCCACCGGGTGCTCGCCGAAGTTGGCGGGCACGTTTTCGGGCGCGATGGCAGCCACGGGCATCGCGAGCAGCTTGGGGAAGATGGCGAACGGCTCCTTGAGGGTGACGACGACGGTGGAGTCGTTCGGGGTTGCGAGTCCGGAAATGGACGTTCCCTTGCCTTCGGCGAACTCCTGCGCGCCGGCGATGGGATAGAGCGGCCAACCGCGTCCGCCTCGCACCTTGGGATCCAGCACGCGTCGCCAGCTCGACGCCACCTGGCTGGCGACGAAGGGGGTGCCGTCGGTGAACTTCACCCCTCGTCGGAGGTGGAAGGTCCAGGTGATGCCGTCCGGCGAGACGTCCCAGCTCGTGGCGAGGCCGGGGACGACCTTCGCGTCAGGGGTGAAGCGAGTCAGGCCGTCGAACAGGTAGCCGACCACACGTCCGGTGGGGACGTCGGTGGACAGCGCCGGGTCGAGGGAGCGCGGGTCGTAATTGTCCCGCGAGTCCACCAGGGTGCGCCGATTGGAGCCCCCGCCGTTCCCGCCGCAGGCCAGGAGGAGGATCGGGAGCAGGAGGGTGAGGCAACGGCGCATGACGTTCTGGCGTAAGCAGTTGACAGTATGGCGAAGGGGCGAGAACTTACCGGCGCTGCAGTCGAGCGTCAATGAAAGTCGCGCCCGCCGGAGACACACCGCCGCGCGGGCGCGCGGTGTCTCGCTGGACATCGCCGCTGCAAGTTGCGTCCCTTCCTTCCGTCCTCCGATACATGGCTCAGCCGGTCGATCGTCCTCCGCGCCCAACGACGCGCCTGGAGGGCTACGTGTTCCGTCGTCCGCTGAATGGCCGGGAACTGTTGCCGGCGATCGCGGCAGGGATCGTGACGGGGCTCGCCGGATTCTACGTGGCGCGGCTGTTCCTCGAGCGCACGCCGCTGCTGCCGGAGGAGCGGCGCCAGCACAAGCATCACGCGACGGGGACGACGGCGCGTCGCGCGCGGGGCGGGCGTGGCGCGCGGGGATGAACTGGTGGCCTGACGCGCCGACTCGGCGCCGCGGTCGTCTCGCACTGACGGCGCTCCTGCTCGCCGTGCTGCCGGGCGCAGCGCACGCGCAGAGCCTGGAATGCGACGGCACCGAAGGGGAGCGCGAAGTTCGTTCGCTCGACTTCCGCGGCAACGAGGCGTTCTCCAGCCGTGACCTGGCGCTCCGCGTCTCGACGACGCCGTCGGATTTCCTGCAGCGCCGCCTGCATGTGTTCGGCACGCGCCGCTGCCTGGACAGCGATGCCCTCCGGCTCGACGTCGGGCGGCTGCGCGTGTTCTACCAGCGTCACGGCTACTACGGTGCCGCGGTGGACACCGCGGTGGTGGACGATCCGTCCGGGGGCGTGCACGTCACCTTCCTGATCCAGGAAGGGCAGCCGGTGCTCATCGACTCACTGCGCATGTCGGGCCTCGACAGCGCGGTGCGCAGCATCGTGGACACGAGTGAGATGCCGCTCAAGAAGGGTGAGCGGTTCGACCGCACGCTGCTCCAGGCGACAATCGACACGATCAAGACGCGGCTGCGCGACAACGGCTTTCCGCGCGCCGACGTCGCGGCGAGCTACACGGTGGACACGGCGGCGCACCGCGCGACGGTGGGCCTCGACGTGCTGTCGGGCCATCGCGCGCGGGTGGGCGAGGTCCGCGTATTCAATCAGCCCTTGCCTGGCGAGGAGCCGAAGCTGGGCGCCCGCACCATCCAGCGCCTTGCCCTCGTGCGGCAGGGCGATACCTACCGCGAGCGCGACCTCACCGACACCCAGCGCGCGCTCTACCAGACGGACCTGTTCACGAACGTGGAAGTACGGCTCGCGCCGGACAGCGTGCAGCCGCCGGGCGACAGCCTGGTGATCGTGGACCTGCTGCTGCGCGAGAACTACCTGCGTCAGGTGAGCACCGAGGTCGGCTGGAGCGTGCTCGACTGCTTCAAGGAACGCACGCAGTACGTCGACAAGAACTTCCTCGGCGAAGCGCGGCGATTCGAGCTGACGGGGCAGGTGTCCAAGGTGGGCTACGGCGACCCGACGCGCATCGGAAACGGGAACCTCTGCGCACCGCCCATCCGCGACGATCCGTTCAGCGAGCAGCTCAACTACTTCGTCTCCACCGGCCTGCGGCTGCCCACCCTGCTCGGTTTTCGCACGTCGCCGAGCCTGACCGTGTACAGCGAGCGGCGGAGCGAGTACCAGGCGTACCTGCGCACCACGCTGGTCGGCGGTGAGGCGTCGCTGACGCGCGACATCGCGCGCGGAGTGCCGTTGCGGCTGGCCTACTCGCTCGAGCTGGGGCGCACGGATGCATCGCCGGCCCTGCTGTGCGCGCTGTTCAGTCGCTGCGACTCCGAGTCGCGGGCGTTCATCACGGACCGCAACCGTCGCCTCGCCGTGACGAGTGCGCATGTGGAGCGGGTGCGCACCGACAACCCGTTCGTGCCGCGCAGCGGGACGATTGCGCGGCTGGACGTGCGCACCGCGTTCCGCGAGCTGGGCTCCGATCCGCAGATCCAGTTCGCCAAGGGCCTGGGTGACTTCGCGTTCTACCGGGCGATGTCGCCGTCGGTGACGTTCGCGGCGCGGGTGCGCCTGGGCACGGTGCTGGGGCGCACGCTGTCGTTCGGCGATTCCACCGGCTTCATCCCGCCCGAAGAGCGACTGTACGCGGGCGGCGCGTCGAGCGTGCGCGGATACCAGCAGAACGCGCTCGGCGATCTGACGTACATCGCCGAGAGTGCTCCGGAGACGATTCACGGCACCGGGGACACGCTGTACTTCGCGCTCGGCGCAGGGCCGGACAGCCAGGCCGTGCGTCGAGTGGTACCGCTGGGCGGCAACTCGCTCATCGTCGGCAACTTCGAGCTGCGGGTGCGGAGCAAGTTCTTTCCTGAGCTGCTCCAGTACACCCTCTTCGCTGATGCGGGGGACGTGTGGCAGCGCGGCACGGTCATCGGCTCGCGGACGCACAAGGCGTCGGCGCTCTTCCTGAACGGGCTCAGGTGGACCCCCGGGATCGGGGTCCGTGTCTTTACGCCGGTGGGGCCCTTCCAGGCCAACGTGGGGTATAACCCGTTCCCCAGGCCGAGGGGGGCGATCTACTACGATGCGCCTCCTGATCCGGCCACCGGCTTTGCTCCCCTCTACTGCGTCTCCCCAGGCAACCGGATTCCCGCCGTGCCCAACGCGCGGGGCGTCTACGAGCAGCTGCCCGGCGCCGTGTGTCCCAACTCATTCGTCCCCGAGCAGAAGAACAGCTTCCTCAGTCGGTTGACCTTTACCTTCTCCATCGGCCCCGACTTCTGAGGCCGTCCGTCCGCCCTCACCGCCACGCATGACCCGACGCCGCTTCATCGCCCTCATCAGCCTGTGCATGCTCGTCGTGCTCGGGCTGACCGGCGTCGGCGTCGGCCTGTTCTTCACGAAGTCGGAAACGGGTCAGGCCGGACTGCGCCGCGCGATCGAGCGGCAGGTCGCCTCGGGGATCAAGGGGAAACTCTATCTCGGGCACGTGAGCGGAAATTTCCTCACCGGGCTCTCGATCGACTCGCTCGAGCTGCGGGACGACGAGGATTCGTTGTTCGTCGCCACCGGCCCGCTGCGCGTGGAGTACGACATCCGCGACATCATCGACCGCCGGCTGCACCTGCGGAACGTGACCGTCTCCCGTCCAGTGGTGGTGCTGCGACAGCACACGGACGGGAGCTGGAACTTCAAGCGCGTGTTCGGCAAGAAGGGCCCGAGCCGGCCGAAGGGCCCGGAGCGCGGCTTCGGCGATTACGTGGTGATCGACTCCACGCACCTGCGCAACGCGAGCTTCCGGCTCACGATGCCATGGCACCCGGATGACTCCTTGCACGGCGCGCGACTCGACAGCGCCGTGCGGTTCAATCTCGCGCGCGACGATCACGAGATCCGTCGCGTGCGCGACGCGGGTGCCAGCGGCTTCACCCAGAACTACCGCTGGCAGAACATCTACGCCGCCGTGCCGTTCATGCGAATCGCCGACCCGGATTCGTCGGCGAAGTGGTTCGTCATCGACACGCTGCACGCCATCGAGACGGTGCCCACCTTCCGCTGGCGCAACGTGGCGGGGAAGGTGCGCGTGCTTGGCGATTCCGTGTGGATGACGGTGCCGCACTTCGACCTCCCGGGCTCCACGGGTCACGCCGAGGGCAAGATCACGTGGGGGAGCGACCTCCCCGTACGCTACGCGATCCGCGTCTGGGGCGACTCGGTGTCGCTGAAGGACGTCGCGTGGGTGTATCCCACGCTGCCGACCACCGGCGGCGGCAGCATGGTGCTCGACATCAGGAACGAGAAGAACCTGCATCGCCTCGACTACGCCATCACCGACATGGACGTGCGCACGACGAAGTCGCGCCTCGTCGGTGACATGACCTTCGAGACGGGCGGGCCGGTGCTCTCGGTGCATGACGTGAAGATGAAGGCCGACCCGGTGGACTGGGACCTCCTGCGCACGCTGAACGGCAAGCCGTTCCCCGCCGACTGGCAGGGCAAGCTCACGGGGACGGTGGCGGCGCGCGGTGGTCCGCTGACGAATTTCATGGTGGATGCGGCCGACGTCACCTTCCACGACGCGCACGTGCCGGGCGCGGTCTCGCACTTCACGGGGCGCGGTGAGCTGGACATCCTGCAGCCGGCATTCACGGCGTTCCATCGCTTCTTCGCGTCGACGGATCGGCTGGACCTGCGCACCATCACGGCGATCTATTCGAACTTCCCGCGCATCGGCGGCGTGGTGACGGGGAGCGCCGTGCTGGACTCGAGCTGGCTCGACGTGCGCGTATCCAACGCTGAGCTCACGCACACCGACGGTCCGGCCGAGCCCACGCACGCCACCGGCGGCGGACGGATCACGTACGGCGAGCAGTTCATGACCTACGACCTCGACCTGCAGATGGCGCCGCTCTCGCTGACGACGTTGGCGCGGTCGTATCCGATGCTGCCACTGCGGGGCACCTACGCCGGACCGCTGACGGTTCAGGGGAAGGCCCCTGATCTCCTCGTGACGGCGGACCTCACCGGTGCGGCGGGGCACGTCATGTACGCGGGCCATGTGGACGCCGATTCCATCGGCGGCTACGGCGCGCGCGGCAGTGGCGGCTTCGAGGCGCTGGACGTGGCGGCATTGGTCGGGCGCACCACTCCGTCCTCGCGCCTGGCCGGTGAGTTCGACGTCGACATCACGGGCGATTCCCTCGCCACGCTGGACGGGTCACTCGCGCTTCGACTGACCCCCTCGGAGCTGGATGGCGTGCAGATCGGCAGCGGCTCCTCGCGGCTGCGGTTCGAGCGCGGCGTGCTCCGGGTGGACACCCTCGTGGTCGCCGCGGCACCGGGCACGCTGCGCGCCTCGGGCTCGCTTGGCCTCACGCGTCCCGTGGGCGACGACTCGCTGGTGATCGCGGTGGACGTGGACTCGCTGGGCGGCCTGCGACGCTACCTGAAGAGCAGCTCGCCGGTGACGATCACCGGCCGGCCGATGAAGCCCGACTCGCTGCGCGGTACGCTCGCCTTCCGTGGCGCGGTGCACGGGTGGCTCGATTCGCTCGCCGTGCGCGGGGCGTTGAACGGGCACGAGCTGTTCATGAATGGCAACGTCGCGCACACGCTGACCGGGTCGCTGGCGCTGCAGAGCGTGCGCGGCCATACCAGCGGAAGCGTGGCGCTTCGCGCTGACACGGTGGTCGCGGGGGGGCTGCGCGTGCGTGCGGCGACATTCGGCGCACAGGTGCTGGACAAGGGCCGCGCGCACTTCGATGCTGGCGCCACGATGCTGGGCGGCGCGGCGCTCCTCGCCGCCGGCGACTGGTTCTCCCTCGGCGACACGGCGCGCATCACGCTGGACACGATGAACGTCGCGCTCGGCGATGCGCAGTGGGCGCTGCGGCAGCCGTCGCGGATCGTGAGCTCGCCGGCGGGAGTGATGATGGACACCCTGGTGCTCGCCAGCGCGAACGGCGGCCGGCTGTCCGGGTTCGTCGATGCGCCCAACGCGGCGCCGGTGCGGATGCATTTCCGCGCTGACGGCGTGCCCCTCGCCGACGTCGGCCACTTCGCGCAGCTGTCGTCGCCGCTGGAGGGCGTGCTCACCCTTGACCTCGCCGCCACCGGCACGCGCGAGCGCCCGACGATGATGCTGGACGCGCGGGTGAACGGCGTGAAGTACGACGCCTTCTCCGCCGACGCGCTCACGCTGCTCGGCCAGTATGGCGACGAGCGCGCGAAGCTGCAGGCGGCGGTCCTTCGCAACGGGCGCGCCGTGCTCGACGCGTCGCTTGACTACCCGATCGCGCTCACGCTCTTCTCGGCGAAGCCGACCGGCGACTCGCTGCGCGGTCGCATCCACGCCGACAGCGTTGACCTCGCGCTCGTCGAACCGCTCTCGAACAAGATTCGCAACGCCGCCGGCTGGCTGGCGCTCGACCTCGCGGTCAGTGGCCAGCCCTCGCAACCGCACGTGGGCGGCGTGGCGAGCGTGCACAACGGCGGATTCGAGATCCCGGACGCCGGGATCCGCTTCGCCGACATGGAAGGCCTCTTCCGCGTGAACGCCGAGAGTGATTCGCTGGCCATCGAGAAGCTCCGGCTCACGAGTCCGGCGAGCAAGGGCAGCGCGACGCTCAGCGGTTCGGTGGTGTATCGCGACCTCGCGAATCCGAAGATCGACCTGCGCTTCGATGCCGACGCACTGCGCGTCGTGGACAAGCGGTCGCTGGCGCGGCTCGATGTCTCCACGGGCAGCAGCGGACTCACGCTCGTCGGCACGCCGACGGAAGCGACGCTCAGTGGCGCGATGAACGTCAATCGCGGCATCATCTACATCCCGGAGCTGGTGCGGAAGGATCTCGAGGAGCTCACGCTCGACGACTTCGCGATGCTGTTCGACACGACCGACGTCCGCAACCGCTCGCTGATGCCGGCCGCGCCGAGCAAGCTGGTGGAGCACCTCAAGCTGGCGGGGGTGTCGATCAACCTTGGTGACGACGTGTGGCTCAAGTCGAGGGAAGCGAGCGTGAAGCTGGGTGGCTCGCTCAACCTCACCCGCGCGCGTGACGACCGTGACGCGACGCGTGCGTTCGATCGCGACCTGCTCACCGACTCGACGACGACGGCGCCGAAGTACCGGCTCGCACTGAGCGGCTCGCTCAGCGCCGACCGTGGCACCTACCTGCTCGACCTCGGCGTCGTGAAACGCGAGTTCCAGGTGCAGAGCGGGCGCATCTCGTTCTTCGGCACGCCGGACTTCAACCCGGCGATCGACGTGACGGCGCAGTACCGGGTGAAGCAGAGCAATCGCGCCGACATCGTGGTGCAGGCCCGCATCGTCGGCAACTTCTTTCCGCAGCCGGCGCTGGAGCTGACGAGCAACGATCCCACGCTCGGCGCGTCGGACCTCGTGAGCTATCTCGCGACCGGCCGGCCGGCGGCGGAGCTCACCGACACGCGCACGGCGTCCAACGTCCAGCGCGTCTCGGAGATCGTGCTGCCGACGCTGGGCGCGTCGCTCAACCAGGCGTTGCGAGACCAGTTCGGGTTCATGGACCTCTTCCAGATCCAGTCGGGCGTGCTCAACGACCAGCAGGCCGGCGTCGCGAACGGCGGCGACCAGGGCGTGTCGAGCATCTTCAAGAGCACCCGCCTCGGCGGCGAGAAGCAGATCAGCGACCGGCTGTTCCTCAGCTTCAGCACCGGTCTCTGCCCGGCGCTGAACTACGGGTCCGACGATCCGAACAACTCCGGTCTGCGCGGGCTGGGGAATTCCATCGAGGGCAAGGTGGAGTACCGCTTCCCGATCGAAGGGCCGGGCCGGCTGTCGCTGCGCGCCGGCCTCGATCCGTCAGCGAGCTCACTTCGCTGCGGGGCGACGAACAACCTGCGCGGATTCGTCGCGACCCCGCAGCAGTGGGGCCTGTCGCTCTTCCGCTCCTGGTCGTTCTGACGCCGCGCGTCCTGCTCATCGTCAACCCGGCCGCGCGGCGGGGAGCGCGGCTCGAGGGAGCCGCGCGAGAGGCACTGCGCAGCGAAGGCGCCGAGTACGACGTAGTCCGTACCGAGCGTTCGGGACACGCGGCGGAGATCGCGCAGGCGCGTGGACGCGACTACGACATGGTCTTCACCCTCGGCGGCGACGGTACGGCAATGGAAGCGGCAGGCGCGCTGGCGGGGAGCGAGGTGCCGATCGGGGTTCTGGCTGGCGGGACCGGAAACCTGCTCGGTCGCGCGCTGGGCATTCCGCGGCGGGTGGAGCGCGCCGTGCCGGCGCTGCTGCACGGCGACGTGCGGCGGATCGATCTCGGCGTGGTGAAGGGACACCGCTTCGCCGTCGCGGCCGGGGTGGGGATCGACGCGGCGATGGTCGAGGAGACACCGGTCTGGATGAAGCGGCGGCTCGGCGTGCTGGCGTACACGCTGATCGCGGCGAAGGCGGCGCTGCGCGGAGTCCTGCGGCGCCAATTCTTCACCGTGCGCCTCGAGGTGGACGGCGAGGTGCTGGAGCGCCAGGCGTCGGCGGTGCTGTTCGCCAACTTCGGCGCCATCCTCGAGAACCGGATCGCCTTCGGGCCGGACATCGCCGTCGATGACGGCGTGCTGGACTGCTGCGTCTTCTCTCCGCGCCACCTGCGCGACGCGGTGCGGATCATGTGGCGCGTGACGCGCCGGGACTTTCGTCCCGACAGGTCGATACTATACAGGAAGGGCACGCGATTCCGGATTTCGACCGACCCGGTGCTCACGCTCCAGGCGGACGGGGAACTGCTCGGGCCGACGCCGGCCGAGGTTACCGTGGAACCGCTCGCCGCTCGCCTGCTCGTTCCCCGACGCTGACATGGCGTTTCACCGCATTCCTTCTCCGCCCTCGCGCCGATGACGTCCGACCAGGAGCCCGCGGGCTCCGCCTTCGCGCCGCGCGAACTCGAGCGTCAGCGCGAGCTCGGCGCTGCGGCCGCGCACAGCGCGCTCGCCGAGCGCTACCGTCGCGTCGTGGAGACGTCGAATGACGCCATCATCATCACCGATGTCGAACGGCGAATCGCCTTCGCCAATCCGGCGGCGATCGCGCTGTTCGGCTACGGGCCGCAGCTGATCGGGATGCCCGCCGCGCGCACGGTGCCCGAGGACCTCCGCGAGCACGTACGTCGTCACGAGGACCTCGCCCTGCGTGGCGAGCCGCAGCGGTATGAAGGGACGGTAGTGCGCGCCGACGGCGAACGTCGCACCGTGGAAGTCGCGACGGCTGCCCTCGAGGAGCACGGCGAGGTGACGGGAATCGTCGCCTCATTGCGCGACGTGACGACGGAGCGCCGCGCCCGTGATGCAGTAATCCAGTCGGAGGCACGCTACCGCAACCTGTTCGAGTCGGCCACCGATGCGATCTACACGGTAGACCTCGACGGCAGCTTCACCTCGCTGAACGACGCCACCGTCGAGCTCTCGGGGTGGCCGAAGACGGAACTGCTCGGCCGCAGTGCGCGGCTGCTGATCGACGACGAGGACCTCGCGCTGGTGAAGGAGGACTTCCAGCGTGCGATCACGGGCCACGCCGTACGCTTCGAGTGCCGTTATCGCCGTGCCGACGGCGGCCGCCGGCTGGTCTCGGTAACCAACACGCCGATCCGCGTGGGGCGCGAAGTGGTGGGCGTGCTGGGCGTGGCGCGGGACATGACGGAAGTGCGCGAGCACGCCGCGGCGCTGGAGCGGTCCGAAGCCCGGTACACTCGGCTGGTGGAGTCCGCCTCGGACGGCATCTTCACCGTGGATGCCGCGGGACGATTCACCGCCGTGAACCATTCGCTCGAGCGTGGCGTGGGCCGCAGCCGGGACGAGCTGCTGGGCTCGCCGTTCGCCGGCGTGGTGGACGCACGCGACCTGGGTGCGGCGAGCCAGCTGCTGCACGACACGCTTGCCGGTCAGCGGAGCCGCGGCACGCTGCGCTATCACTCCGCGGACGGCGGCGTGCGTCACGGCTCGCTCATCACGTCGCCCGTCATCGAGGACGGCGCCATCGTCGGCGCGCTTGGAATCATGCGCGACGTCACTGATGACCAGCGCCTCGCCGAACAGCTTCTGCAGCAGGAGAAGCTCGCGGCGGTGGGTCAGCTGGTGAGCGGCGTGGCGCACGAGCTGAACAACCCGCTGGCCGGCGTCCTGGCGTACGCACAGCTGCTGCTGTCCATGGCCGCGGTGCAGGATGCCGAAACGCGCCAAGCGGTGGAGACGATCCATCACGAGGCGACACGCGCCGCGAAGATCGTCTCCAATCTCCTCACCTTCGCGCGCCGCCAGCCAGCGGAACGCGCCGACGCCGACCTGAACGCGATCATCACCGACACGCTCGCGCTGCGCCGCTACGCGCTGCGTGCCTCGGGGATCGAGCTCGATGTCGCGCTCGATCCGGCGCTGCCGCGCACGTGGGCCGACCCGTTCCAGCTCCAGCAGGTGATGCTCAACCTGCTGACGAACGCCGAACAGGCACTTGCCGAGTGGATCGGCCCGCGGCGCATCGGCGTCCGCACGCGGCACGCGGATGGCTGCATCGTCGTCAGCGTGTCGGACACCGGTGCCGGCGTGCCGGAGGGAGAGCGCGACCGGGTCTTCAACCCGTTCTTCACCACCAAGCCGGTGGGACAGGGCACTGGACTCGGACTTTCCATCTCCGACGGCATTGTCCGTCAGCACGGGGGGCAGATCCGCGTGGAGTCCGTACCGGGAAGCGGCGCGTCGTTCGTGCTGCGGATCCCGGTGCAGCCGGCGCCGGCCTCTCGGCCGGCGCCGGTAGTGGACAGCGCGGCCCTGCCGCCGACGGGCGATGGACGCCGCCTGCTCGTCGTGGATGACGAGCCGGCGATGCGCACCGCGATCGGAAACTTCCTCGCCTCGCTCGGTCACGGCGTCACGGTGGCCGCGGGTGGGCTGGAAGCGCGCTCGCTGCTCGAGCGACACGAGTACGATGTGGTGCTCCTCGACCTCCGCATGCCCGACCTTGGCGGTGATGACCTGTATCGCGAGCTCGCCGAGCATGATCCGCGACATGCCCAGCGCGTCGTGTTCGTCACGGGCGACACCCACAACTCGCAGGCGCGGCGCTTCCTCGCCGAGGCCGGCCGCCCGAGCGTGAGCAAACCATTCCAACTGGACGACCTGGCGACGGTGGTCGCGGGCGTGGCGAACTGATGGCGAAGATTCTCATCGTCGACGACGAGCCGGACATCGTCACCGCGCTCGCCCGGTATTTCGAGCGTGCGGGGCACGACGTGTTGCGCGCCGGTACGGGTGAGGAGGCGGTGGCGCTGGCGCAGCGGGAGCGCCCCGCCGTGATGCTGCTCGACCTCTACCTGCCCGACATGTCGGGCTTCGACGTGCTCGAGCGCACGACGGAGCACCGGCCCGTGGTCATCATGGTCACCGGGCATGGCGACATTCCGCTCGCCGTGCAGGCCATGCAGGCCGGCGCGGAGGGCTTTCTCACGAAGCCGGTGGAGCTCGCGCACCTCGGGGCAGTAGTGGAACGGGCGCTCGAGAAGGCCCAGCTGCGCGAGCTGACCCGTGTCGCCGGTGCGCGCAGCGGCCGTGCGGCAACCGAGATGCTGCTCGGCCCCTCGGCGCCGATGCGCGAGCTGGCGCAGCAGATCGAGTCGCTCGCGCGCAGTGAGCGCACGGTGGCGCTGCTCGTCGGCGAGAGCGGCGTGGGGAAGGGCCGCGTTGCACGCGCCATCCACACGCTGAGCCCGCGCGGCGCGCGCGCCTTCCAGGAAGTCAGCTGCGCCACCCGTCCCGTGGAGACGCTCGACGTGGAGCTGTTCGGTGCGGAGCGGGCGGGTGACGGTCCGCT
>Ga0157372_10005791_pt1 | contig 13161 bp, 8 predicted proteins | sample C55metaG_FD_115307 | JGI IMG/M metagenome (GOLD analysis project Ga0157372, IMG submission 115307) | Corn rhizosphere microbial communities from Kellogg Biological Station, Michigan, USA - C5-5 metaG | ecosystem: Host-associated > Plants > Roots > Rhizosphere > Soil | place: USA: Michigan... | reverse complement strand
CCCCGACGCGCGGCGGCGAAGGCCTGATGCAGGCGTTCGATCAGCGTGGCGCGATTGGCCAGGCCTGTCAGGCCGTCGGAGCGGGCCAGCAACGCCAGTTTTTCCTCGGCCACGCGGCGCTCGGTGATGTCGAGGATGATGCCTTCGACTTCCAGCAGACGGCCGTCATCATCGCGCACCGGGATATAGCGGTTTTCCACCCAGCGCCAGGTGCCCTGGCCGGTGCGCATCCGGAACTCGATCGAAGCGCCTGACGCATGCCGGTCCAGCACCCGGGCCATGGCGGCATCGACGCTGGCCTGATCGTCCGGGTGAATCAGTTCCTGCGCCCAGTTGGGCGAGCGCAGCAGGTCAGCGGCGACATGGCCGTAGCGGGTGATGTTGTGGGAGATGTACATCAGGGCAAACGACGGATCGCCGCGCAGCCGGTACAGGATGGTCGGGCTGTTCTGCACAATCATGTTGGCGTCGGACAGCTCGCGGGTGCGCTCCTGAACCGCCTGTTCCAGCTGGTTCATTTTCAGCTCGGCGTCTTCGGTCATCTGCCATTTGACCGTGAGCGCGCTGGCCATCTGCCGGATCTCGATCGCGTCGAACGGCTTTTTCAGAATCAGCAAGCGGTCATTCAGTGCCAGACGTTGGTCGATGTCTTCCCAGGAATAGTCGGAATACGCCGTGCACAGCGCGACTTGCAGCTTGGGGTCGACTTGCCACAGCCGTTCGATGGTCTCCAGGCCATCCCAGCCTGGCGGCATGCGCATGTCGATGAACGCCATGGCATACGGGCGATTTTCAGCCAGCGCGGCTTCGAGTTTTTCCAGCGCTTCGCGGCCCTGAAAGGCCGAGTCCAGCTCGAAATGCTGGGACGGTGTCGCGGACGGGGTGCCAAACAACAGATTCTCGGTTTCGCCCAGGCCGTCGTCAGCGGGGACGAGCGGGCAGAGAATCTTGGCGAAATCGCCATGAATCGACGGGCTGTCGTCGACGATAAGCACCCGACGATTGATCTGCGCTGCTGGCTGGTTCATGCCGCGCCGCCTATGAGGCCGCTGGCGGGTGTCATCCGGGGCATCCTTTTCCCTCGCAACTTGTCGGTTCGACCGATGGAGTATTGCGCCGTGTTCAGCATAGTCGTCCCGGCGCGACGCCGTGGCCTGTGAGCGAAGATTTGCGTGAATGCAGTCAAAAATCATCTAGCCTTGGACTCAGGCGCGGGCCAGTGAGGCGGTCGGTCGATGTGTCGTTAACCCTGTTTCTTGAGGCCAAGCCATGGAAGAGCAATCCGCCCCTTTGCCGGTACATCGACCCAAGGTGTTGCTGGTCGATGACGAGGAATCGATCCTCAACAGCCTGCGTCGTCTGCTGCGGGGACAACCCTATGACGTCCTGTTGGCGACCAGCGGTGCCCAGGCGCTGGAGATGCTGGAGCAACAGCCAGTGGACCTGGTGATGAGCGATGCGCGCATGCCGAACATGGATGGCGCCTCGTTACTGGCGCATGTCCGTCAACGCTATCCGGCGACCGTGCGCATCATGCTCACCGGTTATGCCGACCCGTCGGCAATCATCAAGGCGATCAACGACGGGCAGATTCACCGCTACATCAGCAAACCGTGGAATGACGAGGAGTTGCTGCTGATCCTGCGCCAAGCCCTCGAACATCAGCATTCCGAGCAGGAGCGCCTACGTCTGGAGCGCTTGACCCAGGTGCAGAACGACCAGCTCAAGCTGCTCAACAGCACCCTGGAAAAGCACGTCGCGGCGCGCACTGCCGAACTGCAGCAGACCGCCGACATGCTTGACCTGGCCTACGAAGAACTCAAACACAGCTATGTCACCGGCACCGAAGTGTTCTCGCTGCTGGCCAATCTGCGTCTGCCACCTGCGAAGCAGACCAATCGGCAGATCATCGAACTGGTGCGCAGCTACTGCAAACAGCACGCTCTGGACGAGGCCTCAAGCCGCGATCTGACCATGGCCGCCGCGCTGTACAACATCGGTAAACTGAGCTGGACCGACGGCATGATGACCACGCCTTCGGATCTGCTGCGTCACACCGATCGCGAGCGTTATCGCAGCTATCCGAAGCAGAGCGAATCGCTGTTGATGACGCTTGACCCGATGAAGGACGCGGCCCGTCTGATCCTGCATCACCAGGAGCGCTGGGACGGCAGCGGTTTTCCTGACCGGCTCAAGGGCGAGGCGATTCCGTTGGGGTCGCGGTTGCTGAAACTGGCAGTGGATTTCGTCGAATTGCAACGCGGCCTGATCCTCGAACGGCATTTGAACAGCGACGAAGCGTTGCTCTATCTGCGGCAGTACGCCGGGCGTTTGTATGATCCCGAGCTGGTCGAGGATTTCATTCAGGTGTGCGCGGCATTTCTGGGCGACGTCACCCTCGCCGACCCGTCGGTCAAGGTGCTGACCACCCGGGACCTGGCGGCAGGGATGATTCTGGCGCGTAATCTCAATGCCGATAACGGCATGCTGCTGCTCAACGCCGGCAAGGTGCTCAGCGCGCTGCTGGTGGAAAAGCTGATTGCCTTCGAAGCCATGGAGGGCGGCAAATACAAGATATTCGTCAAGCTGCCCGAGGAGGATGAAACCGCGCTCAAGGCTCAGGGGGAGTGACCTGTGAGGTGACTGAATCAGGCCGGGCATGGGATCCTTGCGGTTTTTCCAGGCCGGTGGCTGACCCATGACCTCTGCATCCGTTGTCGCTCCAAACCTCATCCGTATCGCCGCGGCGCTGTTGCTCAACGCCGAAGGCCAGACTCTGCTGGTGCGCAAGCGCGGCACCACGGCGTTCATGCAACCGGGCGGCAAGATCGAAGCCCATGAGTTGCCGGTGCACGCACTGGCCCGCGAGCTGGAAGAAGAGCTGGGCCTGCAAATCGACTCGGCGCAGGCCTGCTTCCTTGGCCAGTTCTCGGCGCCGGCAGCCAACGAGCCGGGGTTTGTGGTGCAAGCGGAGATCTTTCATCTGACCATCGACGCCGATGTGACGCCCGCTGCCGAAATCGAGGAAGTGATCTGGATTGATCCCGCCACTGATCCTGCTGTGGTTCTGGCGCCATTGACACGCGACCTGATCCTGCCGTTTTATCGCAGATCAATGACGGCGCTCGCCTGATCATTCACGCAAAGGACATTGCCATGATCCCGCTTCAAGACCTGCTGATCTTCGCCGCCGCCGCGCTGTTGATGGTACTGACGCCGGGGCCGAACATGATCTACCTGATCTCGCGTTCGATCTGTCAGGGACGCAAGGCCGGAGTCACCTCGTTGCTCGGTGTGGTCGCGGGATTTTTCGTGCATATGTTTGCTGCAGCGGCGGGTTTGACCGCGGTGTTTCTGGCAGTGCCGATGGCTTATGAAGTGCTGAAATGGGCCGGTGCGCTGTATCTGCTGTGGCTGGCCTGGCAAGCGGTCAGACCCGGTGCGCGCTCGCCGTTCGAAGCGCAGCAACTGCCGGCGGATTCGTCGCGCAAACTGATCACCATGGGCTTTCTTACCAGCGCCCTGAACCCGAAAATCGCCGTGTTTTACCTCTCGGTGTTTCCGCAATTCATCAGCCCCGAACAAGGTTCTGTGTTCACCCAGAGCATCATTCTTGGCCTGACCCAGATCAGCGTCAGTTTCAGCGTCAATCTGCTGATCGCGCTGTTCGCGGCGGGCATTGCGTCGTGGTTCGTGCGCAATCCGACATGGCTGGCGCTGCAGCGTTACTTCATGGGATTTGTACTCGCCGGTCTGGCGGTGCGCCTGATGCTTGAACAACGCAGGACGGCCTGAACATGTGGATCGAACGCCTCGACGCCAGTCATGCCCTGGCTTACCGCGAGCTGATGCTCGAAGCCTACGACCGCCATCCGCAGGCCTTCACCTCCAGCGTGCGCGAGCGCGCGGTGATGCCGCTGAGCTGGTGGGAAGCGCGGCTGACCAGCAAGCTCGACGTGGTGCTCGGTGCGTTCGAGGAAGGCACACTGGCCGGCATCGTCGGCCTGGCTTTCGAACCGCGAGAAAAGGCCCGGCACAAGTCGACCCTGTTCGGCATGTACGTCTCAGCCGATTTTCGCCAGCACGGCATGGGCCATGCATTGGTGCAGGCCGCCATCGCCGAAGCGCACACCCATCCGGCACTGAAACTGATCCAACTGACCGTCACCGCTGGCAACGACGCCGCGTTCAAGCTGTACCAGCGCTGCGGCTTCATCCAGTTCGGACTGGAGCCGCTGGCGGTGCGGGTCGGCGAAGACTACTTCGACAAGATTCACATGTGGCGACAACTCTGATCGTCCCCCTAAGTGAGAGGTTTTTGTGGCGAGGGGATTTATCCCCGATGGGCGGCGAAGCAGCCCCAAATCCTACAAACGCGGGCTATCTGAAACACCGAGTGCACAGGTCTCAGGGCTGCTGCGCAGCCCATCGGGGATAAATCCCCTCACCACAATGAATCTTTTTGTCTCGCAAATGTTCTCGGTTTACCGTCAGTCATGAGGCACCTCGGTGTCAGCGAACCGCGCTGACCCCATCCAGCGTCGAGAACGAGGTGTCCTTGGCGGTCAGCAGGAAATCGCGCATGTACGGCGCATCGAGCATGTCGGCGCGGATCGCCGCGTACAGCGTGGCAAACAGACCCTTCTCGCCCAGACGCTTGGCCTTCACGTAACCGCGCGAGCTGTATTCGTGCAGCGCCCAGTGCGGCATGCCGCAGACGCCACGGCCGCTGGCGACCAGTTGCATCATCATCACCGACAGCTCCGAGGTGCGCACTTGCGCCGGTTCGATGTCGGCCGGTTCGAGGAAGCGGGTGAAGATGTCCAGCCGATCGCGTTCTACCGGGTAGGTGATCAGGGTTTCAGTCAGCAGGTCTTCGGGGACGATGTACGGTTTGCTCGCCAGCGGGTGCTGGTTGGCCACCGCGAGCATCGCTTCGTAAGTGAACAGCGGCACGTAAGTGATGCCGGCGATGTCCAGCGGATCGGAAGTCACCACCAGATCCAAGTCACCGCGGGCCAGCGCCGGCAGCGGGGCGAAGGCGAAGCCCGAGGCGAGGTCGAGTTCGACTTCCGGCCAGGCGTCACGGAACTGATCGATGGTCGGCATCAGCCACTGGAAACAGCTGTGGCATTCGATCGCCATGTGCAAACGCCCGGCGGTACCCCCGGCCAGACGACTGATGTCGCGTTCGGCAGCGCGCAGCAGCGGCAGGGTCGCGTCGGCCAGTTGCAGTAGGCGCAGGCCGGCGCTGGTGAAACGCACCGGTTTGGTCTTGCGCACGAACAACGGCATGCCCAGGCGTTCCTCCAGTTCCTTGAACTGGTGCGACAGCGCCGATTGGGTCAGGTGCAGACGGTCGGCGGCATCGACCAGGCTGTCGGCCTCGCGCAGGGCGTGCAGGGTTTTCAGATGACGTATTTCAAGCACTGCTGGCCCCATGAAGAAAATTTGTGATCATGACGAAAGCGGTGAGTTTGTCTCATGTTGACGGCGCTGTCGACCGCTCAAACAACAGCGGGGCACAGTCCGTGCCCCGCTGGTTTTGCTTTAGTGATCAGCGAAATGCCGAATGCCCAGCGGTTTGCCGATATCGCCACGCCAGATTGCCTCGACTTGCGCACCGCCGGCGGCCTGGGCCTGCTGCCATTGCAGGCCAAGATTGCGTTGTTCCGGTAATTTCAGATGGGCTTTGACGAAGTCGGCGAACGGCACCTTGTCCGAGGTGTAGTGAAAGTGCGCATACCACAGCGTGCGCGGCGGCGTGCTGGTGAGGTCGCGCACTTGGTATTCCTGAAGGAAATCCTTGCGCCCGTCAGCGCGTTTGCCCAGTGCCCGCAATGAACCTTCGCGGCGGATATCCACCACTTGCTGTTGCAGCAAATAGTCCAGATAGCCTTCGGTGGGTGTCTTGCTGCGCAGTGACTGATCAATGCGCAGGGTACGACCGGTACGTCGCAGCTCACCGGCCTTGGCGTGCAATTGCAGCACCAGTGGTTCGGTCGGCGATAACCGTTCGATGGCCTGGGCGCGGATGCTCAGCTCAGTCGCTTCGCTGCTGAACATGTGTTCCAGATCCACCGGCAACATGTCCTGACGGGTGTAGCCCTGCACCTTGGCGCTGTAGGCCGCAACCGCCTCCAGACGTTTTCGCGCTTCCGCGAGCAATGGTTGAACATCGGTTGGCAGCGGTGTTGTGGCAGGTGCGGGGCGGGCTTGCAGATGATATTTGCCGCTGGAGCGCGGCAGCCAGGTTTCGCGGAAACCGTCGATGCCTTCGACGGTAAAGCGTTTTTCCCGGGTGCCGGGGTCAATGCTTTCGGTACCGATCAGCAACTGGTTGTCCTCGGTTTCGAACAGTTGCCTGCCGCCGGGCTCCTTCGGTTTGATCGGCGGGCGCTGTTTGATCGAGTGCCGCGCGTGTTCTTCAACCTTGCTCAGGCCATCGAGGAATGGCCCGACCTGTTCCAGATCCAGATGCTGCGCATAACCCAGCGTCCAGGCGTTGAGCTGACGACGGAAACCGGCATAGATCTGCAGGCAATCCTCGATCACCTGTTTGCGCTCGACCAGGCTGGCGCTGACTTCTGGCAGGTGATGCTGGGTCAGCAGTGCGCGCCCGACCTTGACCCGGGCGTCTTTGAGCTGGGTATGAAAATACACCCAGGACAGGTCGCTGACCGCATCGTAGCGAGTAATGATTTCCAGCAGATGTGCAGTTCTCAGGTAGTGGTGCGTGTTGTCGCCCAGGTTGCGGTTGAGCGCGGTCATGTCTTTCGCCATCTGGGCTTTCTGCGCGCGATTGCTGATGCGGTTGTTCCACAGGTTGGCCTGCTCGGTGATTGTGTGCAGTTGATCGAACTCCTTGAGGAAATCCTTGCGTACCAGCTTGCGCCGGGCCATGAGTTCTATATGGGCCGCTGTATTGCCGAAAGGGGTGGCATCGGATTCGGCGACCAGTGCGTCGATGCGGTTCAGGTGTTCCAGCAAGCGGTCGCGGGCAACAGTGACGCGCTGCACGGCGCGGTCGGCCACGATCCAGGCACAGCGGCTGCGGATGTCTTCGATCTGCAGACGCTTGCGGCCATGGCTCAAGGGCAACAGTTCGGCAAGGTTGTCGTATTGGGCGATCGCGAGGTCGATGTCATTCAGGCATGCTGCGTCGACTGCTGTGTGTAGTGGCTTGCGCTGGGCAACGTCGAGTTTCTGGTAGTTCTCCAGCAGCTGGTTGGAAGCGCGTGTCTGGGTATCAAGGCGCCGGGTATAGGCGTCGGCGGTATTGGTCAGGGTCAATTGCCTGCGCAGTTGCCGATCGGTCCACCAGCGCGGCAACCACTGGCGAATTGGCGCGGGCCAAAGTGGGTCCATGCCGTCGGCCAGATGTCCGAGCACGGCGCCACCGCCTGCACCGCCACCGTCCATAACGGTGCCGTACACCGCGTAATGGGTGTTCCACTGGCCATTTTCGTCGAGGGCGATCGGTTGTTTGTAGCTGCGCATCCGTGAGCCATAAAGCCTCCAGCCACGCGGCGCATCGCTGAGCTGAACCTGATAGATGCGGCCCTGACGAACAATGAAGTCGCCATCGGCGTGGCGGTAGACGTTGCGATAGACCCCGTGGGTGGCCGGGTGCAGGCCGGCGAGGGAAATTTCGTATTCGTACTCGTAACCCTTGAAACGCTCGAGCGTCTGCCTGGTCCATTGCCAGGACGTCGACATCGCGGCGGATCTGCCCAGTGCCGCGCGTTGCCGCTGGCGGCTGGCCAGACGAGCGGCTGCGGGTGCCGAAACTGTTCCGGGAAGCACATCCATTGCCGCGTCGATCAGCGACAGCAGCACCGCTTCCACCTCCGCCAGACCATGTCCGAGCTCGCCGCGCAAGAACGCCGCGACCGCCAGATTGGCACTGTTCCAGGCGTCATACAGGGCCACGGCCGCGCCCACGAACGGCAACATGCCGATAGCCATTTTCAGATAGTTGAACAACGCCCCGGACTTCAGTGCACAGCGTTCGAGATACAACGCATCGTTGGAACGTGAACTGCTGCGATGGGCCTCCAGCAACCGGCCCATGTGTACGTTCAATAAATGAATGGCCAACGATGTGGTCGCCGGCCAGGCCATCCCGACGCCGATCAGCGCATCGAAATTGCGCAGTTGGGCCTGGTTGATCCGGCTGACATGGCTGGCAAAATCGCCGCTCACGGCGCGTCCGGCCAGGTAGCTGACCATTTTGCTGTCCACACAACGCCTGAACAGATCCACCCGCGCCTGTTCCAGCGTTTCGTATTGACGCAGGAAGATCGCGTCGGGGCTGTCGGGCAGGTACAGCAGCGTCAGGCCACTGGTTTGCTCGACAATCAATGTGACACCCGCGAGCGTGCTCGGTCCTTGATGCGCGGTGTCCTCTCCTCCGACGGTCAGGTGCACCGGCAGCAGCGCGATGCGTTGTCCATTCACGGCATACGCCTGAGGTGTATTCGCCTCGATGGCGACTTTCAGCACGGCATGGCCTGCATTGTCGATGTGCCGTTGCAGCAGCGCGAACTCACCTTGCAACCTGAGCATCAGCCGCCACGGTTCGCTCAGGCATTCACGGCGCCAGGCCTGCTGAAACGCCGGTTCTCCCGGCGCGCCGAAAAATGCCTGGCGAATCAGTTCTTCGTAAAGTCCGGGCAGATCCAGCTCTGTTACCAGATTGCGCAAATAGGCCGGGGTGATCCCGGCTTCCAGGCGCTGTCGATCAGTGGGGTTCTCGGCGCGGATCCTGGCCCGCATGAAGGACAGGCGCCACTCCATGTCCTGATCGATGTTTTCCTGTGCCAGTTGTTCAAGGGTGAGCTCGCCGCGCTGGTCGCTCGCGGTCAGGATATTGCGTTGCGGTGTGCCAGGCGCGGCGCCTTCCATCACGGTCTTTTGCCAGAAGGTCGAGTCGGGCAGGTCGAGGCTCACGCTCACGCTTTGTTTGAGCGCGAAGTCTGCGCGCAAGCGGGCGTCGATGCGTTGTTCGGCAAAGGCCTGACGCGGCGGTAATTCCCGTTCGAGCAACGCATGAGCGCGTTGCATGGCGCCGAGGTACTGGCTGATCAGCGTTTTGATCCGTGCACGTGGCGCGTCGTCCAGCTTTTCAAACCATGCAGGCAGGTTGCCGGCCAGCGCCGCGCTGCGATCTTGCGCCTGACGTTCGGTAAATGCCCGTTCACGGGCTTGCGCGACCGCTACGGTCAGGCGTGGCAGATATTGTTCGCGCAGCTTTTCCATCTCGGCCCGGCGCTCGTCGGCACGGCCGGGCAGCGGGTTGTCACGCAGGATCTGCGCGGCTTGCTGTTCGCAGTCATAGAGTTGCTGATCAAGCGACCAAACGAGCGAATCGCCAGCCAGTGGCGTCAGGTGCAAGGTCAGCCCGCCGTCGTTGGGCGAGCGTTTGAACAGGTTCTGCTCCAGCGCCGCACGCGAAGTAAAACGTTGCAGTCCGCCGAAGTGGCCGGGCCAGTAAAGCAACAGGCTGTCGCTTGAGTCGGGCGCCAGCGCCGCAGTCGTCGCGATGATCAGCACGCCATGCAGCTCCTCGACCGCGGTAACGCCCTCATTTGTCGCCGCCAACGATACGCGCGCGATAACCCCGTCCGCTGTCAGCAGGTTGCGCCCCGGTGCGTCCAGCATTGCGATGACGCGCCGATGCTCCTCGATGGACAGTTGCTCCAGCGCCCGTTGCAGTTCGACCTCGGCGCGCAGTCCCGCGATACGCGCCTGAAGCAGGGCGTGGTAGTGCTGGTTGCTGGCCTGGCGCAGTTCGAGCATCGTCAGCGGATGGTGGCTGTCGAGCAGGGCGGATGCCGCGTCATGACTGGCTTGCTGCGCCTCGCTCAAAGCGTCGAATCGTTGCGCCAGTTGCTGACGTTGCGGGCTGTTCAGCTCGGCGTCGCCAAACAAGCGGTCGAGCGCACGTTGTTCAAGCGCCAGCGTCTGCCGGCGCGCGTCCAGGGGAATATCGGCAACCAGCAAACCGAAGGGCGCAACTTCATCGACGGTTTGCCCGGCACTCTCCGGCAGGGTGGGCGCGACCGGGAAAAATTTGTCGAGCGCGGCCCAACTGGCACCGCTGCTTGCCGATGTGGACAGCAGTGGTTCAATTGCGCGTGTGAGTGGATCGCTACCGAACTCGATGAAGTCCAGCGAGGTGATGCGTAACGGATCCGGCTGCTGGTCAATCAGCCAGCGTTCCAGCGCGGTCTGCTGTTCGAAACGGATCAACGGTTGCGAGTGCGTGGGCAGATAAAGCAGCAGCGTTTCCTCCAGCTTGATCAGCAACGTGCCGTACACACGCAGGCGGCTGTTATCGACGCGGTTGAGTACCGGCTGCGCGACCCGCAGGTCCGCCGCGACCTTGTTCGAAGGGGGGAGGAACTGCGACAGCCTCTGTCGTTGTGTGGCGTCGAGCCTGCCTTCGGCCCCCGCCCAATGAAGCGCGGCCTCGAAATGCCGGTGATAGAGGCTCAAGGCATGCTCGCGCCGCGACAGCGCAGTGCCGGGCGCGCGGACATCCCACCAAGCGCTTTCGGGTTGTTGGGGATGGTGGGCCAGGAGATCCAGCCATTGCTGGTGACAGTCGTTCAAACGAGCCGTCGCCAACAGGTAAAGCGTTTGATCGACGTATGGCTGTAATCGTTGATCAAGGCCGAAGTCGGCCGTTGCAGAGGGCAGTGCGTGGGACATGCGACAAGGCTCCAGAGGGCATGCAGACCGGGTAATCCCGGCCTTCGTGCCTATTAGAGGCGCGCTCTCACAGCCCCATGCGGTACATGGTTATCGCTGGATAGTGGTTTTGTTTCAGAGGATGTACAGACCGCTCCGGCCTGATTCGTTGCCTTCATCGCGCTGGCGTGGAAGATCGTGTCGGACGTCGGAACGCTGTGCAGGATGACCGCTCGGCAATCTTCATCAAACTGTCACGCAACTGTGGCAGCGCGCTTGAACAAACTTCATCAGACTCGCGCTCTACTGGGGTTCTGCGTTTCGGTGTTTCTTCATGCGTTTATTTTTTCTGTTGGCCGCGCTGTTATTCGGCCTGCCGTCGATGGCGGCTTCGCGTTGCGACGTCAATGTACCGACTGAACGGGTCGATCTGGCACAGGTGAGCCTGGCGTACCAGAGCATCGGCCGTGCCTCGGATCCGGCGCTGTTGCTGGTCATGGGCCTGGGTGGTCAGTTGATCCATTGGCCGGACGAAGTGGTGGTTGCGCTGTGTCAGCAGGGCTTTCGGGTGATCCGCTACGACAACCGCGATGTCGGCCTGTCGACCTGGCGGCAGGCCCCGGTCGAGGCCAACCTGACCTTTGAAGTGCTGCGCTACAAACTCGGCTTGCCGGTGTCGGCGCCCTATTCGCTGACGGACATGGCCGACGATGCGCTGGGCTTGATGGACGCGTTGCACATCGACCAGTTTCACGTACTGGGCGCGAGCATGGGCGGAATGATCGCCCAGCATCTGGCGGCGATGGCACCGCAGCGGGTAGAGAGTCTGACGCTGATCATGACCAGTTCCGGCGCCGAAGGTTTGCCGGCGCCCAGTGCGGCGCTCGTGCAATTGCTGGCGCGGCGTGGTGCGCCGAATCGCGAGGTGGCGCTGGAGCAGCAGGCCGATCTGCTGGCGGCGCTCGGTAGCCCGGCGGTCACCGATGACCGGCAAGCGTTGCTGCATCAGGCGGCGGTAGCCTACGACCGGGCGTTCAACCCTGAAGGTGTGAAACGGCAGATCATGGCGATACTTGCCGAGCCGAGCCGGGTGGCCTTGCTCAATCAACTGCGGGTGCCGACCCTGGTGGTGCACGGCACGGCCGATCCGCTGTTGCCGGTGATGCACGGCGTGCATCTGGCGGCGCACATTCGTGGCAGTCAGTTGAAGCTGATTCCGGGGCTGGCTCATCGCTTTCAGGAGGCGTTCAAGGCGCCCTTGCTGGCGGCGGTGTTGCCGTATTTGCAAGAGCACCGTGAAGACACGTCGCACTGGGCGCAGATCGAACCGGTGGCAAGCGGCAACCTGCTGTAGCTGAGGTTTTGGCGGTGTTGACTCGGGCCTCTTCGCGAGCAAGCCCGCTCCCACAAGGGGAACCGTATTCCGAATGTGGGAGTGGGCTTGCTCGCGAAGGGGCCATCACTGTCACTCAAAGAGTAGGCAGGTGTATCCGGGGCGAGCCGGCAGATCCTGAGTGAAGCCAATGCTGTGATCAGCTGTGCAGGCGCACCCAGACCGTGACCAGCACGGTCGCCGCGATCAGCCACGCGACCACCGCCACCGCCAGTGAAGCCTCCAGGCGCATGCGGTCCACCAGCACGTACAGCGTCGTCAGATAGATAAAGTACGGAATGATCGACCACATGCCGAACACAATCGTCGCCTTCAGATCGTCGATCGAACGACCTTTGCCGACGATGTAGTGGGCGATCAGGGCGAAGGTCGGAAACAGCGGCACCAGTCCGGCGATGTAGTAGTTTTTGGTCTTCGACAGCGCGGCGAGGATCACCACCACCGCCGCGCCGAGTGCCGCTTTGAGTATCAGATCCATCAGTGGCTCAACCCGTACTTTTTCACTTTGTCGAACAGCGTGGTCTTGGCCATGCCCAGTTCTTGACTGGCCTGGGTCAGGTTGCCGCCACTGCGTTGCAAGGCGTCATTGAGCAGGTTGCGCTCGAAGGCTTCCACCGCTTCGGCGAACGCCAGCCCCTGACCGCCGCTGCTGGCGCCGGACTTCTTGAACGCCGGCAGGCCGAGGGCAAAGCGCTCGGCGACGTTACGCAGCTCACGCACATTGCCCGGCCAGTCGTGGCTCATCAGGTTCGACAGGGTCTGGTTGTCCAGCTCGGGCAATATCCGGTCGAAACGCAGCGCCGACTGCTGGGTGAAGTGTTCGAACAGTTGCAGGATATCTTCACGGCGCTCGCGCAGCGGCGGCAGCTCCAGCGTCACCACGTTGAGGCGGTAGTACAAGTCGCTGCGAAACTCGCCGGCCTTGCTCGCTTCGTCGAGGTCGGATTTGGTTGCGGCAATCACCCGGCAATCCACCGCCACGCTCTGGTTCGAGCCGAGGCGTTCGAGGGTGCGTTCCTGCAACACCCGCAGCAGTTTGATCTGCAGGGGCAGGGGCATGCTTTCCACTTCGT
>Ga0157372_10005788_pt1 | contig 13169 bp, 13 predicted proteins | sample C55metaG_FD_115307 | JGI IMG/M metagenome (GOLD analysis project Ga0157372, IMG submission 115307) | Corn rhizosphere microbial communities from Kellogg Biological Station, Michigan, USA - C5-5 metaG | ecosystem: Host-associated > Plants > Roots > Rhizosphere > Soil | place: USA: Michigan... | reverse complement strand
TGCGAAAGCTTGTTCTCCAGCATGCTGTACAGCAGGCAGGCGAACTCGCAATGCAGCCCCTCGTCGCGGCTGATGAGCTCGTTGCTGAAGGTCAGGCCGGGCATGAGCCCTCTTTTCTTCATCCAGAAGATGGAGCAGAAGCTGCCGCTGAAGAAGATGCCTTCCACAGCTGCAAAAGCCACCAGGCGCTCGGCAAAGCTGCCGTTCTGGATCCAGCGAAGGGCCCATTGTGCTTTCTTCTGCACGGCGGGAACGGTGTCGATGGCGTGGAAGAGGCGATATTTTTCCTGCGGATCTTTGATATAGGTGTCGATGAGCAGGGCGTACGTCTCCGAATGGATATTCTCCATCATGATCTGGAAACCATAGAAGCAACGCGCTTCCGGCAATTGAACTTCGCTCATGAAGTTGACGGCGAGGTTTTCATTGACGATGCCGTCGCTGGCGGCAAAAAAGGCGAGAACGTGCGAAATAAAATGGCGCTCGCCATCGTTTAATTTCACCCAGTCCTGAAGATCACCCCCCAGGTCGATCTCCTCGGCAGTCCAAAAAGAAGCTTCGTGCTTCTTGTACATCTCCCATACTCTGGGGTAGTTGATCGGCAGGATGACAAACCGGTCCTTATTTTCCTTCAATAAGATCTCGTTTCCGTTCTCCATTTGTTTAACAGATTGCAGATGAATAGTGTTATGACCACAATGGTTTGGGTAAAACCTTGGCGGCAGGGGACTCATCCGGTCGGGTAGTGCTCCCTTCCGGTGAAGAGCTAACTCAAAAATAACATAGACTTGGAAAAAACGCAGATCATGTTACTCACACAGTGTGCCTAACTTTTACCGTGAATTCGGAGCGCTTACGGGGCTTGCTTTTGGTGCCTGTTCCCCTCTGGCGACCAGCGTAGAACCCAGCAGGGACGCGAGGAGCGCGTATTCTTCGAGCGTATTTTGCTTGACCCCGTAAGGTAGGTGGATGCTGGTCAGGAGAAGATATCCGCCGATGATCACGATCGTTTTACGGTCGCTGACCTCCCAGGTCATCGCGGCAAGCAGCAGGGGAAACAGCCACTGCACGGAATAGTACTGGATGCGATAGATCGGGGAGAAAAGATCGATGAGCATATAGAGGCAAAAGGCGAAGATCGCCAGCTGTGATACGGATAGCGCCGCAAAGGGCCGGTGCCGGTAATAGAACCCGATCCCGAGCGCCGCGATAAGGAGCATCGCCGCAGCCGGCCATACGACCGGCGGTAGCCGCCGGGGGATGAGATACCGGGCCATCACAAACGCATTGGTGGTCTCTGCATGAACGTTCTCCACCGAGTCGGCCTGCTTTTTTGCCGCCGGCATATCGATCCCCTCCCATTGTGCAAAATGGGGATCCGGGCCATTTTGTGCGACCGCCGGGTTCCGGCCCTGGTGCACGCGCACCGCTTCCTGCAACAACTCGCCATACTCCTTCCAGAGAGCCCGCTCCTGCCCGTTACCAAGGACCCATCCGGCGCCAACCAACAACGGGAGAAGGAAGGCCAGCCACCAGGAGCGGGAATAGCGGCGGGCCAGCAAGATGAAGGGGCCCAAAAAGAAGATCGTATTGAAACGGATCAGCAGAAGGGCTGCGGCCAGGAGCCCGGCGCAAAATCCCCGGGCAGGATGGCCCGGCCGGCGGATACACGCATAGAACAGCGAGGCCAGGGCGGGGATCCACAGATAGATCTGGGCCACGGAGGTGTGAACCTTCCAGGCGCTGGTGAGCAGGAACAGGATCGAAACGCCAACGACCGCCTGTTTTTGCACCGTAGTCTTCGCCCAAAAAAAACAAAGGGCCGCCATTCCCGCCAGGATCAGGTACTCCGAGACGAGCCAGCCGGCCAGCAGGGTGTCCTGTGGTACATCGGCGATGGGGGATAGCAGGTGGTGGAAAAAAGGCGAAGCGGTGATATTCGAGGCCTTCCAGTGGTCAAAATTCCGCGGATCGTAATACCGCAGGCCGTCGCCCGGCCTCCACTTATAAAAATAGGGCAGACGGCCATCCTTCTCCAGCCTGGCCCCGACGACGCGATTGCGCAGATCGACGGGATAGGCCCGGGTATACCGGATATCGCGGGGTAAGGACCATAGAAGAACCAGCAGCCCCGCGAGGAGAATGAAGGGCCATCTGCCCATCGGTGACTATTTTAAGATCTCTTCGGTTATCTTTCCGGTCGTCTTGTCTTTCAGGATGACCTTTTTCGCGCCATAGTGCGTCATTTCCTCCTTGATCAGGTAGTGGTTGGCGTCGTATTCGGTGAGATGACTGTCCTTGGTGACGCCGATCTTACCCCGCCAGATATCGAGGCGGACGGGTTCCCAGAGCTTTGTCTTCGCCGACCGGTATGCCGCGTCGAGAATGGCGTTGACCACATAACCGTCGTAGAAGGTCTCCTTTGGCGCCTTGCCCTGCTCGAGGGCGTTGAAGACATCGGTAAACATATGGTTATAGCCGAGGTCGTTGACTTCATCGCCTACGGGAAACAGCCAGCCGCTGTTGCTCTCGGCCTTTTCGGCGACATAGTCGGCGCCTTTGCCGGTGGTGAACATTTCCAGACCGGTACGCAGGAAGTTGTTGATGAAGATGGTCCCTTCGGTGCCCATCACTTCGTCGCGGAGATCCATACCCCCGCGGAAGGTCCAGCTGACCTCGAACTGGCCAATGGCGCCGTTCTCATATTTAACCATCCCGATCGCATGATCTTCGGCATCGATAGGTTTCACCTGCGTGTCGGCCCAGCACATGACCTCGACGGGCTTGATGTCCTTGCCGATGAAGCTGCGGGCGATTTCGACGCAATGACAGCCGAGGTCGAGGATACAACCACCCCCCGCCTGTTCGATATCCCAGAACCATTCACTATGCGGGCCGGGGTGCGTCTCGCGGGATTTGGCCCATAAGATGCGCCCGAGGGCTCCATTAGCGACGCTTTGGTGCGCTTTTAGGAACTTAGGCGTATACACCAGATCTTCCAGGTACGCATTTAAAATACCCGCGTCTTCGACCGCTTCCAGCATCCTGCGCGCTTCTGTGGCATTGCGGCCGAGGGGTTTGGTGGTCATCACGGCCTTTTTGTGCTTGCAGCAAAGGAGGACGGCAATTTCGTGAAGGTTGTTGGGCAAAGAGATACAGACCAGGTTTACCTCGGGATGGGCGATGGCTTCTTCCATTTCGGTGGTCCAGTGCTTGCAATGATAGTCTCTGGCGAATTTCTCCGCACTTTCCTTGCGGCGGGAGTAGACACTGACGATGGAATCCCGGCTGCGCTGGCCGAGGATGGAGTCGGCGTAGAAACGGGCGATGAAACCGGAGCCGAGCATGGCAATCTTTACCATAGTAAGAACTATTTATTGGTTTACTGTTAATTGTTTTTTTTCTCGGAAGAAGAGGATGAAATAGATGAGTACGGCGGCGGCGATATAAGCGGGAACGAGCCAGATATGTCTCCAGTCGTGTTGATTGGTGCTGATGGCGTACTTGTCGTCGATGTACCCCGAGAACCAGGTGCCGATGAACATGCCCAAGCCATAGGTGGCAAAGGTAAAGAGCTGCTGGGCAGCATTCTTGATCCTTTCGCCTGCCTTCTTCTCCGTATACATGTACCCCGTTACGAAGAAGAAATCGTAGCAGACCCCGTGGAGGATGATACCGGCGTAAAGCATCCATTCGTTGGCTCCGAGGCCGCCGTAGGCAAAGCAGATATACCGGAGGATCCAGGCCGTCATGCCCATCAGCAGCATTTTTTTGACCCCGATGCGGTTGAACAGGAAGGGGATGGCCAGGATGAACAGGCCTTCCGAGTATTGTCCCAGGGTCATCTTGGTGGCAGAGTTCTGCATGCCGAGCTCGACGAGGAAGTTATTGGCGAAACCGTAGTAGAAAGACAGGGGGATACAAACGAGGATAGCGGCGATAAAGAAGATCAGGTACGGCTTATCCTTGAACAGAACAAAGGCCTCGGTACCGGGCGCCTGGGATTCCTTACCTTTTGGCGGCGTGTTCGGCAGGACGAAGCTGAACAGACCGAGGAGGACCGAGGCTCCAGCGGCGACCTGGAAGGTGGATGGCGATTGTTCGAGTTTGAAGCTGCCGATAATGGTCCCCGCTACGATCCAGCCGAGGGTGCCGAAGACCCGGATCCATGGAAATTGTTTTCCCGGATCGGTCATCTGGTAAAAGGCGACGCTGTTGGAGAGGGCGATCGTCGGCATATAAAGAAGGGAATATAGCAGGATCGTCCAATAGAAGAGGGCATTATTGCTGATCATCGGAACCAAAAAGAGGAGTATGCCCCCCAGCACATGGAGGACGCCCATAATGCGTTGGGCGGCGAAATACCGGTCGGCGACAAGCCCGACGAAAAAGGGAGAGATCATGGTGGCGATCGCCAGGGCGCTATAGGCCGCGCCGATCTGGATACCGGATGAATGCAAAGCAGCAGGCATATAAGAGCCCATCGTTACGTACCAAGCGCCCCAGATGAAGTATTCGACGAACATCATGAAGGCCAGTTGACTACCTGTTTTAAATTTCATTATACTTGATAATTAGAAGGTTCGAATATAGGCATTAAATTGCACCCATCAAGGACGGACCGTAGGTCCGACGGCCAAAGGCCAGACATTAGCGCTTTGCGGGCAATTCGCTAATTTCCAGGAAGCGAATTGCCCGCACATATATATGAGAACATTCGAAGACAGTTACCGCCATAAAGGGTTGCGCAGGCAGCTCGTCGAGGTGATCCGCCAGAAAGGGATCACGGATGAACGGGTATTGGACGCCATCCTCCATATCCCGCGCCATTTCTTTATGGATTCCGCATTGGATAAGATCGCGTACGAGGACCGGGCCTTTCCGATCGGGGAGGGTCAGACCATTTCTCAACCCTATACGGTGGCTTATCAGACGCAGTTGCTGGAAATAAAACCGTATGAAAAGGTCCTCGAGATCGGTACGGGCAGCGCCTACCAGGCATCGGTCCTTGCCGAAATGAAGGCGCAGGTGTATACCATCGAACGGCAAAAGAAACTTTTTGATCTCAACAAACAATTCGCCTTTCTCAAAAAATATCCTTCCCTGAAGTTCTTTTATGGTGACGGCTACGAGGGACTGCCGACCTACGGTCCCTTCGACAAGGTGATCGTTACCGCCGCCGCCCCCTTTATCCCTCCAAAGCTGGTCGACCAGCTGAAGCCGGGCGGACTGATGGTGATCCCCGTCGGGGAAGGCCAGGTCCAGCGGATGCTGAGGCTGACGAAGCAGGCCGGCGGAAAGGTGACGCAGGAAGTGTTCGACAACTTCTCCTTTGTGCCGATGGTAGAGGGTAAGAACAGCTAACCCCCGCGGCGGGAAGCGACGCGCCTAGAGGAAGGCGATGATCTTTCCTTTGGTCTCTTCGTCTTTGTAGATCTTCCGGTGACCCAGGCCTTTCGTCCAAATGAATTTGACGTTTTGATGAGCGTCCTGCCGGACCAGCAGCGCTTCTTTCAGCGGGGTGATGCGATCGTCCTCGTCCTGGATGTACAGCACCGACGCATTGTTATGGTGAAGCGCCCGGCGAAGGGAATACCAGTCGAAGTGGTGGCCGCTCGTCTCCTGTACATAGTCATCCATTTCTTTGACGACCTCCGGGGACAGCTGCAGCTGGTGGGCGAAGACGTTGACGGCCGTCGTGGTTTCGACGGCAGGCGCGATCAGCACGAGGCGGTTGACCCGGTTATGCGGGTGGTTCTCAAGGAAGAGGGCCAAAACCAGTCCGCCCAGCGAATGGCCCATGTAGGAATGAACGGGACCATAGCTCTGCTCGATGTACCGAAGTACGCCGACATAATCGGGGATTTGGATGCGGCGGCCGCCGGACGCGCCGTGAGCGGGGGCGTCGAAGGCCAGGACTTCGTATCCTTTCTGGACCAGTGCGGCAATATAAGTTCCAAAATGACAGGACGCGGATTCGAACCCATGGGCGATGAGCACTTTTTTGCGCGGCGGCGCATCGGCGGGCAGCCAGCGGCGCCCACGGACAGTGTGACCGGCATAACGGAAGGAGAGGGGTTCGCCGCTCTCAAAGAAGGCGGAACCTTTTTTTGTGACCCGCTGCTGCGGAGTGCAGAATAGTTTGAACGCCTTTACCGCCGCTTTTCGCGGCGAGGCCAGGGAAAGGATGTTTATCCGGGCGCGTGTATATCGGAGTGCCAGTTTTTGCGATATCTTCATAACGGCGTAAAATTACAGAATGAAGGTAATAATCATTGGATCGGGAAATGTGGCCACGGTAATGGGCAGTTCGATCGTTTCCGCGGGACATTCCGTGTTGCAGGTAGCGGCGAGAAATGCCGCGGCGGCGGCGGAGCTTGCGGCGCAATGGGGCTGCGGCTACACGACGCGGTGGGAAGCGATCGAGCCCTCCGCGGATGTTTATATCGTGTCGCTGAGCGACCGGGCGCTGCCGGAACTCAACGCCGAATTGCGCTTGCCGGGCCGGCTCGTGGTGCATACGGCCGGGGCGGCGCCCTTGTCGGCGCTGGCATCGGTCAGCGAGCGGCATGGAGTGCTTTATCCCCTGCAGAGCCTGCGAAAGGAGGTCCGGCCCTTCCCGGAATTCCCGTTGCTCATCGATGCCGCACGACCCGAAGACCTGTCGTTGCTCGATGGATTCGCCGGGACCATTGCCCGGCAGGTGCAACGCGCCGATGATGCCCTGCGGCTGAAACTCCATGTGGCCGCGATCTTCGCCAACAATTTCACCAATTACCTCTACACGCTTTCGGCCGATTTCTGCCGGCAGGAGGGGATCGATGGAACCCTGCTGCTGCCGCTGATCCGCGAGACGGCCGAACGGGTGGAACGCTATGACCCGCGGTCGGTGCAGACCGGGCCGGCCATCCGGGGAGACCGGGCGACGATGGAGCGGCACCTGGAAGTTCTTGCGAAATATCATAATATGAGTGAATTGTACCGGATCATCTCCGGGCAGATAAGTGACTATTATAAGTAGTATTTTTGCTCGCCTTCGGCCGGCGGACTTTTGGTCCGTCTAAAAAGTATTCTCATGAGTGTATTGGAAAAATTCAAATCGATCAGCACTTTTGTATTCGACGTAGATGGGGTGATGACCGACGGCAGCGTGGATGTTTTCGAGACGGGAGAGCAGGTGCGGCGGATGAGCACCCGGGACGGGTATTCCCTGCAGCTGGCCGTCAAGAAAGGGTACCGGGTGGTGGTGATCTCCGGCGGCGCATCGGAGGGCGTGCGGCGGCGCCTGCAATATCTCGGGATCAAGGATATCTTCCTGAACGTGCATGATAAGGTGGCGCTGCTGGACCGGTACGCAAAAGATCATGGACTGGACGAAAAGGATATGCTCTATATGGGGGACGATATCCCCGACTATGCGGCGATGCAGCATGTCGGGCTGGCCTGTGCGCCGTCGGATGCCGCACCGGAGATCAGGCATATTGCCGCCTATATCTCTTCTTTTGCCGGGGGACATGGATGCGTGCGGGACGTCGTCGAAAAGGTGTTGAAATTAAATGGGCAATGGGACCTGGATCAATCCGTAGCCTCAAAATAACTTCGGTATGCCGCAATTGATTGGAGCTTTTTTTCGCCTTATCCGCTGGCCCAACCTGGTGTTCATCTTTCTAACCCAGCTGCTGTTCTATTATTGCATCCTGTTGCCTTGTTATGGAGCCTTTCATACCATTGGGCCCGTGTATATGCCCAAGCTGAACCCATTGTTGTTCTTTCTGCTGACGGCTTCGTCCGTCCTCATCGCGGCGGCAGGTTATGCGATCAACGATTATTTCGATCTGAACATCGACCGGGTGAACAAGCCCAAGCGGATGGTGGTTGAGAAGGTGATCAAGCGCCGGTGGACGATCCTCTGGCACTGGCTGCTTTCCGGGATCGGCGTGGCGTTGAGCCTGTATGTCAGCTGGCGGATCCGGAACCCGATCATCGCTCTGGCCAACGTCGGCTGTGTGGTGTTGCTTTATTTCTACAGCACGACCTTCAAGCGGAAGCTGCTGATCGGAAATGTCATCATCTCGCTTTTGACGGCCTGGGTGATCCTGGTGCTGTTCGTGTGCGAGGCGAGGATCACCACCGATCCCGTCGCCCGGGAGATCAGCGCCCGCATTTTCAAATTCGCGATCGTCTATGGCTCCTTCGCCTTTATCATCTCGCTGGTGCGGGAGGTCGTCAAAGATATCGAGGACCGGGACGGGGATGAAAAATATGGCTGCCGGACGATGCCGATCGTCTGGGGCGTGAATGTTGCAAAGGTCTTTGCGGGGACCTGGCTGGTGGTGCTCATCGGGGCGCTGATCATCTTTCAATTCTATGTGCTGCAAAAGGCCTGGTGGCAGCTGATCCTGTACAGCATCCTGCTGATCGATCTGCCCTGTCTCTGGCTGCTGCGGAAACTGTACCAGGCGCAGACCCGGGAGCAGTACCATCTCCTGAGCAATGTGATCAAGGGGGTGATGCTGACGGGCATCTGCTCGATGCTGCTGGTGCTGTCAAACTGATCTATGGAACCTATCATACTGGCGTCGGGTTCACCCCGGCGCAAACAATTGCTGGAATGGGCGGAGGTCAATTTTGAGATCCGCGTGAAAGATACCCCGGAGAACTGGCCGGCGGGGATGGCGGTCATCGACGTTCCCGTGCACATCGCCCGGAACAAGGCGCTGGCGGTAAAGGCCGGCGCGGAGCCGGGACGGGTGGTCGTCGCGGCGGACACCGTAGTCGTACTGGGTAACGAGATCATCGGAAAGCCCAGAGACCGGGCCGATGCCATCCATATCCTGTCCCGGCTGGCGGGACAGCGGCATGAGGTGATCACGGGCGTGGTGCTGTTGAAGGATGGGGAGGAGCAGGCCTTTGCCGATATCACGGCGGTGTGGTTCCATCCCCTGACGACTGCGGAGCTCGAAGCATATGTCGACAAATACAGACCCTATGACAAGGCCGGCGCCTATGCGATCCAGGAGTGGATCGGGGTGGTCGGGATCAAAGGGATCGAAGGAGATTTTTATAACGTCATGGGCCTGCCGGTGAGCAGGGTGGTGCAGGCACTGCGAAGGTGGAGTTAACCTAACAAGGAGGTTAACCATGCGCGAAGAATTATTACATTTCATCTGGCGATATCGCCATTTTCATCAACAGGGACTGGTAACCGAAGACGGGCGGCCCCTTGGCATCGCTTTTCCGGGCGAGCCGAATGCCAACCAGGGGCCCGATTTCCGCAATGCAAAGCTGTCGATCGGCGGTGAGCCCTTGACCGGCGCCGTGGAGTTGCATATCCGAACTTCGGACTGGCTTCGGCATGCCCATGATGGGGACATCCATTACCGGGCCGTGGTCCTGCATGTGGTCTGGGAGAACGACCTTGCGGCGCCGCCGGCGGGCATACCCGTGCTGGTATTACAAGACAGGGTTTCCAAGCCGTTGCTGAGCCGGTATGAGCACCTGATGAAGCTGCAGGGATTTGTTCCCTGTGAGCGGCAGCTGTCCGCGGTCGGGGCCGGCGTCTGGCAACAATGGATGCGGACCCTGGCGACCCGGCGTCTGCAACGCCGGGCGCTGGTGATCTTTGGGTGGCTGGAGCATCTCCGGCAGGACTGGGAGGAGACCACCTGGTGGCTGATGGCGCGGAGCCTGGGACAGCCGGTCAATGCGGCTGTCTTTGAAGCCGTAGCCCGGAGCCTGCCCTTGCGGCTGCTGCGGCGGCATAGGCTGCATGGCCCAACACTGGAGGCCCTTTTACTGGGTCAGGCGGGACTGTTGAAGGAGGCGGCGCCGGAGATAGCTCACGGCGGTGCGGGAGCCTACCGGGAATATATTTTCTGGCAGAAGAAATATGGGCTTCGTCCGGTTTCACCGCCCGTGTCCTTTCTCCGGATGAGACCCGGACATTCGCCCGAGCAGCGGCTGACCCAGCTGGCGGCCTTACTGGCGGATGGGAAAGGCTGGTTTTCCATAGTGCGGGATGCGGCGACGATGGAGGAAGTGTTGCAGGCGCTGGGCGGAGTGAAAGGCCTCGGAGCCGAAATGCGGCGCGGGATGCTGATCAATGCATTCATCCCGGTACTGTTTGCCTACGGGCAAACGGAAAAGGCGTTACGTTGGCTGGAGGAATTGAAGGTCGAGCGGAATGCGACGGTCCGGTCCTGGCAGGGGCTCGGGGTGGTGGCGGCCGATGCCGCCGGATCGCAGGCACTTCTGGAGCTCAAGAATGAATATTGCAACGCCCGGCGATGCCTCGAATGTGCGATCGGCCGGGCGGTGCTCTTTTCCAATGCGGCTTAGGCGGGCACCGCACTATTCCAGTGGAACTCCGTCTTCACCGCCATATCCGGATGGAGACTGACCATGACGGGACAGGTATGGGCGATCCTTTCGAGGATGGTCCTGGTTTTTTCATCGTAGACCTGGCCGGCGGGAAAGTCGAAGACGATGTTGATCCCCGAGATACGGCGAGGGTCGGACGCCATGATCTTCTGCACGGACAGCTTCATGCCACTCAAGTCGATCTGTGAGTCGCGGGTCTTGATACCCATGGTGGTGGCCATGCAGGCGCCGAGGGCGGTGGCTACGAGGTCGGTGGGGGAGAATCGCTCTCCTTTCCCCTGGTTATCAGTGGGTGCGTCGGTCTCTATTTCTGTCCCGGATTGCAGGTGTTGGGCAACCGTTCTTAAATCTCCTTCGTAAATAACTGTTGAGGTCATTGGACAATAAATTTTGCATAAATTTACGCCAGTTAAATCTAAATCATTAGCAGTGAAGCAACTTTTCCTGACCGTTCTCGTCTCGGCCCTGGCGCTTTCCCTCTTTGCACAAAATTCGGATAGCACCAACATGGTATCGAGGCGTAACCGGCAGAACTCCAAGCGCGACCGGATGAACAACCTGCTACGAATGGAAGAGGAAGGGGATCTTATCTTCAATAAGCATAATATATTCGGTATCCGGCTGGCTTCCGACGGATATGGGATCAACTTTGAGAAAGGGAAGTTCAAATCGCCCCGGCGAACCCTGCTTTTTCAGTTCGAGCTCAATGAAAAGAAGGATCCGAAAGAACATCATATCTCCGCCACCTCCGACGGGATCAATTTCTCTTCGGTGGTGCCTTATAAATTGAATAATCTCTACGAGTTCAAGATGGCGATCGGCGAGGAGCGGCTGCTTGGCGGGAAGGGCAACCGGAACGGCGTTGCGGTTACGTACCTCTATTCCCTCGGCGCCACCGTCGGCATGCTGAAGCCGTATTACCTGGATGTCCAGAACCAGATCACCGGGGCCTCTTTCCGCAAAACATACGATCAAATGGTGAGCGACACCTCCTCGGGGGATGTGATCACGGGCGCCTCCGGCTTCACCGTAGGTTGGGGCAACCTGACGATCAAGCCGGCGGTGAATGCGCGCCAGGCGATGCGATTCGACTATGGCCGGCTGAACCAGAGCGTGGCGGCCATCGAGGTCGGCCTGACCGAAGAATTCTACTTCAGCAAGATACCGCTGGTCTACCTCGTGAACCAGCGCCGGTTCTTCTTCAACGCCTATGTGGCCATCCTCTTTGGGAACCGAAAGTAACGTACATTTGTTGGATGGAATCCAACGTAAATACATCAGCCTGCGTCCCTGCAGACGGCACTAAGATACAGAAGCCCAATTGGTTACGCGTAAAACTCCCCATTGGCGAAAACTACAAGCACGTCCGCGGGCTGGTGGACACCCATAAACTTCACACTATTTGCGAGAGCGGCAACTGCCCCAATATGGGCGAGTGCTGGGGGGAAGGCACGGCCACCTTCATGATCCTCGGGAACGTCTGCACGCGCAGCTGCGGTTTTTGCGCCGTTGCGACGGGCCGGCCCGACCCGGTGGATTGGGATGAGCCCCAGCGGGTGGCCGAAGCCATCTACCTGATGAAGGTCAAGCACGCGGTGATCACCTCGGTCGACCGCGACGAGCTGAAGGACGGCGGCAGCATCATCTGGCAGAATACCATCCGGGCGGTAAAAGCCCTGAATCCCGATACCACGCTGGAGACGCTGATCCCCGATTTCAAAGCAGAGAAAGAGAATATCGCCCGGGTCATCGAAGCGGCGCCCGAGGTGGTCTCACACAATATCGAAACGGTAGAGCGGCTGACGCGGCAGGTGCGGATCCAGGCCAAATACTGGCGCAGCATGGAAACCCTGAAGGTGCTCAAGGAAGGGGGGATGCGGACCAAGAGCGGGATCATGCTCGGTCTTGGGGAGTCGAAGGAGGAAGTGGTCCAAACCCTGGGCGACTTGCGCAACAGTGGTGTCGACGTCGTTACGATGGGGCAATACCTGCAGCCGACGAAGAAGCACCTGCCGGTGCTCCGGTTCGTTCATCCCGATGAGTTCGCCGAGTTAAGAGAGATAGGATACAACCTGGGTTTCGACTATGTGGAAAGCGGTCCATTGGTAAGAAGCAGCTATCACTCCGAGCGGCATGTCATTCCCGGCTATGGCCGTGGGGAATGGCTGAAGGCGAAAGAAGCTATTTAATATGGCCAAAACGGTTGCGCTTTGCTTGCTCCATCTTCTGACTGCCCGGCTTTGTCATGCGCAGCTGCATTGGCAACGGGTGGACACCCTCTACGGCGCCCTTCCCGGCTCCATTCATGTATATCGCAGCACGGACAGTCTCGAAGGATTCCCTTCCATCGCTTACTATGTCTCCGCCCGGTTGAAGGATAAGGACATCCAGTTTTCGGCGACAACGGGACAGGGTAAGCGCTTTACTCCGGAGCAATATTACCAGATCGAGCAGTCGCCGCTGGTGGTCGTGAATTGCACGTTCTTTTCCTTCAGCACCAATGAGAACTTCAATCTCGTCGTCAAGGACGGGAAGCTGGAGGCCTATAATGTCACCTCGCTGCGGGGAACGGGCAACGATTCCCTCTTCTATTATTATCCTACGCGCGGCGCCATCGGCATCGACCGGAAACGGCGGGCGGATGTCGCCTGGACCTTTACGGACAGCAGCCGCCTATGGCCGTATGCGTTCGAAGACCAGCCCGTCATCGCAAAGGGCAAGGATACGGTGCCGTCGATCTACAACCTGAATGACATCGAATGGAAATGGTGGAAGATGCGGACGGCGGT
>Ga0157372_10005787_pt1 | contig 13169 bp, 11 predicted proteins | sample C55metaG_FD_115307 | JGI IMG/M metagenome (GOLD analysis project Ga0157372, IMG submission 115307) | Corn rhizosphere microbial communities from Kellogg Biological Station, Michigan, USA - C5-5 metaG | ecosystem: Host-associated > Plants > Roots > Rhizosphere > Soil | place: USA: Michigan... | reverse complement strand
GCTGCGGCACCCGCTGTCAAAGCCGGCTCTTCCCAATGGCCGCTAATCACCAGGAGCGCCTTCGGCTGCTCCGGCAGCGTCTTCGCCAACGACTCAAGGAAGCGTTGCGTCGTATGCCAGGTGTCTGCCGGTCCCCAGGTCCAGTCCATAAAGAAGCAAGGCCCTCCGCCATGAGGAAGGAATATAGCGGGCTGGCGATTGAGGTTCGACATCGTGGTTGCACTCCGGCGCTGCCTGCCCTGCGAGCCGGACCGGCATAAATTTGTTCAAACAAGTAATGGATGCGTCGGAGGAAGTTGAAGATTCATAAACCTCTTGCTTACAGGCGAAGCTCTAGGAGGTGACAATCCTTCTGCTTGCCGATTGCTGTGCCAGCCGCATTCTTCGTAGAGTATGGTCCGTGGGGGAGGGAACTTGCGTTCTCTTGTCAAGCCAAAACAGGAAGATGCCCGACCTGTGACCTGGCGGGCCGTCTTTGCCTTCATCCTGGTGGTGATGATTGCCGCCTCAATCGGCATGGCGGTCGCTGCTGTGGAACGGAGTCCCGGTTGGGCATTGCATGCGGGCGCGACGAACATCCTTCGCGAGACTTGGCTGGCGTTGGCCCTCTATGCGGGGTTGATCGTCCTGGTAGTGGCCAATCGCGGAGAAGAGTGGGAACGCGAACTCCAAAACGCTGCTATCTTCGGAACCATCGCGGGCCTCATTGAGATCGCGAACATCGCTTTGGAGAATTCAAGGTCCGCCGAAGCATCCATAAGTGCTGCGCAGATCGGCGCAATGCTTCTGGTGTTTGCCATGTGGGGTCTAGCTGCCGGCAGAACGGCCCGCGATCTGCGTCACTTCGGTCCTGGCCTGATCGCTGCGGTGATGAGCGCCTGCGTATGCATGGTCATCGCAGTGACGGCCGGATTCGCGCTGCAGTTGTTTATCGCGCCTCCGTCGCCGAGCTATATCGAAACGTGGCCTGAATTCCAGCAGAGCGCATGGCTGGATGCACGTGCATTCGGGATCGGAAACACGCTCGAGTCCGGATTCACGCATCTGTGGATGGGGCCAGTCATCGCGATGGTAGTCGGCGCAGTAGGAGCAGGGATCGGCACCGGAATCGGAAAACGAGAGCAGAACCGGGAGCCGCGCCTCGGAGCTTAGCTCGTCACTGCGTGCCAAGTGGCTCTCAGTTACTCGATCGCGAAGACGGCGTAAACAGTGGCTTCTTCTCTCACGGTTTGAGGTCGAATCTCAAGAGCTCTCGGCACCGTGATGTAAGAAGCAACCGAAGCGCTTTCCGTGTTCAGGACAAGTCCCTGTCGGGGCGCGAAATAGATCTTCGCGTTCGGTGTCTCGTTGCTGGCGTAAATCAGGGCTCCAAGCTTTACGTGGAGACCTTCGGCCATGTTTTCTGCGACCTGCCGAGCCTTCACCAGAGCGGCTTCGGCGGCTTTGGCCTGCAGCGACTTTCGATCCGAGATCCTCCAGTTGATAGCACCCGACTGATTGGCTCCAGCCGCGATTGCTGCGCGAATGACCTCCGCGGCTGATTGCGGAGAAGCTGACACCTCCCACGATTGCCGGAAGATGTATTGTTGCTTCGCGCGCTGATCTGGCTTTTCCTTTTCTTCAAATTCGGTGTTCTTCTGAAGACCTTGACCTGAACTCTCGATGCTCTTGTCGTCGAGGCCAAGCTTGTGTAGGGCGTCGAGGATGGCATGAGAGAGCTTGCCGGCCTCTGCAGATGTGCTCTGGGGATCAGGGCCTAACGTTTCAAAGCCAATCGTGATTGCAGCAATGTCGGCAGTTGCTGCCGCTTCATCGGTAGTGCTGATCGCAATCGTCTTGTTCTCACGATTTATCTGGATCGTTTGTGCGCGGACCAATCCGGGTGAGACGAGCAGAAATGCAAATACCGCCAACTTCAGAAAGCGCATCGAGAAGCCCTCCTGAACAGCAGCGAAAGCCTAACACAGACTGCTCGATCAGACTCCGAAGGTGGCGAGGAGTTAGCTACTCGATCGCGAATACCGCATACACCGTCGCTTCGCGGCTCACCTGGTGTGGTTCGATGGCGAGGGGTTGCGCGTCTGCGTTTGCGGCCTTCATCGCCATCATCGGCATTGGCCGCGGAAATGATGGCGCGGACATCTGGTTGCTGACGTAGACGAGCGAGCCGAGGCGGACCGCCATCCCCTTCGCGAGCACTTCAGCGTCGGCGCGTGCGCGTGCGGCTGCTTTGTCGAGTGCCTGGGCCTCCAAAGCTTTCTCGTCCTTCACCGTCCACTCGATCTGGCCGCTCGAGGTGGCTCCCGCATTGATCGCAGCGTCAAGGATCTCAGCCGCGTGTTGAGGAGCGACCTTTACGGTCCAGTCCTGGTGGAGGGTGTATTTGCGCAGCTTGGTGGTCCAGTCGCGATCGAGATATTGCGACTCACTGCGGATGGCGCTTTCTGCCACTCCCGCTTGCTTAAGCGCAGTGATGATCGCGTTTGACGCCCGGCTTCCCTCGGCGTATGCAGACTTGGCGTCTTGTGGCTGCGTGACGAAACCGATATGGAGCACGGCCTGATCGGGCTCGACCGACACATTGTCAGTGGCTGTAACGGTGAGCGTGCGGTTGCTGCTGTCCACCTTGAGCTGCGGTTGCGTGGGCTGCTGCGCTGCTGCCGGAATGATCGCCAGGAACAATGTCGAGGCGATAAAAGCAAGATCACGTTGCATGGAGAGGCTCCTTCGTGCGAAGCGATTAGCGACTCATCGTGAGCCACTGGTTGAAGAACGGCCGAGCGCTACGTTCTTGCGTGCTTTTCTCCGAACTGGCGGAGTTTGGCGAGGGTGGCCGCGGCCTGGCCGGAGTCGATGGCTTCGGCGCCCCTCTCTACGCCGCCCTTAAGGGTCTCGGACACTCCCGCGGCCACAAGCGTGGCTGCGGCATTGAGCAGAACGATATCGCGGCGCGCGCCTTTGACCCCGGTGATCACGTCGTAGAGCAAGGCTTTGTTGGTTTCGATGTCGCCGCCCGTAAAGTCTTCGAGTTTGGCGCGAGGCAGGCCGGCCATCTCCGGGGTGACACGGGCAGCTTTGAGATGAGGCTCTGCTTCACCCTCGATCTCCTGGATGCGAGCGACCACGGACTCGCCGGTCGTTGTGAGTTCGTCAATGCCATCTGTGCCGTGGACAACAAATGCGCGCCTCGAGCCGAGCGCCTGTAGGGCCCGGCCAACGAGAAGAACGCGACTGGGTGCGAGAACTCCCACGACTTGAATGCGCGCATGTGCCGGATTCGTCAGCGGCCCGCAGAGGTTGAAGATGGTGCGGAATCCGAGCGCGCGGCGCAGTGGATTCATGGCCTTCATAGCCGGGTGGTAGAGCGGCGCAAACAGAAAAACAAAGCCGGTTTCGCGCAGGCACTCGACCGCGAGTTCAGGCGAGAGGTCGATGGGAACGCCGAGAGCTTCGAGTACGTCGGCTGCTCCGCAGCGCGAGGTCACAGCGCGATTGCCATGCTTGGCCACTCTGGCACCGGCTGCAGCCGCCACAAGGGCCGCTCCGCAGGAGATGTTGAACGTGAGGGGGCCGCCGCCGCCGGTCCCGACACAATCGACCAATTCGGCGCGCTCTGCATCGGTGAGCGGAACGGGTACGCATTGCTCGCGCATGACGTCGACGAAGCCTGCGAGTTCAGGAGCCTGTTCGCCGCGCGTGGCAAAGACAGTGAGCAGCGCAGCGGTTTCCACCTCGGGCACCTCGCCGGAGAGGATCTGGCGAAGAACATCGCGCGACTGCTCGCGCGTGAGCTGTGCGCCATCTTCGGCAAGCGGCTTCAACAGGGTTTTCAGCGAATCCATATCTCTAAACATGGTAACCGCGTGGACTTGCGGCTTCGTGCCGAAGGAGCATCGGCAAGCAGCGAACTCCAGCTTCTGAAGGCAGCGCCCGACATGATATTCCTGTTTTGCCGCCGCTCAGGCGGAATTGCGCCGGTGGGAGTAGATCATGGAACGTGAATTCACATTTCGCATCGTTCTCGAAAGACCGCCGGCTGAGATCGACTTCGCTCTGCAAAAAGGAAGGGGCAACAACTACGAAATCGTGCAGAAGCAGAGATCTGGTACCCACGATCTTCGATTCGAGTTCGCCGTACGCGTGACCTGGCCAGCCAAAGGCGCCGTGCCCAATCTGCTCGGTCCCTTTGTCCAGGGACCGTCGGACGCGCGCTTCGTTTATATCGGCATCGGGCGCTTCGCAGGCCAGGCCGATACGGAATGGAGCCGGCGTCTGAAGATTCCCCTCAGCGGTCTCACCTCGCAGGTGATCGATCGGGCCGTTCGCGATTCGCATGCAACATTCGAGACACATGTTCCAGGAACCGGAAAGGATGGCGGGCCGAACTGCGCAACCGTGAAGCCGTTTGCCGGATGGAAGCTGGTGCAGTCGTAAAGGATCGACGATCCGATGAAGCTGCGCCCCATCTCTCAATGCGGTAACTACGCGTCCGCCGCGCAGCAGAACTCAACCGCGCACAACCCGGTGTTTGCGGCTGTATCGTGCAGCAAGATAGTATCTTCTTACCGCTGGCACGATCGTGCTGACGTGGCTTGTCGCTGTCGAGAAACAAATTCCCTGCAATATCAGCAGACCGGGCGGATCCTACCAACATGAAAATTCACGAGTATCAGGCAAAAGAGATCCTGGCGAAGTATGGCGTGGCCGTGCCCAGGGGCGAAATGGCCAACACGCCTGAAGAGGCCGCAGCCGTCGCGCGCAAGCTCTTCGCAGAAGGCGCTAGCGGAGTTGTGGTGAAGGCGCAGATTCATGCTGGCGGGCGCGGCAAAGGCGGCGGCGTCAAGGTCGCCCGCAGTCGCGAAGACGCTGAAGAGCATGTGAAGAACATCCTCGGCATGCAGCTTGTCACGCATCAAACCGGGCCGCAGGGACAGAAGGTGCAGCGACTGCTCATCGAAGAGACCGCTGCAATCGATCGCGAACTCTACCTCGGCATCGTGCTCGATCGCGCGACAGGCAAGCTGGTCTTTATGGCGTCTCAGGCCGGTGGTATGGAAATTGAAGAAGTTGCCGCAAAGACGCCGGAAGCAATCTACAAAGAGAGCATCGATCCGGCCGTCGGATTCGGCGCATGGCAAGCGCGCAAGCTGGCATTTGCGCTGGGATTGAAGCCGACGCAGATCAACCAGGCGGTCGCGTTTCTGCAGAGCCTCTACAAGGCTTTCCTCGATACGGATGCTTCGCTGGTTGAAATCAATCCCTTCATCACAACAAAAGACGACAAGCTGTTTGCGCTCGACGCCAAAATCAGCTTCGACGACAATGCGCTGTTTCGTCATTCGGACATCAAAGCATTGCGCGACGTGGCGGAAGAAGATCCGCTCGAAGTGGAAGCCAGCAAGTACGCGCTGAACTATATCAAGCTCGACGGCACAATCGCCTGCATGGTGAACGGCGCAGGTCTCGCAATGGCGACGATGGATATCATCCAGTACGCCGGCGGCTCGCCTGCAAACTTCCTCGATGTGGGTGGCGGCGCCACGCAGGAACAGATTGAGCATGCATTTGAGATTCTGCTTTCCGACGCGAACGTGAACGCGATCTTCATCAATATCTTCGGCGGTATTCTGCGTGTCGATCGGCTCGCAACTGGCGTTGTTGCGGCGGCGAAGAAGCTAAATGTAAAGGTGCCGATCGTGCTCCGGCTTGAAGGTACTAACGTGGAAGAGGGTCGACAGATCCTGAAAGATTCGGGTTTGAATTTCCTCGTCGGCGCAACGATGAAGGAAGCTGCGGAACTTGTAGTAGCTGCCGCGAAGGGGGTTAAGTAATGTCAGTATTGGTTGGCAACGACACGCGGCTCATCGTTCAGGGAATCACCGGTAAGGAAGGCACCTTTCATGCACTCGGTTGCGCTGAGTATGGCACCAAGGTTGTGGGTGGCGTGACTCCGGGTAAGGGTGGGACAACCCATGAGGGCTGGCCGGTGTTCAACACCGTGGCCGATGCGGTGAAGGAAACCGGCGCGAACGCGACGATGATTTTCGTGCCGCCACCGTTTGCCGCTGACGCGATTCTTGAAGCCGAAGATGCCGGCATTCCGCTGATCGTCTGCATCACCGAGGGCATTCCCACGCTCGACATGGTAAAGGTGTGGGCGAAGCTGAAGAGCTCGAAATCGCGGCTGATCGGGCCAAATTGCCCGGGCGTGATTTCTCCCGGCAAGGCGAAGATCGGCATCATGCCGGGACGCATTCACAAGGAAGGCAGTGTCGGCATTGTGTCACGGTCTGGAACCCTGACCTACGAGGCGGTGCATCAGCTGACGCAACGTGGCATCGGACAATCGACTGCGATCGGGATTGGCGGCGATCCGATCATCGGCACCACGCACATCGACGCAATGCGGCTGCTGAATGAAGATCCAGACACCGAGGCCATCATCATGATCGGTGAGATTGGCGGCACCAATGAGGAGGCCGCTGCGGAGTATGTGAAGCAGCACGTCAAGAAGCCCGTGGTTGGATTCATCGCTGGGCAGACGGCTCCTCCGGGAAGAAGAATGGGCCACGCGGGCGCGATCATCTCCGGCGGCCAGGGAACGGCTACCGACAAGATGAAGGCGATGACGGCGGCCGGGATTCACGTGGTGGGGTCGCCGGCGGAGATTGGCGAGACGCTCGCGAAGGTAATTGGAAAGTGAGGCAGCTCGTAGCTTCTAGCTATTAGCTTTCAGCCGAGAGCAAGACTGCCCACCCCGCGAGGTGGGCTTTCTTGTTCGCAACCCGCAAGACAATCGTTTGCGGAGCTACACCGATGACAAAGATGAAGAATGCGATTGCGCAGGCAGAGGAATTTGCAGCACGGATTGGAATTCGATTGCCTATCCTGCTGGCCCCGATGGCTGGGGCGTGCCCTGTCTCGTTGTCGGCAGCTGTGGCGAATGCGGGCGGGATGGGCGCATGCGGCGCGCTGCTGATGAAGCCCGAAGAGATCGCTGTGTGGTGCGCCGAGTTTCGAGCGCAAAGTAAGGGCGAGTTCCAAATCAATCTCTGGATTCCGGGCCCAGCGCCGAACCGCGATGCTGAACTGGAGCGACGTCAACGCGAATACCTGGCCCAGTGGGGTCCCGAAGTTCCAGAGAGCGCCGCGGAAGGCGTGCTGCCGGACTTCGATGCGCAGTGCCAGGCAATGCTCGATGCGCGGCCTAAGGCCATCTCCTCCATCATGGGGCTATATGCGCCGAAGTTCGTGCGGGAGATGAAGGCGCGCGGGATTCTGTGGTTCGCCACGGCGACTACCGTGGCGGAAGCAAAAGCTGCCGAAGCCGCCGGAGCCGACGCTACCATCGCGCAGGGTGCCGAGGCCGGCGGACATCGCGGCACATTCGATGCGAGCGAGGCAGAGCGCCGGATGGTCGGCTTGTTTGCGTTGCTGCCCCGGGTGGTCGATGCCGTATCGGTCCCGGTGATCGCAACCGGCGGGATCGCAGATTCGCGTGGAGTCGCGGCTGCGCTGGTTCTCGGTGCAAGAGCGGTGATGATCGGAACAGGCTTCCTCCGATCCCCTGAAGCGAAGATCAACCCCGCCTGGGTCCATGCACTGGGTAACACCGAAGCCGACGAGACCATCATCACAAGTGCATTCACAGGACGCCCGGGCCGTGGTGTCGCAAACGCGTATGCCCGTTCCTCCGCCTTGCCCGACACTCCACCCCCGGCACCCTACCCTCTGCAGCGCGGATTGACGCGAGCAATGCGCGAAGCCGCCGCTAAAGAGGGCAAAGCGGATCGCATGCAGATGTGGGCGGGCCAGGCAGCGAAGTTGGCGCGCACCTTCCCTGCACAGCAGCTCACGAGAGAACTGTGGGAAGAGTCAAAAGCGCTTTGGGCGAAGTAGCAACGCTCGCCTCGAGGCGAGCGTTGCAAGAGCTAAGATCACCACACGCGACACGGCTTCGCGCTCACCATCTTGTCACTCGCTTTGCAGTTGAAGCTCTTCGCAAACTCGGGCAGATCCTGCAGCACAGAGTTCGTTCGATACTCATCCGGCGCATGCGGATCCGTCTGTGCCTGGCTGCGAAGCTGCTCAGGACGCGTCTGCGTGCACCACTGCTGCGCGTACGCAATCCAGAAGCGCTGTTCCGGTGTGTACCCATCCGTCTTTGCGCTCAAATCCAGGTGCGCAGCCTGTGCCTTGTCCTGCCATGCGAGCCATGCCAGCCATAAGCCGCCAAGGTCCGCAAGATTTTCGCCGAGTGTGAGCTTGCCGTTCAGATGCACACCGGGTACGGCCTCGATCGCGTCATACTGATCCACCATGCACTGCGCCTTCTGCGTGAACTTGGCTTGGTCCTCCTTGGTCCACCAATCCTTCAGATTTCCGTCTTTGTCGAACTGGCGGCCTTCATCGTCGAAACCGTGCGTCAGTTCGTGGCCGATGGTTGAACCCATATCCCCGTAATTTGCGGCCTCATCTTCTTTGTCGCTGAAGAACGGCGGCTGAAAGTAACCAGCCGGGAAATTTACGTTGTTCTGCTGCGGATCGTAATAGGCGTTTACCGTTGGCGGCGACATGCCCCATTCGGTTTTGTCGACAGGTTTGCCGATCTTCGCCAGTTCTCGATTGAAGTTGAACTGGCGCACGCGCTCCAGATTGCCCAGTGCGTCGCCGCGCACAATGACCAGCTTCGAGTAGTCACGCCATTTCTCGGGATAGCCGATCTTGTTCATGACGGTTTTGAGCTTCTCTTTGGCTTGCTTCTTCGTGACTGGACTCATCCAGTCGAGGGAATCAATGTCCTTGCTCATCGCCTCTTCGATCGCCAGCGTCATGCCCAGCGCATGCTCCTTCTCCTCCGGCGGGAAGTACTTCGCGACATAGACCTGTCCGAGCGCCTCGCCCATCTCGCGATCGACTCGGCTTGTGCAGCGCTTCCAGCGCTCCTGCTGCTTCTCAGCGCCGTTCAGAGTATGAGAGTAGAAATTCCAGCTTTCTGTCTCGAACGCCTCTGGCATGCTCGTCCCCGCATACGAATGAAGCAGGTGCCAGCGCAGGTAGGTCTGGATCTGATCGATCGGCGTCGTCGCTGCAATCTCGTTGAACTCCGCCAGGTACTTGGGCTCGCTCTCATTCGCCTTTCCAGATGCGGGCGCATGGGCCGCCTCAACATAATCGGCCAGTTTGAAATGCGTCAGCCCTTGTTCGAGTGAAGCGACATCGGTGGGGTGATTCAGATTTTGCGGATCGCGCTGCTCCGTGATCGTGAGCGAAGCCTTCGCAAGCCGCGCTTCAATCGACATTACGGTGTCCGCGTCTTTCTCGGCCTGAGCTTCCGGTTCTCCGGCGAGGAGAAACATTTTGCGCACGTGATCGACGTATTGCTTGCGCTGCTCGGCCGATTTGGCATCGGTGCGGAAGTAGTAGTCGCGCTCCGGCAGGCCCAGCCCGCCGGCGTTGTAGAACGAGATCACCTGGTTGGCGTCCGAGAAGTCCTGGTTTGCGCTGAAATCGAAGAAGGCATCCACGCCAACGGTGTGCAGGCGCGCGAGCACCACCGGTAACTCATCGGGCCGCCGCAGCGCGGCAATGCGGTCTAGTTCCGGTTTGATAGGCGTGAGGCCGAGCTTGTTGATCGCCTCCACATCCATGCAACTCGCGTATTCGTCCCCGATTTTCTGCTCGTTAGCCGTGCGGCCCGGATCGGGCTTTGAAGCCGCTTCAAGAATCTCCTTCAGGTGAAGTCGATTGAGCTCGAAGAGCTCGGTAAATCGCCCGTACGCGGCCTGATCTGCCGGCAGCGGGTTCCGCTTGAACCAGTTGTTACAGCTGAACCGGTAGAAGTTCTCGCAAGGATTCACCGACGTATCAACCAGCGAGGCATCGAAGACGCGCAGCTCATGCGCGGTTTGTGCCGACAACGTTTGTGTCTGGCTTTGAGCAGGTGTTATCCCGGCGAGTAACACAACAAGGGGAAGGCCTAAGGATAGGAGTACTGCGGCTAAGCGGCGCATGGCGAAACTTTAGCAGACCGGAGCGCGGACTTGCCGCCGGACGTGACAAGTACAATGGTGGATGGGACTAGATCAAGATTGAGGAGTGATTGAGTGGCGCAACGCACTTTCAGCATCATCAAGCCTGACGCGGTGAAGAACGGACACGCGGCGGCGATTTTGGCCGATATTGAGAAGGCCGGATTCAAAATTGTCACAATTCGCAAGCAGTCCATTTCGAAGGCTCAGGCGCAGGGTTTCTATTATGTGCACAAAGAGCGGCCTTTTTTTGGTGAGCTGTGCGACTTCATGTCGTCCGGGCCGATCTTTTTGATGGTGGTCGAGAAGGACGACGCAATCGTCGATCTACGCAGGCTGATGGGGGCGACCAATCCGGCGAACGCAGATGAGGGCACCATTCGCAAGAAGTACGCCGCATCAATTGGGGAGAACGCGATCCACGGCTCGGACGCCGAGGACACCGCTACTTTCGAGATCGGCTACTGGTTCGCAGGGTACGAGCTGATCTAATAGCAGTTGTCAGTCTTCAGTTGCCAGTTCTCAGTTATCCGCGGCTAGTGGCTGGTTCTTAACCGAAGAGGCTGTCGATCTTTTCGCGCATCGCAGCGAGTTCGCGTTGCAGCTCTGCGACCGTGGATTCGAGCTGCGCGATGCGACCTTCGTATTGGGAGGTCGACGGCGACGCGTCTTCCGCAGTGAAGACGGCTGGTGAAGCGCTTGCGGATTCCTCCGGACCACAAAGCAGGTGGGCGTAGCGGGACTCGCGCGCGCCGGGCTGGCGCGGCAACAGGGCAACGAGCGGTGGTTCACGCTCCGCAAGCTTTTGCAGACCGGCAATCACGTCGCCGATCTCAGTGAATTCATGCAGGCGCTCGGTTCTGCCGCGGAGTTCGCCCGGCGTCTGCGGTCCGCGCAGCAGCAGCACGCAGATCAGCGCCGCCTCGGCACGGCTGAAATTAAATGCTTCACCAAGCCAGTGCTCGTATTTCGTGACCCTGCCATCCGCAGAGCGCGCCCGGCCTGCAAGCTGCTTCGCCTCCAGCCCGTGTAGGGCCTGGCGCAGGTCATCCTCATCGAGGTCCATGATTGGCTCGCGATTCGACCGCTGATTGCATGCGTTCATCAACGCGTTCAGCGAGAGCGGATAGTAGTCCGGCGTGGTGGCTTCTTTTTCGATGAGAGAGCCAAGGACGCGGGCTTCGGCATTGGTGAGCTTCACGGGCTCGGTAAGCATGATCTCATTGTGACATTTGGAGCGTGGTATCCCACGCTGAACGCAGGAACAAAGGCGAGTCGGAATGAGGCACCCGGACTTCAAGCCAACTTGGATGCCCGGTTCTTTGTCAGCAGGAAGTAGACGACAGGTGTGACGACGAGGCTGAGGACCATCGAGATGGTCAGGCCTCCTATGACGGCGATGGCCAGCGGCTGAAGCATCTGCGAGCCCGCGCCAAGCGCGAAGGCCAGAGGAAGCATTCCGCAGACCGCAGCGATGGCGGTCATCACGATGGGGCGGAGACGGCGTTGCGCGGCGTGGATCATTGCTTCGGCTGGTGAGACGCCTTCCGAGCGGAACTTCTCGTCGGCATCGAGCAAAAGTATTCCGTTTTTGGCTACGATGCCGATGACCATAATCAATCCCATAAAGGATGCGACGTTGAACGAGGTGCGCGTAACCAGCAACGCAAGGATGACCCCTGAGATGGAGAGGATTGACGATGTCAGAATTGCGATCGGGGCAGGGAAGTTGCGGAATTCCGCGAGAAGCACTCCGAAGACGAGCGCCAGCGCAAGCATCAGCACCTTCAGCAGATCGTGGAATGATTTCTGCTGTTCTTCGTAGGTGCCTCCATAGGTCACGCGCACAGAAGATGGCAGATGCAACCCGTTCACGGTCTCGCGAACTCTGGTCATTGCGCTGCCAAGATCCGCCCCCTCAAGGCGGCCAGTGACTGCGATCATGCGCTGAAGGTTCTCTCGGCGGATTTCATTCTGCGGCGGAATCTGCTGGACAGATGCGAGCGATCCCAGAGTCGCCGTATGGCCCGATGCGCTGTTGAAGACTGTGTTCTGGATGGCGTCGAGGGATTGGCGGTGATCGTCGCCGAGCCGGACCCGAATGGTATATGGACGGCCGTTCGCGATGAGCGGATCGTTAGTAGGGAGACCATCAAGGATCGATGTCGCATCTTCAGCCACTTCGGTGGGCGTGAAACCGAGCCGCATGGCAACGGTCGGATCGACCCCGAAGCTTGTTGCCGGTCCGCTGATCGTGTCTTCGATTCCGTTTTTGACGTCGACTACGCCGGGAATCTTCTCGATCGCACTTCCGACGCGTGGGCCAAGTTGGTTGAGAAGTGCTTCGTCTTCAGCGAAGATCTTGATCTGGATGGGTTCGGGTGCGTTCGAGAGATCGCCGATCATGTCCTGCAGCACCTGCGGGAAATCAACGTCCAGTTCGGGTTCGGTCTTGTTGATCTCATGCCGCACATCATCAATGATGTCGTCGATCTTTCGACTGCGTTTTGATTTCAGCTTGACGGTGAAGTCGCCAGTGTTGGCTTCAGTGACGGCGGCGAGGCCCATCTGCAGGCCGGTGCGCCGCGATGTGCTTTCCACTTCGGGCTGCGCGCGAAGGATGCGTTCAACGTGCTGGAGGACGCGATTCGTTTCGGTCAGAGAACTGCCGGCGGGCATGATGTAGTCGAGAATGAAGCCGCCTTCGTCCATCTTCGGCAGCAAGTCGGTCCCGAGGGCCCTGTACCCAAAATAAGTTGCGATCACGAGCAGGAGACAAGCGACGCCGAGCCAGAGCGGTTTAGCTAGAGCCCAGTCAAGCACGTGCTGATGTGTCTTCAGCACCCGTCCCATCCAGCGGCCCGTCGTTTGCTCTTTGTGCTCCGAAGCGTTGCCGCCATGGCTGCGCAAAAGCACCAGACTCAGGCCCGGTGTCCATGTCAACGCCAGCATGAGCGATGTCAGCAGGGACGCAGCCATGGTGATGGCGAGCGCGCGGAAGAAGCTTCCCGTGACGCCGCTGATCGAGATCAGCGGAAGAAAGACGACGACGGGGGTGATGGTGGAGCCGATCAGGGGAACGGTGATCTCGCCGAGCGCTTTGCGTACAGCGCTACCGCGGGGCTCGCCATTGTCGCG
>Ga0157372_10005785_pt1 | contig 13172 bp, 9 predicted proteins | sample C55metaG_FD_115307 | JGI IMG/M metagenome (GOLD analysis project Ga0157372, IMG submission 115307) | Corn rhizosphere microbial communities from Kellogg Biological Station, Michigan, USA - C5-5 metaG | ecosystem: Host-associated > Plants > Roots > Rhizosphere > Soil | place: USA: Michigan... | reverse complement strand
CATCGAGAGTATCAGCAACGATCAGTTCCAAGGCAATTCGTCCCTGAAATCCTACCTCTACAAAATCTTTCACAACAAGTGCGTTGACCTTTTCCGCAAGAATTCGACTAATAAAGGCAGTGTGAACAGGACGCTGTCGATTGACGAGGAGTTGTTCCGATTATCGGACAAATCCCGGGGGATCGTTCAGGCCCTGATCGATAAGGCCGATTGGAAGGTGTTGAAGGCAAGACTGGATCAAATTGGCGACGATTGCAGGAAGATGTTGCTCCTCTGGGCGGACAGCTACAGCGACAGGGAAATTGCCGTTGTAATGGAATACAAGACGGCAAATGTAGTTAAGACCAGCCGGTTACGATGCCTGGCGAAGCTCAGGCAATTGTATCACGCCGAATAACCCAAAATGGACAGTCTTGAATATATCGACGCGTATTTCAGCGGGGAGTCCTCGCCGGAGGAAGCAAGTTTATTCGAACAAAGGATACAGGAAGACCCGGCCTTTGCGGGTGAGGTGGCTGATTACCTGGGCGCCAGGGCTGCTTTTAAGGAGGCTGCGGCGGATGAGCGTAAGGCCAGATTCCGGGAGCTCTACCGTCGGGATGCTATCGGACGGGCGGAGGTTTGGCGGCTTGCACCGCGGAGATGGATCCCTTTGGCGGCGGCTGCGGCGGTGCTCGGGGTGATCGCGCTGGCCTGGTTGCTTTATTTGCGGCCGGCGGATGCGTCGAAGGTGGCGGATCGCTATATCCGGCAGAACCTGACCGTGTTGCCGGCGAAGATGGGGGGTGCGGACGGCATACAAACCGGGATCAATCTTTACAATTCCGGGAATTTTCCCGGGGCGTTGCATCAATTTGAGAATGAACTTCGCCTTGATTCTTTGAACCCGGCCGCACTTTTTTATACAGGGATCGTTTCCCTTCGGATGGACGATTACGACAAAGCTCTTACTCTCTTTATAACATTGGCGACTCATACCGACCCTCATGTGAATCCGGCTCTCTTTTATGAAGCCCTCACGCTGATGAGACGCGGTCGTGCCGGTGATCCCGACCATGCAGAACAATTGTTGAAGCGGATTGTGGAGGAGGATCTGAATAAGAAGATGGATGCGGAGGAATTGTTGAGCAAATTGTAATCTATTTATATCACCCTGAATAATTTTTTATGAAGAAGAACCTCAACCGTTGGCAGGCTGCGGCGTTGTTCGCGGCGCCATTCCTTTTTACCATCGCCCTGGCCTCCTGTGGCCAATCCGCGGACGGGACTGCTGCCCCGTCCAGCAATAGTGGTGGAGCAACCATCACAAAGGCTTCTCTCACCTGTATCGACAAGTCGTGCAGTCCCGTGGCGCTAACTATTCACGATACCAGCGGCGGCGGAAATCCCAAGCTGTTCTATCTGAGAGGAACGACGACCGTCGCCATTCCCGCCAATACGGAGATACTGATCGAGGTGGCTGTGAATGACTCGACTGCTCATTAAACGTGCGGCGGCTGAAGGTTATCCTGGTGCTTGCCGTTGCGGTATTCCTACGAACGGCTTCGCGGGGGCAGAGCGTTTCCAACGAGTGGCTCCGGAGGGGCCTCGTCAACCTCGATACCCAACAAACGCTGAGTGGAAAGAGTAAACTGCAGTTGTTGTACGGCTGGAAAAAAGAGGCGGATTCCATGAGGTCGCCACAGGATTCCAGCTATGCCCGGTTGTTGCACAAAATAGGCGTCTATGAGTTTTATGTCACCAGACGATACAATGAAGCTCTGTTTGTTACTTTGCAGGCGTTGCGGATCAATGCTTCCGGGAAGCCCGAGGCGTCGCCAGTTTCGGCCGTAACCGATCTTTACAATATCGCCATTTATTGCGACTACCTGACCTTGCACAAAAAGGCGTTGATCTATTACGACAGCGCGATACTTTTTGCGAGACGGTATTCCGACGTCGATAATGTGATCTCGGATTCGTGGTTGCAAAAGGCCGTCATCTATTTCCGGATGGGGGACTATGAAAAGGCGGTGGAAGAGGCTGACCGGGCGCGGGCGTCCGCATTGCAGCAGCGGGATTCGGTGCAATATATGAAGGCTCTGAACCGGCGGGCGCAGGCCCTGTATTTCCAGGGAAAATTATCCGTTGCGCAGGAAGACGTCGGGACTGCCATCGTCCTTGCCCGGCTGCTGCACGAGGATTTTGAGCTGGCCAGCGCTTTAAAGTCGCGGGCGCTTATTTTGACCGATCTGCGGGACTATACCGGTGTGCAGGCCTCCTTCAAGGAATGCATCGCTGCCAGGATGAGAACGAAAAAGCTTTGGCAGGTAGCCGGCGACTACAACGATTGGGGCATATTTTACGGCGATACGCTTAGGGACTATCAAAAAGCGGCCAATTGTTACGCGCTGGCGATCCGGTATGCCGGGGAAGATGGGGATTCCAACCGAATGGCGCTGGCCTCCGTCAATCTTGGAGAGAATTATTACCACCAGGGCGAGTTGACCCGTGCCATGACGTGTTATTCCCAGGCGATGGATTATCTGAAGATCGGCAAGAGAAATGATCCTACCGCGAACCCGACGGCCGCGGAGCTGGCCGCCCTGGGCAACAAGGCTATGATCCAGGTGCTTTTCAATTCAAAGACCCAGCTGCTGCTGGCCCTCTACCGGAAGACAGAGGACCGGAAATGGCTTACTGCCTGTCTCGCAACGGCATTGTTGAATGATTCTTTGATGCGGGAGATCAGGCATGAGCAATTGGGTGAACAAAGCAAACTTTACTGGCGGGACAAGACAAGAGGGTTTTTTGCGAATGCGCTGGAGGCCTGTTATTTGCTACATGATGACCGTCTCGCCTTTTATTTTATGGAAGAAAGCCGGTCGGTGTTGTTGCAGGACAAACTGAACGAGCTGGGCGCCAATGCGCATCTGCCGCCGGCCGAGGCTGCGGAGGAAGAGCGGCTGCAGATACGTGTTTTTGAATTGCAGCAGAAGCCTGGCGAGTTGGCCGATACGTCGTTGGAGGGCCGGGCGGTGTTGCGGGAACTGTTGACGGCGAAGGAATCGCTGGAGCAGTATATTCGGCGGCTCGAGCGGGAATACCCGGTGTATTACCAATATAAGTATGCCGATGGGGTGCAACCTCTTTCTTCGCTACAGACTTTTCTTGCGACGAACAACCAGAGTTTTGTCGAGTATTTCATACAGGATACGCTTTGCTTTGCGCTGGGGGTGCGGCCGAGTGGTTCCCATTTGGTGCGGATCGTGCGGGATAAGCCGGGGATCGAGGAACAGCTTGCGCGATTTGTGAGGCTTTGTTCGGATGAGAACGCCCTGAACAGGGATTTTCCGGAGTTTCTGGCCAATGCCAACGGGCTTTACCGGCGGTTGATGGAGCCTTTTCGTCTACCCGGTGGCAGGGTGATCATCTGCCAGGACAACGAGCTTGTTCCTTTCGAGGCCTTGAGCAGGGACCCGGCGAAGGCTGATTTTCTTGTCAAAGACTTTGCGTTCAGCTATGTGTATTCGGCGCGATGGCTGATGAGCCGGCATGAGCAGCGGGTGGGAACCGGCGATTTTCTGGGGATTGCGCCGGTTCAATTCGGGGCGTATCAGGGTCTGGCAGATCTGCCGTTGTCGGAGGAGGCGTTGCGGAGTTGCTCGGCGCCGTATGGCCGGTCGAAGCTGCTGCTGCGAAGAGAGGCCAGCCGGGAGAATTTTATCCGGCAGGTGTGCGACTACCATGTTACGACCATTCTCACGCATGCCAGGGCCGACAGCGCGGATGAGGAGCCGGTGCTTTTTATGAATGATAGCGTCATCCGGCTTTCCGAGCTGCAAATGCTTTCGAGGCCGGCGGTCCGGCTTATCGTGCTTAGCGCCTGTCAAACCAATGTCGGGAAGAATCGCAGCGGGGAGGGTATTTTCAGCCTGGCCCGCGGTTTTTCGGCTGCGGGCATCCCTGCCGTGGCGGCGACGCAGTGGATGGCGGATGAAGGGGCTATTTACACCATCTCGCGGAAGTTCAATGAATATATCTACCAGGGAATGAATAAGGACGAGGCCTTGCAGAAGGCGAAGCTGTTCTATCTATTCGAGGACAGGAAGGGTAGTTTGCTACCGTGTTATTGGGCGGACATGGTGCTTATCGGGAATACGGAGCCGGTGGCTTTTTCCCCGCGCAAGGGGATGGGGTGGGTTGTGGAGGCGCTGGTGTCGGTTGTGTTATTGGGCGGTTTTGGCTTATATTGGGTTTGGAAACGGCGACGGATCGCTTAACTGCTTAAAACTTTTATGATGAGAAGATATCTGCTGATGCTCGTACTTTTGTGCGCTATGCAATCTCTTTCTGCCCAGTCCAAACGGACCGTCTTTGTTACCGGCGGAGATTTTGGACCCCTGTTCATTCGTTATGTTGCTTCGTTGACGGGAAAGTCTAATCCGCGGATTTGCTATGTGCCCACGGCCAGCGCGGACAATCCCGGCGGGATCGCCCACTGGTATGAAGTATGCAGCGAGCTTCCGGTGAAACCGTATGTCCTGCGGACCTTTATCAATTCCTCACCCGGACAGAAGTCCTTCGAGGAGACGATCCTGAGCATGGACGCTATCGTGGTGGGCGGTGGAAACACGCTCAATATGATGGCGATCTGGAAGGCGCAGGGTATCGATACTTTGCTCAGGAAGGCCTATGAGCGGGGCATTGTCATGTCGGGAGGAAGTGCGGGTTCGCTGTGCTGGTTCCTGGGCGGGACTACGGATTCCCGGCCTCAAAAGCTTACGCTGGTGGATTGCCTCGGTTTTATTTCGACCAGCCATTGTCCCCACTATCATAGCGAGCCTTTTCGGCAGCCGCTGTATCATCAAATGGTGCTTAGCGGCAAGCTGGCTCCGGGCTATGCCTGTGACGACCGGGCGGGTCTCTTGTTCGAGAATGAGAAGCTGGTGAAGGGTGTGGCGGCTGATGCCAATAATCACGCGTACTTTGTTTCGGTGGCCGATGGGAAGGTCAAAGAGGAATTACTTCCCGCGGAAGTAATTCACTGACCTACCTTTTGATGATCCGGTCGTAGAAGCCGCCGAAATTGTTTTGGCGGACGCCTTCTTCGCGGAAGAATTTGCCGGGGAAGCCGAGGTCGATGGCGCTGGCTGCGTCCAGTCGCTGGAGATCCTCCGGGGAGAGGGTGAGGTCGAGGGTCTTTAGGTTTTCCTCCAACTGTTCGAGTTTTGTGGCGCCTACGATGGGGATGCATTCGAAGCCCTGCTGCCGGGTCCATTGCAGGGCGACATGGCTGGGTTCGACTCCGAGCTTTTCGGCGATGGCCATCACTTCGCGGGTGATCCTTGTGCTGTTCTCGTCGCGGCGGTTGCTTTCGGGTTTGACCCGTCCCTGGCCGCCTTTCAGGTATTTCCCGGTGAGTGCACCGCCGGCCAGCGGGGCCCAGGGGGTTACGGTCATCCCGTAATGTTTTGCCATGGGTGTCAGTTCGCGTTCGGGTGTCCGCTGAAGCAGGCTGTATTCGACCTGCAGGGCGACGAAGGGGCTCCAGCCCATGAGCTCGGCGAGGGTGTTTCCTTTGCTGACGATCCATGCGGGCGTGTCGCTGATGGCGGCGTAGTTGACTTTTCCCTGGCGGATAAGGTCGTCGATGCCTCTTACAATTTCGTCGATCGGGGTGAGGTCGTCCCAGATGTGGAGATACAGTACGTCGATGAAGTCCGTTTGGAGCCGGTTGAGGCTTTGCTCGACGCTGCGCATCATGTTCTTGCGGTTGTTACCGCTGGCGTTGGGATTGGTGGTGTTATCTTTTAGGGAGTATTTGGTCGCTATGACGAAGAAGTCGCGGTCGCGGGGATTGATGAATTCGCCGATGATCTTTTCGCTTGTGCCGAGTTTGTAGATGTTGGCTGTGTCGAGGAAGTTGCCGCCGGCGTTGGCGAAGGCTTCCATGATGGCGAAGCTGGAGGTTTTGTCGGCGCCCCAGCCGGCTTCGGTGCCGAAGCCCATGGTGCCGAGGCATAATTCAGATACTTTCAGGCCGCTGCGTCCGAGAAGTTTGTATTTCATGAACGCAAGTTAAGTCATTGGTTTAAATTCTGACCGGCGGTGGTGGGGAGGGTTTAGCGGCGGCGGGATTCGGGAGGGATGGTTGAACTTTGGGACTGCTATGAGGAATACTATACTGCCGATGAGGAACACTCAGTTGCTTTTTCTTTTTTTGGCCTTATTGCCGGTTGCCGGCTTTTGTCAACAGACGAATACGGGGGATACGGTGAAGCCGAAGAGCCGGACGCTGAAGGAGGTCACGGTGACGGGGCATGTGCTGCCGGTGGAAAGAAAGCGGGACAAGGTTATCGTGAATGTGGAGGCTTCGGTGACGAATACGGGTTCGACGGTGTTGGAGGTGCTGGAACGATCGCCGGGAGTAACGGTGGATCGCAATGGCGGGATCAGCCTGAACGGGAAGGCGGGGGTGCTGGTGATGATCGATGATAAACCGACGTACCTGTCGGGGGACGACCTCAACAACCTGCTGAGCAGTATGAATTCTGCGCAGGTGGCGCGGATAGAGCTGATCGCGAATCCGACGGCGAAGTACGATGCGGCGGGGAGTGCGGGCATCATTAATATCAAAACGAAGAAGAACAAGAGTAATGGCCTCAATGGCAGTGTCACGGGTTCGTTTGGGCAGGGTATCTACCCGAAGACGAATAACAGCCTTGTATTGAATTACCGGCACGGACGGGTGAATGCCTTTTTGAATTACAGCTTTAACGACACGAAATACCTGACCAATCTTTACGCCTACCGGCAGTATTATGATGCCAATAAGACCGTGACGGCGGTGTTGCAACAGCCTTCTTATTTTTCGGGGACGGTCGTGAACAATACGGCCAAGGCGGGGCTGGATTATATGTTGTCGTCCGCGACGACGATCGGGATGGCGGTAACGGGGATGGATATCCACCGGATGGGGCGGAATACGGCTACGGCCAACTGGCTGCGGGCGGATGGACAGGTGGATTCGGCTATTTTGACGCAGAGCCGGCCGGAGAACCGGTTCCGGAATGGGGCGATCAATCTAAATAGCCGACAGGTGTTGGCGAAGAACGCCGAGCTGACGGCCGATGTCGACTATCTGCATTACCGGATGCGGTTGGAGCAGGATTTTGATAACCGGCTGTTGGATTCCGGCGGATATGAGCAGGTATACCGCAACAATATCCCCACCACCATCGATATCTTTTCCGCCAAGGCGGATGCGACGATCGGGCTTGGTTCCGACCTTACGCTGACCACGGGGTTTAAATCTTCTTCGAGTCATACGGATAATGCGGCGACGTACCAGGACTGGCTGAACCAGCAATGGATCAAGGACGAGACGCTGAGCAACCATTTTGTTTACCAGGAGAATATCCAGGCGGTGTATGGCGCTGTTGAGGGAAAGGTCCGCCGCTGGAGCTATCAGGGCGGAGTGCGTTACGAGTACACACACTATACGGCGCATCAGACGGGGAACAGCACTCAGCCGGATTCGCTGGTGTCACGGAACTATGGGAGCCTGTTTCCGAGCGGCTATCTTTCCTATAAGCTGGATACGCTGAACAGTCTGACGCTGACGGTGGGGCGGAGGGTGGACCGGCCGGTGTTCCAGACGTTGAATCCCTTTCTTTTTGTGATCAATAAGTACACCTATGAGACGGGCAATCCCTACCTGTTGCCGCAGTATACCTGGAATTTCGAGCTGAGCCATCAATATGGGAATTTGCTGAGCACGGGGATCTCACTTGCGAGTGTGTCGAACTATTTCTCGCAGATATTTCTTTCGGACACGTCGAAAACCATCCTTTATTATACGCAGGGGAATGTGGGGCGGGTGTATAACCTGGGACTGTCGATGAGTCTGACTGTTTCGCCGTCGCGGTGGTGGTCGATGGCGCTGACGGCGGTGATGAATTACAAGCAGCTTCGCGGGTTCAATGGGAATACCTATACGTCGACGATCACTCAACTGAGTGCGAATATGAATAACCAGCTGAGCTTTGGCCGGGGTTATACCGGTGAGGTGTCGGGTTTTTATACGACCCGGGCGCGGAATGATATCCAGGAGCTGTTGTATCCGACGGGGCAGGCGTCTGTCGGGGTCGGCAAGGCGGTGCTGAAGAAGAAGGGGACGGTCAAGGTGAGTTATCGGGATATCTTTTATACGAATGCCATGGAGGGGCTGACCTCTTTTCCGGATGCTTCCGAATATTTCAAGATCAAGCGGGATAGCAGGGTGCTGACGGTTGCCTTTACTTTCCGGTTTGGCAAGAGCCAGAAGGTTACCTCGCATGCTGATGGGGCGAGCGAGGAGAAGGAACGGGTGCAAAACGGGTAGCGGGTGCGTTGGTTGCGGCTAATATTTTGCAGGACCTGGTTTTGCCGGCTCAATATTTTGCCGGTTCGCCTGGTTTGGGGGTGGCTTCGTGGATGAATCGGCGGAGGCTTTCGGTGGCTGCCTCGAGGTCGGGTTTGCGCAGGTAGAGCATATGGCCGCTGCGGTAGCCTTCCCAGTGGAGGCGGTTCTTTAGTTTCCCGCTGGGGTCGATCTGCCAGAGGCTGTATTTGGCGTTGAAATAGTCGCAGGCGCCGTCGTAGTAGCCCGATTGGATCAGGAGATGCAGGTAGGGGTTTTGGGCGATGGCCTGGCGGAGGTTCTCGCCGACGTGGTTGTCCTGATTGTTCCAGGGTCGGACGGGGCCGAACATATAATATTTCAGATCGGTCTTGTAGTGCAGGTCTTCGCGGAGATAGATATTGATCGCGGGGGTGAAGGAGTGTTCCCAGGAGGTGAGTTCCGCGTTGTAGTCGGGGGATTCGCCGGCGTCCTGGCGGTCGATGCCTTTGTAGCGGGAATCGAGGCGTCCCACGGTGAAGCCTTTATCACGAAGGAGTTCTTTCCAGAAGAAATTTGTGGGGATCTCGAGGTTGGTCTCGAGGACGGCTTTTTCAGACAGGCCGGTGTAGCGGGCCAGTTTGGCGGCCAGGGCTTGCCGTTTGGCATCCTCGAGGAAGCCGCCTTTTGCCAGGGCGGGCATGAGTTCGTTGATAGTGAAGTCCTCGACTTCGGGGAGGTAGTCGGTGAGATCCCTCTTTTGCAGCTCGGGGGCGAGGGCTTTGTGATACCATGCCGTGGCGGCGTAGTAGGGGACGAGGAGGGATGTTTTTACATAGTCGGCGCGATCGATACCAATTTCGGTGGGGGATACGAGGACGACGCCGTTGAGGTACATCCATTGTGCATTCTGGAGTTCGAGCGCCAGGCCGGAGACGCGGGTGGTGCCATAGCTTTCGCCGATGAGGAATTTGGGGGAGGCCCAGCGATGATTACGGGAAACGAAGGTGGCGACCCATTCCGCGAGGTATTTGATGTCTTCGTTGACGCCGAAGAATTTACTGGCGGGGACGTCTTTGCTGACGGCGCGGGAGAAGCCGGTGTTGACCGGGTCGACATAGACGATATCGGCGACGTCGAGGATGGAGTAGGGATTTTCCTGAACGCCGTAGGGTTGGATCGGGTAGCCTTCGTCGTCGATCTTCAGGCGCCGGGGTCCGGTGTAGCCGATCTCCATCCAGACGGAGGGGGTACCCGGGCCGCCGTTGAAGGAGATGACGAGGGGGCGGCTGTCGCGATCTTTTATGTCCGATCGTTCGTAATAGGTGTAGAAGACGCCGGCGATGGGTTTGCCTTCTTCGTCCCAGACGGGGATGGTGCCGGCGGTGGCGTCGTAGGGGATCTTCTGGCCTTTTATGGTGACGTCGGCGTGGGTGGTGACGGAGGAGTCTATGTTGAGGATGCGGCTGTGGGCGGGTGGGCGTTCGGTCGTGGTTGGCGCGGTCGGCACCGCCTGGGTTTGGGTATTTGTCCGGGGTTGCGCGATGGTTTGCAACGTGCAGAGTAGTAGGAAAGGGATGAAGTTCTTCATGCGACTGTTTGGGTTTGACCCCGAATATAGGAAGGTATTTTATTTTTGGTGGTAAAATTTCCTTATATTGGATAGGCTTTTACTGCGAGTTTACTTCTTTATCACTTCCTTATCTTCTTCGTTGGCTTACTTCCATTCTTACCTTACCCCTCCATACCCCGGCGGAAGAAATAGCTTTTTTTAACTCTAAATATTGCTTGCAATGAAAAAATCCATTTGCTGGGCGGCTGCATGCTGCCTGTTCGTCGCCTGCACCAATTCCGGTGCGGGCACTTCTTCCACTGATACTACGAAGGCTGCGACGCCGGCGGCGCCTGCTACGCCACCGCCGACCGAATTCGCCGATGCGCATTATTCGGACCTGCAAAAGAAGGCGATGGCGGCGCTTAGCTCGGGGGATGTCGCGGGTTTTGTGGATCAGTTTGCCGACAATGCCGTTTTCATCTGGTCGTCGGGCGATAGCCTGGCCGGAAAGGACGCGATCTCCAAGTACTGGACGGACCGGCGGGGGAAGGCGATCGATTCGCTTGCATTCGTCAATGATATCTGGTTGCCGGTGAAGGTCAACCAGCCGCAGAAGGGGCCGGATTGGCCCGGTGTCTGGGTATTGGGGTGGACCGAGGTGCATGTCAAGTACAAGAATGGGGCGAAGCTGGGATTTTGGGTGCATTCGGATGCGCACTATAACGCGTCGGATAAGGTGGACCGGTATATTCAATATATTGACCGGGCGCCGATCAATAAGGCCTTTCCTCCTAAAAAATAGCTTTTTTCTAACTAAAATCTATGATCATGAAACTAAACTCCCCGATTGTCCTGGCGGTGCTATTTGCTGCCTGTACCGGCGCTCCTTCCGCGCCTCCTACCGCGACGGCGAAGACCGATTCTTCTTCTGCTGCCGTAAAACCGATCAAGTCTCCTTATGACATTATGTATTCCTCGAATTTTACGATCGATGATCCGAAGAATGCCGAGACATTGCTGGCCCTGTGGAAGGTCTATGACGAGGGTGATCTGAGTAAGGGAAAGGACATGATCGCCGACTCGATCGAAATGTACCTCGGTAACGGCGCGAGGATCCATGCGAGCAGGGACAGTGCTATGGCGATGGTGCAGGCCGTGAGGAGTTCGTACAAGAGCGCCGTGGACCGGGTGGATGCGGTGATGGCCTTGAAGGCTGTGGACAAGAACGAGCATTGGGCGCTGATCTGGGGGACGGAGATAGATACCCATAAGGATGGGAAGGTGGATTCCACGGAGTTGCACGAAGTCTGGCGATTCAATTCCGCGGGTAAAGCGGATCTGATGATGCAGTATACGAGACCGGCAGCGCCGCCGGCGCCAGCGAAGAAGAAATGATATTTTGGCTGAGGCCCCGCAGTCGCGGGGCCTTTTTCGTATATTCAGCGTATGAGAAATACACTTTGGCTGCTGGGCCTGTGCACCCTGTCGTTTGGCGGCTGGGCCCAAAATAATTCCCTCAATACTTATTTGAAGCCCCTTCGCTGGAGGAATGTAGGTCCCTTCCGGGGCGGCCGAAGCGTTACCTCCTGCGGGGTGGTGGGTCATCCCCAGGTCTACTATATGGGTACGACCGGCGGGGGTGTCTGGAAGACAGAGAATGCCGGCGGGACCTGGCAGAATGTTTCCGATGGGTTCTTTCAAACCGGGTCGGTGGGCGCCGTGGCGGTGGCGGAGAGCGATCCCAATGTCGTGTATGTGGGGATGGGGGAACATGCGGTGCGAGGGGTGATGAGTAGTTATGGCGATGGGGTTTACCGGTCTACAGATGCGGGCAAGACCTGGAAGAAGCTGGGGCTCGAGGGGACGATGCATGTGTCGGCTATAAGAGTACATCCTAGCAATCCCGATATTGTTTATGTGGCGGCGCAGGGCGCGGCGTATGGAGCATCGCCCGATCGCGGCGTGTATGTCTCGATGGACGGGGGGCTTAACTGGAAGAAGACGTTGTATGTCGATGAGAATACGGGTTGTGCCGATCTGAGTATGGATATGAATAACCCCCGGGTGTTGTATGCGGCGATGTGGGACTACCGGCGGCTGCCGTGGCAGATGCGGAGTGGCGGCCCGGGGAGCGGCTTATATAAATCCGTTGATGGCGGCCAGACCTGGGTCAGGCTGGAAAAGGGACTGCCGAAGGAGATGGGAAAGATGGGTATTTCGGTATCGGGCGCCAATTCCAGTAAGGTATATGCGCTGATCGAAAGCGATACGGAAAAAGAGGAGGGCGGCCTGTTTGTTTCCGACGACGCCGGTAAGAGCTGGAGCCGGGTGAGTTCGGATCACCGGCTTGTACAGCGGGCCTGGTATTATATCGAGGTGTTTGCCGATCCTCAGAATGAGAATGTCGTGTATGTGTTGAATTCGCCGGGGTTGAAATCGATTGATGGGGGCAAGACGTGGTCGAATATCGGCGGTACTCATGGCGACTATCATCAGCTATGGATCAATCCGCGGAATGACCGGAATATGATCATTTCGAACGATGGCGGCGCGGCGGTGACCTTCGACGGCGGGGATAGCTGGAGTACGCAGAATAACCAGCCTACGGGCCAGCTGTACCGGGTGAATGCGGATAATCTTTTCCCGTATAACCTGTATGCGGGTCAGCAGGACAATACTTCCGTGATGATCGCCAGCAGGAGTACTACGGGTGGCAGCATTGGAGAGAAGAACTGGTTCTATTCGGCGGGCGGAGAGAGTGCCTTTCTTGCTTTTGATCCGGACAGCCCGAGGTATGTGATGGGCGGGAGTTACCAGGGAACGATCGAGGTGGTGGACCGGTTGACGGGGGAGGGGAAGGCTATCATGGTGGCGCCCATCCAATACCAGGCATTGTCGCCGAGGGATATGAAATACAGGTTCAATTGGAATGCGCCTATTATTTGTTCGCGGTGGGAGCCTCAAACCTTTTATCATGGCGGCAACCGGCTTTTCAAGACGACGGACCTTGGCAGGACCTGGGAGGTTATCTCGCCGGATCTTACACGACATGATACGGCGCATATGGGGAAGAGCGGGGTGCCTTATACGAACGAGGGCGCGGGTGGCGAGAATTATTGCACCCTGGCCTATGTGCTTGAGTCGCCATTGGAGAAGGGTGTGATCTGGACGGGGAGTGATGACGGGGTGGTGAGCCTCACGAGGGATGGGGGAAAGACCTGGAGCAATGTGTCGCCGGCGGGATTGGGAGAGAGT
>Ga0157372_10005784_pt1 | contig 13173 bp, 6 predicted proteins | sample C55metaG_FD_115307 | JGI IMG/M metagenome (GOLD analysis project Ga0157372, IMG submission 115307) | Corn rhizosphere microbial communities from Kellogg Biological Station, Michigan, USA - C5-5 metaG | ecosystem: Host-associated > Plants > Roots > Rhizosphere > Soil | place: USA: Michigan... | reverse complement strand
GGAAATGGGTAACGAACAGCCGATCGCCGTCGTCTCGGAACGATGGTATTCCCCGGAATTAAAGGTGACGATAATGACCAAACATACTGACCCCTGGGCCGGCGAGTTGAAGACACAACTAACTAATGTGAACACGTCCGAGCCGGACTCGTCATTGTTCCTGGTGCCAAGTGATTACAAAGTTGTGAGTGACAAGGTTGGTCAATTCTTCGTCCAGAAGCGGTTGATGACGCCACCGTCACCGCCGGAATAATCCGCGCAAAGCTGCTGGCAATCCGGTCAAACGCGGGCTGGAGGGACACAGCTTCCGAGCTTATGCTTTTGGGGCTGGTCTTAGGTGAATGACTCGGCTGTGTGAAGATGAAAATCCGCGTCGTTTGAATAATCTCCGTGGCTTTGAAAAGCCCCACTTCTCGCAAAGGGTGCGAGTAATGGGGCACCCCTCACGTTTGGGGTATGCGAGAAGTCCGCCACTCTCGCACTGCTATAATCCTGAAAATTTAGAAGGCACAAAATTTTGGAAGGCAGAAAAGAATGTTTGTGGCTGCGGCCCTTGCCCTGAGCGTCTCCTCTATCGGCTGTGGCGGTTCGGTTTCGGGTTCGGTGAATCACACCCAAAATCCCTTAGTGGCGCAATACAGCGTCTCGGTTCCGGCCGGATCAACCGCGGCCGTGGAGTTTGGGCCGGATACAAACTACGGCTTCATTACCTCGGCGATCCCCGCCACGGCGCCGACGGTGTCCGTTCTGGTGGCGGGGATGAAGCAGAACTCGACTTACCACATGCGAGCGGTGATCACACATGCGGACGGCAGCAAAGAGTTCGATAACGATCACGCGTTTACGACGGGGGTTGCACCGCAAGGCCGCACGCCCATCATGGCGTTAACTTTGCCGTCGGGAGTTAGTCCCACGGCGGGGATCGAGTTGGTGAGCCTGAATCCGCCGCCGGATAATCCAGAGAACTTTTTGCGCGTGGTCGCCCTGAATCCTGCTGGAGAGTTGATCTGGTATTACGACTTTGATCAGCGTTTGGGCACCGCGCAGCCGATAAAGCTCCTGCGCAACGGCCATTTCCTGATGGTGCTATTCGGTGGTACCACCGGGCCTGGGGGATTGGTTCGGGAGATTGATCTGGCGGGCAAAACCATTCACGAATTTACTGTGGATCAACTCAACCAGTGGCTCACGGTTGCGGGTTATACATGGAAGGCCAATGCCATTCACCACGACATTGAGGAATTGCCTAATGGCCATCTTCTTGTATTGGTGAACACGAGAAAACAATTCACCAACTTGCCCGGACATCGAGGAGTGACTAACGTTTTGGGCGACGCTGTTGTCGATTTGGATCAGAATTACAAACCGGTGTGGTCGTGGTCCTCGTTCGATCATCTCGATGTCAACCGGCATCCCATGTTGTTTCCCGATTGGACCCACGCCAATACCATCGCGTATTCGGCCGATGACGGCGATATCGTGCTCTCGCTGCGCAACCAATCGTGGATCATCAAGATCGATTATGCGAACGGACACGGCAAGGGAGATGTCGTGTGGAGACTCGGGTATCAGGGAGATTTCACTCTGCTCGGTTCCACCTCTCCGGCAGATTGGTTTTTCGCGCAGCACTACGCGAATTTCTTTTACGGTCAGACGAGCCAACAGATGCGGCTCGCGGTGTTCGACAACGGAAATAACCGGTTTCCCGATTTCAGCGGGGACATTTGCCCATCGAATGCGGACGACGTGCAATATCCCTGGATGGCATTTTTTGGCCACCATGTTCCTGATTGCTACAGTCGGCCGGCAGTTTTTGGGGTGAACGAAGCCGAACGCACGGTGCGGCTTTTGTGGTCGCAAATTGTCCCTTATTCCTATTGGGGCGGCGTAACTATGGAGACGCCGACGAGCAATATGTTTTTCGACATTGCCAATCCGTCGGAGCAAGTCCTTCGAATTGACAAGCAAAAATTACCTCTGGCAGCAGCGACACTTAAAGAGCTGGCGATCCTGATTGTCGTGCTGGTGGTTTTCTTTGCGCCGATACCGAAGACGTTTCTCCCGCTCGCGATTATTCCGCTGGTCGTAATCGTTGCATTGTTCCCTAGGTTGGGTCTGCTTGCGGTTGCTATTGGATTGGTAATTGATGCGGCAGTTTTGGTGTTAGCCCAGGAACCCGCAAAACCCGAATCTGTACGAACTGGTCCTTGGGATTTTTATGGTGATATGTTGGCGGCGCTGCGGCGAATTAATCGGCCGAGCTTTTTCGCGGTGATTGCGATAGCTTTTTCGTTTCTGCCTATGTTTGCGCCGCAAGAAAAGCTGAATGCACAGGTGGTCGAGGTGACGCATCAACGGCCAGCGCAGCTAGTGTGGCAGCTTGATATTAGCGGACAGGAATCGTATCGCACTGTACACTTGCCCAGCCTGTATCCGGACGTTCAGTGGTGAATCGGGGCATACTGGGCCACAACCGAGGGCAAGACTTTAGCCGATATAATAATAGAAGGATGACTCGGCGCTACGCAGTTCTGTTTATGATTCCATTTTTCCTTCTGGGCGTTCCTGCGTACGCCTATGGAGATCCGACGGGAGGAACTCTCTTTTCCGTTCTCCTGCCCATGCTAGCAGCGGTTTGGGCGATGTTTCTGATTTTCGCCAATCGCATCCGGCGGGGAATTTCGGGATTATTTGGTAAGTTGCGGGGAGTAAAGCCTGCGGAAAAAACTCATTCCGACGCGCAAGACCAGCCTCTCTCATCTGACTAGGCCGGGGGTTTTAAAGTGAGCCACTTGTCCGGCCACGCATAACCCTTATCGCGAATCAGGGTTCGCCACATTTCGTCTACTGAATTCTTCTGCCCGGGTGAAAGCACCAATCGATTGCGTTGATGGCCGGCAACGCTGGCAATGTATTGTTGCAACACGGGCTGCGCATCTTCAAAGCCGGACAATTTAAGTTCAGAATAAATACGTTTCATTTCAACGAGGGGACCGGCAACCAGGTCTTCGTATTTCACACGGGCGACGTTTTCCGCGGCTATTTTGCGAATACCTTCCGCGATCGCCTCTTCATGGATCAGATAGGCGGCCAGAATAAATTTTTCGATCTGCTCTAACGAAGCGGATTCGAGGCTGTACATGTCGAGCAATGTCGTCCAAAGCTTGAGGTTGGAAGCAAACACTTCGTACGGATTGCGTTCGATGATCACGAATCGCGATTCGGGGAAAAGCGATGGCAGCAAGGGAAACCTGAAGCCGTGGGTCGGCGATTTGAGCACCATCGGCTTGTTTTGCTGGACGGTGAGTTCACGAAGGAACAATTGAATCGTGCGCTTCCACCGATCCTGATCTTCGGTTGAGCGATGGCGCAGGTCTAGCAGCACCTGCGCGTCGGACATCAACGAAGGAACTAGTAGCGCCTCATAGGGTGAAGGCGCGCCCATGCAGAGCAGAGCAAATTCGTCCTCCTGCGGCGACGTCCAGGAGTACTGCATATTGTCCATCGGGCGGTAGGCTTCCTGTTTGCCGCGACGCTTGTGGAAGCCCTGCTCGGTAAGCAGAAAATGGGCGGAGTTCATGCAAGCATAGGTGCTGGGAAACCCGAAGTGCGCGTCACAGCAGAACAGCTCGTGCAGAAAAGTTGTTCCCGACCGCCAAAAACCTAATAAAAAAATTGGCGGGGGAACTTTAACTTTTTCGAGGGCATCTGCGTGAGCCACGGATTGCATTTTTGCCAGCAGCGAATTAGTTGCACTGGTGGCGGAATACAAGAGGCGAGTTTTAAAACTTGCAATGGAACGTTGTGGGTCAATTTTGCTGGAGATGCGCTGCCAAACGTCGCGCGACAACCGCAGTCTCTGCTTTATCTGTGGCTTCTGCAGGGTTGGTTTTTCCATTCCCGTCAGCGAATTTTACACGACGAGGATGCACGCAAAGTCAGTGGTGGCTGCAAGTTGGCGCTGACGCTTAATTGCAACCCACCTAAGTTCGCGGATCACTTCGCGGTCTCGCGATCGAAGGCCAGGTTCAGCTCAAGCACGTTCACGCGGGGTTCGCCGAGGAATCCCCACGTACGCTCTCTCGATGTGAGCTTGGACTAACGAGCGAACGCGCGCTTCGCTGAGGCCGCGAACTCGAGCGAGGCGACAGAATCAAGAGCATTCGAATAGTGTAGCGAATTTAGCTTCGGATTGAGGCCATTGCGGTTGAACTTCGTAAGACGAGATTTGTCGTCAAAATGTAGTCTCCATCCGGGGGAGGATTGCCCAGACCTTCTACTTCGTTGATCAATGCTTTAAATGCAAGTTTCGATAATTCGGCCTGAGACATTTGCACAGTGGTCAGCGGAGGAATCGCGAACTGCGCAAGCTTAATGTCATCAAAACCAATGACCGAAAGATCTCGCGGCGTCTCGATTCCCGAATCATAGGCCTGACGCAGGACTCCAATCGCCGTCATATCGTTCGAGCACATTACCGCACTCGGGACATTAGGCAAAGCGGTCAATCGGGCGAGCGCCTGAACGCCTCCCGCCACCGTGTGATCACCCACCACAATAAATTCGGGGGGAACATCCAGGCCAATTTCTTTCATCGCCTGTTCAAATGCAGCCCTCCGTGCGAGTGACGATTTCAAGTGCGTTGGACCCATCACGAACGCGATCTGCACGTGCCGCAGCGCAGCTAAATGTTGTACGGCCTGACGAATGCCATTGAGGTAATTTACTCGGATGTTTCCTACGCCGGGAACATGCGGTCCCACATCGACAAACACCAACGGCACTTTGCGGAAGCGCAGGTGCTCAATCAATCTTTCTTCCATGCCAAAAGTGAGAACAGCTACGCCATCGACCCTGCGCTCCACCATCCGACGCACCGCTAATTCGGTCCGCTGGGGATCATGTATTGTTGAACTCAATAGGATTTCGTAATTGTGCTGGACGGCAATATCTTCAAAGGACTGAACGATCTCGGGAAAGAATGGATTTGTAATCTCTGAGACGATCAGCCCGAAAATTCGCGTTCGTCCGGAAACCAGAGCCCGCGCCTGAGTATTCGGGTAGTACCCGAGCTGCTCTATGACCTTCCAGACCCGGCGCACGAGTTGCGGGTCAACCGTGGGAATGCGGTTAATGGCGCGCGACACGGTTGCGGTCGAGACTTTTGCGCGGCGTGCGATTTCCTTAATGTCCATAAATCGGCAGTGCTGCCGAAGCTCAGACCACTGGTTTGGGTCTCAAATTTGGCAGTAGTTAATGGCCCAGTTGTGTGAGCATCAGCTCTCGACGCGGTTGTACAAACGATATCCCTCCGACATGATTGACGAAAATGGACGAAGCGTAAGCAATCCATTAGCAGTCTTCACGACCCAGTCACTTGAGGAAGAACTCAGGGCGGTTGCCGACAATAAATCCTCGCGTGAGAGTTTCGCGGAAATGTCACCTACCGCAAAGAGCGCGATGGGGCCGTGCAACAACGCCACGTTGTTAGGATTTTCATTGTCGATCGCTTCCAGTCGCAGCGGCATTTCAAATTCGATTTCAACCCGATCGCCATCTTTCCAACTGCGCTGCAATGCAAGGAACTTCCCCGGCTCGATGGCGCTCTCCGCCCGGTGTCCATTAACGGAAACATTGGTCTTGGCGCCGGCCCAGGCAGGAATGCGGACATACAACGTAAACGATTCGGGTCTGGCGAGATTGAACGCGAGTTGGGTTGTATTCGCCCGCGGGTAATCTGTCATCTGCGTCAGCGAGCACTGCGTGTTGTTCTGCATCCACGAGAGCCGTGAGGGCAGGAACAGATTTACGTAGACACCGTCCCGGCTTTGGAAATAAGCGCTGATGCCGTAGTCGGCAGTCAGTTGGGGGAAGGTACCCGAGCAGCAGGGCCACTTATCACGATAGTGGACCTTGCTGCCTGAGTTGTTGTAGTCGGAATAGTAGAAACTGGTGCCATCAGCCAGGATGGGCGTGGCCCCTGCAATAGTGTTGTACAGGACTCGTTCCATGCTGTCGCCGTAAGTGGAATCGCGAGTCACCCGTAGAAGGTAGCGTGTGATTTTGAAATGCCCATAGGCGCCGCATGGAGTCTCGAAGCTGGCGTGCGTGGTGCCGAGGCTCGCATCCAGCAGGCCTTTACCCGGATCGACGAAAGCCTCGTCGGGCCCCCATCCGCCTGTGGCAAAGCTCTGGTCCTGCACCATGCGTAATCCGTTGCGCGCGGCACGAAGATATTTTTCATCTCCCAGCACAAGGTACGATTGCATCGCCGAACTCAGAGCATTTACGTGGCTATAAGCGTGCTCTCCAGGCAGGACATTCTGGTTTTCCGCTAGGGGGCCGAAATAGTCCTGCTCGATGAAACGCACCGCTAACTCTCGATAGCGCGAGTTTCCACTGCGCTGGTATGCCAGGAAGAAATTTTCGGGAAGTGTGTAGGTCTCGTCCCAGGTATCGGCGACATTCTTGTGTGGACGCGCGCGCTGTTCCGCGCGGCTCAAGGCTTTCTCCGGAAGGTAGGGCAACACTGCCTGAGTGGCACGCCAATGAACATCGAGCGCGTCTGGACAGTTGGCAAATTCATGCGCGTCGATCAACCCACAGCTGGTCTTGTCGAAGGTGTAGGCGGGAAGGTGGTACCCAGCATAAAATTTGCCCGACGGTTCGACTGTTGCTCCGAAATCACGCACCAGGCGATGAACCTTCTCTTGGGTTGGTTTGTGACCAGTGACCGCGTATGCCCGCGCGAGAGCCGAGACGTACTGCCCAAAACTGTGGCCGGGAATGAATGCGTGAAAATTTTCCGGAGGACTGAAGTCAGCGGCATTGTCATACCACCCTCCCATGTCGGGCCCTGGCGGAGCCAGGCCTTCGCGCTGGCGAAACGGCTTGAGCAGCGCATCCTCGTTTAAATGCAGAAAAAGATCATGGTTGTGATCGAACTGCTCCTTCAAAGGACCGTCGAGCAATTGCACTTCGGAATATTTGAAAGTTGAAAGAGGTGGAGTGACCGCCGAGGCCGCGGTTGCCGATGTTGAACCGGAAGCCCATGATCGTTTGCGGCCCAATGCGGCGGTGGCAGCGGCAAGCAACGCGCCGTCCTTAAGAATCTGTCTTCGTGTGGTACGCATGGCGACCTCCAAAATTTAAAATGCAATGTCCTGTATCATTCCAGTAATCGTTATCCTTGAATCCACTTCTTGCTCACACAAGCGTTTAGACGAAGTACTTAGATGGGACTCTACACCTATTCAACAAGACTTACCACTGTTGCGGATAGGGCAGACGGACACGCATGTTGGCCGTCGCGTTTACGTCCTCTCGTTAAAGAAAAATCACCGGGTCATACTGTAACCTGTTAAAAATACATGTGGTTAGTCTACACGAGAGGTTCCTTCTCGCCCAAAACCGCACGACGGGCAATGGCGCCCAGCGAACTAATATAAAAATATTAAATTAGCTTGACTACTGTATACAACATGCGCTAGCGTACTCACCTTGTAAGCAAACGCTTACTCACCTGTCGTCGACCCGTTAAGACCAGTGGCACGTTGCCGCCAAGACCGCGGCATTAGTTTTTAGCTCCTTGAGGAGGAAATATGACTTTGAAGACCAGATCGGAAGTCATTCTTGGGCTGCTGATTTTGTTCGTGGGAGTGTGTCACGCGCAGTTCACCAGCAATGTCCAAGGCGTTGTGCAGGATCCATCGGGAGCTGTAGTTCCCAAGGCAACGGTCACATTAGTGAAAACGGGGACTCAAGTTACACGCACTGCGGAGACTGACGTCAACGGCGATTACCGCTTTCTAAGCCTGGCGCCGGGAGCATACAAAATTACAGTCGAGGCGTCTGGATATTCAAAGTCCGAATCAGATATTACGTTGCTCACTGAACAGAACCTTAATGTGCCGATTACTCTAAAAGTCGGTGCAGCCACTGAGTCGATCAATGTAAGCTCCGAAGCTCCACTCGTGAATACCGCAGAGACGCGCAATCAATTGACGCTACAAACAGACTCACTCTCATCATTGCCGCTAGCGGGTCGTAATTTCATCTCCCTAGTCACGTTGGCACCCGGCGTCAGCGGACTTGGAACAATGGGTGGCGGCACACCTGGAGGCGGAGGAACGCCAGGATCTGGGGTGGACAACTATTCGACCGAGACAGCTGTCGATGTTAGCGCGAACGGTCAGGGCGTTGTCGCAAACAAATACATCGTTGACGGACTCGACGTAAACAGCAGCATTCGACAAGGCATATTGAATCTCACCCCAAATCCAGATGCCATTCAGGAAACCAGTATTCAGGTCAACACTTTTTCGTCTGAGTACGGGGGTGCCAGTTCCATTCAGATGGCAAGCACGACCAAGTCAGGCTCAGACACATTCCATGGATTGGCGAGCGATTATTACAACTATGAAAATATGTACGCCCGTACGGAATTCATGAGCAGCAACACCGGTCAGCCAGTTAAATACAGTCCGTTCCACGGTAACAACTTCTCTGGTGCGATCGGTGGCCCTATTCTTCCACATCGCCAACTTTACTTCTTCTTCGCCGTTGAACCGCTGCGTTCAGCCGCCGCGACGGGAGGGTCAAGCATCAATTTTCCGGATCCTCAATTCGACACTTGGGCGAAACAGAACTATCCCAACACTTTCGGGACAAAGATTCTCAACACTTACGCCCCGCAAGGACTGGCAGGAACCGCTGTTACCACAACAGCCGCGCAACATCTGCTGGCGCCCAACACCCCGTGCACAACCACCATTGCAGTTCCTGGCTCAGCCACAGGATCAATTCCTTGCAATCTTCCTGTAATTGACAGCGGAATTTTCAACTCCAGCAATTTCCGCAATGGCGATCAATATTTCATCCGTGTAGACAAGTATTTTAAGAACGACCGCATTTACGGCAGTTTCTTTCGTACAACACTGAATTTCGGCGGAGCTGCTCCGATACCTCAATTCTCATCAACCAATAGCAATTGGGAGCGAGCTTTTCAGGTTAATTACACCCACACCTTCAGTCCGACCACACTGAATGAAGCCATTTTTGCCCAAAACCGGATCGAGGGGGTACAACACCAAACCGGTGACTTTACGGTGCCCTCGGTTGGCGTATCCGGCCTCTCCAACCTTGATGGCTTCGGGGGTTTCTACGGACAGGGCTTTGCTCAGGGCGACTTTATTCAACACAACTACCACTGGCGCGATGTGCTTACCCACGTTCGCGGCGCGCATGTCCTGAAGTTTGGTTATGAGGGCTGGTTTGGCGACGATGTCGAGCCATTCCAGGGACCTTGGTCGACTCCCAAATTCCAGTTCGACAATCTAGTCAACCTTGCTCAAGATGCACCACACACCGAAGGCGGAATAATGTACAACCCCGTCACGGGGCAACAACAACTGTGGGAGTGGAACGCGGCTTCGAAAACCTGGGGTCTATTTGCTGAAGACACATGGAAAGCAAGAAAGAATTTGACGTTAACACTGGGTTTCCGCTTTGACGATCAGGGCAATCCGTATTCCCGAAGCGCCTCGACGGTCTTCGGTAACTTCTATCTTGGTTCAGGTTCGACTTTTCAACAGCGAGTTGCTAATGGTGTTGCGAAGCCCACTCAGAATGCCCTCCTGGGATCACCGAAGGCTTACAATCCACGCGTCGGGATCGCTTGGGACGTCACTGGGAGTGGCTCTACGGTGCTCAGAGGCGGCTTCGGCATGTACTCTAATTGGCTCTCCCAAGCCAACGTTCAAGAAGAATTCCGAGGCAATCCGCCGGGACTTGTTCAGCAGAGTTTCGATCGCTCAGGCTCACCCACCCCCATCTTTACGCAAGGCAGCGGAAGCAAGCCCCCGTTTGGATTTACTTTTCCAAGCCCTATGTGTGCCAGTCCACCGTGTCTCAATGCCGCCGGTGGCACTGGGCCTTTTGCAGGAATTGGCGGGATCGACCCGCACTTGAAGTCTCCTCTCACTTACATCTATGCGGCTACTCTGGAGCGCAAGATTGCCAGCAATCTCGTCGCTAGCATCCTCTACAGCGGTTCGCACTCGTCGGACTTGATTGCTAACGGAAATCAGGCGGGCGCAGTTAGCTATGGAGCTGATATCAACGCCAAGCCGGGTGACTTGTTAACTAGTCCAACTCGCACCAGTCTCAATCCGAACTTTGGAGCTATTAATTATGCGCAAAACGATCGGGTATCTAACTACAACGGCGTGACGTTTGATTTTAGAGGAAGAGCCAAGCGCGCATTCTTTGACGCATCCTATACCCGCTCCAACTCCAAGGATGATGCTGGCACCGGCGGCGCCAGCCTTGGCAACGGTTCCTATCCGACGGCGTTGAACCCGCACCAGTTCTATGGCAATTCGCCCTGGGACGTTCCGAACCGCTTCTCCTTCACATTTAACTACGAACTGCCAGGGCTAAACGGTGGCCGTAGCGCGACTGGACTCCTTACCACGGGTTGGGGACTTAGCGGCACCACCATTTATCAGACTGGGTATCCCTTTACAGTAGTAACCACCAAGCCATTCAGCGCAGGCGGTGACTACAATGCTGACGCCGATAATCTAGACTATCCTGACGTCACCAGCTATCACGAGGCCATGTCGCGCAGCGCATACATGGCCGGGGTATTCGGGCCGACACCTGGACAGAACGGCGTCTTCATGGCGGGGCAGTTCGCCGCGCCTGCACTCGGCACGGAGGGCAACGAGAAGACTCAACAGTTCCGCCAGCCGAGCTTTGCTGAGACCGATCTCACAGCGTATAAAGACACACGTCTGACGGAGAGATGGAATTTGCAATTGCGATTTGAGTTCTACAACCTCTTCAACCATCCAAATCTCTTCATCGATCCCAACCTGGCTAATGGCTCATTCGGCAGAGCTATAAGCCAGCAACTGCCTCGCAATTGGCAGGTAGGCGCGAAGGTGAGTTTCTAAATAGGCACGAACGCCTGGCCCTGCCGCGAACCTGCGGCGGGGCTTTTTTTCTCAAAAGGGGTCTCGCCTTCTGCGCGAATTCTGCGATTAAAATCTTCTGAACATACGTGAGGAGTCCTCTGGCGATCCTACTTTCGATCTTCTCTGTTCTTTTTCTCAGCGCTTACGTCGCTTTCGCGCAGGATCAGGTGAGTTCCATTACAGCGGCCTTGCACGCCAATGACTATCAACACGCCTTGGACTTGACCCGCACGAATATCGAAAAATTTCCCTCGGATCCGCAACTTTGGATGCTGCAGGGCGTCGCCTACGCGGGGATGGAACGAAGACAAGATGCGCTTACGTCCTTTCACAATTCGCTGAAGCTCTCTCCCGATTACCTGCCTGCTCTGCAGCAGGAGGCGCAACTTTACTATGAGACAAACGACCTCGCGGCCGTCCCGGTACTGCAGCATATATTGCGACTTCGGCCCGGCGATCCGATGAGTCATAGCATGATCGCAGTGCTGGAATACAAGCATGGAAACTGCAGTGCCGCGGTCCCACACTTCTCGAAATCCGGCAATCTGCTGGATAAGCAAGTCGATGGTCTGCATGCATACGCAACATGCCTAGTCAGGATGAAACGGTTCGACGATGCGGCAGCAGTTTTTCAGAAGGCGCTCGTCATAGAGCCGGAGAGTTCTCGCGAGCGCAGTGTTCTGGCTTCGATCCAGCTGATGGCACACAAGCCGCAGGACGCGATCAGCACGCTGGACCCTCTCTTGAAACATGAGCCTGATCCGGAAATTTTGCAGTTAGCCGCGAATGCTTACGAAGACGCCGGCGAGACGGACAAGGCAATTGAGTTGCTGCGACAAGCTATCCTGAAGGCTCCCAAAAACGTCGACGCCTATCTGGAGTTTGCTTACATCACCTCTCAGCATGAGTCGTTTCAGGTTGGAATCAATGTTCTGAACGACGGGATAGAGCAGCAGCCGCAGTCCGCGCCGCTGTATTTCACGCGCGGAGTCCTTTACGTGCAGCTTGCAAACTATGACAAAGCTGAATCAGACCTTCAGAAGGCATACGAACTTGATCCAAACGAGTCGCTTACGGCAGCTGCACAAGGATTGCTTGCGGTGCAGCAGAATGATCTGGACCGAGCACTTTCCGACGTGCAGCAAAAGCTGAAACGCAAGCCCAACGATCCTTTATTGCTCTACCTGCAGGCCGATGTTTTGGCGCAAAAAGGCGCGGAGCCGGGCAGCGCTGAGTTTCAAACGGCTCTACGCTCTGCCCGCAAAGCTGTGGCCTTACGCCCGTCACTCGGTCCCGCTCACGCAGTGCTCGCCAAACTTTATGTAGATTCCGGCCAAAATCAGCAGGCGGTGGAGCAATGCCGCAAAGCTCTGGAGATTGACCCCAAGGACCAGACGTCGCTTTACCGGTTGATACAAGCATTGCGAAAAACCGGCGAGACAGCTGAGATTCCCGGCTTATTGAAACGCCTGGCCCAACTTCGACAGCAAGACGTAAAAGACCAGAAACAGCGTTACCAATATAAGGTGGTTGAAGGGGAGACTCAGTAGTTCGCAGCTTGTCAAGCAGGTAAAGATGAGGCCACTTTACTGCGGCTGCGTCGGCTGGGAGAATTCGTACAATCGGTATCGATTTCCTGACGCTTCAGCCTGACGCGCCTGCTGACGAAGAACTGCAAGACGTTTAACCAGCGTGGGCAGCTCGCCTTTGCTGTCCTTCCCGCTCTGTCGTAGCGCCTGAATGAGATGATAAAGGGCTTCCTGGTCACTGGGATTCTGCCCGAGAGCACGGCGCGACTGAGCGATGGATTTGTCGATCTCTCCCGACTTCAGGTAGAGATTTCCCAGCAGATCGTAGGCAAGTACAAAATCAGCTCTCAGCTGCTCAGCGCGAGAGGCTGCGGCAATTGCGTCCTTGAATTGTGGCGTGCCAGGATCGGCGCCTTTCTGAAAGAGAATATCCGCCTCCAAGTAGTGCAGAAATGCATCGTCAGGGTGATCTTTTAGCCGGCCTCGCACTGTCATCAATGCCTGGTCGAGATTGCTTCGCTGCATTTGCGCCAGCCCTTCGGCGACTGCTCCCGAACTTTGTGTTGGATCCAATTGACTCGCCTGCTCGAAATCGTTTTCGGCTTTTTCGTACTGACCCAACTGGATCAAAAGTACCCCGCGTGCAACGAATAGTTGAGCCGCAT
>Ga0157372_10005783_pt1 | contig 13173 bp, 7 predicted proteins | sample C55metaG_FD_115307 | JGI IMG/M metagenome (GOLD analysis project Ga0157372, IMG submission 115307) | Corn rhizosphere microbial communities from Kellogg Biological Station, Michigan, USA - C5-5 metaG | ecosystem: Host-associated > Plants > Roots > Rhizosphere > Soil | place: USA: Michigan... | reverse complement strand
TCCCCACCTTTCGCGACGACGCGATGGAGCTCCTCGCGATCGTCAAAGCGATGGGCGACGGTGATGTGGAACCGACGCGTGTCGTCCAGAATGCGCTCGACGTGCTCGCCCAGGTCGTCGTCGCCACCGTCGCGGTGGACGACGATTGGACGAGCGCCGCGCTGTTCGACCTGGTCCGCCATGCATACCCGTATCACGCGTTGACGCGACCCGCGTTCGACGAAGTGCTGGCGATGCTCTCCGGCAAGTACCCGTCCGACGTCGCCGCCGAGTTGGACGCGCGGCTCAGTTGGGATCGCGTGACGGACACACTGACCTCGTCGCGGGCCTCGCGAATGGTCGCGGTGATTTCGGGTGGAACGATCCCCGACCGCGGCCTCTACACGGTGAACCTTCCCGATCGCACCCGGCTCGGCGAGTTGGATGAAGAATTCGTCCACGAGACGCGGGTCGGCGACGTCTTCCAACTCGGGTCATCGACATGGCGCGTCAACGCCATCGAACACGATCGCGTGATCGTGACCCCGGCGCCCGGCGCTCCGGCACGCATGCCCTTCTGGCACGGCGAGTACGCCGCGCGATCGGTGCATCTCGCGCCGCGTGTCGGTGAATTGCGACGCGAGCTCGACGCGGTGCGTACCGCCGAACAGATCGCGGTGCTCGCTGAGCGATATCAGTGCGACGAGCCCACGGCGAGCTCGCTCGTCGAGTACGTCCACCAGCAGCGCGCGGCGACGGGTGTCGTCCCGGACGAGCGTATCGTCGTGGTCGAACAGTTCCGCGATGAGATGGACAGCGTGCGCGTCGTGATCCATGCGCCGTTCGGCGGCCGTGTGAACGCGCCCTGGGGAATGGCCCTCGCCAATCGTGTGCGCGAGACCCTTGGCAAAGGCGGGGCGTTCGAGATCCAGGTGCAGACGACGGACGACGGGATCATGCTCCGGCTGCCGACGCTGCGCGATTGGCTGCCGCTGAATGTCATCCGCGACATGGGGTCGCCGGAGGCAGAGCGCCGCGTCCTCGAGGAGGTGGGCGCGTCGTCGCTCTTCGGCGCGCGATTCCGGATGAACGCGGCACGCGCGCTGCTGCTGCCGCGCGGCAATCCGCGACGACGGATGCCGCTCTGGCTGCAGCGACTCAAAGCGCTCGACCTGCTCCAGGCAGTGCAGGAATTCCCGTCGTTCCCGATTCTCGTCGAGACGTACCGCGACGTGTTGCAGGATGCGTTCGACATGCCGGCGCTGTCGCGCGCGTTGGACAGCCTCGCCGCCGGCGCTACATCGTTGGTGTCGGTGGAGACGGAGGTGCCGTCGCCGTTCGCGGCGTCGCTGCAGTTCGGCTTCGTGATCGATTGGATGTACGCCGACGATGCCCCGCGTGCCGAGCAGCGCGCCGCACTGCTGTCGCTCGATCGCGCTCTGCTCGATGAGCTGATGGGCGGCGAAGGCGCGGACGAGTCCACGCTCGCCATGCTCGACAGCATTCTGGCGCGACGGCGGGGAACAGGCGCAGGCTCGCGCGCGCGAACGGTGGATGAGTTGGCATTGCTGCTCGACCGCGCCGGCGATCTGACTCTCGAAGAGCTGCGCGACCGTGTTGCGACGCTCGACGAGGGCCGACGCGGCGATCCGATGCACGAACTGTTGGACCGCGGACGCGCGATCGGCTTGGACATTCCGACGGACATGGGCGCCGCTCGACGCATCGTCTTGACCGAGAACTTCGGCCGTTATGCGGCGGCGTTTGGCGCGGCCGCGTTCGCGACGGCGTATCGCGGCGTCGAGGTCGAAGCAGTTCCGGTGGCGACCGTGGTTCCGGACTCTTTGCGGCAATCGGTGATGACTCCGCCCGCCGCGCGGCGGGAGATCTTGGCCCGCTTCGCGTCGCTGGCTGGCGCGTTCTCGCTCGCCGACGTGACCGCGCGCTACCGTCTCGAGGCTGGGTGGGTTCGAGAACGCCTCGACGACTGGACGCGCGCCGGCAAGCTGGTTCGCGGCACCTTTGGGCGGGATTCCACGAGCGAACGGTGGTGTTCCCGACGTCTCCTCGAGACGGCGCGTCGGCGCGAGCTCGCGCAGGCAAGAAAGCAGATCGAGGCAGTGCCACTCGACCGGTTCGCCGCTTTCATGCTTCGCTGGCAACACCTCGACGCATCGCATCGCGTCTCCGCCGCCGACGGAACGATCGAAGTCGCTCGACAGATGTACGGGCTCGCCCGCCCCGCCGAGCAGTGGGAGCGCGATTATCTGCCGGCGCGCGTCGAGGGGTTCGATCCCGACGCGCTCTCTCGGCTGATCGCGCTCGGTGAGCTCGTGTGGATCGGAGGAACGACGGCCAAGCCCGACGAAATTCCCGTTCTCTCGACGGTACGCTTCGCGCGCCGAGGGACGGTTCGCGCCTGGGTTTCGACCGCGACCACCGCCCCGCTGAGCGATCAATCGAAAGGCGTGCTGGAGACTCTCGAACGCGACGGTGCGTCGTTCTTCGACGAGTTGATTTCTTCCACCGGCCTGACGGCGCGGACGCTGCGTGATTCGTTGCGCGAGCTCGTCGGCGCGGGGCTCGTGACAAACGATACGATGGACGCGCTGCGGCTCGTGCTGCGGTGGCGGCCGGTTCTATCACCCCGTGACCGCGCGCAACCCGATCCGACACGTTGGCTGCCGGCCGATTTCACCCCGTCGGCGAATCGCTACGTGGTACAACGCCGCCCGAATCTGCGTCGGCTCCCCAAGTGGAAACGACCTGACAAGGAAGGGAGCGCGCCGACCGAGTGGCCGGGGAGATGGTCGCTCGTGCGAGCGCCGCGCGTACTCGGTCCCGAGGCCGATGAAAGCGCATGGGCCGAGCTCATTGCGCAGCAGTGGCTCGCGCGATACGGCATCGTGTCTCGGGAGATGTGGCGTCGCGAGAGGCCGGCAATCCCATGGCGGAGCATCTATCGCGAGCTCCGCCGCCTCGAGTTCCGCGGAGACGTGAGGCGTGGTTACTTCGTGCGCGGACTGTCGGGCGCTCAGTTCGCGCTCCCGCAAGCGATCGAGCTTCTCCGAGCGGACGAATCACGCGACGAGGCAGTTGTCATCTCGGCCACCGACCCGGCGAACGTCTACACGCTACCGATGCCGGACGACCCGGCACGCGACGCTTTTGTCCGCCCGCGCGGGCGCGGGGCGCTGATCGTCATTGTGCGCGGACTCTCGGTGATGATCGCCGATCGTCGCGGATCGCGGATTCTTGTCCGACCAGAAACTCCTGATGAAACCGTCGGCCTCGCGATCAAGGCGTTGGTCCTGCGACTGCTCGAGCAATCGGACCGCGACCTCGTCGTCGAAACGATCGACGGTCAACCCGCGAGCGGAAGCCGATTCCTCGACGTATTCCGCGACGCCGGCTTCCGCCGCGGCACGGTCGGCCTTCGCTACTACCGCTCGACACGCTGAGCTACGGTGCAGGATCAAGGTTTGGGTCGCTTGCCGGCGGGCTCCGTACTCTGAGTCCTAGGCTGCGACCCCGGATTCACCTGGAGGGAAACACCGCTGGAATCTCCCGCGGCCGGGGCGCGCGACATCTGGTCGATCGCGTGGATCATGTCGTCGAGGCGAGTGGCGCTGGCGACGGCTCTGGTCCGCGCGAACACGGCGCCGGCGCCGGCCTGATCGCCGGAATCGCGCATCGCTTCGGCCAGTTCCGCGCCGGCGAAGATGTAAAGTGACGGCATGCTCACCGATGCTCGGTCGATCCACTGACCTTCGGCGATGACGGACTGAGGGCCTTTGAAGACGTCGTTCCAGAGCGACTTCGTTCGCGCCACGTCGAGCCAGCCGTCGCCCTGCACGAACACCGTGTCCCGGCCCGCCACCCTGGGAGGAACGAAGAGCTTCGACGCGAGCCCCTGGGTCAAAACGTTGTTCTCGAGCCCGAGTGAGCGTGGGTATCCCACCGACGATCGGGCGAAATAGATCGGACGGTCCTTCCACGAATCCTGAATGATGCGCAATACGAGCGCGTCGGCGCGTTGAAGCACGCCATACTCCAGATGGCGCGGATCGATCGTCGCCTTGTATGGGCCGGCAGTGAACATCATCGGCTCGCGCATCTCGTAATACTCGGGAACGGCGTCGGCGTCGGCGAAGGTCATGTGGAGCGGCGGCGTTGTCGGCTTTGTCCACTGCTGATTGCGATAGATTGCCGGTCCCTTCGCCGCGTCATACCCGTAGATCGGGCGCCGAATCAGCTGCCGCACATACCAGTCGGTGTTGAGCAGCGACGTGTTGGCGATCACGACATCCTTGCGAATGCCTTCGACTTCCTGGGCGTACCAGAGCGGGAAGGTGTCGTTGTCGCCGACCGTCACCAGCACGCCGTACGGCTCGACCGAGTTGAGCATGTCCGCGGCGACATTTCTCGTCGCGGTGTGATTGTGCCGGGACGCGGCCTTCCAATTGCCGGCCAATGGGATGAGAGCGAGCAGCATCGTCGGCGACGCGCGACGCCAGGCACTGGGAGTCGGTTCGCTGATCGTGTCTTTCCCCATCTTGCGTTCGGAGGTCCCAAGGAGCGCGGCGACGGACTCCCAGATGTAGGCAAGGCCGATTCCCGCCCAGACGCCCCACGCCGAGAAGCTCCAGAGGAAGAAATAGTCGCGGTCGCGAACCTCGTGTGGCGATTGCGACCCCGGATCCTGAGAGAAGCCGAGCTTGAAGTTCAGATAGTAGATCAACAGCAGCGTCATCGTGAACATCAGCGATCCGAAATACCAAAACGTTCGCCGGTCGCGCTGATAGTGTGCCCACGCGCCGATCAGTCCCGTCACGAAGAACGCGGCGGCGAGCAGCGCTTGCGCGAACGGGGCGCGCATCTGGGGATCGCGCAGCCACTGCCATCGGAAGTACATCCACCACATGCCCACCTGTTCGCCAAATGAAGCCTGGCGCTCGCCGAGCGACGGCTTGCCGTACTGTCCGCGATTGAAGTTGTACATGAACGCCCGGTACGTCCCTTCGGACATGGTACAGGAGAGTGCCAGCTTGGTCCGACAAGCTGTCGGCTCTCCCTCGTTCATCGCGGGAAACTGCGCGGCGCGGATTGGTTGCGTCGCAAACGGACTCACTCCCACGACGAGCGCGGCCACGCAGGCGAGGAGAAGCCGGCCGCGCAGGAGCGTCGCGGGCCTGCGCAGCAACACAGCGGCGGCGATCGCCGGCGCGGGAAGCATCCCGGCCATGTGATTCGCGTACCCGAGTCCGCACAGATAGGCGATCAGCACGAGTGCCCGATCGGCGCTCTCCCCCTCCGGCCGAACCGACCACCGAACCGCGAGCCACGAGATGACCGCGATGCCGGTCAGCGACACCGTGTACACCTTCTCATTCACGACCGACTGGTTCCACACCGTGAAGGCCGTTGCGCCGACGACCGCGCATACGATCGCCGCGGTCCGCCTCACGACGGCCGACTCGATCCACGCCCGCAGAATCTGCTCGGCGACGAGGAACCACATGCCGGCGGCGACGGCGCTCGAGAGCGCGGCGAGGACGTTGATTCTCGCCGCCACATTGCCCGCGATCGGGAGAATCGAGAAGACACGTCCGACGATTACGAACAGCGGATTTCCCGGCGGGTGCGGCAGGCCGAAGGTGTACGCGGCGGCGATGTATTCGCTCGTGTCCCACATGGCCGTCGACGGCCCCATGGTGAGCAGGTAGATCCCAAAAATCGCCGCGGCGGTCGCCGCGGCCACACCGTACGACGGGCGCTCCTCATCCGTTCCCTCGCGACTCGGCGCCGACCGGCCGGCATACCAGATCGCGATCGGAATCAGTCCGCAATAGGCGATGGCGAGCAGCAGCGCCGACAGCGTGATGCCACCGCGCACGAGATCGGCGTACCCGGCGATCAGCACGACGATCGCGGCGACGACTGTTAGATAATTTCTTGTCTCTAGGGTACGTAACCCGGCGGTCATTCGCTGTCTCGTTCGATTAAGGATTGATTGGCTTGGCCGAGGCGTTGGCGGCCACCGCACGAAGCCCGAGTGCATACCGCGCCCATTCGCGGACGCGGGGACTCGGGTCGAGGGCGGCTGCGCTGCGCGCCACGGCGATCGAGTCCGATCGTCGTGCGAGGCCGAGAACGGCGTAGGCGCGCGACTCCCAGCGGGCATCCCGCATCAACGTCGTCAGCACATCGCGCGTCGGCGCGAGCTCGACGGCGCTCAACGGCACCGATGCCGCCAGCGTCGCCGTGACCGCCGCCGCGGCCCAGCGGCGTGCGATTGGACGCACTTCGCGGCGGCCGTCGAGCAGCGCGGAGAGACGGGTGCGCAGTCCGTCGCTCCGCGACAGCGCGAGCGCCGGGAGGGCATCGTCATTTCGTGCGCCGGCCACGAGATCGACGGCGCGGACGAGCAGGTCCGCGTAGTCACTGCGCCGCGCGCCCGCCGCGATCACACGTTCGTCGCAGGCGAGCTCGGAATCGTCGTGCAACTGCTTTGCCGTCCACCAGACCGCGGGATGGAACCAGTAAATCGCGCATGCCGCGCGCGCCGCGAGCGCGAACAACCAATCCCCTGTCCGCGCGTGCTCGGCTTCGTGGAGCATCACCAATCGCCGCTCGGCGGCGGTCCAGCTCGCGAGCGACGCGGGCAGAACGACGACGGGTCGCCAGTAGCCCCAGGTGATCGGCACCGAGACGTCGCGGGAGATAAGAACGCGAACCTGGCGGCGAATGCCGAGTCCAGCTCGCGCGTCGTCCGTAGCGCGGCGCCAGCTCGCGTCGGCTGGACGCGCGCGACGAAGGACGCGACGCGCGCGCCAAAGGCCGGTCAATGTCGAACCGGAGACCGCCAACAGACCGATGGCGTAGACAAAAAGCAGCATCGCGGCAACGCTCATCCCAACCGAGGAAGGGTCCGTCGCGCCAAGGATCGCGTTGACCGACATCACCTGCACTCGACCGAGCGCCACGAGTGGCGCCGCGAGAGTCGCGGGAACGATCCACGCCATCCAGTGCAGCGGGAACTGTCGCCCGATGAAAATCAGGAGTAGAACCACCACCGCCGATCGCCAGGCAAGCGCACGTCCCTGTGCGTTGGAGCGTCGCAGCACCAGCGCGATCGCGCCGGCGACCGCCACGGGCACGAGCGCGAGCAGCGACGCCGTGTAGATCGTGGCAACCGCGCGCGCGCTGTCGGCGGGAGACACCATCACCGGCGGGGCGAGCATCGTCACGCTACTTGCCCTCGGCGCGCAGCCGCCGAATGACGCCGGCGAGCTCGGCCCGCTCGCTTTCAGAGAGCGGACGGTCGGATTCATCGAGCAGCGCCGCCACCGCCGCGGCGCGCGACCCGCCGAAAAACGTCCCGATCAAATGGCGCACCGCCGAACGTTGCGCGATGCTGCGCGGCGTCGTTGGATAATAGATGTGGCGCGGGCCATCCTTCTCGTGACGAAGGTGACCTTTCTCCTCGAGGATTCGCAGCAGCGTGCGCACTGCCGCGGCAACCGGCGGATCGGGGAGGCCGTCGTGAATCTCGGCGGCTGTTGCCCGTCCGTTCCGGTAGACGATGTCCATGATCTGCCGCTCGCGGCGGCTGAGGGCGGACGAGTTCGATGAAACTCGAGGCACGATTGGCGCGATAAAGGTTTCTCTCTGTGGGATAATATTTTATCTTCGCCAATCGGTGTCAAGAGCGATCAACGACCTCCCGCTCCATCTCGATCTCCGTCTGCAGGCTCAGGTCGTCGCGGAACAGCGTTGCCAGCGCCTGCAAATCGCCTCCTTTCTCGAGCCGAACGGCGACGTCATGCTTCGCCGCGTCACCATCGACCGCGATGTGATCCGGCTTCTCGGCGTGACCGACGTAGTTGATGCTGATGTCGTAGTGGGCGCTCCAAAAGAACGGGACCTGGTCGAACCGTTCGGTGGCGCCGAGCATGTTGCGCGCGGCAACCTGCCCTTGTCGCTGTGCCACGACCCAGTGCTCGACGCGGATCCGTTCACCCGTGTGCGGATCAGGCCAGCGCGCGATGTCTCCCGCGGCGTACACACCGGCCGCGCTCGTCTCGAGAAACTCGTTCACCGTCAGGCCGCGATCCGTTGCCAGGCCGGCACCCTCCGCCAATTGAAGTCGGGGACGCACGCCTACACCAATCACGACGAGATCCGCATCGAGACGCGAATCGTCGTCCAGCACGACGGCACCTTGCTCGACGCGTTTGGAGGTGTGGCCGAGGTGGAAGACGACGCCCTTCTCCTCGTGCATCGATCGAATGAATCCGCCGAGATAGTCGCCGAGCACGCGGCCGAGGGGAATCTGCTCCGGCGCAACCACGTGAACGTCGAGGTTTCGTGCGCGAAGCGAAGCCGCGACCTCGAGTCCGATGAAGCTCGAGCCAATGACCACGGCGCGCTTGGCTGTTTTCGCCGCCTCGGTGATCGACCGACTGTCTTCGAGTGTGCGCAGATAGTGCACGAACGGCAGGTCGGAGCCCGGCATGTCGAGATGCACCGGCTCGGCCCCTGTCGCGAGCAGGAGCCGGTCGTAGAGCATCGGCTCGCGGCCTTCGACTTCGACGCGTTTTGCCCCGGTGTCGATCTTGGTGACGCGACCGCGCACGACCTCCACGCCATGCTCGGCGTAGAAACCGGTCGGCCGAATCGGAATCCACTCCTCCGGCGCGTTGCCGGCCAGATAGTCCTTCGACAGGTTCGGCCGGTCGTACGGCGCATCGTGGTCGGAGTCGATCATCGTCACGCGTCCCTCGAATCCGCAGCGACGAAGCATCTCGGCAGCTGCACTGCCGGCGGCTCCGGCACCGACGATGACGATCGCGCGCGGCTCGTCGCCGTCCTTTCGTTCGATCGGAAATGTCGGCGCCAGTGGGTCGCGTTCGACCTTGCCCGACACCACGATCTTGTTTCCGCGTTTTTCGGTCAGCCAGCACGAGACCGGCGAGAGCGCCGGTGAACGAAGCGCCTCGCCCGATTTGAGGCTGAAGCAGGCGTGGTGCCAGGGGCAGCGCACCGTGTGACCGTCGATGACGCCCTCGGCGAGCGGGCCGCCGTAGTGTGTGCACGTCGCGCCAATCGCGAAATACTCGTCGCCGACGCGCGCGAGAAGCACTGCCTCGCCGTTGGCGTGACCAAGAATCTTGTCGCCGGGTTTCAATGACGAGGCGTCGATGCCGTCGCCGAGGTCCGGCCCCTTGAGCTCAGTGTTTCCACCCATCCGTCTACCTCCGGACGATCCTGTTCATCGTCACGAGTACATTTGAGTCACGCGTCGTTCCTGCTCTCGAAGCCGCCTTGTGCTTCCTGCTCACCGCCTAGCGTAACCCGCCATGGAAGATCTTCGATATCCCGTGGGTCGTTTTCAGAGACCGACGTCGCTCGAGCCGAAACAGCGTCGTGCCGCGATCGATACGGTGGCCGAAGCTCCCACAAAGCTGCGCGCCGCGGTCGCCGGGCTGACGGACAGCCAGCTCGACACGCCGTACCGCCCGGACGGCTGGACCGTACGCCAAGTCGTTCATCATGTGCCCGACAGTCATCTCAACGCCTACACGCGCTTCAAGCTCGCGTTGACCGAGGACACTCCGACGATCAAGCCGTACGATGAAGCGGCATGGGCGAGGCTCGAGGATTCGAAGTCGACGCCGGTCGCTACATCGCTCGCGCTGCTCGATGCGGTACACGATCGGTGGGTTCGCATTCTGCGGGCGATGTCGTCGTCGGATTTTTCGAGAACGCTCATGCACCCCGAGAACGGGGTGATGAATCTCGACCAGATGCTGGCCCTCTACGAGTGGCACAGTCGCCATCATGTGGCGCACGTCACAAACCTTCGGCAGCGGAGCGGCTGGTGAGTCGCAGCTCGGCCGAGCAGCCGAGCAGCCGAGCAGCCGAGCAGCCGAGTAGCCGAGTAGCCGTCGGCATCTTTTGCCGCTCACAGTGCCACTTTTTTTACTTAACGATTCCCTCGACGCTCTCGTCAGATGGGTGAGTGCGGCGCTCGCTCGCCGCGATGGACTCAACCAACAGATTGGGAGCGTCGTATGCGTATCGTGAATGCGGCAGTGCTGGCGGCGGCGGTGGTCTTGGCGGCGGGGAGCGCACAGGCGCAGACCACGACGCCGGTGACCAAGAAAGAAGTCCGGGACCTCAAGCGCGATCATCGCGACCTCGTGCGCGACCGTCATGACGCGAAGAGTGACGTGCACGACCTGCGCGCCGATCGACGCGACCTCAAGGCGGACGTCGCCGCCGGCGACAAGAAGGAAGCGCGCCAGGATGCCCATGAGATCAAGGGTGACAGGCGTGATCTCCGCGGCGACAAGCACGACCTCAAGGCCGACAAGCACGACATCCGGCAGGATCGCCGCAAGATCGTTCGCGACTCGGTCAAGAAGTAGACTCCGGAGCAGGCGCCGTCTTCACCCAGCAGCGAAGAGTCTCCGCCACGCTCCACGCCTGCGCGATGCAGCCGCGGGGCGTGAACGGAGGCTCGGCGTCGAAGATCTCGGCGATCGTACCGAAGCCGAATTCACCGAGGTCGCCGATCACGCCGTCGAGAAAGCGCCGCGCGCCGACGCGGTCCTCGGGGTGGACCTTGATCCAGGCGTCGATCCAGGCTCCGATCAGCCAGGCCCACACCGTGCCCTGATGGTACGCCGCGTCGCGTGCGCGCAGATCACCGAAGTAGCGCGCCTTGTACTCCGGTTCTCCCGGCGCGAGCGAGCGGAGCCCGACAGGAGTGAGCAACCGCTTTTCGACGACGTCGACGACCGACGCCCAGCGCGAGCGATCGAGCACGGGGTTGTCGAGCGAGATCGCGAAAATCTGGTTCGGCCGGCACAAATCCGCGACGTCCGGCTTGCCGTCGACGACGTCTCGCAGATAGCCGTGTTCCGGTATCCAGAATCGCTCATTGAATGACTGGAACACGCGATCCGCTCGTTCACGGATCGGCGCGGCGGCGTCCCCGCCCCGGACGTCCTCCAGCCAGCCCTGCAAGAGACGGAGCGCATTGTACCAAAGCGCGTTGATCTCGACCGCCTTTCCACGCCGTGGCGTGACGACCCAACCATCGACCTTGGCGTCCATCCACGTGAGCTGATAACCCTCCGCCCCCTGATGCAGCAGGCCGTCGTGCTCGTCGACGCAGATGCCGAACTTCGTGCCTTTGACGTGGTGGTCGATGATCGAAACCAGCCCAGGGAGAAGATGAATGAGCATGGCGCGATCGTCTGTGCTCTGCAGGTAGCGCGAGATCGCGTGGAAATACCAGAGCGTCGCGTCGGCAGTGTGGTATAGTCCTTCGTTGCTCCCGTCGGGGAACATGTTCGGGATCAATCCGTCGCGAAGGTAATGCGCGAAGGTACGAAGGATGTACCCCGCCTCGCGTTGGCGACCGGTGGCGAGGGTCAGCCCCTCGAGGCTGATCATTGTGTCGCGGCCCCAGTCGGTGAACCAGTGATAGCCGGCGATGATCGTACGAATCTCGTTGCCGAGCGCCGCGGCCCGTGTGGAATCGGCGATACGGCCGGCCGGCGCGATGAGGAACTGGTCGGCGGCAATCACGAGCTCGCCGCCGATTTCGTCCTGGGCTTCGGGCCGCGACGCCATGATCAATCGACGACGCCGCTCATGCTCGAAGCGCGGAGCCTCGTCCGGCGACATCGCGCGCATCACCTCTTCCGCCTCCACCGAGGCGACGAGCGTGGCGCAGTTGCCGCGCGACAGCTCGATCTCGAAATGCCCAGGCGTCCAGAGCGATCCGCGGAATTCGTACCCGCGACTCTCTTCGACGGGATAGACGAATTCGCTCGTCACACGCTCGTCGGCCACGAAACGTTGCGTGCCCTCGCCGCCGGCGACGATCATGAGACGGAGCGGCGGAACGTCGTCCTCGACCGACAGCACGTGGACGCCGCCGGCGAGGCTCATCGCGTAGCGCGTCTTCGACGGTGAGTTGTGCGGACTGTCGACGCGGTCCTCGTAGCCGCGGAAGTGGACGGCGGGAATCAATTCGACGCGAATAGAATCCGGACCGTCGAGGAGCCGATACGTGACGTACACCGTGTTCTGTCGGTGTGGCATCATCACGCGCTTCTCGAGTCGAATGCCATCGAGCTCATACTCCCAAACCGGGAGACCGGCCTCGAGACGAGCGCTTCGTATTCGTTGGCCGGTTTTTTCGTCGAGCGGTCCACCGAGCAAATCTTCGTCGTTCAGCCAGACAGGCCCGTCATGGGTGATGACACGCTCGCCCAGATGGTTGAGCATCACCACTCGCCCCAGCGGGTTTGGCAACGCGGCCACGAGCACGCCGTGGTAGCGACGCGTGATGACGTTCGCCATGGTCGACGAGGCATACCCTCCCAGACCATTCGTGACGATCCATTCCGTCTCGATCAGTCGCCGCGATCGCTCGGCATGGTTTGCCGGAAGCTCGAGCTGGCGCGCGATTCGATCGACGAGTCGTCGCGTCGTCGTCATGCTGGTCGCAGAAGGACGGCGCATTCAGCCGGTATCCACCAGCCATTCTTTTCCGTTTCCACAGGCGGCGTACCCCATCCTCCATATTCGGGTGATTCGGTCGAAAAGAGCGTGATCCATCGGCGGCCGCGTGGCGGCGCGAGCAGCGGCTCGGCGATCGTCTCGAGCGGCACTCGCGCGCCGAGGTTGACGAGGAGAAGCCGGTCGTCACCGCCGACACCAAAGAAGCGAAGCGCGAAGGCGTGTTGGTCGAGGACGGCGCCGTCGAGCAATCCAGGTTCGCGGCGCGACAGCGTCTCGTCCTCGCGCCGCAAGCGAATGAGATCACGGTGCAGCGCGACGGCCTCGCCGTTCGCCGACCGCTCGCACCAGTTCAGCTTGCAGCGCTTGAACGTCTCGATGTCCGCCGGATCGAGAACACGCGGGTCGTGCGGAGCGGCCGCGATGCTCGGGAATTGCGAGATGAACTCGGCCCGCCCTTTCCAGACGAGTTTCGCGAGCTCCGGCGTGTGGTCGGCGAAATACAAGAATGGACTCGACGCCGCGAATTCCTGTCCTTGGAAGAGCATCGGAGTTTGCGGCAGCAGAAGCAGCAAGGCGGCGAGCGCCCGGGCACGACCCGGGTTCGTCTCCTGGTGGATTCGCCGTCCATGCGCGGTGTTCGCGACCTGATCG
>Ga0157372_10005782_pt1 | contig 13174 bp, 6 predicted proteins | sample C55metaG_FD_115307 | JGI IMG/M metagenome (GOLD analysis project Ga0157372, IMG submission 115307) | Corn rhizosphere microbial communities from Kellogg Biological Station, Michigan, USA - C5-5 metaG | ecosystem: Host-associated > Plants > Roots > Rhizosphere > Soil | place: USA: Michigan... | reverse complement strand
GAGCGGCATCGGCAAATTCCAAATCCAGATCCAGCTTTCAGCGAAATCGGCCGCTGCCTTGGCACGACCCAGCCATTTTGTGTCCTTGGTTGAATCGTAGAGACTCAGGAACGCTTCCATGCTGAGCATGCCCGCTTCTTTGTCGGTGATATTCGGATTGTCACTTGCGCCGCCAACGAAGAGCCCGCGCGTTCCATAGTTCGACCAGATATATTCGGCAGCACGTATCGCAGCTTGCTTGTATTTCGGATCGCCCGTCTCCTCACTCATGATGACCAGCAGCGGCACCGGCGCATAGCTTGATGTGCCCGTTGGTTCGGCAACTTCACTGCTTCCGGGCTTCCAGCGCCGCGGAAATGATCCGTCTTGCCTTTGCTGCAAGATGAGCCAGTCTATGTAGGACTTCACCCAAGTGAACCACTCGGGATGTTCTCGTCCCAGCGCACGTTCGCGGCGATATGCCCCCATCAGCACGCGCATGTCTTCAGTCGCATTCAGTAGCCACGGGGCGAGCCAGATATGGTCCCAGGGCTTGCCGGTCGCGAGATCGTAACCCGTAGCCTGCAGCGGTACAGTCGGAAGCGCGTGAATCATCGACGAAATGATGGCGAGGCCGGTCTCACGCATCTTCTTGCCGCGGTCGCTGTGGTCGCGATCACCTTCGCGCAACAACTGGTCCGCGCATTCAATTTCCTTGCCTACGAAGCCCATCGCCGCCATTGTCCAATTCCACTGGAGCTTGTCGGTGATAGTAGAAAGGACAAACGGAATCGCGGTGCGGCCATCGATGGTGGCGGCTTGGGCTTCGAGATGATCAATCAGGACACGGCGGACCTGCTCAACGTCGATGTAGGTGACAGCAGGATTTAGAGTGTTCCAGGCCCATCGCCAGGTGTTGCGCGTTACGTCTCGAAAGGATTCGTTCTGGCCAAAGAGAAACCTGACTTCGTAGCTATCAGTTACTCCCTGCGTGATTGGGTGATAGCGACGCGCGTTTACTGGCTTCGCGTCCGGAGGCCCTCCCATGTATGCGTCAGTCACTGAGCCCGGAAACCAGAAACCGAACTGGATTGGACCGCCTGGATCCTGCCACGCTCCGAGAGCGCTAAATTGAAAGCGAGCATCGGTCATTACTTCTTTTGTGAGCTGTGTCTCTTCAAACGTTGAATCGCCTCGGGGAGAGGGATCCAACACCGCGATCGAGGCACCGTTCCGAAACGAAAGGGCGAAGAGTGGAGCGGGCAAAAGGTCCTCGCGCATCAGGTACCGATGCGCCGCATTGTTCAGCGTGCCGCCGGGAGAGCGCTCGCCGTTGTACGTAGGGTCGCCATACAAAGCGCCCGGGGCCATGAAGTTCACGTTACCCCAAGAAACCGAGGGATCGGCCAGCAGCACGACAGCTGAGGCGAAACCTCCGGGCGCGTTGCCAAATACCTCGAACTTTCTGCGCACGGAAAGGACTGCACCGTTTAGGCTCCAGTGGTCATGGACGCGGAAGATGGCGGTGTCGGTGTAGGTGATTTCCGCGTCAGCATCAACTCCTTCCTCGTACTGTCGAACTGTCTTGTATCCGAAGGATAGTTGTCGAACCTTTTCTTCTGGGAAACATACTTCGAGTTTTGCAGGCTGCGGCTGAGAGATTCTTGGTGCCGAACCGCCTGCGATCTGGATGCCCCATTCTCCTGAACTAAAACGGGTGAAGGCAACGGCTGGCCCCGTCTCCAAACGTCCCAGATCAATACGATTTCGTTCTTGCGCGGATAAAGATGCGGACAGACAAAGTATGAGTAGTAGATGATGTCCAAATCTCATTCTTCCCTCCTAATTTAGTTACCTATTATGGGCGTTGCGTAGATCCTCTCGTCTGCGTAGATTATGACGATCAAGAGTATTGCAGACCAAATAAGGCGGAACTCATCTAGACCGCTCCATCCGAAGGAAACGAATTCTCAATGCCTAAATCTTGAACCGCACGGTTCTCAACCACAGAGATTACCGGCATCAGCCGCTGCAGGTGGCAACATAATGGCCGTGGAAAAGACGCTGCGCTTGGAAAGCAACCACCGCTTTCCACTTTTCCACCGCCACGACGGCTAGCGGTCAACAAGTTTCTACCAAGGTCTGCTGAGGAGAGAAGACGACGAAAAAACAGTCTAACGACGCGTCGGAAAACCTGGTGGCGATAATGCGTCCCTGGTGACCGAGCGATTTATAAGGAGCGACACGCGCGCATGATCATCAAGGCCCGGAGAGCGATTCTCCACTCAGAGGCCGGATACATTTACGCAGACTGTCGCTTCGCTCCAACTTCCAACCTCTTGCAGTCCGGCGGCGGACCATACATTATCGCCACTACAATTGCGCCCAAGAGTGCAAGGGGGATGAAAACTGGAGATTAACGAAACAGCAAGGCTTGAATGAATCGTTCAAGTCAGCGAAGCCTGCAAATTAACTCAGGAACCTCACTCTCGGCCCTTCTTCTCCTGCTGCGGCGGCCTTGCAGGCGTTCCATCCGCCTTAACATAATGGGCGTACCATGCGAGGTACCGTTCCATCCGATCCTTCAAGTGGGTCGGTGTTTTGAATTCGTGATACTCGCCGGGGTATATCACCAGCTCGGTGTCCTTTCCCAGGCTCTTGAGAGACTCATACATCTGCTCACCGCCTAGGATCGGCACATTCCAATCGACGTCGCCGCCCATGAACAGTGTCGGCGTTGTGACATTCGCAACTTTCCAGTACATCGACACGTGATCCCACACCGCTCGCTTCTCCCACGGACGCCCTAGTTCCGTCTCATAATCCAGAGTGTATTGATCGTGTCCGTATAGTGAATCGAACTTCGTCGCCCCCGCACCCGAGATCGCTGCCTTGAATCGCGTCGTCTGCGTGATGATGAAGTCCGTCGAAATGCCTCCGTACGACCACCCGCCTACCCCCAGCTTGTCAGGATCGACCAATCCCTCGGCGATGGCGTAATCGACCATCCCCATGTCGTCCTGAAAATCTTTGTTGCCCCAATCCGCAAAGATGGCCTTCGCGTAATCCTGGCCGCGCCCGGTTGACCCGCGCGGGTTCGGATACAACACAACATACCCGTTCGCTGCGAACAACTGCGCCAGGTGTGTGAACTCCGCGTAATACGACCACACCGGCCCGCCATGGGGCCGGAGAATCGCGGGATACTTCTTCCCCGGAACATAGTCCAGCGGCTTATACAAAAACCCGCCCACCATCGTTCCATCCTTGCTCTTGAACTTTACGTACTCGGGGGCCACGAGTTTCAGCTGCGCGACGAAAGCATCGTTGGTATGCGTGATCCGCCTCAGGCTTGTTCCTTCGGGCGCCAGGGTAAAGATTTCGGTTGGCCGCTCCGGCGTTGTAATGGTTGCTGCCACAGTACCATTCTTCGCAATCGTGTAGCCGTACAGCATGAGCCGCCCACCGACCCGACGTGTCACCTCCCCACCGGCTGCAGGCACTCGGCACAAGTTTTGCGTCCCTTCATCGTCCGCAATGAAGTAGATAAATTGCCCGTCAGGTGAAAACCGCGGTTGGCTGGCCATCCGGTCAAACGCCTTCGTCAGGATCTTCGCCTCGCCACCTGTCGCTGGAGAAACTGCCACGTGCTTCGTCGAGTACTCCAACAGCTTCGGATCCAGTTGCGTCACGTACGTAATCCACTTTCCATCAGGCGACCACTCCGGTTGTGCATCCGAACCTGAATTTGTCGTGATCTGCGTCGGCCGCGCGCCTTTGTCTGTGTTGTCCGCAGGCACCACGAAGATGTTGCGATCATAATTCCGGTCCGGATCGGGCATCGTCCGCTTACTTGAGAATGCCAGCCATTTGCCATTCGGACACCACGCAGGCTCCTCATCATCAAAGTCACCCGAAGTCACTTGCGTCATTTTCTTCGTATCGATTTCGAACACGTAGAGGTGGGTGCGGCGCCGTTCTAGATATCCCACTTCATCCGACTTGAACACGTACCGGTCTACCACTATGGGCTGCGGTGTCTTGCTCTTCTTCGATTCCGAATTCTTTGCTCCGCTTTCGCCAGCCGCTTCGTCGTTCGCCTTCTCCTTTGCCTCTTCAATTTCTTCCGGCTTGGGATCCTGCAGCACCAATACCATGCGCTTGTTGTCGGGGCACCACGCAAAGCTCTTCACGTCCTGCACTGTGTCGGTAATCTTCACTGCCTCGCCACCCTCCCGGTTCAGCAAATAGACCTGGGTCTTCCGGCCATGTCGGCCTGACAAGAACGCCAAGTATTTTCCGTCTGGACTCCATCGGGGATTTGTCGAGGTCTCATCTTCGACCGTCAAAGGAATGGAATCTCCACCAGCTGTCGGTGCCATCCATATGCGTGTGTGGCTCTTGTCTTCCTTCAGCGATGAAGTCTCGACGGTGTAAGCCACCCATGCCCCGTCCGTACTGATTTGGGGGTCATCGACGGCTTTTATCTGAAATGCATCATCGACGGTGATCGCCCGCGGAGCAGCCGGGCCCTTTTGTGCACTCGCCAGTGAGGCAGCAATCCAACCCATCCAGACTGCAGACACAACGATACCAAGCAGGTTCATTCGTTCATTCCCGATAAAAGTGTTTACATCTGGCAGTCGCAACGGCTGTCATACCCGGCTCAACGCTCATAAGGCGCAAGCGAGCAAGCACCTTGCGTGCGTGGTGCTCGCCCGGATGCGCCTTGGATATCCCGAATCGCGCGCCTAGAAGGAGTAACGCGCGCCAATTTGCATCACCCGGGGTTGGCCCTGGATCTGGGTGAAATTTGACCAATCCGGAGGGGGGCTCGCCTGGTTAAGTCCGGGATCCTGCGAAACGGCGAAGTCAGCTATGCCAAATAACCTCTGTGTATTACTGACGTTGAAAACGTCCCAGCGAAGCTGGAGGACGTGGTTCTCGTTCCAGGACATCTTCCACGACTTTGAGAGCCCCAGATCGAGATCCACATACCCAGGGTAGCGGAAAAGGTTCCGCGGTCCGCCTTCCCCGGGGTAGGCGTTCCGGAAGCTCTGGTAAACCGCGGTTACATCGCAACCACCAAAGAGCTTGGGGGCAGCATTGGCGGGTTTGTTGGGGCAACTGCTGATGTGTTTTGTCGGAGTTGCATTGGACTGCACGTCCCAGTTGGTGGCCCACTGGGCCTCATCGAATGGTGACACGCCAGTCGGAAGGCCCGTATTCCAGCGGAAGATGCCGGAGAGTTGCCATCCGCCGAGAATCGCGTCAGCGACTTTTCCAGCATTGGAGAGGAAAGCTCGCCCCTTCCCAAACGGCATCTCCAACACAACGTCGGCATTGATGTTGTGCCGAATGTCGAAGTCGGAACTGGCGTAATTATCGCGCTGGCGGAGCGAATTGGGGATAAATGACCCATTGGTCTGGAAATTGCCGAACCCAGTCTCGGTCTGCAGTCCAGAGGCATCGTCCAATGAGTGTGACCAGGTGTAATTAAAATCGAAGATGAGGCTCTTCAACCGCTGCCGGTATGAAACCGTCAGGGCATTGTAGTTCGAATTACCTACCGTGGACCAGGCGGACAGAGCGCCGTACTGCGGCTGCATGAAGCGAGCGGACAATCCGTTAGCAACAAGAGACAGATCGATCTCAGCTTGAACGTCCGTCCAATCATTCCCTGAGAAGAAGCCCACATTCGGGGTCTGGTAACCAAGGAAGGCTTGCGCATTGGTCCAGTTGCAGTCAAACCCGCCTTGGTTCTGGGCCGGATCGCAAGGCAGCCCTTCGTAACTGTCGAGCAGCGCAGCCAGTCCCGCCGGGAACATATCGTTGAAATACTGATTAACCTTGGCTGGGAGCATGCCGGGAACCTGCGAAATATCGATGCCCTGCGACCTCAGTTTCTCAAGCGCTGTTCCGGCTGTATACCAGTCGACACCAGTCTGCGGATCACGCAAATCGGTGAACTGGGCAATATCACGGCGCAACAAGAGGCTGCGTCCTGCACGACCAATATACGAGAGCGAAAGGATGCCCCCTTTCGGAATCTGCCGCTCTAGAGTGAAGTTCCACGTGTATTGAGTCGGAGAGTGCAGACGGGAATCGAGGGACTGCAGGATCTGCTCGCCGAAGTTGTTGATTCCATCGAATGTGGGAAGCGCCGCCGGGAATGTAAGGTTAGTGGGGACGGTGCCGCCAGCGGCAGGAACCAGAGGGCGCACATCTTGCCCAAAACCGGTGAAGAGAGGGCCCGGATTGCCGGAGATGTCGAATGTATTGGCATGCACTTGAAACTGCTGCGTGTAGCCGAGAGAATTGTTCAGGTCAAAGCCGACCGCAAGCGCCTGACCGAAGTAGTCATTCGTCAAGCCAAACCCGCCTCGGAGGGAAGTCTTGCCGTTGTCTGGAGACCAGGCCAGGGCAATGCGTGGCTGAAAATTGTTCTTGTCCCAGTTATAGAGGGGCGGACCGCCGTTCGCAGGTCCTGAACTCTTGATTGAAATTGGAACAAAGTAGTTTTGCCCTTGATTGCCGGCGGCAATGCGGTTCGCCAGGTATTGGCCTAAAGGCACCGTGGGCTGGGTTTCGAAACCATGCGTTTCGTACACCGGGCGCTCGAGGCTGTATCGCAGTCCCATGGTGAGGGTCAGGCTGGGACGGATCTTCCAAGTGTCCTGAACGTACTCGTCGTAGGCTTGGCTGGCAAAGTCCCTTGTTGCAGGTGAGCCCGAAGGCAGTAGCGCACCGCTCTTTGCAAAAGTGAAATCCGCATTGTATTGCGTAAAGCGGCCGATGATCGCCGTCGCGGCGTCGCGCACTTCGCGGGTTGAGACCAGCGACTGCCCCACATTTTCATTGCCTGGCAGACTGTTGTTGTCAAGGTAAGTCTGAAAATCTCCGTAGACCGGTGCGCCCGCACCTGAATAGAACGAGGGATTCATCTCGGCGAAGCCAAAGGCATTCTGATAATCCACCCGCGAGTTGCTAATCAGGCGAATGTTCGCGCCAAACTGCAGGGTATGGTTGCCGTGAATCCAGGACAGGTCGTCGGTGATGTTATGCACTGGTACGACTTGATTCAGCGTGTGAATCTCATTGTTGGGCTGGAAGACAAAACGAAAGTCGGTGTCATTCGTGTTGCTGTCGCCGGCTTTTGTAAACGCCTGCCGTGTCAAACCATACCGAAAGCTGTTGACCAGGTTGTTTGCTAATGTCCAGGTGTGAGCAACGGCGATGCCCCAGTTGTGCTCCCATACCTGGGGTGCGACGGTGCCGGGAAGCCATTCCGGCAGCGTCTGATGGTCGTTTTGAATCTGCGCCCGGATGAACAGAGTCTGGTTGCCGTTTAGATTGAAATCCAATCGGCCAACATGAGAATTGAGACGCACCGGGGTAGGCGCGTTAAAGCGGAAGCCGCCGGTGTTTAACTGGTCGCCGGTCGTCACATCGTTGTTAGGGAATTGCGCCGCAATGGCCGACAGGGTCGACATCGCGACCGGATTGAGTCCAGTGGCGTTATAAACCTGCTGGTTTTGAGCAAGGTTCAAGCTCGCAGGCAGGGTGCTGCCGTTGCATGCGCCGGTAACCGGGTCAGCGTTCGTGCAATAGAGATAATTTATCGTTCCTTGTCCGAGCGATGGCAAGGGAACGGTCCTGCTCACACTCTGGCTGCTGGCATCGCGCCTGCCTGCGTAGTCATAGAAGAAAAAGGCCTTGTTCCTTACGATCGGACCCCCCAGGCCTCCCTCGAACGTGTTCCGCTGCAGCGGAGGACGTGGCACCACGGGGTTGGCATGATTGTTGAACCAATCGTTCGCGGTAAACCCCCTGGAGCGATAGAACTCCGAAGCCGCTCCGTGCCATGCGTTTGTGCCCGACTTGGTGACGATATTGATTTGCGCACCCGAAGACCGCCCTTGGTTCGCATTGCCATTTGCAGTAGTGACGCGAAACTCTTCGGTGGATTCAGAGCTGAGCCGGAGCACTGGCCCCGTGGTGATGTCCCCGCGGTCATTATCCAATTGTCCGATAAACAAGTTGTTCGTGCTGCGAGGGATTTCAGCATTTCCGGTAACGGCGTTGTTGATGTCAACTCCATCAAGGGTCACGTTCGATTGATCAGCACGTGCGCCGGTCACGTAACCCTCGCGCGTCGATCCGGGTTGCAGGCTGAGCAGGTCCACGACGCTTCTGGCCTCAAGGGGAAGCTGCGCGATCTGAATGGAGTTGAAGTTATTGCCCAGACTGGCGTCCTGAGTGTTGACCAAACCCTCTTGCGAGCTGTCGGAGACTTCAACGACTTCCCGAGCAGAACCTACCTGCAAGGTTACGTTTTGCTCTGTCGGCTTCCCGATGAGCGCCTCCACATTCTCAATCACACCCTTCTTGAAGCCCCCCGCGTCGACTTCCAGCCGATACTTGGCCGGGATAATAAGGTCGAAGACATAAGTTCCCGTGTCGGTCGACTTGGTAGTCCGCACCGCATTGGTTGCCCGATTGGTCAGGGTTACCGTGGCATTTTGAATCACTCGTCCGGACGGGTCAGTGACCGTTCCGCGAATGGTTGAGGTGCCAGTCTGGGACTGCAGATAGGCGGAGGCGAGAAAAACCAGGAACACCGTCAAGACTCTGGGGGAGATCATAAAGCTCCTTATTGTCAGGTTCGTTTCCAGTGACACGTCACCAGGATATAAACCACCCGGTGCGATGGACCCACGTCATGGGCAGACATTCTGCTACTCGGCGACCCGGGTTTTCAAGTCCTGATGACGATGGGGCGCCTAGAGAGGGTCCAACGCGGACCTAAGGCTGTTAGACCCTGTGACTTGGGGGAGGTTAGCAAAACCTACCTGCACCGTAGCTCAAGCAACAAATCCATCACCAAAACACTAGTCGGCAACGGCCCGGTCGGTCATCTCCAGTCCTTTGTCGATGATTTCAAAGGCTTCCCGAAGTTGCGGTTCGTTTATGCAGAGCGGGGGGTTGGTATAGAAGCTGTTCCAACGCACCAGGGTGTAGAGACCGTGATCACGGAAGAATTTGCCGAGCGCCTGCATCTCGTCGCTAGTACCGTTGAAGGGTGCCAGCGGCTGCATTGTTTTCCGGCTCCGGACGAGCTCAATAATTCCGAAGAGTCCAATAGAACGCGTCGCGCCCACGGACGGATGTTTCGCCTGCAATGCGGCGGCGAGTTGTTTCATGACGATGCCCATTTTTTTCGCATTCTCGATGAGGCCATCTTCTTCATAGACGCGAATGTTTGCCAAGGCAGCTGCGCAGCCCAAGGGATGGCTGTTGTAGGTGAGGCCACCATAGAAGATATTCTGTTGAAAGTGTTGCGCGATGTGGTGGCGCATGCCGACTGCACCCAGAGGCACGTAACTGGACGTGAGGCCCTTGGCCATGCAAATAAGGTCGGGAACGACTTTCCAATGGTCGACGGCGAACCACTCGCCGGTGCGGCCAAAGCCGGCCATGACCTCATCGGCGACCATCAGAATACCGTGTTCATCACATAGCTTACGCACGCCTTCGAGGTAACCATCGGGAGGAATCAGAATGCCGTTCGTCCCTACCACGGGTTCAAGGATGAATGCTGCAATGGTATGGGGCCCCTCAAGCTGAATCACTTCTTCAATCATCCGAAGCGACGATTCTGCCGATTCCCATCCGCGCTCGATGCCATGATATGGATCAAGCACACGAACTACGCCGGGGATCCCAGGTTCGGCGGCCCAGCGCCGAGGATCGCCCGTTAAGGAAATACTGCCGGCCGTGGCACCATGATATGAGCGATACCGCGCGAGGATCTTATGACGTCGTGTACATGAACGAGCAATCTTGATGGCGTTTTCGGTGGCTTCCGCCCCGCCGTTCGTGAAGAAAAATGTATCAATGTCACCCGGGGTGATCTCCGCCAACTTCGCACCAAGCCGGGCTCGCGGCTCATGCGCCATGAACGGATTCGCATAAGGGAGCTGCCTGGCCTGTTCGACAATCGCTGCAACAACACGTTCATCGCTGTGCCCAATGTTCACCGACATCAACTGGCTGTTGAAGTCGATGAAACGCTTGCCTTCCGGAGTCCAAAAGTAGATGCCCTTCGACCGCTGCACGGGAATGGGAGCAACTGTGGATTGCGCCGACCACTCGTACAACGTGTACTTTCTGCACAGATCAACAATTTCGGCCCCACTCATTGGTGACGTGTGAGTTGCAGTCATGTTTCCTCGAGTGATGCTAACCGCCAGGCAATTGTAGCGCGTCGCATTTCATGAACCGGGTATAATCGCGCCGTTTCCTGGAGAAGAAACTTGGTCAGCCGTGCCACTCTCTCGTTGGCTTCCCTTGTATTGGTCGCCTACCTGCCACTATTGGGCCAACGACGGGATCCAGTATTGCAGCAGGTCGATGTCCCTCATCCTTACTACTACCGGGAAATGTATTTGCCACAGCTGACGAGTGGTCCGAGTGCGGCAGCATGGACGGCGAATTCGCAGACGCTGGTGTACTCGATGGCGGGGTCCTTATGGCGTCAGAGGTTAGATTCCACTACGGCTGAGCAATTAACCATGGGGCTTGGCTACGACTATCAACCAGACTGCTCCCCCGATGGTCGCTGGGTCGTCTTTTCCTCTTACCAGAGAGATGCGATCGAGCTTTGGGTGCTGGATCTTGAAAGCAAGCATACCCAGGAACTCACCTTTGGCGGAGCGGTCAATGTTGAACCGCGTTTTTCACCCGACGGCAAGCGGCTGGCTTTCGTCTCGACATCGTATAAAGGACACTTCCATATTTTTTTGGGTGAGTTTCACAACGGCGAACTTGAGAATGTACAGCGCATCACAGGAGAATCGCTCACCATGCAGCCGCGGTTTTACTACAGTCCAATCGATCACGAAATCAGCCCTGCATGGTCGCCGGACGGCAGCGAATTGGTTTTCGTTTCGAATCATGGGCACGTCTACGGAACCGGCGGATTCTGGCGAATGAAAGCCGAGGCCGGCGCCGAACCTCGAGAGATTCATTACGAGGAGACTGCATGGAAGGCACACCCGGAATTTTCACCCGACGGAAACCGCCTGGTTTATTCGTCCTACTTGGGACAGACCTGGCATCAGCTATGGCTCATTCCATCGAATGGCGGAGACGCTTTCCCCATTTCTTATGGGGATTTCGATAACGTGAACCCGCGGTGGTCCCCTGATGGCAAGCACATCGCCTTTATTTCGAACCGCAGCGGCAATACTTCACTGTGGGTGCAGCAAGCTCTCGGGGGAGCGCAAAGACAAATCGTTATTAAGGAGCGCCGCTTCCTGAAGCCGATGGGACAACTGCTAATTCGGGTGCTGGATAGCACAGCGGCGCCCACTTCTGCCCGCTTATTTGTCACGGGCGCAGACGGCCGGACATATGCTCCGAAGCAAGCATGGATACAGGCGGAAGATAACTTCGTTCGCGGGGAACGCCCCTTTGAATCCCACTATTTTGCAACAAACGGTGCCACAGAAATCACTGTCCCAGCCGGGCGGATCGATGTTGAGGTCATGAAAGGATTCGAGTATCGCGTCGCGAAGAAAAGTATAGAAGTGGCGACTGACGCGCCCACGAATCTGACGATACGACTTGAGCCACTTCAGATACCAAAGGAGGTGAACTCGCGCTGGATCAGCGCGGATCTCCATGTGCATATGAACTACGGCGGAGCATATCGCAACACGCCGAAACATCTGGTCGAACAAGCCGCGGCGGAGAACCTTCCAATCATAGAGAATCTGGTCGTTAATTCCCGACTTTGCGTACTTCAGCACTAGACCGGATGCAGCCTCAAATCCGGGGACTCTTCTTCTTTATGGGCAGGAATTTCACACCAGCTACTGGGGACACTTTGGACTCTTGAACCTGAACCGAAATTACTTGCTTCCAGACTACGCGTCGTACGGAAACACGGGGGCGGCGAGCTTGTTCCCAACAAACGCGACAATCTCGGATATGGCACGAGAGCAGCAAGGGATCGTTGGATACGTTCATCCGTTCGACTTTGTGCCAGACCCTGCTGCGGATCCTTCCTTAACGCACGGCCAACCGCTGGACGTGGCATTGGAGCTGCCTGTAGATGTGGCACTGGGCAAAGTCGACTACGTCGAAGTAGTTGGATTCAGTGACCACAAGTCAACCGCTGACGTTTGGTATAAACTGCTGAATTGCGGTTTCCATCTACCCGCGGGATCTGGGTCTGACGCCATGGCGAACTATGCATCGCTGCGTGGTCCAGTTGGATTGAATCGCGTGTACGCCAGTGTTCCGGAGGGGCCATTGAAAATAGACAGTTGGCTGGCTTCTCTGAAGGCGGGACGAACGTTCGCCACGAACGGTCCGCTTGTAGGTTTCACCCTCGGCGGAATGACGCCGGGGCAGGAGTTGCTTCTCCCCGCGAGCCGAGAAAATGTCAAGTTTTCCGCTTGGCTGCGATCAATCGTGCCAGTGGATCACCTGCAAATCGTTTGCAACGGCGAGGTCGCCAGGGACTTGAAGCTGAGCGGAGATCGTGAATCGGCCGATATCACAGATTCGATTGCAATTTCGCGCAGCGGTTGGTGTGTGCTCCGCTCTTACAGCGACAAGGCCGAGCATCCCATACTCGACAATTATGTTTATGCCACCACGAGTCCCGTTTACATCTTGGTACCAGGATCCGCATCCAAAACGCCAGACGATGCCGCTTACTTCGTGTCCTGGATTGATCGATTGATTACCTACGCGCAAGATAACAAAGCTTGGAACACGAGCGGAGAAAAGGATGCTGTCCTTGGGCTCCTGAACTCTGCACGTAACGTTTACTTGCGAGTGAGGAAATGAGCTTCAGCGGGATGCTCTCTTTTCGGCCTGAGGGATTCGTGCAGCCCAGCCGGTGCTCGGTCTTTTCCATTCGCAACGCCCCTCGCACCAATCCTTAACTTTACCGACGAACTCGCCCGGTCCGGGCTGGGCCACCGCCGGTACCAGCAATACGTGATCGAGGCGACTATTCGCTCGTAAGTCTTTTCAGAAATCGATAAAAAAAGTCGCTCCCTTTGTAGAACGCATCCTGGAGAAGACCCGGGCGTTCCGAATGGGTGACCCCACCGAGCGGGACGTGTTCTTCGGGCCGGTCATCAATGAACGTTCGATCGAGCGGTTCGAGCGTGCCGTG
>Ga0157372_10005779_pt1 | contig 13177 bp, 10 predicted proteins | sample C55metaG_FD_115307 | JGI IMG/M metagenome (GOLD analysis project Ga0157372, IMG submission 115307) | Corn rhizosphere microbial communities from Kellogg Biological Station, Michigan, USA - C5-5 metaG | ecosystem: Host-associated > Plants > Roots > Rhizosphere > Soil | place: USA: Michigan... | reverse complement strand
TTCGGTCGGCCTCCTTGAAAATGCGGCGGAGTTTTTCGGCTTGTCGTTGAAACAGGCACGGGCCACGATCCGCGAGGTGGCCAACGTCACCCGGACATGGCAGGCGGTTGCTCAGGAGGTCGGTTGCAGGTGCGCAGAGATCGCTCGCATGGCAAGTGCCTTCGAGCATGATGATCTTGATGCTGCGTTGCAGTTGTGATGCTATCGAGGGCCGCGTTTGAGCGAGCCTGACGGTATCAGCGACGGTACCGGGCGGTGGCCGCAGACGTTTTTGTCTGCTTGCGGATCGCGGCACGAAACTCTGATTGCGGTAATGTTCTGGTCAGGGGGCGCCGCGCGCTCACTGCGACCAGCCCATATCGCAGCCCTCACCGCGCTACGGCGGACTCCCTTTGATCCGGTGCATTATGCGGGCTCGATCCGTAGCCATTCAGCAGATATTGTCCGAAAAAAGTATGCAAATTTCGGACAGGTTGTGCCTGTGGGTTGACCTTCGTCCGAAAAAAATATACAAATATCGGACACGGTGCGACTATGAATGACCTTAAAATTCAGATTGTTAGCCACATAGAGGCATCTGACCCAGGCCGCGTGTGGGTGCCGGCCGATTTTTCCCATCTTGGCAGCCGCGACGCCGTGGATAAGGCGTTGCAGCGCCTAGTTGCCGCTGGTCGGCTTCGCCGGATCGACCGCGGGTTGTACGATCGACCCAAAATTAACAGCCTTACCAAGAAAGCCACAGCTCCAGACTACCGGGCGGTCATCGATGCAATTGCGCGCCGGGACCAATTGCGCCTTATGGTTGACGGCATGACCGCCGCAAACGATCTAGGTTTGACGGACGCGGTACCGGCTATGGTCACGATCCATACGGATGCGCGTCGCCGGTCCATCCAACTCGATAAGCTCACCATCCACTTCAAGCTAACTGCACCGAGTCGCCTGTATTGGGCCGGCCGCCCGGCGATGCGGGTAGTGCAGGCGTTGTACTGGTTGAAAGACATGTTGCCGTCGGACAGACCTCGAGTTCTCAAACGGTTGACCGCGCTTCTGGCTGACCCTGCGCAAGGAGACTCCATTCGCCAAGACCTGCTCATTGGCTTTGGCAAGTTACCGGCATGGATGCAGGAACTCATTCGGAAACTCCCCGGCTGCGACCCGTTGATCGGTGGATCGCTGCCGGACGAAAAGGGCATGCATCAGCAGGAATCCGTGGCCGGGAAACGTAAGTCTACGAGCAAGGTGCGGCCGTGAATCAGAATTTCGACAAGATCATTCAAGCTGACAGCGACGAGCGGCGCGATCTGTTTTTGACAGCGGCCGCCCGAATGGGGACGGCAGTCCAGAACGTCGAAAAGGATTTCTGGGTGTGCTGGACCCTGGACGCGCTGTTTAACGGCTTGCCGAAGGACGGCCCCCGCCTGCTGTTCAAGGGCGGCACATCACTGTCCAAAGCGTTCGGACTCATTTCGCGTTTCTCCGAGGACATTGATATCACGGTGTTCCGGGAAGACATTGGCGAGCCAGCGGAAGTGGAGGACCTGGGCGCCCTGAGCGGCAAAAAACGCCGCGCCAGATTGGATCGCATTCGCGATGCCTGTCAGCACTACATAGCTGAAGAGATGGCTGTGCATTTCCGAGAAATCGCTGAAACGGTGATTCCCGCAGATCAATTCCGCGTTGAGTTCGATGCGGATGACCCGGACCGGCAGACGCTGCTGTTCTGGTACCCCGTCGTGACTGCCGATCCAAAGGACTACATCCGTTCGGCCGTAAAGATCGAAGCAGGCGCCAAGTCGGCGTTGGATCCACACGAAGTGGCCACGGTCAAGCCCTACATCGCGGACGATCTGCCAGATTTGGACCTTGCCGTACGGAATGTCACAACGGTCAAGCCTGAACGTACGTTCTGGGACAAGATCATCATCCTGCACGGCCTGAGACAATGGCACGACCGAAGAGGCGAGCTACGGCACGGCGGGCAGCGCGTTTCCCGGCACTACTACGACGTCTACCAGTTGCTAAAGCACCCAGACGCGGCGGTGTGGCAGGCAAATCATCGTCTGGCAGAGGACTGCGCGCAGCACGCCAGACTTTTCTTTGGCAGCGCGGATCTCGGCCTTGGCGCAGCCACTCGCGGCAATTTCACATTGGCGCGTTCGGATGGCATGCACGACGCGCTGGTCCGAGATTATGCAGCGATGAGTGGCATGATTTTCAGCGAGTTGCCTGCGATTGATGATGTCCTGAAAGCAATCGCGACATTGGAGGAGGATCTGAACATGCCTGAGCCGGACTCTGCGTAAGCCAGGTGCGAGGGGCCGGTGGGCTTCAATTTTTCCCCGTTCGCCCCGGAGCTTCCGCGAAATGCCCTCGGTATTCTGTCTTTCCGTCGCCAGCTTGTGCATGCGACCACCTTCGCAGTCCCGGCCCCGTAATTCACCTTCGGCTCAGGTCTTCGAGCAACGTTGCCGCTACTGCCTCCTCGGCAATCGCGATGCCATGGCGCTGCATCGCATTGGCCAATGTACCATCCCATGAGGCCGACACCCGAGTGCCACTCAACTCATGTGTCACTGAAGGAGAATTCGCCGCAGCAGCCTCATAGTCGCGAGCAGCGAATCGCCAAGGATGCCCGTGCCATGTACCCATCACTTGATTCCCGATATGCAATCCTGGCCAATCGAAATCTCCGTGGTACATCAAGTGAGCTCCCGCATGCGTCAACTGGGTTAACAGTGTTCGTTGCGCGGCAGCCGGCATGCCATCAGTGCAGACCAGCGGCGCACTCGCCGCGCCCAGTCGATCGGCCGCAATGGCTACCAGGTTGGGGTTTTCGCAGACGAACACTGTCATGCCATGTACAGCCCATGCAGGCGGTGTCCGCAGCAGCCTGCGCAACGATGCGTAGCCCGGCTCGCCGGGCGTTCCTCCTGCCGGGTCGCCAACGGCGACCGGAAGATTCAGGAACAGGGCAGGGCGAGCCAGTTCGTTGATGAGCACACCTGCCCGGGCCCAGATATCTCGAACGCGATCGTCGGGTGGCAGCGAGTCATTCTGATTGCCGTCCACGTCACCCAAGCCGTCGCCGCAGGCCACCGAGCGTTCCATGTGCCGCCAGGCAGCCAACACGATCGTGGCCGCGGGTTCTCCGGTGTCGAGCGCGTGTGCGTTGCCGAGGGTCTCCGCGGCCAGCTGAGAGCGTGTAATACCATGGGCTGGCAGCCGCTGCAGCGTGACGTCGGCCCGTTCGAGCAATTGCCGCCCTGTTGCCGGGTCCTGTCGGGACAGGCGCTTGAGCAAGCCCAGTGCGGTAGGAGCCTTAAGCCAAGAGCGCAGCATGTCATGCCAGGAGTCATGTGCGGCCAAGCAGGCCCACTCCGCGCGGATGTTCGCGTTGATGACTGCGCGGCTCACGATCGGACCATCGATGCGTTCCAGCGCTGCTCGCAGCGAATCGGCGATGCCAGCGTCTCGCAGCGCCATATCCAGTTGCTCGATGTCGATCCGCACGGATCGGGAAGTGCGAGATGGCCTGCCGATGAGCAGCCCCAAAGCCTCGTGTTCTGCTGAGTCTAGCTGGGTCAATAGCAGGCTGCCGCCAGCGGTGCCGTTGTCGACGCGCTCGAAGTAACGTCGCAAGCGTTGGCGAAGCGAATTGAGCTCGGCACCGCCGAGCAAGCGCTGGAGGCGAGCGTCAGGATTGGTGGGCGTGTCGGTCCGCGTCATGTATCAGGAAATCTCCGGTCGGGATCGGTTTCGCGCCGTTTGGCGCGTCCATCCCACGTCCAGCGCGAAACGAAGACAGCATCGACGCCCTCGCGTCGTTGAAGTTGGCAGATCGACACACCAGGCAGTTCTGCGTAGCACGCCCATTCACGTTCACTGGTGATGACGAAATCCAGGTCGAATTCGCGGATGAGGCCCATGCAATGCGCGCGAGCTGCGTCGTCGATGCCCGCGAAGGCTTCGTCCAGCAACATCGGGCGGGGGGCATGCGGGTTGCCTCCTCGCCCATAGAAGCTGGCGATGGCGGCGAAAAGTGGAACAGTTAGTCCAAGCGCACGCTCCCCGCTGGAAGCTGGTCCCGAGAGTTTTTGCCAGCTACTGCCCTTGTCTCGTTGACGCTGCACGCGAAACCGATGCCACCGACGATAGTCCAGCGCGCGTGCCAATTGGTCGTTCAGGCTGAAGCCGGACGCTGTCTCATCGTCTTCGGCGCGGGCTCGCTCCAAAACGATTTGCTGCTGCAACATGGCGCCCACCACGCGACGATCTTCGGTGGACCAAAGGTCCGAACTCGTATTGAGAAGCCGTTCGCGCGCGATTTCAAGGCCCGAGGGGCCACCTTCTTCCGGTGGAAGGGGCTGCCATTGCAAGCGGTAGCGGACACCGGTTGTGGTGGGACGCTTGTACAACTCTTCGTTGATGGTCTCGACCTGCTTGTCCGCCGCACGCATCAAGCGCTGAATTTCCGCGGCGATCTCCGCTTGCAGGTGGTTCTCCAGAATCTCCCTTTCCCTGGCCGACAGCAGTTCGCTGCGCTGAGCAACGTCGTCGGCTAGATGAGCCGCCAGCGTGTCCGGTCGCTCAGCGCGATTTTGATAGGTGACGTGTACCGTGAAGCCCCAGTCGTTGGGTTCCGAGGCAGCTTGGTGGCCGAGCGCGCTTAGCGAGCGTTGCAGCTCAGTCAGGTCTTCCGAAACCAGGCGTTGGACGCGGCCCCAACTGGCGTCGTCGTCCTCAATGTGCGCGAGCGCCTGCTCTGCCCGGCGCGCCAGTTGTAGCGCCGGATCGATGGTCCAGGGTACGTTGGCAGATGGGATGGGCAGGTCGGGCAGCGCGGAGGCCAGCAGGGTGCTCTCGGTGAAGCGTTGCAGCCGCTCGATAGATTGAGCGCGGATGTCAGTGCGCTCCGCCAGCACACGATCCGCGGTGATAGCTTGAGTATCGGCTACGGCGCGTGCCTCAGCCGCCGCGGTCAAGGCTGCTTGTTTGTGTTCGACTTCCGCTGCAGCCTGATTTGCGTTCTGGATTGCCTCATTGAGTTGTAGACGCAACGTTTCCACTTTCGCGCCGATTGATTCCTGCAGGACTGCGTAGCGTGCCGCTGCTTTTTCTGCACGCTCGTTGGCCGTACCGAGGTCTCCTTCCCGTTGTTCGAGGGCGACGTATGCTTCGGCCTCGCGCTCCCGCTGCTGTAGGTGGTCTGGCCAGGCGCTGCGCCATTCCCGGCAGGCTTGCGCCAATGTGTGGAACGCATCGGTGAACCGGTCCACTGCGCTGGATATCGGGGCGAGGTCAGCGTAGGCGACGGGCAGTTGAAGATCGATGGCATCGTTCTCAAGCGCTTCGCGTGCCGCGTATAGCGCGATCTCCGCCGTCCGGCATTGGTTGTCGGCTTGATCGAGTCGAGTGCGAGCTTGCAGCACCTCGCGCTCGGCACTGGCGGTGGCGAGAATCGCCTGGCGAAGCGCCGTGTCGGAAGGTGCGCCGTCCAGCTCTTCCTTTGCTTTCGCTCGGTCGGCGGCGAGTGCTTCGAAGGCTTGCGACAGGATGGCGGTCTCCGCATCCAGTTGTTGGAGCCGTATGGCAATTTCTTGCAACCGGCGTTGCCGGGCCTGGGTGCGGGCCGTATGCCCGATGTAGACTGCCTCGGGCTTGTGCCACGCACCCGTAAGTGTGCCTAACCGGAAGCGTCCATCCGCAGCGATCCAAGATTCGGCGGCGAGATCGTCTTCCGGTCCACAGGCAACGCTGACAAGCAAAGTCTCCACCAGCGCTGGATCGACCATGCAACCATTTGGTGTCGCCGGCGACAGCAGGCTCAGCAGACTCTCGCCCGCCACGGCGGGGCGTCGCCGCCAGTGCGTATCCCAAATCGGTCTTCCTGCATCATCGCTAACGTTGCCGTCTGGTGCGATCCATGCGTCCAGTAGGCCGCACGCCTCCAGAGATGCCTCCAAACCCGCACGCTGTTGCGGCGTTACATGGGGGCGAAAATCGATCAGTTGCCAGAGTGGGGCACCTATCCGTCCATAGCGAACGTTCACGCCCCTGGTAGCGGGAACGGGCGGGGTGGCATCTTGGCCAGCGGCGAGCTGCTTCTGTTCGTCGACCATCGCAACGCGTTCCCGATCCATGTCGCGTCGACGCGTCGCAAGCTCGGTCTGACGAGTGGCATATTGCGCCAATGTTCCAGAGTAGGCGGCAGTCAGTGCCGAGTGAACCGGATTTGGACCTACTGGACGGGCTGTCCAGCCTGCGAGCTCGGATAGTGCGCTTTCCGATTCGAAGCGCAGTTGTTCCAGATCGGCACAATAGGCAGTCCAAGTGTCGATCAGCGCATGGCCTGCCGTTTCTGCCCCCACGTCGGCCTCGGCACGCCGCTCCGTTGCTTCCTCGAGTTCCGCATTGCGGTCTCGCTGGGCTGCCTGCAGTGTCTGGAGCGTCGACTGTTTAGCAGCGACGACGGCGTGGCGCTGTTCTAGATGCCGGATGTTCCCGCGGCGCTTGTTCGCAGCGTCGCGCAACTCGGCCACGGCAGACGTGAAATGCGTCGACGGCAGCTCGGCGAGCGCATCGAGGCCGAGTGCGACGAGCAGGTTGCCGGACAACGTGGAGGTTGTGCCTGCAGATTGCGCATCGGATGCGCACTGCGTGCGTGCGGATGTGATCTCGCTTCCTGCTGCCTCCGTCCGTTGGTTAGTTTCCCGGCTGCGTTCCTTTTCGCGCTCCAGTTGCCGCCGAGCGGCCTCGCGTTGATCCTCCGCCTTGGCCGCTTCCTCCTTCCGCTCCCTGACATCTCTCGCGGCTTGGCTCAGGCGGTTGGCATCCTGGTTGGCCGGATCACTTTGCAGAGTCTCCAATCGCTCTCGCGCAGCGATTAGCTCACGCTTCGCGGCGTCACGACCGCAGATCTCGGAGGCTTCTGCTTCCTTCGCCGTGCGCAATGCGTTCTGTGCCTTGTTGCGGTCCTCGCTGGCATTGTCGAACGCGGTCTGCGCCTGACGAAGCTCGCGCGCCTGGCGTCGGGTCAACGTGCCGGCGTACACCCGGTATCTTTGTTCGAAATGCCTGACGGCCTGCTCAAGCTGCCGAGTGTTGTTCAACTGCTCTCGGTCTTGCTCCAGCTGATTCAGCGCATCTGCCACATCGGCCAACAATTCCTGCGGCATTGGGGGCAGAGCTTCCGTCAGTGCGTGAGAAAGGCCGGCTTCGTCGGGCTTCTTCGACAGTTGGGGCTGGCGCAACTGGATCAAGGTGTCCATTAGCGCCTCGTACCGCTTCTCGCCGAGGTGAAAGAGCCGTTCATCCACAGCCCGGCGATAGTTGCGCGCATTCTCGAAGACCGTGCCTTGGCCTCGCTCTTCCAGGAGCTCGCGCAACCGCTCGCGGGTCAACACGATCCGCTGCTCGCTCGTGAGCCACAGGTCTTGACCGATGCGCGAATCTTGCTTTCCTGACGCGTCTTCGATCAAGAAGAACCAGCTGTCGACCTGGGTTTTGCCGGTCACCGCCGACAACCCGGCCCCCAAAGTCAAATAGCGCGCGGTGCCATCGGCTTGCCGTCTGCCGAACTCGATCCACGTGTAGCCGATGCGGCGTTTGTAGCCATCCATGAGCAGATTCCAAGCCATCTTCTTGCCGTTGTCCCCGTCCGGTTCAATACGCGACGGACGCAGTTGCGCATCGAAGAGAAAGGGCAAACTGAGGGACAGCACTTTGGACTTGCCCGTGCCATTGTTGCCCCGAAGTAGCAAGTGGCCGTCACGGAACCAGAATTCCTCACTGTCGTAGTGAAAAAGTTCCACGAGGCCGATCCGCAGGGGTTGCCATCGCTCGCGTTGAGGTTCCGGCAATATTGGGCGCGGCGTCTGAGGAGAATCGAAGAGAGTCTCGGTCATGCGTCAAGAAGCGATGATTCGGCAGCAAAGGCACCGGTTGTTTTCGAACGAATTTCGGGATCGCCAAGAGCGAAGCGGGCGAGGGCCGGCAGAGGGCGAATTTCGCGATGGATTCGGTGGATGAGTTGCAGCCGCTCCAATCTGTCGAGTGCGATGTCGGCTAGCTCTGTTTCAGCACCAGGTTCGCGCGCCGATTTGCGCCAGTAGCGGCCATACTGCTCGGTGGCGCCGCGCAGAAAGGAGGCAACAGCATCTTGGGAAGTCAATGCGATCTCCTGCGGTTCGCTCAGGCGCGCAGCCAAAAATTCGGCGACCAGGAGCGTAGCGTGTGCCTCTGTTCCTTCCGCAGGCATCGAAATGTCGGTGAGCTCCCCCGATTCGTCGGTGAGTGCCAGTCCTTCGGCTCGCTGCTCGGCAGTCAATCCCGTGGCTTCGCAAAGGCGGGCCGCCATCGGACCTCGTTGATTGACAAAGTAGGCCTGATACTCGGGACTCAGGGAGGCGCTGTAGATTACGGGATCGTCCAGAAGCCGGCGCGCGAGATGGTGACGCAGGGCGTCGCGACGTCCCTGATCGCTGTCGGCAATGTGCTCCGCTACCAATGAGCGCAACCGATCGTCGAATTCGATCGGAGCGTCTTCGACACGCCAAGTCGATGGCCCACGCACGGCCGCAAGCATGCCGGCTAGCATGCGTCGCCGGACATCGTAGAGTGCGTCCGATTGCCTCCAGCCGTTTTCGTGAACGAAATTTTCCTCGTCGCCGGCGACGCGTTGCAAGACCCTGAGGTCGAGCAGTGTGCGACATACGGCGACCAGGTCCCGCCGTTCGGCAGCGCTACCGAGCGTGAACTGGAAGCCACAAGAGACCAGCGCCGGGTCGGATGCCAACTGCATCAAGCGTTCTCCGAGCAACTGCAGGGTGATCTGCGGATCAGCTCTTTCGAGTACGGCACACGCAAGGCAGAGCAAGACATAGCGGTGCCGGTCGTAGTTCGGCAGCCCGCGCGTATCGTCCGCGAGGTTCGCGGGCCGCTTGAAGAGCCGAGCACCCTCGCGCTCGACGTGCAACGGCCAGCCGGCCTCTCTCGCAAACCAGTCGCGCAATCGTCCGGCCTGGCGACGTACCGCAGGGAAGGCGTCGTGATCCGGCGCCATCAGCGGCTGCAACAGCAGGGCGCGCAGTGCTCGGCGGAACTCGTCGTGCTGCTGGACACGTTGGAGCTCACCGATTCGCTGACTGTCGTGCCTCCATGATGTGCGTGGAGTCATGTTGGTCTCTGTGTAAACGCGATCGTGAGAAGATGGTCTCGGCCCGCAAAAACACCGGCGGGCGTCATGATGCGAGCCTTCGTTGCGGCGTCGAGCGGCTCCATCCGGATGTAGAGCAAACCATCTCCTGTCTGGCGCTCGACGGTCTGATCGGGATGCGCTTGTTCTGTCAGAGCCTCTCCCAGGAGGTTGAGAAACAGGCCGAAGGCGTGAACGTCTAGTTCTCCCAACTCGGAAAGGCGGACTGGGTGCCCGGTGGCCAAGCGTTGCCTCGCCGCATCGACCTGGCGAAATTCTTCTGCCAACTGCGCGGCCATGAGAGCCCGCTCCGCGCTGCGGTCGCGCACCCGCGGGAGCGGTCCGCGGGGCGCGGCCTCGCCATACTCGCGCAAGCGCGGGTTAATTTGGAGCGGGGGCGCTTCTGCCCACGGTGTGCTGGCAGGCAGGCTGTCGTCGGCCTGTGGATTCAGGCAATAGTGCCGGGCTGGCTGGAGCGCGAAGGCCGCCCGCGCCATCCGATGGGCCTCACTGTCGCTGCCGCACGCGGCGAACCAATGAGCGAGCATGCGAAAGTCCGCAGAGCGGTCACTGCGTCCACTGCGGCGCTCGTTTAGCGTGGCGATAGCGCCCAAGAGCAGCGGAATCGCGGCACGTGCGCGTGCACGCAGCAACTCGGCCTGAGGCGGTTCCACTCCTGTCGACAAAAACCAGCCGCGCAAGCCTTTCCAGCGTTCCCGCCAAGCCCGCCAGCGCCTCAGCTTTTCGTCCGCTTGATTCTGCATGTCTTCCGGCGCGGCGTCCTGGGCTTCTCGCTCCGCGACCTGGAGGAAGACGGAGTCGATGCGCGGGGCCAACTGTTGGATGAGTCGGGCGATGGAATCGGAGCGCCTTACCAGATCTCCCAGGAAGCGATCGAGGTAATCGATAAGGCGGCGCTTGTACGCAACGACAGCGTTCGCTTCGGCTTGCTGAAGCTCCAGGCTTCGCGCGACACCCGCCATGAACGCCTGAGCATTCTCGGTGAGGTCATGGAACACTGCGACCAAGTCGCGCAGGAGTTGGTGTGTCTTGGCGACGTCGAGCCCATGTTCAGGCGTGTCGTCGTCGATCAACTGCTGCAAAGCCTGTAGGCGGCTGGCAATATCCTCCAAAGCTACTGTTTGCAATTCGGCTCGTCGCTGTAGCGTTTGGAAGAACATGGCGAGGCTCGTCTCCACGGCCTCGCCCCCGTGAGACAACCGGTAAAGAAAGCGTGCGCGGTAGAAGTCACTGAGCGAGGAAACGCGTGCCGTATCCGGCTGGGATTCGAGGTTCCCCCATTCGGTCAGTTGAGCTAGAGCAGCGTTGACTTCCTCGATACGCGGAGTCCCTTCAGGCCAGTTCGCCTCCGCGAGGACTTCGTCGGGGCGGAGCTGAAGCCTGTATTGCCGCTTGGCTGCGGCGAAGACGTCCATGATAGAGCGATAGAACATAGACTTCTCGGCACTCAAGTGCCTGAATAGTTCTGCTGCCGTTGCATTTGACCGCACGGGGCCGGCTCCTCTCTTCAATCTATTACGATGATCCTCAAATGCTTGAAATTATGACGCAGTCTGCGCGAACTGAAGGTGGCGTTGAGGCTTTTCTCGGATGTGTTACGGAACTGGCGAATTATGAAGATAGCAGGCGCCGACTCCGCATGCTCCAACTGGTGTCCGGCGCGCACGGCGAAAATTGGGCGCCGATATTTGCGACGCACGTCGTCGTCGCCGATTGACAATGAAGGTGATTGCCGAGCGGTTTTTCACGCCTCGGGCGACCTTGCTGCGGGTCGAGGCGGGCGTAGGCATCGGCAGCTGGGCAGCCGCACTGCAGGCGCTTTGGCTTTTGGCTGGTTTACCGGACGTTGTCGCCCGGGATACAGTGGGGCAGTCTCTGGCAACCGCGGCATTGTCTGAGCGCGTCCGGCTGCGCCGAGGCGGAGGGGTGACATGCCGTATATCGATCTCGACGGCACGCCGCGACCGGTGGGGCTGCTCAGGCACCATGCATTGCGTCGGGAGGCAACGGTCACGACGGTATCTCGGACTGCGGTCCGGAGGCGCTTGACGGTATCAGCGACGGTATCGCGTTCACAAATCGTACTGAGGCGCCGAGCATTCGCGACTTTTCAAACAAAGTCTGCGTGGATTCTCCGGGACGGCCCCACGACAGCCGACAACTGCCGGACAGGATTTTCGGTATTGCTGACGGTATCGACGACGCGTGACCGGGCCGAAACGCCGTCCCCCAAGGCTCCAGCCACTGGATTGACAACCGAGTGGGAGTAGGCGGTAATAAATTGCTAATAAAATCAGTGGCTTATGACGGCTGGCTCAAAATTTTTTTGCTGGTCGTTTCGTTGTAAGTAATTGATATAGAAGAAAAATTTTTGGAGGATTCCAGAGGCAGCCGGGCTATTGTGTGCCGCGAAATGACGGCACGGGGGACGGTATGCGCTGAATGCCGGATTGCGACTGGATAATTTACCGGCAGCGCTATTCGGCCGCGACGGTAAAATTCTTTCGAAGAAGCTAGGCGTTGTGCGGGTTTGCGGGCACATCGAGGGCTCGTGGTTGGTGACGGTAAAAAGTGTACCGACCACGAGCACGAGAAACGATGCTCACCGAATTTGTACTCCGCAACCTTAGGCCCCGCACCGCCCCGTACAAGATCCCCGACCGCGACGGCATGTACGTCGGAGTCTCTCCGGCGGGCACCATTTCCTTTCGATACGACTATCGCATTAACGGGCGGCGAGAAACGCTGATAATTGGCCGCTATGGTCGAGGTGGCATCTCGGTTGGCGTTGGCGCGGGAAAAACCGATGGACGCCCTGTCGTGCCGTCCGTGAAGGCAGGTCTCCGCCAGTGGAAAAACAGAGGGAAAAGCAGTAGCGCGCCGTGGCAAAGACCTTTGGTGAACCGGCTGCCAGCTGGCTTGACAGCGCCAGAATGGCGGACACGACGCGGTCCGTGCGCAAGGGCATCGTTGTGCGCGATATCCTGCCGGCCTTTAAAGGAAGGCTGCTTTGTGAGGTGACCGCTGATGATCTGCGAGCGCTGCGTGCGAGTTAAAAGGCGTGGTGTGACATTTCAGTGAGAAGTGGCATTTCAGCGTTCGCTGAAACTGGCGGGTTTATTGAAATTACACTCGGCAACGGCGAGTACGCCACCTTGATCGGCGCGCTTCAAGGCCATGGATACGCCCAGCGCGAGGGGCTTCGGCGTTTCCAACTGTTACGTCAGGTTGCCGCACGAGATGGCGGGGAAGCAATCGACGTCGTAGTCGATTTTTTGATGCCCCGCGACGCCGAAATCGTCAAGAACGATCCGCCCCTGATCAGCGACTTTGCTGTGCAGCGGGCGGATGGCGCCGATCTGGCGATGCGGTTCTATCAGCTTGTGGCAGTGGCAGGGCCGATGCCGGACGGAGGGACGAACCGTGTAGAGATCGCGGTGTGCTCGATCCCTGCTTTGCTCGCGATGAAGGGCCATGCACTGGCGGGCCGTTACAAGCAGAAGGACGCCTACGATATCTATTACTGCGTGCGGAACTACCCCGATGGGATCGACGCACTGGCACGGGAATGCCGGCCGCTGCTGGGGCATGCAAGCGGCGAAACCGGCTTCCGGTACATCGGCGAGAAGTTCGACACCTTCGAGGGATACGGGCCTACCTGCGTGAGATGCAACGTCACACGACAGCGCGCTGTGATGAAATAGCGAAGCGGGCATTGATCCTCTATTCTGATGACATCTTCCCTGCGCTGATTACGTGGCGGCGATAGAAGCGGCGATATCGCATCCAAAAGAGAACTCTGCGCGTATAGCGCCTAAAAGCAGCACGCACAGACAGCGCGTGTCCGTGCTAAGGCTCAGTGCCGGTCGAGCCGACCTCGAAAAGGAGCGGTTCGGCGAAGAGTTTTTCGCTGCCTGCCTAAATGGTGCGCTTGGCTCGAGCGAGGCCGGCATACCGTTG
>Ga0157372_10005778_pt1 | contig 13177 bp, 13 predicted proteins | sample C55metaG_FD_115307 | JGI IMG/M metagenome (GOLD analysis project Ga0157372, IMG submission 115307) | Corn rhizosphere microbial communities from Kellogg Biological Station, Michigan, USA - C5-5 metaG | ecosystem: Host-associated > Plants > Roots > Rhizosphere > Soil | place: USA: Michigan... | reverse complement strand
TAAGCCGACCTGGAGACGATCTTAAGCGGCGTCTCCGATGGTGCGTCGAGTCAAGACCAAAGTGCTCCAGGCGGAGACGACATGATCACCACCGGCCAGTCCATCACGAACTCCGTCACCGGCGAGACGCTCGTGTTCCGCACGACGTCGGCCGACACGAACGGCGAATGCGTCGTCGTCGAGACGTACGTCGAGCCGAGCGGTGCCGTTGCCGCCGCGCACGTCCACCCGTCGCAGGAGGAGACCTTCGAGGTCATCGCGGGCGAGCTCGAGTTCCGGCTCGGCAAGCGCCAGCTCGTCGCGAAGCCGGGCGACCGGGTGCTCGTCCCCGCGGGGACTCCGCACAAGTTCTCGAACGTCGGCGAAGAGACGGCGCACTTCGTCTGCGAGGTCAGGCCCGCGCTCGGCTTCGAGCAGCTGATCGAGACGATGTTCTCCCTCGCCGAGGACGGGAAGGTCAACAAGAAGGGCATGCCGAGCCCCCTCCGCCTCGCGGTCATCGCGAAGCACCACTTCGACGACGTCAGACTGCCGTTCCCGCCCGCGTGGCTCCAGCGCGTCGGCCTCGTGATGGGCGCCCCGCTCGGCCGGCTGCTCGGCTTCCGGCCGACCTACCAGCCGCAGGCGCCGAAGGCGCCGACCGCGCTCGGCCTCTGAGCCCGGCGTGCACGCGGCGTCCCGAGACCCGCCCCCTCTCCGCCCGCCTGCCGCGGCCGGAGAGGGGCGCGGTGCACTCAGAGGGATGCCCGCAGAAACCGCAGGAGATTGGCCGACGTCACCGCCTCGACGTCCTCGCCGCTCCAGCCGCGCCGCTCGAGGCCCGCAACGAGCGCGGGGTAGCACTCCGGGCCTGTCAGCTGCTCGATCCCCTGACCCGGCTCGAGGCCGGGCGGTGCGAGGCCGTCCTTCGGCTCCGGCGGTGGCGGCATCGCCTCCCACAGCCGCTTCGTGAAGTCCCCGCCGAGGCAGACGCGCTCGATCCCGATCACCGAGGCGGCGTGCTCGAGATGGTCGATGACACCGTCGATCGTCCTCCGCTCCGGCCCGATCGCGATGGGATGGAGCATCAGCCCGAGGATGCCGCCCGCCGCGGCGAGCATCCGGAGCTGGTCGTCCTCGAGGTTCCGCGGCGACTCGTGCACGCTCCGGCAGCCGCCGTGCGAATAGAGGACGGGCGCGCCGGCGGCCCGCTCGAGCACCTCCGTGAAGACGCCGCGCGAGGCGTGCGCGAGGTCGAGGATCACCCCGAGCGAGACGAGACGGTCGACCAGCTCACGACCGAGCCGCGAGAGGCTTCCACCCTCCTCGGCCGCGCCGTCGGCGAACGCGTTCCGGCGGTTCCACGTCAGCCCCGCCATACGGACCCCGAGCGTGTGGAAGACATCCGCGGGCCACGTCTCGACGCCGAAGCACTCGACACCCTCGAGCGAGAGCATCAGCCCGATGCGCTCGCCGGCCTCCACAGCGTCGAGGTCGGCGGCGGACGTCACCTGCTTCACGTGATGGGCGTTCTCGCGCAGCGCGTTCTGGAACGCCGCGACCATCGACAGCGCCTCGCGCAGCGAGCCCTCCGGCTGCACGGCCACGTCGACGTAGACCGCGCACACCTGGAGGCCGACGCCGCCGCGTTCGAAGAGCGGGAGCCAGGTTTCAGCGAAGACGTTCGTCTCGCCGAGCCGGCGCTCGCGGTAGGCGACCTCCATCAGGAGGTCGACGTGGGCGTCCGCGATCATCGCCGCCCGACCCTACAGTGCTCAATCCGCGCAAGGATGACGGACGTATGCACCTCCATCCGCCACCAGATACGAAGGAGAGACAAATGATACGCACGCTGACCGTCGCCGCGACCGCCCTCGTGGCCATGCTCGCGCTGGCGCTGCCCGCAGTCGCAGCGACGCCGACCTACAAGGGAACCGTCGGCCCGGGATTCACGATCAAGATGGCGACCAAGCCGACCAAGGCGGGGAAGATCAAGCTCGTCGTGTCGGACAAGTCGCCGCAGCACAACTTCCACCTGACCGGCCCCGGCGTCAACGTCAAGACCAGCGTCGGCCAGAGCGGGACGAAGACGTTCACGATCACGCTGAAGAAGGGCACCTACAAGTTCATGTGCGACCCGCACGCGAGCTTCATGAAGGGCTCGTTCAAGGTCAACTAGAGCGGTGGCTCAGGCGAGGGGAAGCGGCTCGTACCCGTCCGGCGACACCCGCCAGGCCGCCAGCTCGTCGAGCCGCACGGAGTAGATGACGTACGGCCGGTCCCGCCAGAGCCCGATCCGCTCCACATCGGTGCGGGACGGGCGCGGCGGGGCCGAGACGTGCGAGTGCACGACCGCCTGCTCGAGATCGCGGTCGCCGATATCCGCCCAGGCGACGGGATCCAGGCGGAGCTCGAAGAAGTACGGCGACGGCGAGGCGTTCTCGCCGGCCACGTACTCGACGGCCTGGTCGCCGTCGAGGAGCAGGAGCCCGCAGGCCTCGTTCGGAAGCTCGGCGCGGGCGTGCTCGGCGATCGCCGCCCGCACCGCGGCCGGGATCACCACCAGACGGTGGACTCCATCGACTGCTCGACACCCGCCTCGGGCGCGTCCCAGAAGTCGGCGCTCAGGTACTTCCAGCCGCCGTCGGCGAGGATCGCGACGACGACGCCCTCGTCGAGCTCGGCGGCGAGTCGCCGAGCGACGTGGATCGCCGCGCCAGCGGAGACGCCGCCGAGGATCCCTTCGAGCCGGAGCAGCTCGCGTACCGCGGCGACCGACTGCTCGTTCGAGACGAGCACCTTCCGGTCGAGGCGGCTGACGTCGAGGATCGGCGGGACGTACCCGTCGTCGAGCGAGCGCAGGCCCATCACCGGGTCACCCGGGAGAGGCTCGGCCGCGGCGATGACGACGTCGGGGAAGGTCTCGCGCAGCCGCTCGCCGGCGCCCATCAACGTCCCGCCGGTGCCGAGCCCGGCGACGAGCACGTCGACCCGGTCGAGCGCCGTGGCGATCTCGGCGCCGGTTCCCTCGTAGTGCGCGCGCGGGTTCGCCTCGTTCGCGTACTGGAACGGGACGAACCACCGCGGGTCGGCCTCGGCCATCTCGAGCGCGAGCCGCACCGCGCCGTTCGATCCCTCGGACGCGGGGGAGTGGACGATGTCGGCGCCGTAGAGCCGCAACAGCCGCTTCCGCTCCTCCGTCGCGTTCTCGGGGAGCACGCAGGTCAGCGGGTAGCCCTTGAGCGCCGCAACGAGCGCGAGTGAGATTCCCGTGTTGCCCGACGTCGGCTCGAGCAGCGCCCGCCCCGGCTCGAGCTCGCCCGACGCCTCGGCAGCTTCGATCATGGCCTTCGCGACGCGATCCTTGATCGACCCGGTCGGGTTCTGGCCCTCGAGCTTGGCGTAGATGGTCACGCTCTCCTTCGGGGAGATGCGGGGCAGCTCGACGAGCGGCGTCTGCCCGACGAGATCGAGCAGGCTTCTCGCGACCGCAGGCGTCCACGGTTGCGAGCTGCCGCCGGCCATCGCCGGAAGCAGGATCAGGGTCTCGCCGTCCGGCACGGTCGTGTCGAGCCCGTCCATGGTGCGGACGTCCTCGCCGCCGAGGTAGACGTTCACGAACGGTGCGATCCCTCCGTTCGTCAGGATCTGGTTGCCGAGCGCGGGATGACGCTCGACGAGGTCCTCGAGCACGTCGCGCACGGTCTCGCCGGTGGCCTCGACCTGTCGCGCGCCGCCGACCTCGCCGCGCAGCGTCGGGGGAATCCGGACGACGGTCACGACGCGTGCACCGCTGTTCCTTGGCAGAACTCGACGTAATCGATGTACTCGGTGATCGTCGGGTGGTCGCCGCACACCGGGCACTCGGGGTTTCGGCGAATCGCGACCTCGTCGAAGGTGGTGTGGAGCGCGTCGAAGAGGAGCAGCCGGCCGGCGAGCGTCTCGCCCGCGCCGAGCATCAGCTTGAGCGCCTCGCTCGCCTGCAGCGAGCCGACGATGCCGGGCAGGACGCCCAGGACGCCGCCCTCGGCGCAGCTCGGCGCCAGCTCGGGCGGCGGCGGCGACGGGTAGAGGCACCGGTAGCACGGTCCGTTGCCGGGGTGGAAGACGGTGACCTGCCCCTCGAAGCGATAGATCGACCCGTGCACGACCGGGATGCCATGCCAGACGGACGCGTCGTTGACGAGATACCGGGTCGGGAAGTTGTCCGTGCCGTCGAGAATCACGTCCCACCCGTGGGCGAGGATCCGCTCGACGTTCTCCGAGTCGAGCCGTTCCTGGAACGGGACGACCGTCACGTCCGGGTTCAGGGCCTCGATCGTCCGCTTCGCGGACTCGACCTTCGGCTCGCCGAGGCGCTCCGTCGAGTGGACGATCTGCCGCTGGAGATTCGAGTCGTCGACGACGTCGGCATCGATGATCCCGATCGTCCCGACGCCCGCGGCGGCGAGATAGAGCGACGCGGGCGAGCCGAGGCCGCCGGCGCCGATCAGGAGGATGCGCGACTGGAGCAGGCGCTGCTGGCCCTCCTCGCCGACCTCCGGGATCAACAGGTGACGGGAGTACCGCGCGCGCTGCGCCGGCGTCAGCGCCGCCGGGGTGACGAAGTCGTAGCCGTTCCGCTTCCAGCCCGCGAAGCCGTCCGAGAGGTTGACCACGTTCATGTAACCGAGCTCCTGGAGCGACTTCGCCGCAAACGCCGAGCGTGTGCCGCTCTCGCAGTAGACGACGAGCTCGCGCGACCTGTCGGGGATCAGCGCCTCGACGCGCGACTCGAGGTTGTTCCGCGGCAGGTGCAGTGCGCCGGGGAGGTGACCCTCGTCCCACTCGTCGCGCGGCCGGACGTCGACGAACAGCGGAGCGTCGCCGCCGTCGCGGTCGAGCAGCGCGCGCGCCTCGGGCGTCGAGATCTCGTCGATCTCGGCGCGCGCGGCGGCCAGGAGCTCTCGGTAGGTCGGCATTACTTTCCCGAATATAGCGGGGCGACGCATGCGCGCGTGGAAGATCGCGAGCCCGTGGCTCGTCCGGATGGTGTGGCAGCTCGCTGGGGGAAGCGGTGCCCGCGGGCGACCCGCCTCGGGTCGTCCGCGGCTACCGTGGCGCCGTGTCGCCGTTTGCCCGGGTCGTCGCCGTCACCGCCGCGGCCGCAGTCGTCGCAGTGGCCGTTGTCGTGGGGGTCGTCGCGCTGCAGACCGACCCGGTGGAGAGCGCCGCACCGGCGCCGAAGGCCCGGAAGGGAGCGCCTCCTCTGACCTTCGAGCTCGGGATCCGGAACGACCCGCAGGCCGTCGCGATACGCCGCGCCGAGCGGCTCTATGCGGCGGGAAAGCAGGCCCAGGCGGGCCGGGCGTTCGCGCGCATCGACTCCCTTGAGGGCCGCGTCGGGCAAGCCTTCGCGTCCTGGCCGGACGGCACGGTCGACCGGATGAACCGCCTCGCGGGGCTCCACGCGCAGGACGCCGTCGTCCAGCTCAACCTCGGCGTTGCGCTCTTCTGGTCAGGCCTCTCGGGCGCGCGCGACGCATGGCGGGCCGCCGCAGCCTCGGAGCCCGACACCGCCTACGCCGTCGTCGCGGGCAACCTGCTGCATCCCGAGTACGCGAAAGGCCTGCCGATCTTCGTCACGACGGCGCCACTGCCGAGCGAGCTCGAGGGCCTGACGCCGTCGCAGCAGCTCGAGTTGCTCCAGCGTGGCGCGCAGCAGACGGTCGAGGGCAAGCTCCTGTACGGCGTCGCGTTGCAACGGCTCGGCATGCAGCGCTCGGCGGAGCGGGTCTTCTCGCAGGCGGCACGCGAGGCGCCCGGGGACGCCGAGGCGCAGGTCGCGGCGGCCGTGGGCCGGTTCGACAAGGCGCGCCCGGCGGATGCCTTCTCGCGTCTCGGCCCGCTCACGCGGCGCTTTCCGGACAGGGCGACGGTGCGGGTCCATCTCGGCCTGCTCCTCCTCTGGTCGGGTGAGGTGAAGGAGGCCCGGACCCAGCTCGTCCGCGCGACGACCGTCGAGCCTGGATCGCCGCTCGCGGGCGAGGCGCAGAAGTACCTCGACACGCTCGACAAGGCGGGCGTCTGATGCCGGCCCGGATTATTGGCGGCGCGCAGACTTCGTGGCTACCGTATCGAACTACGCGACGGAAGGGGCGGTCCTGAGCGCAGCGCGCAACGAAGCAGAACGGCCGGCGGCGGCGGCGCCGGACGTGGTTCTGGTCTCCGAGGAGGGCAAGGCGCTCCTCGAGTCGGGACGGGCGCAAGGGCGCCTCGACGCGGACGAGGTGGCCCTCGCCCTCGACGAGCTGGACCTCGACGCAGCGCAGATCGACGCGTTCTACGACGCGCTCGACGAGGAGCAGATCGAGGTCGTCGCGCCGGAGGCGGAAGCCGAGGCCGAGCGTGCCTGGGAGGCCGCCGAGCCCGAGATCTCGACCGACACCTTGCAGCTCTTCCTCAAGGACATCGGCAAGGTTCCGCTCCTGACCGCGGCCCAGGAGGTCGAGCTTGCGAAGCGGATCGAGGCGGGCGACCACTCGGCCAAGCAGGCGATGGTCGAGGCGAACCTTCGTCTCGTCGTCTCGATCGCGAAGCGGTACCGCAACCAGGGCCTCCCGTTCCTCGACCTGATCCAGGAAGGCACGATCGGCCTCGTCCGCGCGGCGGAGAAGTTCGACTGGCGCAAGGGGTTCAAGTTCTCGACGTACGCGACGTGGTGGATCCGCCAGGCCGTGGCGCGGGCGATCGCCGACAAGGGGCGAACGATCCGCATGCCCGTCCACGTCGTCGAGAAGCTCAACAAGATCAGCCGCTCGGAGCGCAAGCTCCGTGCCGAGCTCGCCCGCGAGCCGACTGCGCTCGAGATCGCCGTCGACCTCGACCTGCCCGTCGAGGAGGTCGAGCAGATCAAGCGGAGCGCACAGACCCCCGTCTCGTTGGAGAAGCCGGTCGGCGACGAGGAGGAGTCGGAATTCGGCCACTTCCTCACCGACGAGTCCGAGCCGCTGCCCGACGAGGCGGCCGAGGTGACGATGCGCCGCGAGGCGCTGCGCTCGATCCTCGGTGCGCTGTCGCCGCGCGAGCGCCAGGTGCTCGAGCTTCGCTACGGCCTCGACGGCCAGCAGCCGCGCACGCTCGACGAGGTCGGGCGCGCGTTCAACGTCACGCGCGAGCGGATCCGCCAGATCGAGCACCAGAGCCTGAAGAAGCTGCGCGCGCTCGCCGACGCGGCAGCTGTTCGCGACGTCGCCTGAACCGGGTGCTACTGGTGTCCGACGTAAAGTCGGACACCAGACGCCGAACGCGACGCTACGCGTCTGTGTCGGACCGAAGTCCGACACGGGGCGGCGTGGCTAGGATCGCCGACGTGGTCATCCCGCCGCACGAGACGCTGGTCGCCGAGCTCGCCGACCTGATCGCGATCCCGTCCGTCAGCGCCGATCCGGTGCACGCCGACGACATTCGCCGGGCCGCCGACTGGGTCGCGGAGCGCATCCGCGCCGCCGGAGGCGAGGCGGACATCCAGGAGCGCGGGGGACGGCCGCTCGTCGTCGGCCGGGTCGTGGCCTCGACCGGCGCGGGATCGCCGACGGTCCTCGCCTACGCGCACCTCGACGTCCAGCCGCCCGACCCGCTCGACCTCTGGGAGTCCGACCCGTGGGCCCTCGTCGAGCGGAACGGCTCTCTCGTCGCGCGCGGCGTCGCCGACGACAAGGCTCACCTCTACATGATCCTCGAGGCGACACGCCTTCTCGCCGCCGCCGGCGAGCTGCCGGTGAACGTGCGCTTTGCGATCGACGCGGAAGAGGAGGTCGGCGGTCGCTCGGTCATCGACTGGGTCGACGACGACGCGCACCCCGGCGACGTGGCCCTGGTGCTCGACGGGGGCTACGCGACCGAGACCCTGCCCTCGTTCTGCACCGCGCTCCGTGGCATGTGCTACTTCCACGTCACCGTCCGCACGGGCGAGCGGGATCTCCACTCGGGGGTCTACGGGGGCGCCGCACTCACGGCGACGCATGCGCTGATGCAGATGCTCGCTGCCGTGCTCCCCGGTCCGGACGGACGCCTGCCCGACCCTCTCCGCGCGGGCATCGTGCCGCCCACCGAGGAGGAGCTCGCCGGGTGGAGCGTGCTGCCGCCCGGCGCCGAGGAGCTCGCGTCGGATGGCGCTCGCCCGAACGACGCGGGCGCCGCGCAGGAGTTCCGCCTGCGGACGACGGCCGAGCCGTCGGTGACGGTCAACGGCATCGAGAGCGGCTCGCCGCGCCTGCAGAAGACAGTGCTTCCCGCCGAAGCCGTTGCGAACGTCTCGATGCGGCTGGCGCCGGGACAGACGACGGCCGCGATCGCTCCCGTGTTCGAGCGGCTTCTCCGCGAGGCCGCCCCCGAGGGCGCGACGGTGGACGTGGAGCTCTGGTCGACGGGCGAGCCTGGCTATGTCGACCCCGAGGCGCCCGCGATCGTCCTTGCACAGGACGCGTTCGAGCACGTGCTCGGCGTCCGTCCGGTGCTCGTCCGCTCGGGTGGCTCGATCCCGGTCGTGGCCTCCCTCGTCGCGCGCGGGGTGCCGGCGATCGTCACCGGCTTCGCGCGTCCGACGGCCCAGATGCACTCCCCGAACGAGCACATCCCGGTCGCGGCCCTGCGCGAAGGGCTCGAGACGACGGTCGAGGTGCTCCGCCGGTTCGGCGAGCTTGGCTGACGCTCGCTATTCGGGCCCTCTCGCAGAGGAGCTAGCCGAGGAGGTGCTCGAACGCTTTCTGCGCTACGTCGTGGTCGACACGCAGTCCGATCCGACGTCGACGACGTACCCGTCGACCGAGAAGCAGCTCGATCTCTCGCGCCTGCTCGTCGAGGAACTGCGGCAGATCGGCCTCGACGACGTCGAGCTGACGGAGCCGGGATACGTGTTCGCCACGGTTCCCGGCACCCCGGGCAGCGCGGAGGGGGCGCCGACCGTGGGGCTCATCGCGCACGTCGACACGTCGCCCGCGGCGCCCGGAGCGGGGGTCGCGCCGATCGTCCACCGTGCCTGGGCGGGGGAGCCGATCGTGCTCCCGGGCGACGAAGCGCAGGTGCTCGACCCGGAGGACATGCCGGGCCTCGCGGAGAAGCGCGGCCACGACCTCGTGACGAGCGACGGCACCACGCTGCTCGGCGCCGACGACAAGGCCGGCGTCGCCATCATCGTCACGGCGGCGCGAAGGCTCCTCGCCGAGGACGGTCCGCGCGCGACTGCGCGGATCGCGTTCACCGTCGACGAGGAGGTCGGGCGCGGCACCGATCATTTCGACCTCGCCGCGTTCGGTGCCGACTTCGCGTACACGTTCGACGGGTCAGGGCTGGGTGAGGTCGAGACGGAGACGTTCTCCGCCTACCAGCTCGTCCTCACGGTCACCGGTGTCGGCGTGCATCCCGGCACGGCGAAGGGGCGGCTCGTGAACGCCCTCAAGCTCCTGGCCGACGTGATCGCCGCGCTGCCGCGCGAGAGCCTCTCACCGGAGACGACGGAGGACCGCGAAGGCTTCGTCCACCCCGAGCGGCTCACCGGCACCGCATCCCGCGCGAGCCTCTGGTTCATCGCGCGCGACCACGACGACGCAAAGCTCGAGGAGCACGTCGAGCTCGTGCGCCGGATCGCCGCCGAGGTGGTCGGGCGCGAGCCGCGCGCCTCCTTCGAGCTCGTCGTCGAGGAGCAGTACCGGAACATGCGCACTGCGCTCGACCGGCATCCCGAGATCATCGAGGCCGCCGAGGACGCGATCCGGCGGGCCGGGGTTGAGCCGGTGCACAGCATCATCCGCGGCGGCACCGACGGCGCGCGGCTGACCGAGAAGGGCCTGCCGACCCCGAACCTCTTCACCGGCGGGCAGCACTACCACTCGGTGCGCGAGTGGGCGTCCGTCCAGGACATGGCCGCCGCGGCGGCGACGTGCGTCGAGCTGGTGCGCCTGTGGGGCTCGGGGTCTGGCACCGAAGGTGCCTGACCCCAGCGACGCCTTCAGCCTCAGGCGGAATGCACGTCGCAGCCGAGCCAGTCGTGGCCGAAGCGGCGCATCTCGTCGATGATCGGCTTCAGCGCGTCGCCCTTCTCCGTCAGCTCGTACTCCACGCGGGGCGGCGACTCGGCGTAGCTGCGGCGGACGACGATTCCTTCCGCCTCGAGCCAGCGCAGCCGCTCGGCCAGCGTCCTCGGGCTGATGCCGGCGCACGCGTGCTCGAGCGCCGTGAATCGACGTGGGCCTTCCGAGAGGTCGTGGACGATCAGCACCGTCCACTTCGACCCGACGATCTCGCCCGTCGCGGCCACCGAGCACTGCCCGGCCTGATGCACCGGCAGCATCGTCCTCGCGGTATCGGCGGATGCGGCCATGTCACGAAGTGTACGGGCCGCGGGCGCGGTTTCCATCTCCGCGTCGTCAGTCCGACGGCTGGGCGATCCGCCGCTGGCACTGCCCGGTGCAGGTCCACGCGAGGAGGAGCGGGCGGAGGAACTTTGCGAGACCCACCGCACCCGCCGACGAGAGGTGGAGCCCGTCGTCGACGAACCACCGCGGCTTGGTCGAGCTGGCGTCGTCCCAGTCGGCGATCTGGATCTGCGGCCAGCGCTTCGCCGCGGCGCGAATCGCCGCGTTCGTCGCGCGGTAGAGAGGGCGCGTCTCCTGCATCGTGACCCAGATCACGGTGGTGACGCCCTGGCGGACGAGCGCCTGCATGACGCGGTCGACGTCGTCGCCGTACTCGGCGGGCGGGTCGTTGTAGCCCACGTCGATCACGACGACGCTGCCGAGCGGCTTCGCCGGCTGCGTCACGAGCGAGAGGACGCTCTGCGGCCGGTCGCCCTTGTACGGGCAGCCGGTCTCGGCGAGCCGCCGGCACACCTTCGCGTCGATCTGCAGATCGAGGCCGCGGGCGAGGGTCTTTCGGGCGGTCGACTGGTACGCGATCGCGGCCGCCACCGAGTCGCCGAACAGCGTCACTCGCGGACGCGTCGAGCCTGCTCCCGAGGCGGCGCCGGCGAGGAGCGCGCACGCGACCAGCGCGGCGACCAGGGCGGAGGCGGTGCGCACGCGGGAACCCTACCCGGCGCTTCGCCGGCTCAATCCCAGGGCGGCGGGTTGTGCACCCAGCGGCCGCCGACCATCGTCGCGACGACCTGCACGTCGGGCAGCTCGTCCGGAGGGATGGTCACGGGGTCGCGGTCGAGCACGACGAGGTCGGCGAGATACCCGGGCAGCAGCTTCCCGCGTCTGCGCTCGTCACCGGCGAGCCAGGCAGGCGCGACGGTCGACGCGTGGAGCGCCTGCTCGATCGTCACGGCGTCGTTGCCGCGCCAGCCGGGACGCTCGTCGATCGTGCGGAGCACTCCCGCGGCGATGCCGGCCAGCGGGTCGAGCTCCTCGACCGGCGCATCCGAGCCGTTCGCCACGACGGCGCCGCTCGCGAGCAGCGTCCCGAATGCGTAGGTGCCGTCGAGGTGGTCGCCCCAGAACCGCTCGGCGAGGTCGCGGTCCGACGGCGCGTGGCTGAACTGGACGGAGCACGTGACGCCCAGCTCCGCGAAACGCGGAAGGTCGGCGGGATCGAGGCACTGCGCGTGCTCGATCCGCTGGCGGAACCCGAGCGGTTGCCAGACGTCCCGTGTCGCCTCGAACGCGTCGAGCGCCTCGCGATTCGCGCGGTCGCCGATCGCGTGCACGGCCACGGGCCAGCCGGCGGCTGCCGCGGCGCGGACGAGCTCCGCGAGCTCATCACCGCTCGTGATGCAGACGCCGCTCCCGTCGAGCATCCATGCGGTCTGCGAGCCCAGCGTGCCGTCCATGAAGGTCTTCAGGTAGCCGAGGCGGAGGTAGTCGTCGCCGATCCGGGAGCGCAGCCCGAGCTCTGCGAGGCGACCCACGTGTTCCGCCGGAAGCGACTGCCAGACGCGCAGCGTCAGCCCGCCGGTCTCGTGGATACGCCCGAAGATCCCGTGCGCGCCGAGCCAGCCGTCCTTGTCGTGGATCGCTCCGACGCCGCGCTCGTTCGCGACGCGGAGCCCCTCTCGGGTCGCGGCCACCCACTCGTCGTCCGTCACCGTGACGTGCCGTTCGCGGAATCTCCAGGCGGACTCCTCGCGCAGCACGCCGGTTGGCTCGCCGGCGGCGTCGCGCTCGACGACGCCGCCGTGGACGTCGAGATCGCCTCCGGCGCGCACGAGCGCCGCCGTGTTGAGCCAGAGCGAGTGGTAGTCCTTCGACCAGAGCGCGGCCGGCCGCTCGCCGGTGATGTCGTCGAGCGCTCGGCGCGACGGATGCTCCGACCAGCCGGCGTCGCGCCAGCCGTGGCCGCGGATCCACTCGCCCCGCGGAGCATGGGCGGAAATCCGTGAGAGCGCCTCGGCGAGTGACCCGGCTCCTTCGAGCTGGACGTCGCTCCGCGCCAGAGACCACGTGGGGAAGTGGACGTGGGAGTCGGTGAACGCCGGGAGGACGCACCGACCCCGGAGATCGACCCGCTCGGGCGTCGGCAGGGCGCTCTCGTGCGTTCCGACGCCGCCGGCGACGCGGTCTCCGGCAATCGAGACCGCCGCGGCGGTGGGCAGCGAGGGATCCATGGTGCGGACGACGCCGTTCGTCACGATCACGCGCCCGAGCCTAACCGTCGAGCGAGGGGCGCTACGATCGGATCCCGACCGGAGGATCGCTTGAGCTTCGACCGGCCAGTCGCGCTGCTCTCGCTCGCGGTGCTCGCCGCCCTGGTGGCCGGATTCGTCACGCTCGCCCGTCGCAGGCCGCGCTACGTCGTCCGCTACCCGAACGTCGACGTGCTGCGCGGCGTCCCGTTGCGCGTGAGCGGGGTGCGCCGGTACGCGCCGCTCGCGCTGGTCGCCGTAGCCCTCGCGCTCCTCGTCATCGCAGTGGCCGGCCCGCACGTGACGCGGTCGGCCCCGGTCGAGAACGCAACCGTGGTCCTCGTCGTCGACACGTCCAGGTCGATGCTCTCGACCGACGTCCGGCCGACAAGGCTCGACGCCGCCAAGGCCGCCGCGCAGACGTTTCTCGAGCGCGCGCCCGAGAAGCTCCGGGTCGGCCTGGTGACGTTCTCCGCGACGTCAGCGTCGCCGCGGTGCCGACACGCGACCGCGAGCGTGTGCGCCGCTCGGTCGGGGAGATCACCCGCTGGCAGGCGGGAGGGGGGACCGCCATCGGCGACGCGCTGGCGCGCGCGG
>Ga0157372_10005777_pt1 | contig 13181 bp, 12 predicted proteins | sample C55metaG_FD_115307 | JGI IMG/M metagenome (GOLD analysis project Ga0157372, IMG submission 115307) | Corn rhizosphere microbial communities from Kellogg Biological Station, Michigan, USA - C5-5 metaG | ecosystem: Host-associated > Plants > Roots > Rhizosphere > Soil | place: USA: Michigan... | reverse complement strand
TTCACCCTGGCGCAACAGAGCAGATAGACTTCAATTTAAATGTCGATTTCACAATTCGCCGTTCGACTTATGTTAAAAGGAGTCGAATCTTGCTATCACGTCAATACAAAGGAACTAAAAGATGAGCAATGTACGAGTACTCGTAGGCACCCGTAAGGGCGCATTCATCCTGACCTCAGACGGGAAACGGGAAAAATGGGACGTTAGTGGCCCGCACTTCGCCGGCTGGGAGCTTTATCACCTTAAAGGTTCGCCTGTGGATCCGAATCGCATTTACGCATCGCAAACCAGCGGCTGGTTTGGACAGATCATTCAACGCTCGGACGACGGCGGCAAGACGTGGTTTCAACCGGGAACACCCGCCAGCGCGCCAACTACAACGCCCGAAGGAATGCCGATGGGTGAGAGCAATAAGTTTGTTTACGACACGTCTGCTGAAACCGGCAAACCGCTCACGACGCACCAGTTTTATGACGGCACTCCACATCCCTGGGAGTTCAAACGTGTCTGGCATCTTGAACCTTCGCTTGACGATCCAGACACCGTCTATGCGGGTGTTGAAGATGCGGCGTTGTTTCGCTCGTCCGACGGCGGTCAGACGTGGAACGAACTTCCGGGTTTACGAGGTCATGGCACGGGATCTCAGTGGCAGCCAGGCGCCGGCGGCCTGTGTCTGCACTCAATTATCTTAGACCCTGCTAATCGCGAAAGGATCTTTATCGCCATCTCCGCCGCGGGTGCGTTTCGCACTGATGACGGTGGCGCGACCTGGAAACCTATTAATAAAGGACTGCACTCGCAATACATTCCCGATCCGAACGCCGAGGTGGGCCACTGCGTTCATCACATCGCAAAGCATCCTTCGAATTCCAACGTGCTGTTCATGCAGAAACACTGGGACGTCATGCGCAGCGACGACGCGGGCGACTCGTGGCAGGAGGTCAGCGGGAACCTGCCGACCGATTTCGGGTTTGTGATCGACGTTCATGCGCACGAGCCGGAGACGATCTACGTGGTGCCAATCAAGAGTGATAGCGAACACTACCCGCCCGATGGCAAGCTGCGCGTCTATCGCAGTTGCACCGGCGGCAACGAATGGGAAGCGCTCACGAACGGTTTGCCTCAAAGCAACTGTTACGTAAACGTGCTGCGTGATGCGATGGCCGTCGACTCGCTCGACTCATGTGGCATTTACTTCGGCACCACCGGCGGGCAGGTGTACGGATCCGCTGATGCTGGCAACACGTGGGCTCCAATCGTTCGAGATCTTCCGGCGGTGCTATCAGTGGAGGTACAGACGTTCGAATGATTCAGGTTGTTTTGCCGGCACATTTGCGAGCGCTTGCGGGTCTACAGGGAGATGTTCAACTCGAGCTTGATGGCCCGGTAACACGACAGGCCATCCTTGATGCGCTCGAAGCGAGGTATCCGATGCTGCGTGGGACGATTCGCCATCATGTCGGCGGAGAACGCCGGCCGTTACTGAGATTCTTTGCGTGCGGTGAAGACGTGACGCACGAGCCGGCAGACGCTCCGCTCCCCGAGCCGATCGCTTCGGGAGCGGAGCCGTTCTTCATCATCGGCGCAATCGCGGGTGGTTAATTCCTTTCGTGTAATCCTCATCCGGTCCAACGGAATAAACGAAACGCTCGAGCGGTATGTATACCGGCGGCATAAGCCGCTACGCTGATCACCACTGGTGGTCGATAAAATCGCGGGAATAACTCAGCGCGTTGCGCGGTATAGAGAGCAGAAGCGAACAAGGGGTCGGGCTAAGGCCGGCGTTGACCAGGGAGGTGGCGCCGGCCAGAAATGAGCGCACTGTTAGATTCGTGGCCTGAGGCTGGGTGACATTTACGGTGCGCTCATTCTCGAAACGAATGACGCCTTTGACCTTGGTTCCAACCCAATCACTGCACGAGGAGCACCTCTTGACTTCCTACCCCGCGTGAAACAAACTCCTTCCACATTCAGAGTCTATTCCACCTGCTATATGGGGCACGTTGGTCCAACTATAGCTACATCGGACACCTATTCCCCCTCGGAAGACACATTGCGAGAGAGAACGGAGGCGCTACGGTGGCGATCCGTCTTTGAGAATTCCGCCATCGGCGTTGCCGTAGCCGACCTCAATGGTCGGGTTCTGACTACCAATGAGACCTACCAACGAATGCTGGGTTACACAGAAAGTGAATTCCAGGGAATGCCAATTCTCGAGATCACTCATGAGGATTTCCGAGAAGCTAACTGGACTCTGATCACGGAACTGTTGGAAGGGAAGAGAGATCAGTTTCAAATCGAGAAGCAATACCGGCGAAAAGATGGCAGTTTGCTCTGGGTCAGAAACAACGTATCGCTCGTTCGCGATCCCGAGAGCACGCCGCGATTCCTGCTTGCCTTGTCAGAAGACATCACGGAACGGAAAGCAGCCGAAGAAGCGCTACAAAGAAGCGAAGAGCGTTTGCGAAAGAGTGAGCAACGCCAACACTCTCTGCTCGAGATCAACAATGCAATCATTACGAACCTTACTCGTGACGCGCTTTTCGCTTCGGCATATGAAGCAATACGACGGGTTGTCTCGTTCGACCGGGCTGGCTTTCTTCTTTATCAGCCTGAATCCAACAGTCTGAAGCTTCTCTCCATGGAGGGTGAGCTGGACTCTGATTTTTTCCGTGTCGGCAAAGACTATGACCTCGAAGAGAGTGGCATCTCAGCGTGGGTACTCGAGCACCAGGAAGTGGTCAGGCGCGGCGATCTGAAACGGGAACAGCAGTCGCCAAATGAGAAACGGCTTGTCGCTGACGAGAGTATCCAATCTTATTGCGTGGTCCCACTGGTCTCGATGGGGAAGAGCATCGGTACTTTCGCATTATGGAGTGAAGCACAGAACCGCTACTCAGAGTCTGATGCCGAGTTGCTCAGGGAAGTCGCAAACCAGGTGGCGTTGGCAATCGCGAATATGAAGTCATACGAAGAGATTGCATCTTTGAAAGCGCGACTCGAGAAGGAGAATGTGTACCTTCAGGAGGAGATCCGGACCGAACACAACTTCGAAGAGATCATTGGTGATAGTGCGTCGCTACGGACTCTACTGCGCAGAGTTGACCAGGTCGCGCCGACCGATTCGACCGTACTCATTTACGGAGAGACAGGGACCGGCAAAGAATTGATCGCGCGCGCGATTCACGATCGGAGCAATCGCAAAAACAGGGCGTTGGTGAAGGTGAACTGTAGCGCTATTTCCGCAGGTCTGGTTGAGAGTGAATTGTTCGGTCACGTAAAAGGCGCTTTCACAGGAGCGTTCGAGCGTCGTATTGGCCGGTTCGAGCTTGCCGATGGCGGCACGATTTTCCTGGATGAAGTCGGTGAGTTACCGCTGGATACTCAGGTTAAATTGCTGCGAGTTTTACAGGAGCGTGAGTTTGAGCCCGTTGGCAGTAATCGATCAGTACGTGTCGACGTCCGCATCATCTGCGCCACAAATCGAAATCTCGAGGAGTCGATCAAGGCTGGTACGTTTCGTTCGGATCTCTACTATCGGTTGAACGTGTTTCCGCTTGAGGTTCCACCGCTGCGCGAGCGTCGTTCAGACATTGAGCAGCTTGCAAAGTTCTTTATTTCCAGATATGCGCGGAATCTCGGCAAGAAAATCACCGGTATCTCAGAAGCAGCCACACAAAACCTCTTGTCGTATTCGTGGCCTGGCAACATACGTGAGCTGCAAAATGTTGTCGAGCGAGCGTTGATTCTTTCTACTGGACCAATATTCGATCTGGACAACGATCTAACCAGCATCTCGGCCACTCCGGTTCTTTCCGAGCAGCCGCTTCAAGTCCCACCGGTGCTTTCCAACGCAGATCAGTCTCCGATGAAGACCTTGCACGAGGTTGAGCGAGAGCACATCCTGGCAGTATTACAACAAACGCACGGCGTAATAGATGGCTCAAACGGTGCTGCGAAGACTCTTGGTATGCATCCGAACACCTTGAGACATCGCATGGAAAAACTCGGAATCAAACGCTCTGCCCACCGCATTTCGTAGCGTCCCTACAAACCGGTCGTCTCCTTAACTACCAAATATCGTGGATGCCTCACATTTCACTGAGAGTTTGTGCGGCACACCATCTGCACTGGACCAATCCACAGATTATGCAGAACGGAAGGAGAATTACGCATGAGCAATTTAAATAAGCCCGGAGCAGATTTGCGATGGGTGATCGGATTTAGTCTCGCAATCATTTTCACAGTCCTGGCAGTGCACGTTAAGGGGCAGGAACTATTCAGCACTGGCGATCCGGTTATAGAGCCGGTGGCAATCCAGGACAACACAACCATAGACTTTGTGGCGCCGACGGTGTTCCAGGCGGCTGGTCCAAACATCGCATCGATCCAGGGGACCATCACAGACTTTCGCGCTGCGTTGGGTGATCCCGTTAACGGCAATGCGACCGAGGAAAAAGGCTCGGGCCGGCGCGAGATCAACTGGGATGGCGGAGTCCCTCCGAGCGACGTTACAACTCCTCCGGTAAACCCGTTCAATACTTTTCTCAATACGCGTGGTGCGCAATTCACCACACCCGGCATCGGGCTTTCACAAGCGCCTCCCTCGGGTGGGCCGCAGGGTGGACTCGTAGGGCTCTTCGGCAATGCGTCTTACGCCACTACGTTCCGCGCCTTTAGTCCTTTGCGGTTGTTCACACCCGTGGGAAGCAATATCACTGACACGGCTTTCTTTGTGGCCGGTTCAAATGGCGGGCTGCGCGCAGCGGTTACTGGTTTTGGCGCCATCTTCGCCGACGTCGATCAACCAGATGGCAGTGGCCCTGGCACAAAGCGTGGCAATCGTCATTCGAGCACGCTGATACAGTTTTTCGGTGCTGACGGCCGGTTGTTATTCAGCAGTTTTGTGCCGGCGTCGCCCGGTGACGGTGGTTTTTCTTTCTTCGGGATCAAATTCAACGATCCGCGGATCAGCAGTGTGCGGATTACGGCAGGCAATGTTGCGGCAGGTCCGGACGACGACAAGGAAAACGACGTTGTCATGATGGACGACTTTATCTATGGCGAGCCTCATAAGCTTCAGTAAACATGAAGTCTTCTGTGTCCTCTGTGTTCGCTGCACAGAGGACACAGAGGTTTCCAGAGAAAAAAGCGCATGTTGAAGATCACGACAGCAGTTTTGTCGAAAGACGAGATCACGCTGCAATTGGATGGTCGAGTTACAGGCCAATGGGTTGAGTTGTTACGAGAATCCGCTAAGGCAGTGTTGGACCAGGGAGCGATACTCAATATCGATCTAAAAAATATCTCTTACGTCGACTGTGAAGGAATCGCACTTATGAAGGATTTGATTGGACTCGGTGCTCGTCACATCAATCCCCCGCTTTTTGTTGCCGAGCAGATCAAGAAGTGCAAACCGGTCTAGCAATTTCTGAGGAGATTGGTAATGAGAGTCACCACCGCAACTTATGAGGACGCACTCTTACCTCATCTCGACGCGGCATACAATCTCGCCCGTTGGCTTACTCGCGACGAACGAGATGCTGAAGACGTTGTGCAGGAAGCGTACCTGCGCGCTCTCAAGCACTTCGGAGCTTTCAAAGGAGGCGACGGGCGCCCGTGGGTATTGGCAATTGTCCGGAATACTTTCTATAGCTGGATACGGCGCAATCGACCATCCGAAGCCGTGACGCCGTTCGAGGAAGAGAACGATACGTACATCTCAGACACTCCCGATCCGGAGCTGCTGTTGTTGAAAAAAACTGACAAACAAATGCTCAGGTGTGCGTTACGCAAGCTGCCATCGGAATTTCTCGAGGTGATTGTGCTGAGAGAATTCGAGGAATTATCTTACAAAGAGATCGCTGTTGTGGTTCAGGTGCCGGTGGGCACGGTCATGTCGCGCTTAGCTCGCGCTCGCAGACGCCTGACCGAGCTAGTTTCTCAGTGTCGCCACATTTGAAACCTCTTGTTGCAACGATCTCTTAATGCGCCTTTTCAAGTCCAGAGACGCGCGGTAATAAAGGGAGGCATCCTGGAAAGACGAACGCATAGATATCACATGGCAATAGCGAAGATTGCAGTCGTTGCATTCGTCGATGTGTCGTTGCACCTTTGCTGACTCAAGCCGGTCCAACTCGCCATCAGCGAAAGAATGAATTATTTCCACTGCTCTTTGACAGCTCACCTGGGAACCTCCGAGTTATAGTCAGAGCTAACCGGACACTGGGGGACCACTGGTAGCCGGCGCGCCGAATTTTATTGCTTCGTCGAGATGCGGTAGGTGACTGCCCATTGATGCACGACGCGCTCGTTGGAAAGCGATTCATCGCGCTCCTCGCGCCTTCATAGAGTCCATCCAGATTCGGCGCATCGCCGCCTCTCCAAACTGGGTGGAGTTCGTGTCGCGGCGGCAATGACCGAACGGGGTTGCCTTTTCCGCGATCCACCTTTAATACCCGCGAGCACGCAATTTTATTCCCATTTAAAACTGAAATTCTTGTGGTAGCGCCGAAGGCGCGGAATGGGTAGCGCCGAAGGCGCGGAATATGAAAGCCAGGGGCAAGCGCGAAAGCGCGTCGCCCCTGGTTACGCGGTAGGTACGGTCCAGGCCTGAAAGGCCGAAATATATGCATCGTATTACGCCCTTTCACAGGGCTGGGATTGATAGATTTGTTGGACCAGGGGCGACGCGCTTTCGCGCTTGCCCCTGGCTTTCGTATTCCGCGCCTTTGGCGCTAGCGTTTGAGGAGTTCACGCAAGTTTAAGTTTGTGATCAGGCGATGCAGGTAATTAGGATGCAGGCCCAGCAGCTTGGCTGCGTCGGTGTAGTTGCCCTTCGTTTGATCCATTGCCTGGAGGATTAGCTGTTTCTTAGTCTCTGCCACTGCTTCATGATACTTCGTCGGAGCCGCCATCGTGCGGGATTCAGTTTCGAGAATTGCTTCCGGCAGATCTTCCAGCAGTATCAAGTCCGTGGTGCCCAGAACCACGGCGCGTTCGATCGCGTTTTCCAGTTCTCGCACGTTCCCTGGCCAATCGTAAGTCAACAGACGCTTCTGCGCCTCCGATGAGATACTCGTGATCTTGCGGTTGCATTTCTCTCCATACCTCGCCGCAAAATATTTTGCCAGTAGCGGTATGTCTTCCTGACGTTGTCTCAGCGGCGGCATCTCCAACTGCAGAACGTTCAGCCGGTAGAAGAGATCCTGTCGAAACAGACCCTGAGTGATTCGATCCTCGAGGTTTCGATTGGTTGCGGCCAGGAGTCGAATATCAACTTTGATGGTGCGAGTGCCACCAACTCGTTCGAATTCGCGCTCCTGAAGAACGCGCAGAAGCTTGACTTGAAGTGGTGCTGACAACTCACCAATCTCATCGAGGAAGAGTGTTCCCTCATCAGCAATCTCAAGCCGCCCTTTTCGCTGGGTCACTGCTCCGGTGAAGGCACCCTTTTCATGACCAAAGAGTTCGCTTTCCAGAATCGACTCAGCGAGTGCGGCACAGTTCACGGCAATGAAAGGTTTTCCTGATCGCTTGCTGTTCTGATGAATTGCTCGAGCTACCAACTCCTTGCCAGTGCCACTCTCTCCCGTGATCAGGACGCTCGAATCAGTAGGCGCAACCTTGGCGATAAACTGGTACACCTGGCGCATCCGAAGACTCTCGCCAACCATGTTGTGCTCAATGCCGGCGTCTGCGATTAGGCGTTTGTTCTCACTCTCCAACCATTCGATGTGACGCGCGTTTTCGATCGCGACCGCGGTTATAGCGGCTATGGCCGAAGCTAATTGCAGGTGATCTGAATCGAAGTGAACATCAGGTTCATTGGTGTCGAGGTAAAGAACTCCTAATGACTTGCCGGTCATAATGAGCGGAACACAAAGCAGCGAACTCGTCTGAGCGTCGCCGAGGCTTTGCTCGAGGCTTGCTGTATCTTCGCGATCTCCAATTAAGAGTCCGGTGCCGTCTCGTAAAACCTGGCGAGCGAGGGGCCGGCTGACCTTGATAGTTTCGTCATGGCCCTTCTCGCGATCGAGTGCAAACACGGAGGAGAACTCTTCTTCTCCCTCTTTCTCGCTACTATCCACCAGCAGAATGGCTCCGCGCTTCGCCGGAACAACTTCGAACATTAACTCCAGCAACGTTTTTTGTAGCTCCGGCAGACCACGAATAGCGTTGATGGTTGTGCTGACCTTCATAAGGGCAGCCAGATCCCTCGCCATCAAATAGAGAGCGTCGTTGAACCTAAACTGCTTCGTGGCCCCGGTGAGGGAGCGACTGTCGTCGAACTGAACTTCGCTTGAGCCCGAAGGAATATCGCCATCATGACGCAGGAAGAGAAACTGTGAATTCCCGATCCTCACCCGATCGCCGTGCGCAAGAGTGCGACGTTTAACTGGCACGTCGTTCACAAACGTGCCGTTGAGACTGTCGAGATCAGTAACTATGAACTCTTCGCCATCCCGCTCGATCTGGGAGTGTCTTCGTGAGACTGACGCATCGGGCAGGCAAAGTGTGGCAGCACTCTCTCGGCCAATCACAGCCGGTGCATCTGTAATCGAAAGCACGGTCCCTTGAAACTTTCCCGCGATGGCAACGAGACGAGGGTTCATGGTTGGGCCTATCTGAAGGGATAAGATCTATATCCGATCAGATAGAAATGCAAAGCCCCAGCGGCTTTATCTCAAGGACTTTTGAGGGAAAGCGAGTGGCACATCAATAGCAATTGGTGAAGACAGCGTAATTGAACTCAACTTGGAAGAACACTCAAACAAAGGCCGGACAGGCCGAAAGAGGAGAAAGAAATGCCAAAGCAAATATTAAAGACTCTCACGATACTGACGCTGGTTGTTGGATTCGCCCTGGCAGCAGCTATGGTATCGGCCAACGGTCAAGTGACATCCACCTTTGTAACCGCCAATATCCCGTTTGACTTTGTCGTCGCCGACAAGACGCTTCCCGCGGGTAACTACAAGGTGAGTTCGTTAACAAGTGGTGGCAACGCCTTGAAGATCAGCAGCCGTGACGGAAAGTCGGCGGCGATAAGACTCAGCGATATGATTCCCGAGAGAAGCGAAAAGCGGACCGCCCGGATGGTGTTTCACCGCTACGGGCAGAAGTACTTCCTTGCTGAAATTTGGACAGGTGACGACTACGGTCGCGAACTGAGGCGGTGCAAAACTGAGCGCGTTCTCCAGTATGAACTGGCTTCGAATACGTTAAAGAGCGATTCCGCCACTGGAAGTTATCAGATTGTTGAAGTAGTAGCTTTCGTTCGCTAATTGCGCGACAGAACCTCCCTCCGGCTGCCCACCGGAAAGTGAAACCAGAACGGGAACCCAACGCCGCGGGTTGCCGTTCTGGTTTCTTCTTTTGGTCTTTCTCTGCGGCCCTCTGCGTATCTCTGCGTACTCTGCGTTGAAAATTGCCATAACCGCAGAGTACGCAGAGATACGCAGAGGGCCCCAGAGAAAATGCGCATCGGGAAATTCATCCTGATACTAACGCCCTACATCCCGTGAAATTGGCGTTCGTCACTTAATAATTCAAGCTTGCCAAATGCTCATTCAAACTGTCGTTCAAAAATGAACGAGGCAAACCTAATGAGGATTATGGTAAGTTTAAACCTCGCAGATATAATGACATCAACTCGCCCCAGAACCCCGAAACCTCTGCACGAGATTCGGGACAACGAGTCAGATCCAACAAGCCCTGGTCAGGAAGACCCCCAACCTCTTACGAAGTTGGACCATGCCGAATGTTTTGATCGTGAGCCAGCAACTAGATCCACACAAGTCTGAGGGTTTCTATAAGCGGCACCGCTGGTGGCTGCGCTGGTGTTTCTTTTTTTTCGTGTGGACGCTGCTAGGGACTTCCTTCGCTCTTAGCACTTATCTCGGCGCGCTTCAGGACAACGTCCAGATATCATGGAAAAGAATCCTCTCTGGATACCTCGCTGACTTTTATTTGTGGGGAATGCTATCGCCATTAATCTTCCTGTTGGCGAGACGGTTTGAACTTCGTTCGCATTTTCCACGAAATCTGCTAATTCATTTAGCTACAAGTGTGATTCTCTCTGGTTTGGTTCTTTCAGCCGCGTCGCCCCTGGTCTGGTATCTGGGTTATGTAAATCTCGCTCGCAATCCGACGTTGGCAATTCTCTGGCGCAACAACGCATTTAGCGCCTATTACTTCCACCAGGGTCTGACGATTTACTGGACCACTCTGGTCGTTGCTCATGCTCTCTACTATTACCGTGGTCTTCGTGAAGGAGAAGCGCAAAGAGCAAGACTCAAGGCGCAGTTGGCCCAGGCGCAATTGCAAGCTCTGAAAATGCAGATCCACCCGCATTTTCTTTTCAACACACTTAATTCAATTGCTGCACTCCTGCACAAAGACGTCGAAGCCGCAGATCGAATGATCGCCAAGCTCGGAGACTTCCTCAGACTCACGCTTCATAGATCAGACGCACAGATCGTAGATTTTGAACAAGAGTTAGAATTTCTAAAATGTTATCTCGACATCGAACACATCCGTTTTCAGGATCGTCTAACGGTTGAAATGGACATCGACCCGCACGCGCTGACGGCGATGATCCCGAATCTGATCCTGCAACCGATTGTGGAAAATGCGGTGAGGCACGGTGTGGCGAGACAAACATCTCCCGGACGCATCAGCATTCGTGCTCGCCGTCAGGGTGCTCGACTAATCATGAACGTAGAGGACAACGGACCTGGACTGAAACCAAATTCTAATGGGTCCGCGCGGGCGCGCGGAATCGGATTGAGCAACACTCGCGCGCGATTGGAACAGTTCTATGGCAGCGACTTTAGTTTTCAAATCGCAAACTCAGCAGAGCGCGGCGCTAGTGTGACATTAGATGTGCCTGCATTTGTGGAAATTGAAGGTGAGTAGGGCTTTGCCTCAAAAGTCAGGATTCAGACTTGGAGGAGGTCAGTACCGTAACGCGGTAGCGTCGGGTCAGTCTCGAACATACGATATTCTTAACAAATTGAGAGGCTCACGTATGACCCGACGCTACCGCGTTACGGTACTGACTGTATCCAACAATGACTTTCGACCTTTGAGGCAAAGCTAATAACGTTGCGAATCACGGCTCTAATTGTTGACGATGAACCGCTCGCACGCGATCGGATTCGCGAGATGCTAAAGGAGCATCCTGAGATTGAAGTAGTCGCGGAAGCGAGGAATGGACGGGAAGCAATTGATTCTGTTGTGAGTCATAATCCAGACCTCGTCTTTCTGGATATACAAATGCCGGATCTCGACGGGTTCGACGTCGTGCAAAACCTCAATGTCGAGCAGCTCCCGGTCATCATTTTTGTTACCGCGTACGACCAGCATGCCCTACGTGCCTTCGATGCGCACGCCGTCGACTATCTGACGAAACCGTTCGACCGAAAACGCTTTGCCGAGGCTGTCAATCAGGCGAAGGTTTTTATGAAGGGTACAAAAGAACCTGACACAGCACGGATTCTCAGTATGCTGCAGGAGATCAGATCGGGCGCAACGTATCTGGAGCGATTCGCTATCAAGAATGGTGAGAAGGTCTTCTTTGTTCGCGCCGCAGATGTGGATGCAATTGAAGCTCAGGGCAACTACGTGCGTCTTAGTCTCGCCAACTCCTCCCATTTGCTTCGCGACACTCTGAACAACATCGAATCGCAAATCAATCCGCGGATGTTTGTTCGGATTCATCGACGCACTATCGTCAACATTGATCGTGTGAAGGAAGTGCAGACGTGGGCACGAGGTGAGTACCGCGTGGTCCTATTCACCGGTGCGCGCTACACGCTCAGTCGCGGTTATCGACAGCATTTCGAAAACTTCATCAAGTTAGGCTCGTGATTTTTCTCTGCGGTCCTCTGCGTATTTCTGCGATCTCTGCGTTGAACAGACTTTTTAACGCAGAGATCGCAGAGTTACGCAGAGGACCGCAGAGGTCATCCACAATCTGACGCGTTACGTCACGTCGGATCGATACTCGTCACAAATTAGTTCACAGCTGAGAAACCTGAAGTCACACTAGTGCTATGACAATACTTGGACGTGCGCGTGCGATCGACACCATACCGATGGGGGGACTGCTTATTGGTTTGTTTGATCTGATGTTTGCCTTCACCTTTTATGGCTTGATTCTTGGTGTGCCATTTTTAAGGATTTTTCAGTCCGTGGCTGCCGGAGTTCTCGGCCGGCCAAGATCGTATGCGGGTGGAGTGCCGACTTTCTTACTTGGCATCGTTCTTCACTTCGTGGTGGCGACATGCATTGCCACTGTCTACTATCTCGCGTCGATTGGATTGCCGGTTTTGATCCGCCATCCCGTTGTCAGTGGGTTAATTTATGGAATGGCGGCTTATTTTGGGATGAAGTTCGTAGTAATGCCGCTCTCAGCTATTGGTCAGAGGGGTTCTCTGCCACGCCTGCCAATTCTTATCACGGAACTCATCGGACACGCCGTTCTAGTCGGCTTGCCAGTCGCATTACTGGCCCGTCGGTCTGCTCGACGGATTAATAACGACTCTTCCGATTCCGGGACGCCCGAATCTCACGCTGTCCCATTGAGTTGAGCTGAGAAAGAAACATCTGCTCCGAATAATACGTAACACCACACCGATGAAAGCAATCGTGTACTCGGGTAGTGAGCTCACGTTAGAGGAGATTGAAAAGCCGGTTCCCGCGGACGACGAAGTCTTAATCAAAGTTCGTGCGGCGTCAGTAAACCCACTCGACTACCACCTGTTAAGACACCCTTTAATCCGTCGCACAATAGCTACGGCAAGCAAAGTGAAGATCTCGCGAGTGGGACGTGATGTAGCCGGCCACGTTGAAGCTGCCGGCAGGAACGTTACGCATTTCAGGGCGGGCGACGAGGTGTTTGGCGCGTGCAATGGGGCCTTTGCCGAGTATTCGTGCGCACGCGAGTCAGCACTGGCGAACAAGCCGCCAAATGTGTCGTTCGAGCAAGCGGCTTCTGCGCCAGTTGCTGGTCTCACCGCGTTACAGGGTTTGCGCGACAAGGCACAGGTACAGCCGGGCCAAAAGGTTTTGATTAATGGCGCGGCCGGAGGCGTGGGTACATTCGCCGTGCAGATCGCGAAGACACTTGGCGCTGAGGTTACCGGAGTTTGCAGTACGAGGAATGTGGAAATGGTGCA
>Ga0157372_10005774_pt1 | contig 13186 bp, 13 predicted proteins | sample C55metaG_FD_115307 | JGI IMG/M metagenome (GOLD analysis project Ga0157372, IMG submission 115307) | Corn rhizosphere microbial communities from Kellogg Biological Station, Michigan, USA - C5-5 metaG | ecosystem: Host-associated > Plants > Roots > Rhizosphere > Soil | place: USA: Michigan... | reverse complement strand
CGGTGCCGGAGGGTTTTCAGGAACGGCGCGTGCCCCTAAGGTACGCGCCGTTTCCTTGTCTGAACGGATTTTTGACGCGCATGCCGCAGCCCACCTTCAAACGCATCCTCCTCAAATTGTCGGGCGAGGTGCTGATGGGCGGGGAGGGGCTTGCCATCGACCCTGCCATGACCGCCCGCGTCGCGGGCGAGATCGCAGCCGCGCGCGAGGCCGGGTTCGAGCTGTGCGTCGTGGTCGGCGGAGGCAATATCTTCCGCGGCCTTTCCGCCGCTGCGAAGGGTATAGAGCGCGCGACGGCCGACTATATGGGCATGCTCGCCACCGTCATGAACGCGCTCGCGGTGCAGAATGCGCTGGAACAGATCGGCGTCGAGACCCGCGTCCAGTCCGCCATTCCCATGTCATCCGTGTGCGAACCCTTCATCCGCCGTCGTGCCGAACGCCACTTGGAAAAGGGGCGGGTGGTCATCTTCGCCGCGGGTGTCGGCAGCCCGTTCTTCACCACTGACACGGGTGCCGCGCTGCGTGCGGCCGAACTGCGCTGCGACGCGTTGTTCAAGGGCACGTCGGTGGACGGCGTCTATGATGCCGATCCGAAGAAGGTGGCGGGCGCGAAGCGTTATGAAACCGTGACTTACGACAGGGTTCTTGCGGACAATCTGAAGGTCATGGACGCAAGTGCGGTGGCGCTTTGCCGCGATAATGCTATTCCGATCGTCGTGTTCAACATTCGCGAGCAGGGCAATCTTGCCAAGGTGCTCGCGGGCAACGGGACGGCCACGATCGTCCAGAAATCAGGGGAGTAAGCCATGCCCGCTTATGACAAGGCCGATCTCGACCGCCGCATGCACGGCGCCGTGGAAGCGCTGGAGCACGATCTGCAGGGGCTGCGCACCGGGCGCGCCTCGGTCACCCTGCTCGATCCCGTCACGGTCGAGGTCTATGGCAGCCATATGCCGTTGAACCAGGCCGCGACCGTCTCGGCACCCGAGCCGCGGATGTTGTCGGTCCAGGTTTGGGACAAGTCGAATGTTGGCCCGGTCGACAAGGCGATCCGTTCGGCCGGCCTCGGCCTCAACCCGATCGTCGATGGCCAGACGCTGCGCATCCCGATCCCTGATTTGACCGAGGAGCGCCGCAAGGAGCTTGCCAAGCTCGTCAGCCAATATGCCGAGAAGGCCCGCGTGGCCGCGCGCAACGTGCGCCGCGACGGCATGGACAATCTCAAGACCGACGAAAAGAAGGGTGAGATCAGCGAGGACGACCGCAAGCGGCGCGAGACGGACGTCCAGAAGCTTACCGACAGCACGATCGCGGAGATCGACGCCGCCGCCGCTGCCAAGGAAAAGGAAATCCTGGGCAAGTGAGCTCGGCTTCGGCCTCGCCGATCGCAACCAGCGGGAACGGATCGGCCGTTCCCCGCCACGTCGCGATCATCATGGACGGCAATGGCCGCTGGGCGAAGAAAAGGCTTCTTCCGCGGGTCGCCGGTCATCGCGCCGGCATGGAGGCGGTGCGCCGTACGATCCGCGCGGCGGGCGAGATGGGCATCGAGGCGCTCACGCTCTACGCTTTCTCGTCGGAGAACTGGCGCCGCCCGGCTGCCGAGATTGCCGACCTGATGGGACTTCTGCGCTTCTATCTCCGTCGCGAGCTGGCCGAACTCGACCAGGCGGGCGTGCGGCTGGAGTTGATCGGCGACTGGCGCGCGCTGGATGCCGATATTGTCGCGGATCTGGACGCGGCGCGGCAGCAACTTTCCAAGAATCGCGGCCTGACCTTGGTCCTCGCGCTCAATTACGGCGCGCAGGATGAGATAGTGCGGGCTGCGCGCGCGCTTGCAGCCGAGGCGCGCGCCGGCACGCTTGATCCGGCCTCGATCGACGCCGCATCGATCGAACAGCGGCTCGACACGGCGGACCTGCCTCCGCTCGATCTGGTCATCCGCACATCGGGTGAGCAGCGTCTTTCCAATTTCCTGCTGTGGCAGGCGGCCTATGCCGAGTTGCTCTTCGTGGATACGCTCTGGCCCGATTTCGACCGGGCGGTGCTCGAGGAAGCGATCGCGAGCTTTGGCCGGCGCGAGCGGCGCTATGGCGGACGCTAAGGCCAAATCCGACCTCGCGACGCGAAGCCTGATCGGCGGCCTGCTCGCGATCGCGGCGATCGCTGTGCTCTGGCTGGGCGGTGTGGTGTTGTGGGGGCTGCTCGTTATCGTCTCTTGCATCGCGCTGATCGAATGGGCCGGCCTGGTGCGTGCGCACCGCGCGCGGCTCGGCATCGGCCTGATCGTCCTGCTGGTCGGCATGAGCTACGCGTTGCCGTTGTTGTGGGGCACGGACCGCGCCACGCTCGCCTTGCTGCTGATCGCCGCAATGGCGATGGCGATGTTTCCCAAGGCGGCGCTGACCGCGGTCGGGGTCGGCTATATCGGCACGGCCGCCATCTCCATCCTCTATCTGCGCGAACAGCCTCTCGGCTTCGCGCTGGCGCTCTGGACGCTCGCTAGCGTGTGGGCGACTGATATCGGCGCCTATTTTGCAGGCCGGGCGATCGGTGGCCCCAAGCTTGCTCCCACGATCAGTCCCAACAAGACGTGGGCGGGGTTGATCGGCGGGATGGTCGCGGCGGGAATCGTCGGTGCCCTGATCGCCAAGCTTGGCCACCTGCCGACCCGCACGCTGTGGCTTGCGCCCTTGCTCGCGATCGCCGCGCAGATCGGCGACCTCGTCGAAAGCGGCATGAAGCGCCATGTCGGCGTCAAGGACTCGGGCAAGATCCTGCCCGGCCATGGCGGGCTGCTCGACCGTATCGACGGCATGCTCCCGGTTGCGATCCTCGTCGCGGCTTTGGTCGCCAACGGCAGCCTCTGATGGCGCGCAGCGTCTCGATCCTGGGTGCGACCGGCTCGATCGGGCGCTCGACACTCGACCTGGTCGAGCGCGGTGGCGACGCGTTCGAGGTGCTGGCCCTGACCGCGCGCAGCGATGTCGCGGGGCTGGCGGATGCCGCCCGCCGCACCCGCGCGCGCCGCGCGGTGATCGGCGACGAGACCCTATATTCCGCGCTGAGGGACGCGCTGGCAGGTTCGGATACCGAAGCCGCCGCCGGATGCGACGCGATCTGCGAGGCGGCCACGATGGGCGCCGACTGGACCATGGCGGCGATCGTCGGCACCGCCGGGCTCAAGCCGGTCATGTCCGCGCTCCGGCAGGGCCGGACGGTCGCGCTCGCCAACAAGGAATCGCTCGTGCTCGCGGGCGACCTCATGACGCGTGCGGCGGAGGGGGCGGGTGCGACGCTGTTGCCGGTCGATTCCGAGCACAATGCGGTCTTCCAATGCTTCCCGCACGAGGATCCGTCGCGCGTGCGGCGCATCATCCTCACCGCTAGCGGCGGCCCGTTCCGCACGCTCAGCCAGGAGGAAATGGCGCGGGTTACGCCCGCGCAGGCGGTCAAGCATCCCAATTGGTCGATGGGTGCCAAGATCTCGGTCGATTCGGCGACGCTGATGAACAAGGGCCTCGAACTGATCGAGGCGCATCATCTCTTCCCCGTCGGCAACGACAAGCTTTCGGTGCTCGTCCATCCCCAGTCGGTCGTGCATTCGTTGGTGGAATATGTCGACGGATCGATGCTCGCCCAATTGGGGCCGCCCGACATGCGGACTCCGATCGCGCACACGCTCGCCTGGCCGCAGCGCATGAGGACGCCGGTCGAACCGCTCGACCTTGCCAAGATCGCCCGGTTGGACTTCGAGGAGCCCGATCTCGATCGTTTCCCGGCCTTGTCGCTGGCGTTGCAGGCGATGAAGGCGGGCGGGGCGCGCCCGGGCGTGCTCAACGCCGCCAACGAAGAGGCTGTGGCGGCCTTCCTTGCCGGCCGGATCGGCTTTCTCGACATCGCCTTAATCGTTGATAAAGTCCTTTCCGGTTACGATCCCGGATCACCTGAGACTATCGACGAGGCTCTGATGCTTGATGCAGAGACGCGCCGAGTAGCGGCACTTGCGTTGGAGCGGCAGGCAGCATGAGCCACCTGCTTTCGATCATCATCACCGTTCTCGGCTTCATCGCCGTGATCGGCCCGCTCGTGTTCGTGCACGAGATGGGCCATTATCTTGCGGGCAGGCTGTTTGGCGTCCAGGCCGACATGTTTTCGATCGGCATGGGCCGCGAACTGCTCGGCTGGACCGACAAGCGGGGCACGCGCTGGAAGGTCTCTGCGCTGCCGATCGGCGGCTATGTCAAGTTCCGGGGCGACATGGGCCCCGCGAGCGAGCCCGACCCCGCTTTGTTGGCGCTCCCGCCCGAGGAGAAGGCCAAGACGCTGCATTTCAAGCCTGTCTGGCAGCGTTTCCTGATCGTCGCCGCGGGGCCGATCACCAATTTTGTCACGGCGATCCTGATCTTCGTGGTCTATTTCGGCGTGATGGGCGTGCCCCAGACGCCGACAGTGATCTCCTTCGTGGTGCCGGACACCGCGGCTGCGGCGGCGGGGCTTCAGCCGGGCGACCGCGTGATCAAGGTCGCGGGGCGCTCGGTCACCCGCTTCGAGGATATGGCGCAGATGATCGCGCTGCGTCCGCGCATGCAGATTGACCTGCTGGTCGAACGCCAGGGCAAGCAGCTGACGATCCCGGTCACGCCCAAGGCGCAGACCGCGGAGGACCCGGCCGGCAACCGGATCGAGATCGGCTTGCTCGGCGTGGTCGCGGGCCAGGCGGTGCAAACGCGGCCGGGGCCGGTCGCGGTAGTTGCCGAAGCTTTCCGCGAGACGGGGCATACCGTCCAGACGATCACCGATGTCATCGGGCAGATCGCCGGCGGAGAGCGCTCCGCCAAGGAACTTGGCGGGCCCCTCAAGATCGCGCAGTTTTCGGGAACTGCCGTAACGGTGGGATGGCTGCCATTCTTCCGTTTCATGGCGCTCATTTCGATTAATCTGGGCTTCATCAACCTTCTGCCAATCCCGCTCCTGGATGGCGGCCACCTCTTCTTCTACTTGATCGAAGGGGTCCGCCGGCGGCCGTTGCCTGCTCAAGCGCAAGAATGGGCATTTCGGTCGGGGCTTGCTTTGCTGCTGGGTTTCATGCTGTTCGTCACCATCAACGATCTCGGTTCCTTCGGCCTCTGGACGAAGCTACACGGCTTGATCGGCTGACGGGGATAGGGCAGGGCGTAACCCGCCGGCGAAGGCCCCGGCTTCAAAGCAAATCCTATGGTGAAGGGCGGGGTTGCGTGACGGAATTCATGACCAGTGACGGGCGACGTGCATCCAGCCGGCTGGCGAGCGCATTACTGATCTGCACCGGGCTGACGGCCGTGCCCGTCGCGGCGCAGACCCCGGCGCCGCCCGCTGCCGCGGCTCCTGCACCCGCGGCTGCCGCGCCGCAGGCGCCCAAGGTGATCCGTTCGATCGAGGTGACCGGCAACCAGCGGCTCGAGGCCGATACGGTCCGCTCCTATATCAAGCTCCGGGCCGGCGACAGCTACACCAACGCCGATCTCGACCAGGCTCTGAAGGATCTCTACGGATCGGAATTGTTCGCCGACGCGACGATCGCGGGCGCCGATACCGGCAACCTGGTCATCCAGGTGCGTGAGAACCCGGTGATCAACCGGATCGTGCTGGAAGGCAACAAGCGCATCAAGGAAGACAAGATCCGGCCCGAGATCAAGCTCGCGCCGCGGCAGATCTTCACCCGCTCCAAGGCACGTGCCGACGTTAATCGCATCATCGAGCTCTACAAACGCCAGGGGCGGTATGCCGCGACGGTCGAGCCCAAGATGGTACTTCTCGACCAGAACCGCGTCGACGTGGTGTTCGAGATCCATGAGGGCGCCAAGTCGCGCGTCCGTCGCATCAACATCATCGGCAACAACCACTTCAAGGCAAGCCGCCTCCGCGCCGAGATGGCGACCAAGACGACCGGCCTGCTCCACATCTTCTCGCAGGGCACGAGCTACGATCCCGATCGTCTCGCTTACGACCAACAGAAGCTGCGCCAATTCTATCTGACGCAGGGCTATGCCGATTTCCACGTCGTCTCCGCGGTGGCCGAGCTGACGCCGGACAAGCGCGACTTCATCATCACCTACGTCGTCGATGAGGGTAACCGCTACAAGTTCGGCGCGCCCAAGATCGAGAGCGGCATCCGCGATCTGCGGCCCGAGGCACTCCAATATCTCGTCAGGATCAAGGCCGGCCAATGGTATAACGCCAAGACGGTCGAGGATACGATCGACATCCTCAACGAGACCGCTGGCACGCTGGGCTATGCCTTCGCCGAAACCGATCCGCACTACGAGGCGGACAAGGAAGCGAAGACGATGACGATCACCTTCCAGCTCAAGGACGCGCCGCGCGTCTATGTGGAAGGGGTCAATATCAACGGCAACACCATCACCCGCGACAAGGTGGTACGCCGCGAATTCCGTCTGGCCGAGGGCGACGCGTTCAACGGCTTCCGCGTCAAGCGTTCGCGCGACCGCATCCAGAGCCTCGGCTTCTTCCAGGACAAGCTGGAAGTCGAGCAGAAGCAGGGTTCCGCGCCCGACCGCGTCATTCTCGAAACAAATCTCGAAGAGAAGTCGACCGGCTCGCTCCAGGTGTCGGCGGGCTATTCCAGCCTCGAGAAGTTCATCGTCTCGGCGCAGATCGAGCAGGCCAATCTGATGGGCAAGGGCCAGGAGGTTCGCGCCGGCGTCGACTGGTCGATCTACAACCGCTCGGTCAATCTGGGCTTCACCGAACCCTATCTGTTCGACCACAATATCGCGCTTGGGGTCGATCTCTTCCGGCGCGACTATAATTCGTTCAACTATGTGAATACCGACCGGCGCACCACCTATGACGAGGTGACCACCGGCATGCAGATTCGCGCGGGCGTTCCGCTGACCGAATTCTGGTCGTTGGCACTGCGCTACGGCCTGAGCGTCGACAACGTCTCGCTCGACAAGTCGACCTTCTACACCGCCTACAATGCCAACGGCACGCTCGATCCGAGCGGGGCGACGCATTGCGACCCGATCCTTGCGGGTCGCTATCTGTGCGACGCAATCGGCAATCGCACGACCTCGTCGCTCGGCTACAGCCTGGTGTTCGACAATCTGAACGACCGTATCCACCCGAGCCGTGGCGCGCGCTTCTTCGTCAGCCAGGATCTGGCCGGCCTCGGCGGCAGCGTGCGCTACATCCGCTCCACGGTGGAGGGCCACAAATACTGGAACTGGCACGGTTTCATCGTGTCCGCCAACCTTCAGGGCGGCTATATCCAGTCGCTCGAAAGCGCGCGCGGGCCCGGCCTCGACAAGGTTCGCCTGACCGACCGCTTCTACCTGGGCGAGCCCGATTTCGCCGGCTTCGACATCCGCGGCCTCGGGCCGCGCGTGTTGCGCGCGACCTACAAGGCAGACGGCACGCTCAATCTCGATCGCAACCAGATCAGCGACGATGCGCTGGGCGGCCGCGCGATGTATTTCGGCAAGCTCGAAGCGCAATTGCCGCTTGGCAACGCGGTGAAGGAACTGGGCATCAGGCCTTCGATCTTCCTCAACATCGGTTCGGTGTTCGGCACCAAGAAGCCGGAGCTGATCGATACCGGGCCCAACGGACAGTTCCGTGAAGTGCTCAACGGCGACGGCACGCGCCTGTGCGTCGATGCCAATGCCAACGACACCAACGTCCTGCCCTCGCAGAGCGTAGGCGCCGGAATTACCTGCCCCAGCGGGCTGACCCCCTCGGGAACCACCATCCCAGGCTTCAAGGAGCTGTGGCTGGGCGACACGTGGAAGCCGCGTATCTCGATCGGCATCGGCGTGAACTGGAACTCGCCGTTCGGTCCGTTCCGCATCGATATGGCCAAGGCGATCGTGAAGCGCCAAGGCGATGACACCAAGCTCTTCACTTTCAACGTAGGAACCCAATTCTGATGAAGACCATGCTCAAGCTTTCGGCAGCGGCCGCGCTGCTCGTCGCCGCCGCCGCGCCGGCTCTTGCCGCTGGCTCCGTGCTGACTGTCGATTTCAACAAGGTGTTCACCGATTCGAACGCAGCGAAGAGCGGCACCCAGCAGCTCCACGCCAAGTACGACACACTGCTGCAGCAGCGTCAGAGCGCCTTTCAAACCGCGGCCCAGGCCTTCCAGACGCTGCAGAACCAGCTGCAGGCAATCAAGGCCCCGGCCAAGCCGAGCCCCGCGCAAGAATCGTCCCTCCAGGCGGCCTATCAGCGCGCCGGTCAGGCCCAGGAAGCCGCGCAGCAGCTCGACCAGGAAGTTCAGGCCGTCGGTCGTTATGTCCAATCGCAGATCGTGGACCATGTCTCGCCGATCGCGGAGCAGATCCGCGCCGAGCGCAAGGCGGACGTCGTCATGTCGAAGAACAGCCTGCTCGCATCCGATCCGGCGTCGGATATCACCGCGGTGGTGATCCAGCGCCTCGATGCGTCCTTCCCGAACCCGAGCATCACGCTGCCGCAGGCGCCGGCAGCTCCGACGCAGACCCAGGGCCGCTGATGAGCGAGCAGGGCGAGACGGCATCGATCGGCCCGCTCGACATCGCTCGGGTGATGGCGGCGCTGCCGCATCGCTATCCGATGCTGCTGGTCGACCGGGTTGAGGAACTCGTGCTCGACCAGCGGATCGCCGCGATCAAGGCGGTGACGATCAACGAGGGCTTCTTCCAGGGGCATTTCCCCGGACGTCCGATCATGCCGGGCGTGCTGATCGTCGAGGCGCTGGCGCAGGCCGCCGGCGTGCTCGCGGTCGAGAGCCTAGGCCTCGCCGGCTCGGGCAAGCTCGTCTACTTCATGGCGATCGACGAAGCGAAGTTTCGCGCGCCGGTGGAGCCGGGCGTGCTGCTTCGGTTGGAAGCGGAATTCGTTCAGAAGCGGGCCAGCGTGTGCAAGTTCGCCGGGCGTGCGCTGATCGACGGCAAAGTGGTGGCGCAGGCTAATTTCACCGCGATGATCGCGGACCCGCCAACCGCCTAGCTCGGTCGTCCAACAGCCCGTAAAGGCCTTTCCATCGCGGCGCTTCTCCTGTAGGGGCGCCGCTTCCTTTCAGGCTGGTCGGAACCAGCCATCTCCAGGGATTCATACCATGAAGAAGAACATCCACCCCGATTATCATGCCATCAAGGTCCAGATGACCGACGGCACCGTGTTCGAATCGCGCTCCACCTGGGGCAAGGAAGGCGACACGCTCCAGCTCGACATCGATCCGACCGTCCACCCGGCATGGACCGGTGGCCGCGGCCAGCTGCTCGACCAGGGTGGCCAGGTCGCCCGCTTCAACAAGCGCTTCGGCGGCCTCTCTCTCGGCAAGAAGTAAGGCTTCTTCTGCCGGGCCTCCGGGCCCGCGGAGAAATTTGCCCGATACCAACCCGTTCGCGCTGAGCTTGTTGAAGCTCTGCCGTGCGTCTTCGTCCCTTGGGATGAAGAAGAGCGCGGGTTCACAGGCTCAGCGCGAACGGCAATATCTCTAGATCCTAAAAGCCTGGATCATGCCTGCCGCGATCGATAATGCGATTTCGGCGGGACCCTGCGCGCCTATCGGCAGGCCCGCGGGCGCGTCGATCCGCGCTAGGTCAGCGTCGCTGAGGCCCGCTTCGGCCAGCCGCTCCAGCCGCTTCGCGTGGCTGCGCCGCGAGCCTAGCGCCGCAACGTAGAAGGCCGGCGAGCGCAACGCGGCGATCAGCGCCGGATCGTCGATCTTGGGATCGTGGCTCAGCGTCACCACCGCGGTCGCGGCATCGGGCCGGCGCGCCGCGATTGCTTCGTCCGGCCAGCGATCGTCGAGTTCGGCGCCCGGGAAGCGTTCCTTGGTAAGAAAGCGTCCCCGCGGGTCGATCAGGATCGGCGCCACGTCCATCGCGCGCGCGATTGCGGCGAGCGACTGCGCGATCTGCACCGCGCCCACAATCAGAAGTCGGCGGGGCGGGGCATAATCGTTGACGAAGCGGCCCTCGCCGGGATCATCTCCGATCCACGTCATTCCCGTCGCCAGATCGGTGGTGAGCGCGATCCTGTGCCCCTGATCGCGCGCTTCCGCGATGCGATCGAACAGGTCGGGTGCGAACCCCCGGGCATCCAGGGGCTGGACCAGCAGCTCGATATTGCCGCCGCAGGGCAGGCGGACCGCCCAGGCGCTGTCGTCGGCAACCCCGAACTCCAGTCGGCGCATCTGCCCGTCGGCGATTGTCGCTGCCGCGGAGTGCAATACCTCGCCCTCGACGCAGCCTCCCGAGACCGATCCTTCGAACCGGCCGTCCTCATGCACCAACATATGGCTACCGCGCGGGCGGGGGGCGGAGCCCCATGTGGCGATCACGGTCGCCAGCGCCATCGGCGCCGGCCGCCAGGCCCGGGCCGAAGCGATCAGCCGGTCGAGTTCGCTCGCATAGGTCATGCTCGGCCCATCGCATGAGGTCCATGGGGCGGGCAACGGCCGCTTTACCTTGTGCAGTGCAGCGGGCATGGCGGAGCCGATGTCTCTGTTGCGCCGCCTTTTCGTGATCGCCTTCTGGGGCGCTCTCCTGGTCGCCTATGTCGACGCCATCATGCCGGGGAAGGACGCGATCAGCCTGTCGGTGTGGGACAAGCTCAATCACATGATCGCCTTCTTCGTGATCACCTTCCTGGCGCGTGCCGCGTATCCCCGTATTCCGATATTCCGCCTGTTCGTGATGATGGCGGCGTTCGGCGCTTTCATCGAACTGAGCCAGGCACTGCCGATGATCCATCGCGACGCCGAATGGGACGATTGGTTTGCGGACATGATCGCGAGCTTGGTGGGCCTGATCATTGCCTGGCCGTTCGCGATCCTGGCGGACAAGCGCCGCGAGCGGCGTGGCTCAGCCCCGGCCCACCAGCCGCTGCAGCCGTAATTTCCAGCCAAGCCTAAATAGCTGCCAGCGGTAGCCGCGATTGCCAGGATCTTCCCGAAGCGCGCGCTGTAGTTCGGTGAGCTGACCGCGGCGATCGCCGAGTGCGCAGCGCAGCGCGGCCGCCCAGGCATGATAGCCCGCGCCGTGCGGCGCGATCCGCTGCATGCGTTCCGCTATCACCAGGGCTCCGGCGGTGTCGCCGGCCGCGAACAGCGTCTTCGACAGGCCCCACAGATAATCCACGATCGGCTCGATCGCGATCGCCCGCTGATGCGCCTCGATCGCCTCCGGGAAGCGGCCGACGGCGGCGAGCCGCCGTGCCAGCGCGTCGTGCAGGGCAGGGTGGTCGGGCGCCATATCGGCCGCGCGCCGGGCGAGCGCGACACCGAGGGCGCCGCGCCATGCCGGCTGGCGTTCGGCAAGGTGCGCCAGCCAGTGCGCGGAGCCCGTGCGTCGGGCGTGGGCGGCGCGGCGAAAGCGTACGGCATCGAAACTGCCGTCGAGAGCGGTCAGAACCAGCGGTCGCAGCAATTTGATATCGTTCAGGAACCCGCCGACGGGGTGCCCCGCGTGGGGAAGCGCGATCGCGGTCATCGGCGCGGCCGCGGTCAGCAGTTCGGCGTGCCGCCTGTCGGCTTCGAGCGCGCTGTCATAGGCGAAGATGCGCTCTGGCCCGGGAAGGATCACCCCATCGAGCGTCGGCAGGAAACGGATGCGCCGCCGATCGGGCGCCCATCGGGTCTCGAACGGCACTTTGCGCGGATCGAGCGAAAATTGCGGCGACAGCGCCAGCGCAGCATGCGCGCCGATCGCATCGGCAAAGCGAAGCGCGGCATAGCCGCCCATGCTCGATCCGTACGCGAGCAATCGCTCCGCACCGGCGCAGGCGGCGCCAATTGTCCGAAGAATCTCTACTATTTCGGCGTATTGGAACCAGTCGTTGCGATATGACATCACATGGATGGCGGTGATCCCCTCGGTCCGGAAAAAGGTTTCACCGAAGCCTGGCCGGTCTACCCCCGCTGGTTCGTGATAGGAATCAAAGGTCACGACGACGTAGCTGCCGTCGCCAGCGGCCACGCGCCGGACCTCGATTGCGGGTGATCGGTATAGAAGCTCGGTCACAGCCGTGCGGCCGCTTGGCAGATGCGCATTAGACGACCTAGTCCTGCTCTAGACCGACGAAGGAGATGATCGATGCGCATGGATCGTGCGATGCTGTTCGTCAAAGACATGGGAACGATGATGGCATTTTACCGAGACGTGGTCGGATTTCGGCCGGTCGGCACGACCGCGGGAAACGACTGGATCGAGTTTGACGCCGGCGGCACGATTTTTGCGCTCCATGCCGTCCCAGCGCATATGGCAGGGGCAATCTCCATCTCCTCGCCTTCAGTTGCGCGGCAGTCGCAGAACTGCAAGCTGATCTTCACGACCGACGATCTGGACGAGGAGCGGGCCCGTCTTGAAGCGGCAGGCGTGACGATTCTGCCTCGCCAGTGGGGCGGATGGGACGCAGTTGATCCGGAAGGTAATGTCTTCGGCGTTCGTGCTGCCAACGCTTAGCGAGTCGGCGCTTGGCGGACAGGGTGGGATTCGAACCCACGGTACGGTTCCCCGCACGGCGGTTTTCAAGACCGCTGCCTTAAACCACTCGGCCACCTGTCCTCGACGTGGCGCTTATTGCGGGGAGGAGGGCTTGCGCGCAAGCGTTGCCGTGGCGCGACAAGCGGGATTCCTTCCGGGCGCCGGCTGTGGCAGGGGCTGGCGGATGATCCGGTTGCTTCGTTTCGCGGCCCTGCCGCTCGCCGCTTTCTGTGTCTCGCCGCTGGCCGCACAGAATGCCCCGGACGGAGAGACTCCTGCGGCCGCGCAGGACACGCCACCCGTGGACCAGCCGGCTGCTACTCCCGCCGACAGCGCGACGCCGGCGGCCGCTCCATCGGCGGCCGATGCCGCCTTTACCGCCTTCATCCAGGGACTGCGCGATCGCGCGATCGCCGAGGGGGTGAAGCCCGAGACCTTCGATCGCGAGACCGCCGGCCTGACGTTCAACGCGCGCGTGATCCATTTCGACCGCTCGCAGCCTGGAGGAGCGACCAGCAACGGCGCGCCCGGCGTGATGAACTTCGCGCCGTATCGCCAAAGCCATGTCGACCGCCCGCATATCGAGCAGGGGCAGACGCGCTACAGGATGCTGAGCGTCCCGCTCGCGGCGAACCAGGCGAAAACCGGCGTGCCGGGCAATGTCGCGCTGGCCATCTTCGGGCTGGAGACCGGCTATGGCAGCTATACCG
>Ga0157372_10005765_pt1 | contig 13197 bp, 13 predicted proteins | sample C55metaG_FD_115307 | JGI IMG/M metagenome (GOLD analysis project Ga0157372, IMG submission 115307) | Corn rhizosphere microbial communities from Kellogg Biological Station, Michigan, USA - C5-5 metaG | ecosystem: Host-associated > Plants > Roots > Rhizosphere > Soil | place: USA: Michigan... | reverse complement strand
GGCCGCCCCCGCCATCGATCTCCTGGCCCCCGACCTCTATCTCGACGAGACCGACAAAGTCCAAAAAGTACTCGAACTCTATTCCCGCCCCGACAACCCGCTCTTCATCCCAGAGATCGGGCACCGCGCGGAGAACGCAAAATACTTCTACGCCGCCCTCGCCAATGGCGCCATCGGCTTCTCACCCTTCGGCATCGACGACAACGGCGCCGGCGAATCCCCCGAAGAGTCCACCCGCCGTCTCGCCCCCTTCGCCGCCAACTATGCCCTCGCCGCCCCGCTCATGCCCCAGCTCGCAAAATGGGCCGCAGCAGGAAAGATAAAGGCCATAGTGGAACCCGACGATCACTCCGAACGCACGATCGATCTCGGCGCCTGGAAGGCCGTCGTCCATTTCGGCCTGGGCGAACGCGAGACGCTGACACCCAATCCCGCGAAAGACGGCAGCCTGCTGGTCGTCACGATAAATGAAAACGAGTTCATCCTCATCGGCAATAAATGCCACGTCGTCTTTCGCCCCGCCGGCGAAAACGCAAACCGCCCCTGGCAATATGGAAAAGTGGAAGAAGGAAACTACGATCACGGCGGGTTCAAACCCCGTCGTATCCTAAACGGCGACGAAACAGACTGGGGCGGCCCGCACTTCGGCCGAAACCCCACGCTCCTCCGCGCAATCCTCGTCGCCCGGTAAAGCCGCAAACAATGTCGCCGCTAACGAGCAAACCGCAAACGAGCAAACCGCAAACCAGCAAACCGCAAGCAAATACCACAAGCAAATACACCGCAAACCAGCCAACCGCAAGCAAATGCCGCAAGCAAACCCGCCGCAGACAAAGCCCGCCGGCAAGGCGCCCCTCAAATATGCCGCTGCTGGATAAACTCCGACACCGGATCACCCTTGATCGGATGCTCCAGCCGCTCCTGGAACTGTCGGTCGAACTTCGATAACGCATCGTTCAGCGTCTTACCCCGCCCAAAAATACCCCGCTCGGGGTCCGGCCCAAGCACACAACAATATTCTCCCCCATTCCGGTACACCACCGGGTGCGTTTGCTTTACCGAATCGGGAACATCCGCCGAATCATAATCGACGCGGACAAGCGCAAGACCCTCTGTATTCATTTGCTCCATACCCGGTGCTCTGCAATTCCAATGCCCGCCGCCCCCCCAACACGCCTTTGCCGATATCGTTGTATATTTACAAATATAACGAACTTGGACCGGCAAATCGATTTTATGAAACCAAAACTCTTATTCTCGCTTCTTTTGTTCTTCTGTTTGACAAAACACGCAATTTCTCAGTCGCCAGGCAATCTTTCACCCGTTGAAGTATTGGGAAAAGGAAAAATGTCCAATATTGCCCGATTACCCGAGATCGGCGGAACAAATATTTATTCGGGTAAGAAAAACGAAGTTCTCCTGCTCGATAGCATAAATGCCGATCTTGCGCAGAACAGAGCCAGAGATGTATTTGCGCGAGTGCCGGGTATCTCTTCCTGGGAGTTGGACGGTTCGGGTACTCAAACCAGTGTCGCCGCAAGAGGATTGAGTCCGCACAGATCATGGGAATTCAATGTAAATCAGAATGGCTACAATGTTAATAATGATTTATATGGTTATCCGGAAGCAATGTACAATCCTCCACTGGAAGCTGTGCAGGAAATTCAAATTATCAGGGGATCCGCTGCTCTTCAATATGGACCTCAGTTTGGCGGCATGCTCAATTATGTGATCAAAAAGCCCGACACTGCAAAGTCGTTGGGGTTTGAAACACAGCAAACGTACGGCTCATTCAATACATTCAATTCATTTAATTCAATAGGTGGGAAAAAGGGGAAATTTACTTATTCCGCTTTCTTTAATTATCGCAGCAGCGATGGATGGCGTAAAAATTCCAACTATAATTTCCTGAATGCATACGGAAGCGTACATTATAAGCCGACGGACAAAATGGACATCGGCGTTGAGTATTCAAGGGAAAACTATTTGCAGAAATTTTCAGGTGGGCTTACCGATTCCATGTTTGCTGCCAACCCCCGTCAATCCACAAGAAGCAGGAATTATTTTAACCCCATAATTAATTTGATCTCTTTGCTTTTCCATTACTCCATTGATCCTAAAACGGAATTGAGTGTAAAAGCCTATAGTTTGCTCGGACAAAGAAATATGGTGATTGCCAATCAAAACTTAGGCACTACGGCAGACACCATCAGTAAGGCACTGGGTACCTATGCACCGAGACAGGTCAACAGGGATTACTATCAGAGCTATACCGTTGATGCAAGGATGATAAGAAAATACAACCTGTTCGATCACGAAAGTGCGTTGTCGGGCGGCGTGAAATATTCGAACATCTCAACCGACAGAAAGCAAACCGGAACGGGAACCACCGGCGCCGATTTTGACCTTACGCTAACCGGCGCTTATGGCATCGATCTCCTCTTTAGAACCGTTAACTATGGTGTATTTCTCGAAAATCTTTTCCGCATCACCGATAAACTTTCCGTTACTCCCGGCATAAGGTACGACTATCTCAATTCAACCCTAAATGGAACAGAACATGATGTGTACAACGATTTTCGTCCTGTTTCGCATTCAACGTACAGGAATATTTTGGTTTCAGGAGTAGGGGCGCAATACAAGATTGCCGGGAATATAGATATTTATGGGAATTATTCTCAGGCGTATCGGCCGATCCTTTATTCAAACCTTATCATTGGCTCAAGCACTGCCGTGATCGACTCGAACTTGAAAGATGCAAGCGGGCACAATGCAGATGTCGGAATAAGGGGAAAGATTAAGGATATTTTGAATTTTGACGTGAGTGCATTTGAATTGTTTTATGGAAACAGGATCGGAAATATAACATTGACCGACAACGCCGGCAATCCCTATACTTTTACGACCAATGCGGGAGATGCGCGGAATAGGGGAGTCGAGGCCTATGTGGAAATTCATCTGCTAAATTTCAAAAGCGAGCATACGAACGCCGACCTCTCGATATTCTCATCCTACGCCTGCAATGATGCAAAGTATCTGAATGGGAAGTCCGGAAAAATTAACCTGGCTGGAAAGACATTGGAAGATGTTCCGCAGTACATTAGCCGTTCCGGCATCAACGGCACGATGAAAAATATCTCTGCGACATTTTATTATTCCGCCGTTGGCGGATCGTGGTCGGATGCAAACAATACCGCCGCGACTGAGAAAAATCCGAGTGTAGGTTATGTGTCTCCTTACCAGGTGTTGGACTTTGCCATGAGCTATAAAATTCATGGCAACTATCATATCGGAATAGGCATAAATAATTTGACAGATAAAAAATACTTCACCCGAAGAACCGAAACGCTTGTATATCTTGGTAAAGGGGTACTGCCGGGGGATGGAAGATCCGTCTATTTTACATTCGGTGCAAAGTTCTAAAAAAAGATCCGGATGGTAAGGCGAAGCCCTGCCATCCGGAGTCAACTGGTTCCATAGGTTTTATTTCTTGATCAGGGTAACCTTACCCGCATCCGTCACCACCCCGGTGCTCACGCTAACGGTAAAGGTCGTATCCTTATAGGTCGAATCGATCGAATGCAACAAAAGATTCCACGAACCCGCATTCACGCCGCCAAAGAAATAATAGCCGGTCGTCGAATCGGGCAAGGCCATCAACGTATCCGTCCCCTGGATGGCCAGCACCTCCGGCTTGGCCGCCCACGGCAACACAGTTCCCTTGATGCTGCCGCCGATCGCCTCGGAATAGGTCCGGATCACCGGCTTTAGAATAAACCCGCCATTGCCCGTCGTCACGATACTGCTCCCGGCATTGAAATCGATCCACAACCGATAAACGATCCCAGGAGTCAATGAAGCATGAATATTGAACTTCAACCCCGACTGCTGCGCCGAAGGGGTCTTCAACGGGAAAGACTGCCCGCTGATCACAACGGAATTGTTACTCCCCAGGGTCAGTCGCATCTGCGACAATGTCCCCGCCGGAAGGTCCATCGAGGCCAGCACGGTATCGATCCCGTTGCGGAAATCCAACAGGTTGTACACCCCCGGCCGCAACAAAGGCAAGGTCTGCCAACCCTTGGAAGTCCCGGTATCCGACGATACGTTGACCTCCACTTTCTCGACATCGATCAGTACCGCATCATACGGAGAAGGATCGTCCGTCAGTCGCACTTCGAGCCGCGCCGTGCCGCTCGAATTACTGCTGCTTTTCCGGCACGCAACAACCGTCAAAATACCCGAGGTCAGGAGGAGAAAGAAGAAGAAAAGATTGGTCTTTTTCATTGAGTATGAATTTTATACTCATAAGACAGAAAATCAACCCCGGGGTCCTAGCCGGAACCTAGAATTTATAGGTATAAGATACACTGGGAATCACGGGAATAAGCGGTAATTCCCGCGCCACGACCTTCCGCGTATTCGGATCGATCGTCCGGTAAACAAAGGAATTATTGGGCCGCGCATACAGATTATACACAGAAAAAACCCACTCCGATTCCGTCACACCCCTCGCCGTCCTCCGGCTGCGGGTATAATGAACGCTCAGATCCAGCCGGTTATAAGGACTCAACCGATAGTTATTAGCTACCACATCCCAGGAACCCGCCGTGCCGGCCTGCACCAACACCGGGCCGCCGCCATTCCCATTCCCATTGCCGTTCCCATTACCATTCCCGTTCCCATTTCCGTTTCCATTGCCATTGCCGTTTCCATTCCCGTTGCCGTTTCCATTCCCGTTGCCGTTTCCATTGCCATTGCCATTGGCCCGCCCCCGGCCCCGCCCCGGATTGTCATACAAAGGATCACCCCCCGGAATATATGTCGAGTCCGGGACCAGCGAAAAAGCCCTGCCACTCGCCAGCACGAAATTGACCCCCACCTTCCAATGCTCCGTCAACGCATATGCAGTAGAGACATTTAAAATATGCCGCCGGTCATAAGCAAAAGGAAAGGTCTTGCCCTCGTTCAACGAATCGAATTTCTGATACGCATACGCCAGCGTATACGCCATCCAGCCCGTCCACCGCCCCCGCGTCTTGCGAACAAACAGCTCCGCTCCATAATCCCACCCCTTCCCAAAGATCAGCTGGTTCTCAATACTGTTATCTATCTCCGGCGTAGCCACCCCACCAAACAACAACTGATTATCCAGCCGCTTATAATACAGCTCCAGGCTGGTCTGAACGATATTCCCCGCAAAATTCCGGAATAACCCCGCCGAGATCTCCCGCGACACCTGCGGCTTCACCACATCGCTACTGCCGATCCAGATCTCCGCCGGGAAGGTCGCATTATAACTCTGCACAAGATGGATATACTGGTGCATACTCGACAACGACACTTTCACCGAAGTGGCGTTGTCGATCAAATATAAAAGCGAGAGCCTCGGCTCGACGGAAAAATAAGAAGCCTCCGGTTTATAATAGTAGGGGACGCGAACCCCGGCCGAAGCCTGCCACCTGCCCATCTTCAGCTCATCACTGACAAAACCCGCCACCCGCGAAGAGGTCTTGGGCGGGATACCGGAAGGAATGATACTCAGGGAAGAGTCCGGCGGCGCCAGCTTTCCCGACAACGTGGCGGGATACAAGGTCTGATGCAGATAATCCACCCCCACGTTCACCACATGCCCCGAGGCTGGATACCAGCTGAAACGAGTCTTGGCATCGATATCGCGGATGCCGGAATACAGCTGCGCAAAATACCCCTCCTGCGTCGCGGAAAGGAACTGATGATACCGGTTGTACTCCACCGAGGTGCTGCTGAACAATTTCCCGGAATACTGGTGGGTCCACCGGGCCGTAAAAGCCGTGTTGCCAAAATGCATCGAATAGCCGATCCCCGCGCTGTCCGTACTGTCGCTGGAATAGTTATTATTATCCCGGCCGGTATAGTAACTCAGCAGGATGCGGTCCCGCCGCGAGACGGGAATGTTCAGCTTGGTATTCACGTCATAGAAATAATAATTGCTGAAATAGTTGGTATGAAGCAGGGGATGCAACAACCAGTCGGTCGTGCTCCGCCGCGCCGAGACAAGAAAGGATGTCTTTCCAATAGGACCGTATACCGTTGCCCCTGAAAAAACACTCCCCATCTGGATCACCCCGCCGGTCTTCTGACTGGCCCCATCCTTCATGGAGATATCCAGCACCGAGCTGACAAAATCCCCATAAGCGGCCGGGAAACCACTTTTCATCAGGCTCGCATGCTTGATTGTCGGCGGATTGAAGACACTCACCAGTCCGAAGATATGACTGGGATTATACAACGTGGCCTCATCCAGCAGGATCAGGTTCTGACCCGTATTGCCGCCACGCACGTAATACCCCGGCGTGCCGTCGATACCCGCCTGTACGCCCGGTAACATTTCTAAGCTGCCAAGCAGATCCCCGCTGCCACTCACCGACGGCGCGGCAACGACCATTTCCCCCGTCACCTCGGTAGTCCCAAGCGGGGTCTTCCGCACAAAATCTTCCCGCTTGTCCTTCGTCACCGCAAGGGGGCTCATCGCCGCCATTCCACTGTCCACAGGCAGATCGAACGACAGGGTAACATTTCCCTTCGCCGCCACCCGTTGTTCCATGCCCTGGTATCCGACATAGGAAACCATCACCCCAACCGTGTCGCTGCCAGACACCGTCAAAGAATAGAACCCGTATTGATTGGATAACACCCCCGACCCATTGGCGGGTAAAAATATGCTGGCGCCGATAAGCGACTCGCCCGTCCGGGCATCCCGGACATAACCGCTCAGCGTGACCTTCGATGGTCCCGCCGCCCATCGCAATACTATTTGGTCGCCGATCACCTCGTAAACGATGCCCGTGCCGCGAAACAGCTGCTCCAGCAACTCCCCCAACGGCATCTTGTCCACGCTGACCGACACCGGCTGACGCCCGCGCAGGAGCTCGGTAGGGTAGGCGAACCTTACCCCCGTACGCGCCTCGGTCACCGACAGCACCTCGGCCAGCGGCCGGTCCCGGATATGGAGCGTCACCAACGGTTCCGGCCCCGTTCGCTGCTGCGCAAAGGAGAAGTAAGGTAAAAAAGAAAGAAGAAGCAGGACGACGCGGTTCATTTCTTTTTGTCGAGAACGTAAACCCCGGCTTTGAGCGTATACTCGAGGTTAAGAGAAGCACAGATGACCCGGAGCGAGTTCTCAAGTGTCTCCCCGTTCAGGTTCAAGGTAAGCCTTTTTCCGGCAAAAGAGGCATCGTTCAGCTGGATCTTCTGCCCGGAATGCCTTTCAAGAGTGGCTAATATATCGGCAAGGGGTGCATTATTGAAACGCATCGAATCCGCTCCCGTATACACCGAAAGGGATTCTCCCGGGCCAAGCTGCCTCGACTCGCCGCTTTGCACCAGCAAAAACGCGACCCGGCCCTCGGTGACATTGACGCGAACACTGTCGGCCGTCTTCTCGATCGTAAATTTAGTTCCGATGTCTTCCACCCGCACTCCATCCGCCTCCACGCGGAACGGTCGCTCGGCGATATGGGCTACGTCAAAGGAGGCCTTTCCACTCACAAGCCGCACCGTCCGGGGCCCTTTGTCAAAACCTTCAGCGACTATCATATGCGTCACCGGCTCCAGCTCCACCTTCGTGCCGTCCGGCAGGGAAAGATCCTTCGTTTCGCCGCCCCGCGTGTCGTAAGCCACGGACGAGCGCTTTTCTCCAAAGAAATACCATCCGGCGCCCGCAAGCAGTACGACAAGCGCCGCTACGGCCAGCCAGGGACCCATCCCCGGTACCCGCCTCGAAAGGGAAGGTGATCCCGCCTCCATGCGCTGCGCCCCCAGTCTCCGCTGTAAAGCCTCCCAGGCAGCACCTTCGTCGGCCTCGCTATAATGCAGGTAGTCCGCGAGCCCTTCCCGCCAGGTCCTCTCCAGCTGCTCATAGGTCCGCCGGTTCGCCGGCGAGGCCGCCAGCCACTGGTCGAATAGGATCTTCTCCTCCGGGGACAGCTCACCCTGCAGAGCGGACAACATCAGCTCCCATTGTTCCTCGTTATATGACGCTTGGAGATCCATATTCTAATGTATAAGACAAAAAAGCAGGTCGAAGGTCCTGGCAGCAGGGCCGAAAAAATGTTCGGCCACGACAAACCAGAAGGGTAGGGCGTTCCAGTCCCCCAGCACCTTGTTTAACACCTTCAATGCGTGTGTAATGTGATTTTTGACGGTCTTGATGGAGATACCCAGCCGGTCGGCAATCTCTTGTTGCTTCAGTTCCTCGAACCGGCTCATCTTGAAAACCCGCCGGCATTGCTCCGGCAATTGGTCGATCGCGCTGTACAGGCGCACCCGCAACTCATCCTCCTCCAGCTCCCGGGAAGCAGGAATATCCAGGCCCCGGTAGCGCAGTTCCTGCTTCCGGTCCCGTTCACGCTGATCCTTGTCCAACTCGTTCAGGCTCCGGTTCACCACCGCGCGATGAACATAGAACTTGAGCGAGGTCTGGATATCGATCGTTGCCGCATCCTCCCAGATCCGCATAAAAACATCATTCACCACCTCCTCCGCCCGCCCGGGATCTTTAAGATACTTGCACGATGTGATAAAAAACAGCCGGTAATGCTCTTTGTAGTAGGTCTCAAAGGCCTGGCCATCCTTCTGTTGGATCCTCCGCCAGAGTTGTTCTTCATCAGGGCTCATACGAACGGCAAGATAATGAAAAGGCCCGGCATTGCCGGGCCTTTTCATCGTCGCCGCAGCCCATCCACCGACCATCGCCCCGCGCCCAGCAACATCAGCGCCACCAGCCCGGCGATATACACCAGGTTTATCTCATATCCTGGTGGCCCAAACACCGGCCCCTCCGGCGTCAACCCCACCGTCTTCACGGCGCTGAATCCATAGTGCCCCTGCACAAAGATCATCGCCACCAGCATCGTCACGATCAATGGGACGGCCACGATCACCGTATACAACCCCACGACGATCGCCAGCCCTCCCAGCAATTCGACATACGGTCCCACCATCCCGTTCAAATGCGCCATCGGCACCCCCTCCTGCGCAAGCAGCTTCTCAAACCCCGCCGTTCCCCGGCTGATCTTCGCCCAGCCATGCGCCATAAACCCAAACCCGATGATCAGCCGCAACGCAAGCGCCGCCGCCGATTGTTTCCGCTCATTGATCATAACTCAACTTTTTATTCCAAAAATAGTAAACCCGATCAGCAACAGTCCAATCCCCACCAGTCCCCAATACACATAGGTAAAGAAGGCCGAACCGGCCAGCTTCCGGTTGAGATACCTTCCCAAAAAGATAGTCGGCAACACCACCGGCAGACAGATCAGTAGATCGCTCAGCACGACCCTCCCCACAAGACCCTTCATCGCATAACCCGCAACACCGATCAGGCTCGCCGGCAGGAAATACGCCTGCAACGTCGCCCGGAAATGTTGCGCACTCCACTGCCGCAAATTCCCATATACCACCAGCGGCGGTCCATTCACGCCATACGCTCCACCCAAAACACCGGATAGGAACCCGCAGACAAACAGCCAGCCCCGGCTATCGGCCTCGAGCCGGAACGCATTCCTCGCCCGGAGCATATAGACACTGTACCCGGCGATCAGCAATCCCAGCACGATCTTCACCCAATATTCATTGCCATACAAGAGTATCAGCAAGCCAAAGGGAATGCCGAGGATCGCGTAGACGATCAGCCACTTCGCGCTCTCGATATGAATATCCCGGTGATCCTGGATCACCACCACAAGCGCCACCAGCACCGAGATCAGCACCGACAAAGGCACCGCCACCTCCAGCGGAATAAAAAGCACAAACAAAGGAACCGCAACAAGCGACTCGCCAAACCCAAAAGTGGACCGGACCAGCGTCGCAACAAAGCTGATAAGGACTATCGCCGTCGTGATCATTGGTCAAAGATAGCAGCCCTGGCCGACAAAAAACTTGAACTGGTTCATGGGATCAGGCATACCCCCTAAATTTGCACGAAATGCCAAATACCGTTACGATCCCCCGCTCCGCCTTCTCCTTTTTGAAGTCCCTCAAAGCGAACAATAATCGCCCCTGGTTCGAAGCGCACAAAGAAGAATATTTGGAGAACCTCGCCGTCCTCGAAGCCTTCGCCGATGGCCTCCTCACCGGCCTCAATACCCACGATCGCATCGAAACCCCCACCGGCAAAAAAAGCCTCTATCGCATCTATCGCGATGTCCGCTTCTCAAAGGACAAATCTCCGTACAAGATCTACTGGGGGGGTCACTTCACCCGGGCCGGCCGCCAACGCCGCGGCGGCTACTACTATCACTTCGAACCGGGCAACAGCCGGATCACCGGCGCTTTCTGGGGACCGTCCGCGCCCGATCTCCGGCTCATCCGCGAAGACATCGCCTTCGACGACCGGCCCCTTCGAAAGATCATCACGGCAAAGAAATTCGTCGATGCCTTCGGAGCCCTGCAAGGCGAACAGCTCCAGCGGGTGCCCGCCGGCTTCGACCCCGCCCATCCCGCGGCCGATCTTCTCCGTTACAAACAATACCTGGTGATAAAGACCTTTACCGACAAAGAGGTCCACAGCCCCGGCTTCCTGCAAAAAGCAACCGAAACCTTTCGCCGCATGCGGCCCTTCCTCGATCACATGAGCATGATCCTTAGTACCGACGCAAACGGTTCTCTCAAATGATGGCCCTGACGATGCTGCTATTCCCCGGCGGCGGCAACAACGTCCCCCCATGTGTCCAATATCGCTCCTTCGCCTCCTCCGGCGATAACCAATGCACCTCCGAAAACCCGCAGTCTTTCAACTCCCGGTCCAACTCCCCGGGCGCGAAATACGTCAGCCACGGCTCACCCGCCGCCGCTACCTTCGCCGCCGAAAAAAGGAACCACGGATTCCAGCGCCTCTGCGATGCGGTCAGCACAAACTCACTCCCCTTCGGCAGCCCACCCAGCCACCGGAAAATCCGGCTCACCGTTTCCCTTCGCAGGTAAATAAGCACCCCAAGACAGGAGACGAACACCGGGCGGCTTCGGTCAAGCTTGCTGGCAGCAAAGACAGTAGACAGATCATCGGTCTCCAGGTCCACCGGCACAAAAGAACAAAACTCCGGAACGGCAAGGCCGGCCACCCGCAGCAGCTCGAGCTTATTCGCCTGGCTGACGGACTGATCGGCTTCGATCACCTGCAGGTCCTTCGCCCACACCGGCCGCCGCCACGCGAACGTATCGACGCCTGCGCCCAGCAACAGGTACTGCCGCACGCCGCGGGTATAAGCCTCGTAAAGACAATCCTCCGCATACCGGCTGCGCAGGACCATATGTGTTCGCATGCCGATGCTGCCGGGCAAAAAGAAATCGCTCTTCCGCTCGAGGATATGGTCGATCGCCGTCTTGTTCAGCAGCTTCAGGATCACCTCGTCGCGCAGCAACAGCCCGCCGCCGTCCAGCAGCTGGTGCGCCGCCCGGTAGATGGCAGCGCCCATCGCCGTCGTACTCCCCGTATCCTTATTCATGGACGTCCTGTTGGATGATGACACAAACATCCGAATCGTCCCGCAGCGCGAATTCCCGCAGGCCCCAGGGCTGGGTCTTGATCAACGGGGAATTGGGATGCAGCATCCGCGGATTCCTCGCGGTTACCTCGCCATAAAGGGCTTCGATATCATCGACGGCGATTCGGATCTCCGGCCGGTCCTTCAAAGCAAACTCGGCATCCTGTGAAAGTATAAGCGTGACATTATCCCGTTTGATCACATAGAACGGTTGCGGATCAGGTTCGTAATAACCCACCGAAAAACCAAGGGTATCGATAAAAAGCTGCAATCCCTGGCGGATATCAGCATAAAAGATCTTGGGAATGACCCGGAGTAGTTGCATAAGACTCATTTTGGTTAACCCCCCAAAATTCGCCCCCGCCCGCGATATCCCGCTATACAATTGTAAAGAAACGAACCTTGCACTGACAAAAATTTATCCCCTCCCCCTGATCCTGCTGAGCGAAACCGGCGTGATCCCGAGATACGAGGCGATATATTGCAGCGGAACCCGCCGCACGACCTCTGGCTGGTCCCGCACCAGGTTCTCATACCGCTGCCGCGGCGTATCCCGGAGATAAGTAAAGAAATGCCGCATAAACGCCGCCTGCTTGTCCGCAGCATTCTCGACGATATAAGGATACAGCTCCGCATCCTGCCGCACCACCGCCATATCCTCCCGGCTCAGCCAACGCAGCTTCACCGGCTCGATCGTCTCGATACTGTACGGACTCGGGATATTCTTCCGGAAACTCTCGGAACAATACACCACCTCCCCCTCGAAGAAGAACTGGAAACTTATCTCCTTCCCCTCATGAAGAAACCAACACCGCACGCACCCTTCGTCGATAATATACATTCTCCGGCAGGGTTCTCCCTCCTTCAACAACATATGCCGCGCACCGGCCTCCTCCGTCTTCCATAACGACCGGTATTTCTTCCAACCGGCCCGCCGGGGATCATCTTTGATCATAAGAACGATTTATTTTCTCCTGCATCTCCCGCTTGACGGATTCATCCAGCACATGCCCCCGCGACGCCGAAGCCTGGAACAATTCCCGCATCATCCTGTTCATCAGCCGGCTCTGCTGCCGGAACAACCGGCACACCGAACATCCGGACAAATGTATCGCCAGCCTCACCCGCTCGACAAGCGACAGCCGGGTATGCTGCCCCTTCTCGATGAGGTAAGTAGCCTGCCGGCAATCATATTGTATCTTTTTGATCGGTCCCATACTGTTCGAATTTTACAAGCCCTCCTTTTGAAGACAGGCCCGCAGGTTCAGCTTTGCCCGGTGAATGATGACCCAAAAATTCGCCGGCGTGATCTTCAGGTCCCTGCAGATCGTCTCCGTCGCCTCGTCATCGAAATGCTTCAGCGAAAAGATAGACCGCCACAACGCCGGCAGCCGCTGGATACACCGCTGCAGGATGGCCGCCAGCTCCTTCCTCAGCGTCTCATCCGCCGCCTCTATCCCAAAAGGCCGGGGAGCAAACTCCTCCTTCCAATGGCCGTTGTCAGCCTCGAAGAATTCCAGCTCCGGCCCCTGATCCACCCGCACCATCAAAACACCCGAATTCCGCTTCCGGTATACCTCGATGATCTTATACTTCAGGATCGCCGTCAGCCAGGTTCGCTCCGAACTGGCCCCTCGGAAATCCGCCAGTTTCTCCAGCGCCGCCAGGAAGG
>Ga0157372_10005764_pt1 | contig 13198 bp, 15 predicted proteins | sample C55metaG_FD_115307 | JGI IMG/M metagenome (GOLD analysis project Ga0157372, IMG submission 115307) | Corn rhizosphere microbial communities from Kellogg Biological Station, Michigan, USA - C5-5 metaG | ecosystem: Host-associated > Plants > Roots > Rhizosphere > Soil | place: USA: Michigan... | reverse complement strand
GTTATTAAGACGGCCTATTTTTCAATATCCTTCTGTCGCTGTTAAAAATTATTTTGAGCAGTAAGCAAACCTTTTATTGTGAATGAAATCTTTATCAGATAATGTGAGGAGAAATGCTATCAGATCATTTTTTTGCTGCTCATCCAAGTATATCATTTTTTGAAGTTTGGGGCTTAGGGTAGGGGAGTGCTGAATGCCGCGCATATAGCTATTTATTACCTGGCTCAGGGTTTTAAATCTGCCATCGTGCATGTACGGCTTTGAATATTCAATATTTCTCAGTGTTGGGACTTTAAATTTTAATGAATCAGCAGGGGTGTGGGTTATTTTTATCCGACCGAAGTCATTAAGCGTTTCATCGACATACAATCCGTTGTTCTCAAAGCCGTCATTTGTAAAGAGTGGCTCTGTATGACAAGATGAACAATGCGCTTTAAATAAGGTATATCCTCTTAGTTCATTGACTGTGAATGTATCCTGCGCAGCCATCACTCTATCATACTTTGAATTTGTGCTCACAAGTGTCAGCATAAACTGGGTTAGCGCTTCCAGCATTTTTTCTTCTGTGGCTACCGAGTCTTCAAATGCCATGGAAAATAGCGAACGGTAGCGTATGTCTTGCTGTAATCGCGAAACAACGCTATCCATATTTTCATCCATTTCCAGAGGGTTGGTAATAGGACGTTTTGCCTGTTCATTGAGGTGTGTAATAGATCCATCCCACATGAAATGGCTGCTCCATGCCAGGTTAATTAGTACAGGGGAATTACGGTTGCCAATTTTTCCCGCTATTCCATGGCTAAGTGCATGGTCGGCATGAGTAAATGAACTGAATTGTGAATGGCAGCTATTACAGGATATAGTGCTGTCTTTTGATAAAGCAGGATCGTAAAATAATGTACGGCCCAGATTTATTTTTTCAGCAGTAAGTGGCTTCTTTTTGAAGTTGTACACCGGTTGTGGCCAGCCTTTCGGAACACTGAAAGGAATTATGTCCTTCCTCTTAAAAGAAACAAGCAAAAGAAACAGAGCCCATATACCTATTATCAGTGCCTTTTTCATTGCACAATCTGAAATGAACCTGCAATTATTTTAGAAACATCGACTGCAGCCTGGCAAGGTATCATAATGATATTTTGCGTACTGAGGTCAGTTTGCTTAAGAATGTTATCAATGGATAAGATAGCTGTAATGTCTTCCCGGTTATTTGCGGGTAAAGAAATTTTTTGCGTAATAGGAAAACGATATCCCCCCAAATGGAATTGAAAAGCATGTTTGCTGGTATTACAATGGCTGCTATACCCTTCCAGCTTAAAATTGATATAGCCGGTTTGCCATGCCCAATACATGCCCTTTGCGGGGTCAAGATCTCCATCTTGCGCACCTGAAACATTCGTAAGGCTATCGACTCCGAGGTTAAACTGAAGATGATCGAAGTTAGCGTCTGGAAGCTCCAGTGTTATTTTTGACGACGTTGCGTCTTCTATATCTATGAGATGATAGCTATTGGGCTCGGCAAAAACTAAGTTTCCTTTATTATAGAAGGACACACTGGAAATATAATAGCGTAAAGTTTCAAAAATGATACTATCGCCACTGGACCGATAAACTGAATCAAGTATTAATTGCCCTCCTTTATAATAATTTTCAAAGCGGAGATGAATACTCTTTTTTGCAAAACAGGTATGGCAGAATGCAATGAAGAATATGGATAACAATAGCCTCATTTTATATTAAGACGATATTGCCACTGATTTCCTTCTCAATCTTATAAAAAATTAAAGGCCCTTACCGGGCCTTTAATAATATAGTATTTGTAAAAATTATTTTTTTGCTGCCTTAGCACCTGCGATTTTAGCTGCAAATTCAGAGCCAGCTTTGAATTTAGGAACCTTGCTAGCTTTGATTTTTATAACTTCACCAGTTTGAGGATTGCGGCCATTACGCGCTGCACGCTGAGATACAGAGAAAGTACCGAAACCAACCAAAGTTACTTTGTCGCCTTTTTTCAATGTAGTGATAATGGCGTCAGTCATTGAATCTAATACATCATTTGCCTGAACTTTTGTAAGACCTGCTCCTGATGCGATTTGCTCGATTAATTCTGCTTTGTTCATTGTTATATTTTTAGTGGTGTGAAATTAATGAGTAAATCTAAAGTAAAAAGCGTAGAAATCAAGCGGGGCTTAGGTTTTTTGAAGATTTCAACATGTGCTTACCCAAAAAGTGGATAACTAATAAAAATATCGCTGCTATATTAAAAATATCATACTGAATATTCTTTTGCACACAATTATTATATATTATTTTAATTTAATGATTGTATATAGTAATAATTTGATAAAATTTATATTATAAATTCTGTATAGTATATTTGTGGTCATCAATATTTTACTTACTGATATTTTATTGATCCATATTACAACTGTATGCGAGAACTAGTGGTTAGGCTAAAGGCTTACCTGGATTACAAAAGAATAGGAGTGATTGATTTGTCTGCTGCTTTGGGGTATAATTCACCCCAGAAGCTGTATCGTCTCTTCAATACAGAGAATGCCAGCCCCAGTGTCCAGATTATTGAAGACATTGCAGCTAAATTCACAGACCTAAACCTGAATTGGCTATTTACAGGTAAGGGCAGCATGCTTAATGAAAGTAGTTCCGGAAATGATTTTAAAGACAAGTATTACAAGTGTCTGGAAGAAAAGGAAGCATTATATAAACAGCTGATGAAGTAGAGCTTTTTATATCATGTCTATAACTTCCTCAAGACTATTATCTTCCGCTAAATTTAGTTTTTTCCTTAGCCTATAGCGATATTGCCTTATCGCTTCGTTACCTACACCAAGCATAGCAGCCATTTCTTTGTTCGACAGATTCAACTTGGTGAGCACAGCAAAACGTATCTCACTTTGCGTCAGATCAGGATGCTTTTGTTTCAGCCTGTCAATATAACCGACATGTACTTTGTCAAATAATTCTCTGAAATCATTCCACTGTCGCTCTGTTAGAATTGTTGCATTTTGTAACTGGGCAAGGACTTCATTGTTAACAAAGGGCGTACTATTAATTTGTGTAGTTCTTAGCTGTTCAAGATCATCAGCAAACTGTTCAATGATCTTATTCTTCTCATAAATACTTTTTGCAAATTCTTTTAATTGACGGGTAGCATTTTCCAGTTCATGTTCAGCATACTTTTTCTCAATGGCCAATGTTAGTTTTTCTTGTTTATGCTTAAGTTTCTGCCTGTTAATGAATAATAGCATTATTACAATAAGCAGCAGGAAAATTCCAACAACACTTCCGTATAGTAGGGAAGTGAATCTCTTTTGGCTCTTGATGAGTTCTATATCAGCTTTATATTTCTCTTCCTGGATACGCTGTTCGTACCTTGCCGTGACAATGCTATTCTTTTTGGCGACCACAGAATCCTGAAGTATCCTTGCTGAATCAGCATAACGATATGCCAATGGCATATTATTCTGATATGCATAAAGCTTAGATTTTAATAAGCATATTGCGGCTTTTAGTTTGTTTTTATCTTTTGCCTTTTCATCAATTATTTTGTCGGCTAGTGCAATAGAATTGGTAGCGCTGTCAATATCCCGTTTTATAAAATAAACATCGGCCAGTTTTATGAGCGAATTGAGTCCGTTGTCATAAAGCTTTGCCCTGAAGCTTCTTTCTACATCGTCCTTAAGCAAGGGCATTGCTTCCCCATACCTTCCCGTCAAATAATACGTGATCCCTAGATTACCACCTGTTATGCCCACCCATACATCTGCTTTTCCTTCTTTTGCTAGGTTATAGGCACGTTTAAATGCAATCTCAGCGGAATCATATTTTTTTGTTTTACGATAAATAAGGCCAAGAGTATTTATGGCATTAACACTGCAGCCCAGGAAATGATTATGAGGAACTGCAGGTATCGGAAACTGCATAGATTCATTTAAAATGATTTTAGCTTTATCATAATCCCCATAATTGTAATAAGCTGAAGCTATGTTATAGATAGCCTCTGATTTATTTGGATATTCCTCAAGCGTAACATTTTTTAACAAGTAGTAAGAGTGAAGATAGTGATCAAGGGCCTTGCTGTATTGGCAATCCATCATGTAGTAAGCTGCAAGGAATTGCCTGGCTCTTATTGTGGTTATAAGATCATTATGATCTTGTGCTTTCTTCAACAGAGGAAATAGTATTGGCTCAACCTTGTTGTGGTCTTGCTGTTTGCCAAGGATGTAATAAGCTGATCGTATCAATTCAACCTCAGAAAGGAGTTCAGCATCATTAGCTGTTTGTGCAACTTTTTTAAGTTTTTCTGTTTTGCTAAAGCAAATGTTTGAATCAAGTTCAAAAATGCCGCTATAGTAGAAGACGCTATCCAATAATAGATAGCGCTCTTTATATGGCTTATTGACTATGTGTTGAAATTGAGAAAATGCTTTATTACAGAGCGTAAACAGGAACAATAGGATAAGGAAAGTTTTTTCCCGGGCGCGCATAATATATTTTGAATGAATGTGCTAAATAAGCTGAAATAGTTCATATAAGCAATATTCAAACAGGCTTATCGTTATTATGCCATAAGGTTAAAGTATAAGTTGCTAATTTTACCTTATGCTGTATTTTATATTATTGATAGCTGTTATAGCTGCTATCGTTGCAATTCTTGTATTTGCCTTGAAAAAATGATCAGTCCGTTACAGAATGTAAACTCTTTGAACGGAATATTTCTGCTGCCTTTCGAATTTCAGGAATAAATCTCCTTGCTTTGACGCATATATTGTCATTAGTAATCCAATTACCCTCTTCAAAGCATAATTTAAAGGGCTTCACATCGGGCTCAGATAATATTGTAATGTGAAAGACGTTTCTAAGTTTATTGGCTATGAGCTTTACTGGTGTCTTCTTAGGTTCTTCCAGGGTATATAAATAAGTATACCCTTCATTAGTGTTTTTCATTTTGCTTCTCAGCTATTTTTACTCAAATGTTCTAATCCGGTTGAAAATCAATAAAAACCGTGCCCGATGAGTCGTTGATAACGTTTATATCTGTGTAATAAGCTTAATTTTGCATTTTAAAATGAAAGCAATTGAGTGTTTCCGTCTATTTAATAACACCGCCTTTTACACAGCTTAATACTCCATATCCAGCCACTGCTTATCTAAAAGGATTTCTTAATGCCAAAGGTATTACGTCTTTCCAGTCAGATCTTGGCATAGAGGTTACGCTTTCATTATTTTCTCATGATGGGCTTTCACGTTTATTTAAAGCGATAAAAGAAAAGAACACTGTTTTTTCTGAAAATGCGGAGCGTATCCTTGCACTGCACGAAGACTATATTAGCACAATAGACGATGTTGTTTTGTTTCTTCAAGGGAGTAACCCAACGCTCGCCCACCAGATTTGCAAAAGGGATTTTTTGCCTGAGGCTGGCCGCTTTGCACAAACTGAAGATTTAACCTGGGCCTTCGGAAGTATGGGGTTGCAGGATAAGGCAAAACATTTGGCAACGCTTTACCTTGAAGATATATCGGACTTGATTAAAGAATGCATAGATGAGAATTTTGGCTTTAGCCGTTATGCTGAGCACCTTGCACGTAGTGCCAATAGCTTTGACGAATTATACGCATCATTAAACAACGACCATACTTTTACCGATCAGATCCTTATTGACATTCTACAACACAGGATGAAAGAGCTGCAGCCTCAACTTGTGGCTATATCTATACCGTTCCCTGGTAATCTATATGCAGGATTACGTTGCGGACAATGGATCAGGAAGCATTACCCCGACGTTAAAGTGGCTTTGGGTGGCGGCTTTGCCAACACTGAGCTGAGGTCGATTTCCGATGCGCGCGTATTTGAATTTGTGGATTACATAACACTGGACGACGGTGAGTTGCCAATTGAAAGATTGTTGCAGCATTCAGATGGAGCAATTAGCGAAGAAAGTCTGAAACGAACCTTTTTGTTGAAGGATAAAAAAGTACATTATTTTAACGATAAGCAGTGCAACGATTACAACGTGTCCCAAACGGGTACTCCTGATTATAGGGATTTACCACTGGATAAATATATTTCTGCTATAGAGGTCGTAAATCCGATGCACAGCATGTGGAGCGACGGACGATGGAACAAACTTACCATGGCACATGGGTGCTATTGGGGGAAGTGCACCTTTTGTGATATTTCGCTTGATTACATCAAAATATATGAACCTATTGCTGCGAATTTGCTGTGCGACAGAATGGAGGAAATTATCAAGCAGACAGGGCAAAATGGATTCCACTTTGTTGACGAAGCAGCTCCCCCTGCGCTAATGCGCGCTTTAGCACTGGAAATAATTCGACGCAAGCTGGTTGTGAGTTGGTGGACGAATATACGATTCGAAAAAAGCTTTACCCGAGATTTGTGCTTATTGCTTAAAGCGTCGGGATGTATTGCAGTGTCCGGGGGGCTTGAAGTGGCATCGGACAGGCTGCTTGCATTGATACAAAAGGGAATTACGGTGGAGCAGGTAGCAAGGGTGACAAGGAACTTTACTGCTGCCGGCATAATGGTGCACGCTTACCTGATGTATGGCTTCCCTACACAGACGGTTCAGGAAACGATTGATTCATTGGAAATGGTACGCCAGATGTTCCATGCCGGTGTATTGCAATCAGCTTTTTGGCATCTTTTTACAATGACTGCTCATAGTCCTATTGGCCTGGAGCCTGAAAAATATAGTGTGGTGAAGGAGAGCGATATCGTAGGTAGCTTTGCAAACAACGATATTCCGCATTTAGACCCCAGTGGCGCAGATCATGAAGCCTTTAGTTACGGATTGAAGAAGTCATTGTTTAATTACATGCATAATACCTGCTTTGACTGGCCTTTGCAAAAATGGTTTGATTTTAAGGTGCCTAAAACTCAGGTGCCACCTGACTATATAGAGAAAGCGCTGAATGAAGATGAATATACTGCTTCAAAACCTACGGCAAAAGTTATATGGATTGGCAAAAAGCCATCTATTGAAATAGCAACTAAATCGAAAAAGGGGAGCCAGTGGGAAGTAGCTTCTATTACCTTCCAGGGAAAGCAAAAGTCACATAATATAAAAGTGGAGCCAGCGCAAGGCAAATGGCTGGTTTCAATGCTAGATAAGCTCTCGGTTCAAAACATAAAAATATATACCCTTCAGGATGTCAAAAACGACTATGAGGCAGCTGGACTTGAAGATTTTGAATTGTTTTGGGAAAACAAACCTGTTAATGGCCTTTATAAGATGGGTTTGCTTAGTCTTTAGCTATTAATAAATTGCTTGAGTTCATTGCAGAGGCCATCGGTTGCAATTACCATATTTTCAACCAAGGTATTTATTTCTTTCATAGAAGCTGATGCCTTACTCATTTGTTCGAGTAGCAGGGCCATATCACCAAGCGAGGTAGCTCCTACAAACCTGTATGTGCCTTTTAGCTTATGAGCATTAAATGCAAGCTGGCTGTAGTCTCCTGCATTTTTAGCTGCCTGAAGGTCTGTCAAATAGCCGGGAATAGCATCGAAGAATACAGAAATGATCATTGCGATCTCTTCCTTTGAGCCTCCCATAGTTTCATGAAGAAAGGCTTCATCAAAATATTTATAACCATTCAGGTTGTTCATGATCCGCAGCAATTTTTGCGATGGGTATTGTACCACAAACATACACCATAACTAAGATTATATATACATTTATATCCAACATGGCTGCTTCCAGGATTTTGATAAGAATAGCACTGTTCTTTTGGCTGATAGCGAAAGTCATCAGTTATAAGGTTTGGCTGACTGCAAGGATATTTCCGGTTGTGCCTGTGTTTGATTTTTTAGCCGGTACGCCTGCTTATGTTCATGTGTTCTTGTACTCATTTTCGCTTTTTTGCCTTCTTGTATTGACTATTAAGCCGGATTTTAGGATAGTTGGCACTGCTCTTTTGGTTTCCGAAATACTGAGCGCGTCGCTTGATTATATGCGATGGCAGCCTTGGGAATACGAATACCTGTTCATTTTATTGATCTATATCCTTAATAAAAAGAATGAGAAGTTTATTTCAGTGATAGCTTTTATGCTTATTGCTTTGTATGCATATAGCGGTATCCATAAGCTGAACCACGGTTTTCTGGTGCAGATATGGGATAATATGATGCTGCGGTCGTTGGGCCATTTTCATATCTCTCATCAAGGTTCAAAGCTGTTTTATCTCGGTTACCTGCTCGGTATTACAGAATTAATTGCAGCAATTGGCCTTATCTTTAAAAATACACGTATCTATGCGGCTATAGTGCTTATCATAATGCACCTGTTTAACCTATATTGGCTTGGCCCGTTAGGGATGAATTACAATGTTGTAGTATGGCCCTGGAACATAGCAATGATATGTTTTTTATATCTGGTGTTTATTGCGCAAAAAGAAATACTGCTTACAGATGCGTTTAAAGGCTTAAATATATTAGTGCCGTTTTTCTGGGGATTAATGCCTGCTTTCAATTTTGTTAATTGCTGGGATCACTACCTGTCTGGCAGTTTATATTCCGGCAAGCTTACTTTAATGGGTATTTGCGTAGACACTCGTGCTGCGCCGGAACTGGCGCAATTTGTTTCCCCAAATGATGTTTATCATATGTGCGAAGGAAAATCGTTGGTAAAATTACAATCCTGGTCGCTGAAAGAGCTTAATGTGCCTCCATACCCGGAGTATCGTGTATATCAAAAAATAAATAAAACATTAAAAACTAAGTATGCAGCCATAAATTGTTTTACATATCATTTTGGTAGTAACAAGAATATACATGATTTAAATTAACTACATTATAATTATTATTTATTTGCTATTATCAGTCTGCATCAATTTTACAATAATGTTGTAGTAAAGCCTAAGATTGCATATATTTACATTGCGCAATAAAAAGCATGTTATGCCGCCAAAAGCAAACCATATTAAGGACGTAAAGCCTATTCAGCTAAAACAAGCTGCCGCAATCTTAATGAAGCGCCGGAATATTGCTACAAAAGGTGAGATCGCTGAAAAGATCAAAGTTACCCCTTACTATTATTCCAAAGTAATAAACGGTGAAACCCCGCTAACTCAAGCCTTCCTCGACAAGTTTTTAAAATATGCACGCGCAGGAAGCGTAAATGAGATCCTTCAATCAAAGAAGCCTCCAAGGAACATGTATGAGGTAATATCTGAAGGATTGCAGAATTATATGGAGACTAAAAAAGTGACACAAGCTGAGCTTGCTGTTCACTTGAAGACCGATCAGCAAATACTAAGCAGGATATTGCATTGTAAAAAGAAGCTTTTTACGCCCGATATGATGATAGAAATATTGAGGCTTATTAAGTATAAAATTTAATGAAAACAGTTATTATAAAATATAGACGGATGCTGATGCGTCCGTTTTTTATTTAGTTTTATCTTTAGATAAATGAAATATAACAATATGCGCCTGAAGCTGCTTTCAGTAATTACATTTACAATTGCGCTCTCTTCTTTCCTTTCATGCAAAAATAAAGAGGAATCTACTACAGAAACTACCGGCACAGATAGTACGCTTCCTCTTATACCTGCTATTCCATATCAGATCATTAAAGCATATCCGCACGACAATACTGCATATACAGAAGGGCTGGAATACCATAATGGTTTTATATATGAAAGCGCTGGTCAGTATGGTAAGTCAGATATACGGAAAACAGACCTAGAAACCGGTAAAGTATTGCAGCAGCAAAAGATGGACAAGCAATATTTTGGGGAGGGTATAACAATCTTTGGTAATAAAATCTACCAGTTAACATATAGAGAAAGGACTGGTTTTATTTATGATCTTGCTACGTTAAAGCCTGTCAAAACTTTCAGTTTTAATACCAATGAAGGTTGGGGTATGACAACAGATGGCAAATATCTTATTTACGGAGATGGTGGTACCATGTTGTATTTCCTTGACCCCGAAACGCAAAAGGAAGTCAAAAGAATAACGGTGACAGATCAGTATGGCCCTGTTGAAAATGTAAACGAACTGGAGTATATTAAGGGGTATTTATATGCAAATCAGTGGCAAACTGATTTCATTTTAAAAATTGATCCCAATACCGGGAAAGTGGTAGGTAAAGCTGATCTTAGCGATTTGAGGCGCAAAACAGGCATACCTGATCCTACAAATGATGAAACGGCTCCAGAAGTATTGAATGGTATAGCTTACGATTCGAGCAGTAACCGAATATTTATCACCGGTAAAAACTGGCCTAAACTATTTGAAATCAAACTAGATAACTAGAATTATGAAAGCCATAAACCTGTTGTTACTAGTCGGCCTGTTAGGCGTAAATGCCTCAGCGCAGGAATTTAGTATTGGCATACATCTGGCCCCGGGCACTACAATTCCCTTTGTAACAAAGCACTACTCAAACAGCAGTATAAAAACAGGTGTCGCAAATTTTAGCTATGACGCCGGATTTAATCTGAATTTTAGATACAAGCGTCTGGATCTTGAATTAGCTCCTTCCTTCGGGCAAAAAATGGTGCAATTTCATGAAAGACTTGTAGATCATACTTATAATGGCGAAGCTGACTATTTCCTGAAGTATAAAAGTAAGTTTATTGAAATACCATTTCTGATCGGCTACAGGATAAATAAGGCCAATAAGAATTCGGCAACATATCTCCAGGTTGGAGCCAGCCTGGAGCATACAAAGCTTGCCCCTGCTACTACTAATACTCATTCAACAGGTGTTTCTACTATCACAGCATACCCATTATCCACAACCATGCCGGATAAAACACAATCCATTATAAACATTATAGCTGGTATAAAAGCAAATGTAACTATCAAAAAATTGGGGTTGATGGATTATGGGCTATATTACCATTATCCTTTGACTGCGGTAGGTTCGTATGATTTTCAGACCACAGTTGTTTCAAGTACCGGAAGTAGTGCCAACTATGTGGCAAGTTATTACGTAAGGCAATCCTTTATTGAATTAAAGCTTTGTTACTATTTGTGGAATATGAATGGTCACTTTAAGCGGTTAAGATATGGCCATTCGCAAACTGCGATACTGTATTAAATAAATAAAGGCCACAATCAGTGGCCTTATTATATCTACAAAAGTAGTTTTAGCTTATTCCTTAGGAAAAACCGGTAAATACAAATCGTAAGTACTTTGGGTTGTATCCACAATCTTAAACGTAGCTCCTCCCATTACAGTGTCTGCTTTATCAGCGTCCCAGCCAATAGCATAAATGTAATAATCGCCCTTTGCTAAGCTATCGAACTTTGCTATTGGGCGTCCGTCCTGTTGCGTTACCCATTTTGCATCATCATATTTAAAGCTATCGGGCATTTTAATAGCATTATATTTCAATAGGATCAGGCAGCTATCGATATTTTTTTCCCTGGCCTGCGGAGTAATACGCAAGGCATTATGTCCACCTTTGCCGGCAACCGGGCTTGGTGCAGGGGCAATTACATCTTGCTTCCTGACACAGGCGCCTGCTAATAAACTAAAGGTCACTACGCTTGCTATAATATGTGATGTACGCATAATGTCTTAAAAATATAACTTGTTTATGTTTTTAGAAATACCTTTTAAAAAAATTGGTAGACATAAACATACAGTTTTTTGATAATAATGTATATTTTTTGACAAAGCTATTTTCACATACCTATCTAATAATTGTAGCTTTGGCTGGCATGTACTGTATATCTGGCCATAAAAGCCTAATTGTTCTTTCTGCTGTTTGTCTATTGGCATCAGCCTGCTGTAAAAAAAGAGTATACTGCACTTCCGGCAGTATTGAGGTAGCCTTTACAGGTTTTCAGCGTGCTGAAACGCGTACCATTGTTTTAAAACGCTATAAAGTTAATGACCATTCCAAGGCTTTGGATTCAGCACAATTTATCTACAATGGCAGCAAGCCCATCCCGGTTAAAGGGAACGATACATTATGGCTTTCAGATTATACAACTGTCGGGTTGTTGAGGAATATTACGGCAGATAATGACTGGGAAATTTATAATCCGTATACAGGAAGACATTACCTGATAAACAGTATCAGTCAGGAAGGTCATACATTTCAGTTAGAAAAATGCAGTGGTAAAGAAACCCAATGTTTCAATAAAATAACAGGTTTTGGTATAAATGGTGGCTGGAATGCCAGTGACAAGTTGTATATACAAAAATAGAGCGGCCTAAACCGCTCTATTGTGGAAATACTGCTGTATCCCTTATTCTTCAGTTTTCATTTTATATTCACCATTTTCTTCTTTAGCCTTGATCTTGCTAAAAGTTTTTTGATCCATATCAACATATACTTTCCTTACTGGCAGATCTGTATCGCCATCTTTTGCTACAGGTATCTGAGAAAGATCATCTTCTGAAAGCAATACTGTTTCGTCTGTCCAATCGGCACATTTACCACACCATGTACAGTTTGTTTTTACTTTGCTGCGAGCATAAACCTGTACTTTTACTTTACCATAACCGCTGTAATCATTAATATATTTTTCTTTGATCACCTCAGCAGTACGTGGTGCATTTGAATAGTAGAAAGCATTACCACATGCAGCGAAGAAATAAAGGTCTTTACCACTCGTTTGTGGTTTTACGTGCCACGCATCAACAGATGGTTTGCCTGGAAGTGCGATCATTGTGTAACGATAGCTATTACCACGTCCACCCATTAAGCCCATTGCACCATAAGGGATTTTTGCTTGTTCCAGGTCTTCAGGACCAAATGCAGGGTCATTAACACCTGTATAGCCCATGCCAATAAAGAGATTGTTTAGCTCAGTGCCATAAGTTGGGTCGTCAGCAAGACCTTTCATTGAGCTATACATTTCATCTGCGCTATTGATATGACGTAAAGCAGGGAACTGAGGAGCACGGCCTAAAGCTGTAGTTGTTGTTGGCGTAATAGTAGAAGGCACTGTATATATTCTTGATGACGCGCCATAGCCACTATAAAAGCCTGTTTCACTGCCGGAAACGGTACCGTCAGTATAATCCATTGTTGTTGTCGTTGTTGCTGCACTGTTGTCAGATGTCGTCATATCCACGCTACCGCTTTGAGCGAAGGCCAGTGCACCGTTCAGCATTAAAAAAGTTACAAAAGCAATCTGTTTCATAATAAGTGTTTTAATTTAACCATATAAACATGTCCGCATAGCCAT
>Ga0157372_10005763_pt1 | contig 13198 bp, 12 predicted proteins | sample C55metaG_FD_115307 | JGI IMG/M metagenome (GOLD analysis project Ga0157372, IMG submission 115307) | Corn rhizosphere microbial communities from Kellogg Biological Station, Michigan, USA - C5-5 metaG | ecosystem: Host-associated > Plants > Roots > Rhizosphere > Soil | place: USA: Michigan... | reverse complement strand
GATCTTGCCGGTATATAAAGCCTTGTTTTCGTGCAGCATACCGCGTGCGACCGTACCCTCGGGCAAATTGCGCGAGGCCCGCCCGTCGCTGAAAAAGTCGCTTTCCTTATAGGCCTTGTAACGAGGCTGGTCCTGCATGTCGTAGCGGCAGCCCACGCTGAAGGCAAAACCCAAAAGTAAAAAGCCAAAAATCGTAGCTCTCGAATAACTTTTTACTTTTAACTTTTTACTTTTTATTTCCCGCACCGGGTTACTCTTCAACATCGAAAACCTCCTGCGGATCAAGGCCTTCCATAAAGCCCTTTGTTTTCTCATAATCAAACTCGGGATCTTTCGTTTCGATCACTAAAAAGAATTTTTCTCTTGTTGCCAGGGCAAATCGCGGCACATTAAAAACCGGATGATACGGGCTCGGCAAACCATTCAGGAACAGCATTCCGAAGACAGCGGTAAATGCTCCGAAAAGGATCGTCAACTCGTATGCGGGTGGTATCCACGCCGGGATGCTCATGTGCGGACGGCCGCCGACGATGATAGGAAAATCGATCACGTGGATAAAATATTGCAGCGCAACACCCGAAAACAGGCCAAGAATGCCGCCGCCAAACACCAGATACGGCAAGATGCTTCGCTTAATGCCAAGAGCTTCGTCGATCGAATGTATCGGGAACGGCGAAAACGCATCGGTTTTCGTATAGCCCGCATCGCGGACCTTTGTCGCCGCGTCAACAAGCTGTTCCGCGGTATCAAATTCTGCAAGCAAACCGTAAAGATTCTTTTCCATAGCTCGATTCAAAATATCGGTCCGATCAGTCGGCCGTTCCAAAAAGCTTACGCGTTTGGCGGATCGGTGCGGTCGTAGGTGTATTCGATCTCGACAACGTTCTCTTCAAAATCCTCCTGGTGGCCGTGCACGTTTGCTTCGGGCAAGAGAGTGCGCACCTCGAAGATCGAGATCATCGGCAGGAACCGCACGAACAGGTAGATCAACGTAAAGAAGAAGCCGAGTGTTCCGACGAACATCGAAATATCGAACACAGTCGGCGAGTACATACCCCATGACGACGGCAAAAAGTCATGGTGGATGCTACCGACGATGATCACAAACCGCTCAAGCCACATACCGATACTGACAAAGATGGAAACGATGAACAGCCACACTTCGCTGTTACGGAACCGCTTGAACCATAGAAGCTGTATCGCCGACACGTTGCAGAGCAGCAGCAGCCAATACATATACCAGTACGGCCCCGTCCAGATACGGCTCTTGATCATGAACCACTCATACTGCGACGCCGAGTACCAACCGAAAAACGCTTCGAACAAATAGCTGTAACCTACGATGAAGCCCGTTGCCATCATCACCTTACCCATATAAACAAGGTGCGTATGGGTGATGAAATCCTTCATGTTATAAAGGTGACGGAGCGGAATACAGAGGATCAGCACCATCGCGAATCCGGCGTAGATGGCTCCGCCGACGAAGTAGGGCGGAAAGAACGTCGCGTGCCAGCCGGGGATCTGTGAAACCGAGAAGTCGAGGGACACGATCGAGTGTACCGAAAGCACGAGCGGCGTCGAGATGCCGGCCAGGATCAGATATGCAAGCTCAAACCGGTGCCAGTGACGGGCGGACCCACGCCAACCCCATGAAAATATCGCGTATACGAATTTAAAATACTTGTTTTTCGCACGGTCGCGGAGCGTGGCAAGGTCGGGAATAAGACCGACGTACCAGAACAGAAGCGAAACCGTAGCATAGGTCGAAACCGCGAACACGTCCCAAACGAGCGGGCTGCGAAACTGCGGCCAGATGCTCATGGTATTCGGATACGGGAACAGCCAGTACGCAAGCCACGGACGGCCTGTGTGAAACACCGGATATAACCCCGCGCACGCGACGGCAAAAAGCGTCATGGCCTCGGCAAAACGGTTGATCGACGTACGCCATTTCTGATTAAGAAGCAGAAGAATGGCCGAGATCAGCGTTCCGGCGTGACCGATACCGATCCACCAAACGAAGTTAATGATAGGAAACGCCCAACCGACCGGCTGATTGGTTCCCCAGATGCCGATACCCTTGGCAAGCAGCCAGATGATCGTCATCATCAGCATCTGCGCGATCATGAATGCTATGCCAAAACCGATAAACCAGTGAAACGGCGTCTTTTTCTTGAGCGGGACGTCGCTGATCTTGTCGGTCACGGTGGCAAGCGTATGATCGCCCTCCACCATCGGCGGGTAAATTCTTCTTTGAACTTCCTTTAAATCCTGCATATCCTCGTATTCGAGTTCCTTGCTTTTATGATCGGCCTTAACCTAAAACAAAATTACTCAGCTTCCGGCTCTCCTCTCTCTGCTCCCATCATTCCGGAGTGGGGTTTCGGTGCCCTGAAATCCGGCATTTCCTTATTCTGGTTTTTCAGCCCGGCAAGATAGGTCGTGCGCGGCTGTGTGTTCAATTCGTTCAAAAGGTTGTAATTGCGGCGGTCGCTTTTGGTCTTGGCGACCTTACTTTCCTTGTCATGCATATCACCAAAGATGATCGCGTCGGTCGGGCAAACCGACTGGCAGGCGGTCACCGCTTCGCCGTCGCGGACTGCGCGGCCATCCTTTTCGGCCTCGATGCGGGCTGCGGCGATACGCTGCGTGCAGTAGGTGCATTTTTCCATAACACCGCGGCTGCGAACCGTGACTTCGGGGTTTCGCATCAGCTTGAATTGCGGCGTGTCCCAATCCTGGAACAGAAGAAAGTTGAACCGGCGAACCTTGTACGGGCAGTTGTTCGAGCAATAACGCGTTCCGACACACCGGTTATACGTCATGTCGTTAAGCCCCTCGGCGCTGTGCACGGTGGCGTGAACCGGGCAAACGACCTCACACGGCGCCTGTTCGCACTGCTGGCAAAGAACCGGCTGAAATGCGGGACCGGTCGGATTGCTGAGATCGTCGCCGCCGTAATAAGCATCGATACGCATCCAATGCATCTCGCGGCTGCGGTTGACCTGTTCCTTGCCGACGACCGCGATGTTGTTTTCCGACTGGCATGCGATGACGCAGGCGTTACAGCCGACGCAGGAATTCAGATCGACGGTCATTCCCCACTTGTGGTTCTTTGCGTAGGTTTCCTGATGCTGCTCGTACGGGAACATCGACTCGGGGTAAAAGTCTTCCTGTTCGCCGAGCTTCTCGTTATTATTGAACTCTTCGAGGTCCCACACGCGAAGCAGGTCGCGGCCCTCCATATTGAAATGGATCTGCGTCGATGCGATCTCGGTCCTTTCACCCGTGGGCGCGACGCTGCCGGTGCCGTTGTACATGGCATCCGAACGCCGGACGTCATAGGCGTTGTAGCCCAGGCCTGTACCTACGCGGCCGGCCTTTGTGCGGCCGTAGCCCAAAAATACGGTTATAACGTCGTCGGGCTGGCCAGGCGTGATCCACATCGGTACGCCTTTTTGAATCTGTGCGCCCTGATATGTCACCGTCACAAGGTCGGAGAATTTGTTGCCGCCCTTTGTATTTATAAACGCATAGCCTTCGTCACCGCCGCCGAGCTCGCGCTCCTTGTAGCTGCGATTAACGCCAAGGCGTGCGGCAGTTTTCGGGCTTATCAAGCCAACATTTTCCCAAGTGATCTTGTTGAGCGGTCTTGGAAGTTCCTGCAGCCAGCCGTTATTGCTAAAGCGGCCGTCGTAAATGCACGGATCGGTCTGTATGATGATCTCCAGATCTCCACCATTTGCAGGAGCCGGAGCGGGCGGCTGACCGAGAAATGCTGTGGTCGCACTTACCGTTTTCGGCTGAGGAGCGCTGTTCGGAATCACGCCGTCGTGGACGACCTTACGCCAGTTGTCCTCAAAATTTTTCGGAACCACGGGTGCGGCAGTGGTCGCACCAGCGGCCGGACTTGCAGACGGTTTGGGCGCGGAGGCAGCCGGAGACGCCGAAGGGGCCGCAGTCGCAGCAGCAGTTTTTGCAGTTTCAGGCGCCGCGGCCGGCGCTGCCGAAACCGAATTCAGGTTTTGCGTTTGCCAGTAACCTTTTACGATGTCGTAATCCTTTTTATCGTAATTTTCCTTGAAGAAAAGCTGCACAAGCTCGTGGGCGTTGTGGCTGTCGTAAAGAGGATTAATAAGCGGCTGTTTTATCGAGGCCGTGCCGTCGTAAGCTCGGCCATCGCTCCAGCTTTCAAGATAATGCTTGCCCGAGATATGCCAGTGGCAAAGCTCGCCGGTCTCGTCGTAATATTCGCCGAGATGAACGCGAAGCGGCACCTTGTTCAGCCGCTCTTCGTTCAGTTTAAGGTCGACAGGAGTGTTGTAAACTGGATTCCCGTCGATGATGACGAGAATTTTGACCTTACCCGCATCGATATCCGCCACCAACTCGCGAAGCTGGTCGATCTGTAATTTATCCGAGTTTGGCGAAAGCGGATCTGTGTAAACAACCGTCTGGCCGACATTGCCGAGAGCTGCGTTCATCGCATGAGCGAGAGCATGGACGACCGGCGACTGTCCGCGTCCCGGGACAACGACCGACCGGCCCTTGAATGCCATCAGGTCTTTCGCCATTGCGTTTATCCACGCGGCGTTATTATTGTTTGCCTGGGTCGCTCCACCAACGCCGAGAGCAGCCGCGATCGCCTTCGCTATTTCCGGCATTTCGCTGGGCTTGACCGTAAGGCGGTGATCGGCCTTGGAACCTGTAATACTAACAGACGATTCGACGACGTATAGGCGGTTGATGTCCTTGTTTTCTTCGGACCATTGCCGTTTTTTGCTGTAGTCCTTGATATAACCGACATTGAAATCAGAAAAGATGTCGGCATCGAGCGACAGCACGCGGTCGGCCTTATCGAATTTGTAGATGGTATGCACCGGCGAGCCGAACGCCAGTTTTGCACCGGCGATCGCGTTGTCATTGTTTATCGGTTCATATTGATGCCATCGTGCGCCGGGCAGCTCAGCCGAAAGCTGCTTGAATTGATCGATAAGGGTCGGCGAGGTGATCGTTTCGGTCAGAAACCGGATTCCGGCGCCGTTATCGACGCGGTTTTCGTTTACCTTTCCGCGAAGTTCGGTAACAAAATTGGGCCAGGTTTTTGGTGTAGAGCGATATGTAACCTCCTGCGAACGGTCAGGGTCGTACATATTAAGCAGCGACGCCTGCGCGAGAACGTCGGTTGCTCCCTGGCTGCCCGGATGGTCGGGATTTCCCTCGACCTTGATCGGACGGCCATCGTACGATTTTGCAAGCAAACCGGTCGTAACGCCACCGAGGGTCATACCCGTTGCAAAATAAAGAGGTTTGCCCGGTATAAGATCCGGATCGGCATGAACATACGGGACGATCTTCTCAGGCGGCTGCATAACACAGCCGCTCAAACCGGCAAGAGCGAGCGACGCTCCCATCACCTTTACAAAGTTTCGGCGGCTGAGAGAGCTGTCCCATTCCTCGGCCTGTGCCGGATATTCGCGGGTTACGAATTCCTTGAATTCGGGAGCGTCAACAAATTCTTCAACGCTTCGCCAATATTCCTTTCCGTTTTGCGACAATATCTTGTCACGCAACGCTGCAAAGTTTTGTTTGCTGTCCTTGCTGGGCATGTTTCTTCTGGTTCCTTATTTACCGGCCGCAAAAAAGCGCAAAATGCTCAAATCGGTGATGTTGTTTTGCGTTTCTCGTTTTCGGCCCATCGTCCTGCGTATTTTGTGCCTTTTTTCGGCAATTCTTATCTGTGACACGTCGAGCAGCTAGTCAGCATTTCCCTGCTCCTGATGTGATACTGCTCTTTGAGATTCGCACGCTCGTCTGCCGTCAGATCGCCATCTTCCCACCGCATATTAAAGATCTCAGATTTAGGCCTGATCTTTTCCTGCGGGTTCCGGTGACATGACAAACACCATTCCATCTGCAGCGTATTTTCCTGGTAAACCGCAGGCATGTTGTCGATCTGCCCGTGACAGGTCGAGCAGCCTACGCCTTTTGCGACGTGAATGCTGTGGTTGAAATAGACATACCCGGGAAGGTCGTGAACGCGTTCCCATTTGATAGGTTTATTGTCCCGGAAACTTGCACGGATGGGTTCAAGGTAAGGAGCGTCTGCCCAAAGCTGGCTGTGACAGTTCATACACGTCTGCGTTGGCGGTATTCCGGCGGACGCAGCAGTTTCGACCGTTGTGTGGCAATAGCGGCAATCGATACCGTCGTCGCCGGCATGGTGCTTGTGGCTGAACTGCACCGGCTGTTGTATTTCGAGATACCGGCCCGTCAGGTACGACGACCGCGCAAGCTGCGTATATGCATAAAATGCCACACCGGACAGAACTACAACCGCTACCATGCTGATCCGAGCGATATTATTTGCACTTCTATTAAAAAATTGCGCCATTTGAAGCTCTCAGATATCCGAAGATCTAGACTGACAAAAACCTATACCCGTACACAATTGCCTCAGCGATCAGGCAAATCATTTGCGGGCGAAAATATTAATTGAGAAATTAATTCGTAAAGCCGTTTTCAATTCTACTAAATCTTCTAAATTCCGCAAATTGAACAATAAAAATAATGCTTCAACCGCATTTAAGCAACGAAAGGTTTAATTAGTTTTCCTGATAAGCGAAATGAACGCGGCTAAAAATGGCAGATCAGTTGGCAGTTGGCAGTTCGCAGTAGGCGGTTGAGACACAAGCTATGAGACTGCCTAACTCGAATGCCAGGCACGTCTGACTGCTACTGCCAACTGCCTACTGCCTACTGTCCCCCGTCTTTTGCGAGCAAAGCGGCTCCGATGGCTGCAGCGTTTTCACCGAGTGAGCCGGCGACTATGTTTGTGGAATTAAAAGAAGGGGCAAAGGACAATTCGCGTGCGCGGCGGATTATTGCGTCCAGAACGAGTTCACCTGCACGCATTATCTCGCCGCCGATCACGATCCTTTCGATATTAAATAGATTAATGACGCTGGCGATCGCCGTTCCGACGTAGTTTCCGGTCCGCTGCAGCATCAGTTGGGCAAAATCGTCCTGACGCTCGGCGGCACGAACTATGTCTTCGATCGTTATTTCCTGCTCATCTATCTTGTTGAGAGAAGATGTGCTGTCCTGTTGAAACCGGCTCCGCGTGCGGCGAACGATATTTGCGGTTGACGCAACGTCCTCGAGCCGCATCCCGTCAGAATTGATCGCAACATATCCGAACTCACCGGCAAACCCTGCGTTGCCGCGCCAGATCTCGCCGTCGATGATGAACGCGCCGCCGACGCCTTCACCAAGAGTTGCGTAAAAGAGGTTGCGGCTTCCCTGGCCGCTTCCAACTATAAATTCGCCGTAAGCCGCCGCGTTTGCGTCGTTTTCCATCCTTGCAGAAATACCGAGCGACGATATGACTTCGCTCGCGAGATCGACGCCGGCGTGTTCGGGAATATGTGCAGAGAATGCGACACGCCTGTTGCCTTTTTCGATCAGGCCGGGAACGGCAATGCCGATGCGGTCAAATTCCCCAAACCGCTCTTTTAAGCTTTCGACAAATGCGATCAGTTGCGATGCCGCGGATTCGTCGCGTGAAAACGATCCGCGATGAGCCGCGATCATTTGGTTGTTCTGATCGACGCATACGCCGAGGAACGCGTTTGTCGAGGCCTCAACGCCGACGGTTTTTTTTACGAGGTCAGGATTTTCATCCATATTTTTTGACGCCTTCCCTTACTGACTAAGGCCGAAACTAAGGCGATTTTAGACACAAGACGTATAAGTGTCAAACCGTTTTCGCCGACGCAATTGTTTGACTGCGCGTCAATGGAAAGATACTCTTTTGAATGCAGCCGAAATAGACGGAAGATTGCTGAAAGCCCATCCTTAATAATGGAACATCCGCTCTACGAAATTATCGAACAGTACGGAATATACGCGGTATTTGCACTCTGCACTATTGAGGGCGATATTACCTTGCTTATTTCCGGCGTTCTCGCCCACAGCGAATTCTTTGGTAAATACAGCTTTTTGAAGGTTCTTTTCTTTGGCACGCTTGGCGGTATGGTCGGCGACAGCTTCGGCTATATGATCGGCCGGATCTTTCACGAACAGGCCAAGGATTACCGGTTTTATCAGATGGCACAGCCGCGAATTGAACGGCTGATCGATAAGTTTGGCGGGTCGGCGATCATCATTTCCAAATATATTTACGGCATTCGGGCGGCGATGTGTTTGTTCTACGGCGTCGGCAAAATGCCCTTTGTTAGGTTCGTAATGCTCGACGCGATCAGCTGCGGCCTTTGGGTTACGATCCTGGCCGGAGCCGGGTATTTCTTTAGCGGAGCGATCACTTCGGTGATCGGCGATTTCAAGCAGATCGGCATCGCGTTGTTCTTTATTGTAATGTGCGGCATCATTATTTTTTATGTTGTCGAACGGTTCTGGTTGTCGGAAAAGGTCGAAGAAGCCAATCCCGAAACCATTCACAAACTCGAAGAAAAGCTGCTCGCTGTCGAAGAGGTCGCGCAGGGCAAACTGCACAAGGTCGGCGAACGCCTGCATCTGACCCGTGAGCCGAACAAAGACGAAAAGGAACCAGCCGAAGTTAAGGAAACGTCCCGCGCCGCAAAAAAATGAATTGCCAGCTAACAATTTCTCCCGAATTTACGTTAATATATCTCGACATCCTTGATCAATTCTGAGGGAAATAATTTGTGATAATCGAATCTTCTGCTCCGACGAGAGTTGACCTCGCCGGTGGAACCATTGACATACCGCCTCTGTTCCTTTTTCACGAAGGCGCCGCCACGGTAAATTTCGCCGTGAACCTGCTTGCGAAATGCCGCATCGAAACGCGCGACGACAATAAGATAATGCTCGAATCGGTCGACCGCAACGAAAAATTCGAGGTCGATCTTGATAACCTTGCCAGCCTTAAGGACGAGCCGCGTCTTGAACTGCTGTCAAAACTCGTTTATTTTTTCAAACCGGAAACCGGATTCAATATGATCACCGAATCGCACGCGCCGGCCGGCGCGGGTCTTGCGGGTTCGTCGACGTTGAACATCGCGTGTATCGGTGCATTGAACGTACTGGTTGGTAACCGATACACACCGGACCGCTTTATAAGGATCGCCGCGAACGTCGAATGCCAGGTCATCAAGGTTCCGACGGGCTTTCAGGACTACTACTCAGCCCAATACGGCGGCGTTGCGTGCATCCATTTCCCTGCCGACGGAATGCACCGCGAATCCCTTGATATCGACACTAAAACGCTCGAGAAACGTATTGCCGTATGCTATACGGGCGAGCCGCGAAACTCCGGTATTAACAACTGGGAGCTCACAAAACGCCACATCGACGGCGACAAGGAGCTGTTCAGACTGTTCGACGGGATACGCGATTCGGCGGTTGAGATGCGCGCGGCGCTGCTTGCCGGCAATTGGGACGAGGTCGGCGAAATTTTGAGAAAGGCACAGCCCGAACGAAAAAAACTCTCACCCAACATCACGACGCCGCAAATGGATATGCTCATCGACGAAGCAATAAAAAACGGAGCCATTGCTGCTAAAGTCTGCGGCGCGGGAGGCGGCGGTTGTATGGCGTTCTATTGCGAAGAAGGCCGCAGAGGCGATGTAGAAAAAGCTCTTTCTGCACAACCGGGAGCCGAGGTTCTGGATTGGAAATTAAGCTCGGATGGGCTGAAAGTGAACGTGTGCGAGAACCAAAGCGCGTAAACGTTCGTTCTGTGCTTTCTGTGTTCCTTTCTTGTTCCGTGTGTTCTGTAGTAACGTCTTTTTCGACCACGGAAGACACAGAACAAAATGGAACACACGGATCAAAACGTTGCTTTTCGGACATCATCAAATATTTGATCGACAGGTAATTGCCTATCGTACAAGAAAGCCATGAAAAACCTGATCTTCCCAATACTATTTGTCGTCTTGGCGTTTACATTTGCAGCGTCACAGGCCCATGCTCAAAACGGCAAGGTCTTCTGGCGAGGAATGATCGATGACAAGGTTCAGCTTGTCATTAGATCGGATACCATCGAGGAGCATACCCTTTCCGGCCAGTCGAACCCAGATGGCGTTTTCAGCTTTACATCACCGCTTCCCGAAACACAGGTAAACATAAACGTGAACAAGAAAAGAGGTCGAGGTAAAGTTCGCGTGATCCAGCAGCCGTCAGCCGGCAACGATTTTACTGCGATCATTGAGATCTACGACGATGGCGGCGGAGCACGCGAATATCAGCTTGAGATCTTTTGGAAGTAATTTGCCGTAGTTGTCACAAAATCCTTCCTCACGGTGTTTTGATTAGTAGAAATCTAATTTTCACAATCAATTCAGGAGGATTTTGATCATGAAGCACTCGTCGTTCTTAGTCTTTTTACTTATTATTACTGCGTTGTCGATTGTCACCGTAACAGCGCAAAGACCTGCCGAGCGCAGCCCGTCCCGTGAATTTTGCTCCGACAATAACTGGTCCAACGATAACCAGGTTTCGTTCCACGAATTGCGCCAAATGACGCTTCCTGCCACTGGTTCAGTTGCCGTCGATGCCGGCAAGAACGGCGGCATTCAGATCAAAGGCACTAACCGTTCCGACGTGCTTGTCCGTGCATGTGTCCAGGCTTGGGGAACGTCAGATGAGGCAGCAAAAGCGCTCGCCTCGAGCATAAAAATATCAGAGGGCTCCGAGATCAGAGCCGACAGCAGCACGGGTGATTCGCACTGGTCGGTTTCGTACGACATCAGCGTTCCGCGAAATACCGATCTTAAGCTGAACGCCCACAACGGCGGTATTTCTATTGATTCGGTCGACGGTCGACTCGATTTCGAAACAATGAACGGCGGCGTCAGTTTGCGTGACGTGTCAGGCGATGTCAAAGGAAAAACGACGAACGGGGGTGTTCGCGTCGCTCTTTCGGGAGCAAGCTGGCAAGGCAGCGGTTTGGACGTCCAAACGACCAACGGCGGTGTTTCTTTGATAATTCCCGAGAGCTATGCGGCCAACATCGAGACGGGCACAACCAACGGAGGATACAAAAGCGACATTCCAAGCTTGAATATCACCACAGAAAACGTTGCTGGAGACATGTCCCACCGCAGACGCGGAGGCAGTATCAAAACAGCCTTGAACGGTGGCGGCGCTCCGATCCGTCTTGTTACCACGAACGGCGGTATCAAGATCGCCTCTTCTGAAACCATCGAGAAATAGATCCGCCCGCGAAACACGCGAAAATTAAGCTGTTGCTTTTTCGTAGGTTTCGCGTATTTCGCGGGCGAAAATTTCTTAATTCCCTTCGATCGCTTTAGTCAGCGATCTGAAAATGTCGCGGCCGTCATTCGAGCCGAGCATTTCTTCGCAGGCTCGTTCCGGGTGCGGCATCATGCCGAGAACGTTCCGGTCCAGGTTACAGATGCCCGCGATATTTGAAAGGGCTCCGTTCGGGTTTGACCTGGCTGTGATCTCTCCATTTTCGTCACAGTATCTAAAAACGATCTGGCCGTTTTCTTCGAGCGAGTTGAATGTCGCATCGTCACAGACATAATTGCCGTCAGCATGGGCGATCGGGATCGAGAGCACGCGGCCGCTATCGAGCTCATTCGTGTAGGGCGTATTTTTGTTTTCGACCCTGATATTTACGTGCTTGCACGAAAAATGCAGTCCTGCGTTTCGCATCAATGCCCCGGGCAGTAATCCCGTTTCGCATAGGATTTGAAAGCCGTTGCAGATGCCGAAAACGTACTTGCCATCGGCAGCAAAATTCTTCACCGACTGCATCACCGGCGAAAAGCGGGCAAGCGCTCCCGCACGGAGGTAATCGCCATACGAGAAACCGCCCGGTATCAAGATCGCGTCGTAGCCGCTCAGATCAGTATCGCGGTGCCATATAAAATCCACGGGCTGGCCGACGTGTTTCGAGATCACATGATAAGCGTCGTGATCGCAGTTGGAACCTGGGAAAACTATTACTCCAAATTTCATAATTCTATCGACTGATCACTGGCCACTGACCACTTCTACCTTGTATTCTTCGATGACCGGATTGGACAAAATGTCGCTTGCGATCTTTTCGGCCTGGGCCTTGGCATCGGCTTCGGACACGGACGGATCGAGCGCGACTTCGAAATATTTTCCCTGCCTTATATCAGTGACGTTTTTGTAGCCCAACAGCTCAACGGAATGATGAATTGCCTTCCCCTGCGGATCGAGAACGCTCGGTTTGAGCGTGACATATACTTTTGCTTTCATTAGTGCTCCCAAAATAAATTGTCGATTGTTACGCAATTTCTTGTCAAAAGCAACGTCTTATGTTAAATTTCACCTGAAATTCACTTCTCTGGTGCAATCGTAACAATTTCAAACCCCTAAAAGGAGAACACTTTAATCTATGCAAAACATGTCAGGCGGCAAAACTGCACTCGGTTTAGACCTTAATATCGGAGCTTTAGTATGTTACTTGAATATATGTCTGCCGTTTGGGTTGGTATATAGCATTATTGTTCTGGTCACGGATAAAACAAATAAACTTCCCCGGTTTCACGCTTTTCAATCGTTACTCCTAACCGGCGTATGTGTGGTCATCTGGATAGCACTGATGATTCTCGGATTTGTTGTGGCAGTCGCACAGTCAACTATTCTCGCGCTGCTTATGTTGTTATTTGAAATAGTCATCGCTATCGCGATACTGGCTGCGGTCATATTCTGCGCAGTGAAGGCTTATCAAGGCAGCCTTTTCAAATTGCCGGTGATCGGAGGCATGGCTGATCAGTGGTCCAACTAGTCTAGCCAAAAACCCTCGCGAAAACTCTGCCAACGTTTCGGAGGTAGTGATTTACATCAAAGACGCGGGCGATCTCTTCCGGCGACAAACGCGAAGAGATGTCCGCGTCTTTCATTATCAGGTCTCTATATTCGCCGCCTTCGTCCCATACTTTCATCGCGTTTCGCTGCGTCCATGCGTACGCGTCTTCGCGCGACACGCCTTTTTGCGTGAGAGCCAGCAATAGCTGTCCGCTGAAAACGAGCCCCCGCGTGAGGTTCAGGTTTTTCAGCATGTTTTCGGGATAAACAACAAGGGTGTCGAGCAGGCTCGCGGTTTTGACAAGAATATAGTCGAGCGTCGCGGATGAATCGGGCAGCACGATCCGCTCTGCAGAACTGTGTGAGATGTCCCGTTCGTGCCACAGCGCGACATTCTCAAGTCCGACTATCG
>Ga0157372_10005762_pt1 | contig 13202 bp, 10 predicted proteins | sample C55metaG_FD_115307 | JGI IMG/M metagenome (GOLD analysis project Ga0157372, IMG submission 115307) | Corn rhizosphere microbial communities from Kellogg Biological Station, Michigan, USA - C5-5 metaG | ecosystem: Host-associated > Plants > Roots > Rhizosphere > Soil | place: USA: Michigan... | reverse complement strand
GTCGACAACTCGATCGACGAAGCGCTCGTCGGTTTTGCGAACACCGTGCGCGTCACGATCCACGCGGACAACTCGATCACCGTCGAGGACAACGGGCGCGGCATCCCGGTGGATATCCATCCCACGGAAAAGATGCCTGGTCTCGAGCTCGCGCTGACCGTGCTGCATGCCGGCGGCAAGTTCGACAAGAACACGTACAAAGTGTCCGGCGGTCTTCACGGTGTCGGCGTGTCGGTCGTCAACGCGCTTTCCGAGAAGCTCAAGGTGTGGGTGAAGCGCGACGGCACCGAGTACTACATGGACTTCGAGCGTGGCGACACCACGACGAAGCTCAAGAAGCTCGGTCAGATCCCCAAGAAGGAGACCGGCACCAAGACCTGGTTCAAGCCGGACCCGAAGATCTTCACGGATCTCATTTATCGCTACGACACGCTGGCGATGCGGCTCCGGGAGCTCTCGTTCCTGAACAAGGGCGTGATGATCACGCTCACCGACGAGCGGGAAGGCCAGCAAAAGGCCGACACCTTCCACGCGAAGGGCGGCCTCAAGGAGTTCGTGGCGCACCTCAACGCGAACCGCAAAGGGCTGCACCAAGAGGTGATCTACACCGAGACGACGCGCGACGACGTCGGCATCGAGATCGCCATGCAGTACAACGACCAGTACAACGAGAACGTCTTTTCCTTCGTCAACAACATCAATACGCACGAAGGCGGCACGCACCTCACCGGCTTCAAGTCCGCGCTCACGCGCGTCATCAACGCGTACGCGCAGAAGGGCAACTTCCTGAAGAAGGCGGACTTCACGCTCTCGGGTGACGACGTGCGTGAGGGGCTCACCGCCGTGCTTTCGGTAAAGGTGCGCGAGCCGCAGTTCGAGGGACAGACCAAGACGAAACTCGGAAACTCGGAAGTCGAATCGGCGGTCAAGACACTCGTCAACGAATGGCTCGCCTCCTATCTCGACGAACATCCGCGCACGGCGAACATCGTCGTCGAGAAAGCCGTTTCGGCAGCGCGTGCACGCGAAGCGGCCCGAAAGGCCCGCGACCTTACCCGCCGTAAGTCGGCGCTCGACGTCGGCAATCTGCCCGGCAAGCTGGCGGACTGCTCGCTGACCGATCCGGCGATGTGCGAGCTCTACCTCGTCGAGGGCGACTCCGCAGGCGGTTCCGCCAAGCAGGGGCGCAAGCGCGAGTTCCAGGCAATTTTGCCGCTGCGTGGCAAGATCATCAACGTGGAAAAAGCCCGTATCGACAAGGTTCTCTCCAACGAAGAGATCCGCACCATCATCACGGCGATCGGCAGCGGCATCAAGGAAGAGTTCGAGCTGGAGAAGGCGCGCTACCACAAGGTCATCATCATGACCGACGCCGACGTGGACGGCGCGCACATTCGCACGCTGCTCCTGACGTTCTTCTTCCGGCAGATGCCGGAGCTGATCGAGGCGGGGTACGTCTACATCGCGCAGCCGCCGCTCTATCGTGTGGCGAAGGGGCGCGAAGAGTATTACGCCTACGACGAGGCGGAGCGCGTCGAGATCGCCGCGCGACTCGGCAATGGCGACGGAAACCGCTCGCTCAACATCCAACGCTACAAGGGCCTCGGCGAGATGAATCCCGACCAGCTCTGGAATACGACGATGGATCCGGAGCGCCGCACGTTGCTCAAGGTAGCGATCGAGGAAGCGGTACTCGCCGATCAGATCTTCCAGACGCTGATGGGCGACGAAGTCGAGCCGCGTCGCGTGTTCATCGAGCAGAACGCGCAGTTCGTGAAGAACCTCGACATCTAGCCGGTCTCCGGTTCTCGCCGAGAGAGGAGCAGACGACGAAAAGAGGGTGGCCCACACGGGGCCACCCTCTTTTCGTCGTTTTGTCATGATCGTCCGACGGTGACCGGACGGTCCGCTTGCGCGGTTGTACAACTGATGCGTCTCGAAGCGGGATTACACCCATCTAATGGAGGAATGCTCATGCGCTTGTCTCGTTCGTTCGCAGTTGTCGGAGCTTGCACCGCGGCGCTCTGGTCCATCGCGTCCGGAATGGCGCATCCAGCGCCAGTTGCCGAAGCCCGAGAGATCGTCCGCATTCGCGCCCATTTCGACAGTGTCTTGTCGGAGCTCGCCGCCCGTGACCTGGACAGGCTCACGGCGGCTCAACGCGATCGCCGGCGTGCATTGACGGCGGAGCTTCGCACGTATCGTGATCGCGGCGTGTTCCCGCACAACTACGATTTCCCGGGTCGCTCAGTCCCGTATTTCGTCGATCGAAAAACCGGCACGCTGTGCGCTGTCGCCAGCCTGCTGGCGACTACCGGCCGCCGGGACATCGTCGATCGAGTTGCGAGCGTGGACAACAACATCTGGGTCGCCGAGCTGGCGGGCGACACGGCATTCACCTCCTGGCTCGACGCTCACGGACTCACGCTCGCCGAAGCGGCGCGCATCCAGGTTCCTTATTCGCGCCCGGTTTCAAACGGGGAGGTCGCACGCCAGGTGTCATTCGTCGTTATGGCGCCGGTTGCGGTAGCGGGCGCGCTCGTGACGGCGCCGTGGAATGCGTTTGGAAACGAGGATGGCCATCACACCCGCGTCAGCACTATTGGGATGGGCGCCGGGTTGCTGGCCGGCGCGGCCGGCGGCTTGCTGCTCAGTGTTCCCGAGCTCAATCCTGGTGTGCAGGAGATTGGAGTCGCCACGATCGGTGTCGGCGCCTTGAGCATCATTGCGTCCGCGCAGGCGATGCTCCGCCATCATTCGAGTGTGGTCGCGAAGCGCGAGGCCGAGCAGCGCGCTCGCATGGCAAGCGCATCGATGGCGCCATTGTTCGTGCAACAGAACGGAAAAACAGGGGTCGGCGCTATGGTGGCGCTGCACTTCTAGCAGGGCAGGCAATCGGGGGAGCAGGAGCCCATCAGTCGCGCTCTCGCGCTGATTGCGAACCGTCGTTCGCGCGCGGCAGCGGCCGAATCGGGGAGGTTCACGCGAGCGGGGCGCATGCGGCTGCATGCGCCCCGCTTTTCTTTGTGCTGCTCGACCGATCAGTTGACGAACGGACGGCCTGCCTGACTGAAGTTGACCGTGCCGGTACTGCAACCGACACCTTGAATCCAGACGTTCTGAACGCCCAACTGCTGATCGTCGAGATCATGATCGGCGACGATCATCTTCGCCCTGAACGATTCGTCGTTCGCGTCGCCGGCACGATAGAAATCCGCCTGGAACACGACGGTATGCTCGTCCGTGATCGCCGTCCGTCCGGCTTCCGCCGCGGTGCACTTGAACGGCGTGGAGACGAGAAGCCGTTCGGTGTCCCAACGCACACCCTGTCCGGTCTGGCAGCCGATCAGGTTCAGCTGGTCAACCGTGTTGAGGCACGAGAAGCCACCGTTGCCGTGACCGAATACCGTTTCCTCGGACGACGCGCTCGACGGATCATACGAGCCTCCGCCGGTGAGGCTAACGATCCCGGGACCGAAACCCGTCACGCCTCCGCTCTGGAAACCGAAAGCGACCATCGCACCGGCGCGATCGGCGGAACTCTTCAGCTTGCGGGTCGGATACGTGGTGCTCTCTGAATCGTAGCACGCCGCGAGCACGATTCCCGCGACGAGAAGAAACGCTGATTGAACAACGCGCTGCATGTTCCCTTGCCTCTTGCATTGATGATTTGACTGCTGTCGTTGGCTGACATCCGTTCCACATTGACCGGACACGCGGCACCTATCCGAGCCTCGATGCAATGGTTCGCGACGGATAGGACCTTCCTCCTCGCACCCGCAGTGACCGCCGTGGGGCTCACCCCGGGCTTATCCTTCGGCATGTCCGCGGAATCGAACGCGCAAGCCCAAACGCCATACGAGATCATTGGCGGCGATGCCGGTGTCCGGCGGCTGGTCGATCGCTTTTACGACTTGATGGACAGCGCGCCGGAAGCGGCCACGATACGCGCATTGCACGCGGCAAGCCTCAAAGCATCGCGCGACAAGCTGTATCTCTACCTCAGCTATTGGACCGGCGGGCCGCAGACGTACGTCGAGCAACGGGGCCATCCGCGGCTTCGCGCGCGCCATCTGCCGTTCACGATCAGCTCGCGTGAGCGCGACGAATGGCTCTGGTGCATGGACCGTGCGCTCAACGAGCAGGCGATGCCGGACCCGCTGCGCGAACAGCTGCGCGAGCGGTTGCACGCGCTCGCCGATCACATGCGCAACAGACCGGACGAGTAGACCCGCGTCACATCATCGACGATGGGACCGCGCGCTTCGGCTCGTCACGGTCCTACGTCCACTGTCTGCGCAGGCTGACAACGGGCGAGTCTGAAGCGGTTCACAACCGCTACCGCCATGCTGGTTCATTTTCTGCTCGCCCTGCAGCTGCAGGCCAATCCGCCATTTCAACCCCGGCTCGCCGGGGTTCCCTCGACTTCCAACGCGTACACCGATGCCGCTGGATTCGCGGTGCTGAAGTTCCTGTCGACGTGGCGCACCGCGTGGTTGCAAAGCGTCGAGTATCAGGGCTACGGACACAACGAGATCCGACTTCGCGACGACCACTGTCACTGGGACGGGAGCTACAGTCCCTCCGGCAGTCGTGGGTATTACCGGCCGCCGAGTGTGATCCACAACTCGAGCCGGCGCTCGATGTGTCCGAACTGGTTCCCGTCCGACGAGCCGAGCCCGGGCGACGAGCGAACGACGCGCGACGTGCAGCTCACGGCGGCGTGGCGCGAACGCGTTCGCGACGCGCGCACGCAGTTGCTCGATTCGCTCGAGATGCTCGACCGGATGCATCCGGGCGACGCCTGGATCACTGGTGAGCGCGTGCGTTTTCTCGTCGATCAGAACGACATCGACAAGGCCGTCAAGGTCGCGCGAGGTTGCACGGCCGACCGCGCCTGGTGCGCGCAGCTCACGGGCTTCGCCTTCGACGCCGCCGGCGACTACGCGCGCGCCGACTCGGCGTTCGATGCCGCGAGCGCCGCGATGACGCCGGAACGCCGCTGTGAGTGGACGAGCGCCAAGCTGCTGCTCGACAACAGAGGCCGCGGCGCGTACGACCATTTGAGCTGCGACGAGCGCAATGCCGTCGACGCGAAGCTGTGGTGGCTCGCGACGCCACTCTTCTCCGATTCGGCGAGCGATCGTCGCAGCGCCGACTTTTCGCGGAAAGTGCTCATTCAACTTCACTCGGCGCTCCCGTGGGATGAGCGCTACGACTGGCGAAACCGCTTCGGCGGCGAGGCGCTGTCGGAGATGTTGATTCGGTACGGGTGGCCGGCGTTCTCGGCGTTCGGCGGCTCGTGGGAAGAGATGAGTCACGCGAGCTGGATGGGGTTCTACGACAGCACGCGCACGGCGACCGCGGAATATCCGCAGGACCGCCTGCATCTCTTCCCGGACTGGAAGGCGGTCGAAGATCCATTTCACGCGACCGCCGACGCCTGGCAGATCAACATGCCGGACCTCGAGGCGAAGGACGAACCGGCGGCGCAGTGGTGGCCGACCGAGCATTACGCTCGCGCCGCGGGCCCAATCCGCCAGCTTCCCGACCAAACAGCGATGCTCCGTCGCGACGGACACATCCTGCTCGCCACGGCGTCAGAGCTGCCGCCGGCACGGGTCGGCTTTCACCCCGATACCGCGAATGCGTTCCTGATGCGAACGACGAGCCCGCGCGACATCGAGAAAGTGCCGCGCAACGCGTACAGGAACGAGAAAGCAATCGTCGTCACGGCGCCGATTCCATCGAAGCCGGCGATCGTGGGCACCGAGCTCCGTGCTCAGAAAGCCGGCGAGCTGTCGGCGCGGACGCGCTTCGCCGTCACGCCACCGCCGACCCTCGCATCGATGAAAAGCGGCGAGACCGCGATCTCCGACCCGATCTTGATGGCGGTCGGCGACGGCCCGCCCCCCGGACCGGAGACGGCGCTCCAGCACATGCTCGGGTCGACGCGCGTACATGGATCGAAGATGGGTGTGTACTGGGAGACGTACGGGTGGACGGCCGGCGATTCGGTGGACGTCGCCATCGTCGTCACGCGAAAGGAGCAGCTGAGCAAGCTGCGCCGGCTGGGGATGCTCGTGCGGATCGCGCACGACATCAACGGATCGGTCGCCGTTCGATGGGGCGAGCCGCAGCCCGGTCACAGCTCGTGGACAATCCCTGGCGTGTTGCCGATTCAGGCGCGAAGTGTCTACGTCGATCTCTCGCGCCTCGAGCCGGGGCACTACGCCGTGACCGTCCTCGTCGGCAAACATGGGTCGACGCTCGCGCCACTGAGCGCCAGCCGAGACTTCATCTTCGACGGAGTCTGAGCACGGCTACCAGCGTCGGTCGCGCGGACCGACGTACTCGGAGCGCGGGCGAATCAATCGATTCGCCTCGCGCTGCTCGAGGGCATGGGCGATCCAGCCGCTGACGCGGCTGATCGCGAACGTCGGCGTGAAGAGCGGCACGTCGAGCCCGAGCCCGTGCAACAGAAGCGCCGTGTAGAACTCGACGTTCGTCTGCAGTCGCCGGCCCGGTTTGTACTCCTCGAGGAGGCGCAACGCCGTTGCTTCGACGTCGCGCGCCAATCGGTAGAGCTGCATGTCACCGGCGCGGGTGTACAGACGCTCGGCGGCCGCGGCGAGAACGTCGGCGCGCGGGTCGCGCACTTTGTAGACGCGATGCCCGAAGCCCATGAGGCGATCGCCCCGCTCGATCTTGCCGCGCAACACCGATTCGGCGCGCGACGCGACTCCGATCTCGAACACGGTCTCGAGCGCCGGACCGGGCGCGCCACCGTGGAGCGGGCCCTTGAGCGCTCCCACGGCGCCGACGACGGCCGACACGAGATCCGATCCGGTGGAGGTAATGACGCGACAGGTGAACGTGGACGCGTTCAGTCCATGATCGACGACGGTATTGAGGTACGTCTCGAGCGCCCGCACGCGCTCGCCCTCCGGCGCTTCCCCGCTGAGCATGTAGAGATAGTTCGCCGCGTGACCGAGACCGGCACGCGGCGCGATCGGCTCCTCGCCGGCACGCAGCCGGTGAAACGCGGCGACGATCGTCGGCGCGAGGGCGACGATCGCCGTGGGCTTCTGCGACACGAGCGATACGGTCCCCAGGCCGATCCGCAGCGCGTCCATCGTGTCGAGCCGCGCGTGGGCGCACTCTCGAAGCAGGGCGAGCGTTGCGCCCGGGAGTGCGCGCTGCGCCGCCAGGTCGGCGCGGAAGGAATCGAGCTCGCCCGGTGCCGGCCGCTCGCCGTGCCAGAGCAGCCAGGTCGTCTCTTCGAACGTCGCGTTGGCGGCGAGCTCACCGACCGGATAGCCGGCGATGATCAACTCTCCCGCGTCCCCGTCGACGTGGCTGAGGCGCGTCGCCGCCGCGACGACATCCTCGAGCCCGTTGGAAACCATCGTGTCGTAGGCCATGGCGAAAAGCTAGAATTCAGTGCATTATCGAGTCAATGTTGATTGACCAATCAATATGACAGCGACCTGGATCAGCGCCGCCGAGGCGGCGCGCGCGCTGGCCGTCACGCGTCCAACGCTTTACGCCTACGTGAGCCGCGGGCTCGTACGCTCCGAGCCGGGAGCCGAGAAGTCCCGGGCGCGTCGGTACTCGCGTGACGATGTCGAGCGGCTGCGCCGTCGCGCCGAGGAACGCCGCGACCCCGACAAGGTGGCGAGCCACGCGCTGCAATGGGGCATGCCCGTGCTCGAGTCGGCGATCACCCTGATCACCGATGAGACGCTCTACTATCGCGGCCACGACGCCGTCGCGCTCGCGCGGAACGCGTCCGTCGAGTCGGTTGCGTCGCTCGTCTGGACGGGCCGTCTCGATGGTGCTCGTCCGGAGGTCGCGCCGTCTTCCAAACCTCGGTTCGCCGCGCCGCGGTCGACGCCGTTCATCGTTCGCGCGCAGGCAACCTTGGCCCTCGCGTCGGCGGCCGATCATCAGGCATTCGATCTGCGCGCGGACGCCGTCGTTCGCACGGGCTGGCGCCTTCTCGACTCGATGGTTGGAGTCGAGACCACACGGGCTCGCGGGCCGATTGACGTCGCGCTGGCACGCGGGTGGCGGCTCCGCGCCGGCGCGGAAGATATCATTCGCGCGGCGCTGATCCTGAGCGCCGATCACGAGCTCAACGTATCGGCGTTTACGGCTCGATGCGTTGCCTCGGCGGGGTCGAATCCGTACGCCGTCGTCACCGCCGGCCTCGCCGCGCTCGAGGGGACGAAGCACGGCGGGAGCACGGCGCGCGTCGAGTCGACCCTGGCCGCACTGCGGCGCGAGCGTTCGCTGCGGTCAGCATTGGCCGAGCGTCTTCGCCATGGCGAGCGCGTCGGCGGCTTCGGACATCCACTATATCGTCGTGGGGATCCACGCGCCGCCGCGTTGCTGGACATGCTCGAGCAGCGGTATGCCAAATCTCCCGAGCTCCGGTATGCTCGCGAATTCGCGCGGGCCGCGAGCGCGGTGACCGGCGAACGGCCGAACCTGGACTTTGCCCTCGGCGCGGTCTCGCGCGTACTCGGCTTGCCCTCCGGCGCCGGTCTTACGCTGTTCGCGATCGGGCGGACCATCGGATGGATCGGCCACGCGATCGAGCAGTATGCGGTGGATCAAATCATTCGACCGCGCGCCAAGTACGTCGGCGTAGTTGCGGCAGCGCGCGAAGGTTAGCATCGTCAGTTCAACGAACATCGTCACGGGAGACTATGCGCCGCACGATCATTCGCTCCGCTCTACTGCTCGTCCTTTGCGCGCCGGCACTGCTTGCCCAGAAAAAGGAAAAAGAGGTGAAACCCGGCGACGTCGAGCTGAAGCGTCTCGAGGACCAGTGGGCCGCCGCACTGCCTCGTCGCGATCGCGGCTACTTCGAGAAGTATCTCGCGCCGAAATTCATCTATACCGAGGACGACAAGATGATTCGGCGCGATCAGATGCTGCGCGATCTCACGTCCGGTCCGGACAGCGTCACCGCCGCGCGCAACGACGGGATGGAGGTCCACCAATTCGGCGCCACGACGGCGGTCGTCACCGGCTGGCTGATCGTCGAGGGAAAGAGCGCCGGCACCTCGTTCACGCATCGGTATCGCTTCACGGATACCTGGGTGAAGCGGAAAGCGGGGTGGCAGATAGTTGCCGCGCAGGATTATCTGGTTCCGAAGTAGGACAGTTTTTGTCGGGCTCCGAAGCGCGGCACGGCGCATCACGGATTAGTCGAGTTTGTTTGCAAGGAGGCTATCGAGGTCTCAGGTCTTAGGTGACCTGAGACCTCCAGCCTTCGGTCCGTGCCGACCGTGATTACGGCTTCAGACCCGTATTCGCCCACTGAACAAGATCCGAAAAGCCACCCACTCCGTCGGGTTGTTGCCGTCCGACTGCGCTTGATTGGCGAAGGCGATCAGGCCGACCGGTGTGGGATTGGGCTGAATGGCGAGAAACGCCGGGATCTGAATCTGATTGACCGGGTCGATGTTCTCGGGGATCGACATCGCATTGCCGGGCAGCACGCCAACGACGCCATGCATGACGCGCACTGGACGTCCATGGCATCGCAAGGCTGGGAGCAGCAGATGGACAAGCTCGTCTCAATCTGCGACGCCCGCCTCGGGGGCTGAGAGAATTCCACGCTCGATGTAGATGGGTCGAACGAGTCGTCGGAGCTCGGGGAGCCGAAACGCCAGCCACATCCCACCGCCGATACAGACCACACCGCCGGCGACGATCGTCGCCGGCGCGCCGATGCGATCCGCGACCACACCGGCGAGCAGGCTTCCCAGCGGCGCGGTGCCAAGAAAGGCGAGTGTGTAGAATGCCATCACGCGGCCACGCAAGCGCTCCTCGGTGACCGTCTGCAGGATCGTGTTCGTCGATGCCGTCTCCACCATGAATCCCGCGCCGACGACCGGAAGAACGATCAGCGCCAGCCAGAGCGAGCGCGATGCGCCGAAAGCGACCAGCGCGATCCCGAAGGCAAGTGTCGCCATGACCATGACGCGCCCCAGTCCGAGCACGGAACTTCGTGATGCGAGATAGAGCGCGCCGACGACGGCGCCCGCACCGGATGCCGTCATGAGGAACCCAAGCGTGTGCGGTCCGCCGTGGAACACGTTCGACGCCATCGCCGGCATCAGCACGGTGTACGGCATTCCCATCGAGCTGACGAGTGCGAGCAACAACAGCACCGTGCGCACCGGAGCGAAACCGGAGACATACCGGTAGCCGTCACGAAGGTCCTCGAAGAGTGTCGCTCGGCCGGCGCCGCGGTCCACGGGCTGCACGCGCATCGCGAGGAGTGACGCAATGACCGCGATGTACGAGATCGCGTCGATCGTGAAGCACCACGCCTCGCCGAACCCGGCGATGATGATCCCCCCTATGGATGGTCCGATGATCCGGCTGCCATTGACCATCGTCGAGTTGAGGGCGATCGCGTTCGGGAGGTCGGCGCGGTCCTCGATCATCTCGACGACGAACGCCTGGCGCGTCGGCGTGTCGAACGCGTTGATGATCCCCTGCACCACCTGTAAGAACAAAATCCAGCCGACGGTGATCTTCCCGGTGAACGCCAGCAGCGCGAGCGCCGCCGACTGCGCCGCGGAGAGCACCTGCGTCCAGACGAGCAGCCGGTGACGGTCGACGCGGTCCACGGCCACACCAGCGAACGGCGCGAGGAGCGTGGTGGGAATCTGCCCGCAAAAACCGACGAGACCGAGGAGCAACGCCGAGTTCGTTAGACGATAAACGAGCCAGCTCGTCGCGATCCGCGTGATCCACGTTCCCATCAGCGACACGCTTTGGCCGCTGAAGAAGAGTTTGTAGTTCCGGTGCCGGAGAGCCCGCGCAATGCCAGCGCGATTGTTATTGCCCGCCATCAGTGGTGCGCTCGGCAATATGGGGACCGCTCGAGCGCGCGTGACGTGGCAGTGAGCACGGCATGCCGTCCGCTCGCTGCGCACCGACATTGAGAACGAGACGTTGGCATTTGAAAGGAGCATAGCATGAATGCCCGGGAATCGAACACAGTGCGGTCTGGCATCATTGGGGATGGAGGCGAGTGACCAGACCGGAAATCGCGGAGTTTGGCCTCTACGACGCTTCCGCTGAGGCCGAGCCATGCCACTCGATCGTCTTCGTACGACCGTCGCCGGGATCTTCATCGCGACGCTTGTCCCTGCCGCCCTTTCCGCGCAGCGGATCCAGATCAAGACCCTGCCGATCGCGGACGGCGACCAGTGGCGGATCTTCCCGTCCGCCAACGCGCCGATGGGCGATCTCTCGATCGCGCTCGCCGACTCGCTACTCGATCCGTTCGTGAATCCGGCGAAAGGCGCGCGGGTCGCGGACCGCGGCCTGGTCTTCGGCTCGCCCACCTTCTACAGCGTCTCACAGAACGCCGGCGGAGGACGTACGCTGCCATTGGGCGGCGTCTTCCGATTCGGCTCGATGTTCGGCGGCTTCGCGCTGGCGTTGCAGGAGATCGACACGATCCGCGGGAACGGCCAGGTCTTCTTCCCGCCGGTCGCCGCGACGGTCGCGCCGGGTTCAGGCGGAACAACGTCGACCCCGGTGACACCGGCCGCTCCTTCGCGCGAAAACCGATTCGCCTTTGCGAGCCTCGGTCGCGCGTTTTCGACCGCCGGACTCTCGCTTGCGGGAAGCGTGCTCTGGTCCGGGCTGCACAACATCGACGGTGTGGATCTTCTGTACACGGGGAGCCAGGGCGTCAGCCAACACGGCGACGCGTTCGACGCGCGGCTTGGCCTGACGAAGGAATGGGTGACGACACGGGGCGCGCGGACCGCGGAAGCCATCCTGCTCCACAACCGATTCGACATGAGCCACGACGTGACGTGGGCCGATCAGGTGTGGGATCCGAACACGCGGAGTTTCCTCAGCCGCGCGCGCGTCGATCACAACCTCGACAAGACGAACACCTGGGGGCTGCACCTCGCCTATTCGCAACCGTTGGCCGACAGTGGATGGCGGATCGGCGCCATTGCGACGACGAACCTGGCGTCGCACCCCAAGCTGCCTGACTTCCAGATCGCGCAAGTGATGGTCATCCCTTGGGACCCGGGCCACAGTCTGGCGAACGATTTCGGGGTCGGCGTCTCGAAGTCACGTGGGCCGACGACCCTTGGCGTCGAGGCGATCTACGAGCCGATCGAGACGCATACCTGGGGTGAGGCGCACGGGCCGATGCAAAGCGCGTCGGGAGCGACAATTCCCGACGGCGGAAAAACGACGGAGAACCAGTTCCGGTTCGCCAACGCAATTCTGCGCGCCGGCGCCGGCCACGACCTCCGGCTCGGGTCGGATCAGACGCTGCGGCTTCAGGCGGGCGTCGCGCTGCGATCGATCAGCTACGGGCTCGATCAGATCGACCACGTTGCCGAGACGAGCCGTCATCAGGACGAGCACTGGGTCGAGTGGACGCGCACGTGGGGACTGAGCTTTCGCTTTAGCGATCTCGAAATGCGCTATGCCGGGCGGATGGTCAGCGGAACAGGGAGGCCGGGCGTCGCACAGAACGGTGTCGTATTCGCCGCCGGCGATGCGCTCACCTCGAATGTGCTGGCGGCCCCCGCGGGCCCGCTGACGCTCACGGACGTGAAAGTCACCACCCACCAGTTCTCGATCTCCGTTCCGTTGCGCTGAGGAGTGGCGCGACCATGACACCTCTCGTTCAATCGCGGCGCGCGATCTACGCCGCCCTCGCGTCGGTGGCTCTCGCGACCGCGTGCAGCGATGCACCCTTCGTCCCGGTGGATTCGACACCGGCGCTCGATGTCCAGTTGCGCCAGGCGATCTCGCCGTGGGGCGTGGTGCCGATTCTTCCGGTGAACGCGCCCGATCCCGCGCTCGTCTCGCTCGGCAAGATGTTGTTCTTCGACAAAGTGCTGAGCGGCAACCGCGACGTGTCGTGCGGAAGCTGTCACAGCCCCGCCGCGCACACGGGCGACGACGCGTCGCTCGCCGTGAGAACGGGAGCGCTCATAAATGGTGGCGTGCGCACGCCGGGTACTGGTCGGCAGTTCACGCCGCGCAATGCACCGTCGCTATTCAGCGTCGGCCTCAAGCCGTTTTACCTGTTTTGGGACGGCCGAGTGAACGAGGAGCTCGGTCCGGGGCGGTTCAACACGCCAGTCGGCTCCGCGTTACCGCCCGGCGTGACGAGCCTTCTCGCCGCGCAAGCC